>WNEY01002998.1_pt1 | contig 12538 bp, 17 predicted proteins | sample 5400531 | NCBI WGS metagenome assembly WNEY01 (sample SAMN13153338, study PRJNA577476) | soil metagenome | isolation source: 200 cm saprolite under Douglas fir tree site 1 | place: USA:California | collected 2015-04-18
CTGGAGTACCTGCCCGTGGACTCCAACATCGTCCGGTTCCAGCGGAGGTTCGAGCTGGAGCCCTACGTGGAGCCGGAGGGGCAGGACGCCGACGTCGAGGTACGGCGGTTCGTGTTCCGCACCCTGACCACGCCACTCGACCAACTGCCGCGCCGCACCGTGCTCCAACGCGCGATCGTCGACCACCTGATGGCCGGCCGCCACTGGCAGATCCGCCGCGGCCGCTTCCCGATCTAAGGCCGCCCACCACTAGCTCCTCGGTGCAGCGCTCAGCCGCCGGCCAGGCTGACTACGCATGGGCCAGGCAGCGCGCCAAAGCAACCGGCACTGCTGACGGGTAGAGTCTGGCTGGTGGACGGGGATGCAGAAAAGGGACAACAAACTCTCATGAGCGCCTCGGCCACAACGACTGCGAGCCCGCAGGCGAGCGAGGGCTTCACGCACCGGCAGATCCTGGTGATCATGTCCGGGCTGATGATGGGGATGTTCCTGGCCTCGCTCGACCAGACGATCGTGTCGACCGCGCTGCCGACTATCGTCGGGGACTTTCACCACAGCAACCTGCTGTCGTGGGTAATCACCGCGTACCTGCTGGCCAGCACGGCCTCGACGCCGATCTGGGGCAAGGCCGGTGACCTGTACGGGCGCAAACGCCTCTTCCAGCTGGCCATCGTGCTGTTCCTGGCTGCCAGCGCGCTCTGCGGGCTTTCTGGCAATATCTACGAGCTGATCGCTTTCCGCGGCCTGCAGGGAATCGGCGGCGGCGGCCTGCTGTCGCTCGCCTTCGCGATCATCGGCGACGTAATCCCGCCCCGAGAGCGCGGCCGTTACCAGGGATATTTCGGCGCCGTCTTCGGCGTCTCCAGTGTTGTCGGCCCGCTGGCCGGCGGGTTCGCCGTCGACAACCTCAGCTGGCGCTACATCTTCTATGTCAATCTGCCGCTTGGCATCGCCGCGCTGATCGTCACCAATCGCGTGCTGCGGCTGCCCATGCGCAAGCGGGAAGTGAAGATCGACTGGTGGGGCGCGATCCTGCTGGTCGCCGGGGTGTCGTGCATCCTCCTAGCGACACAGCTTGGCGGCAGTACCTACCCGTGGGCATCGTTGCAGGTCATCGGGCTTTTCGTGCTCGGAGTGCTGATCCTGGCCGGCTTCACCCTCCGAGAGGCGGTGGCGCCCGAGCCGATCATTCCGCTCGCGCTCTTCCGGCTGCAGATCTTCACGGTGTCCAACATCATCTCCTTCGTCAGCGGCGTCGCGATGTTCGGCGCGCTGGCGTTCCTGCCGCAGTACCTGCAGCTTGTGCACGGCGTGTCGGCCACCGCGTCGGGCCTGCTGCTTCTGCCGCTGCTGGTCGGCCTGCTGGCCATGAGCATCAGCTCGGGCATCTATATCTCGAAGACCGGCCGGTACCGGTGGTTCCCGCTGGCCGGCACGGTCATCGTCACCCTCGGCCTCGTGCTGCTCTCGCGTCTTGGCGCGCATACCTCGCTGACGATCGTGAGCCTGGACATCCTGGTCTTCGGCATCGGGCTGGGCTTGTTCATGCAGGTGCTGACGCTCGTCGTGCAGAACGCCGTGCCGGTGAAGGAACTAGGCGTCGCGACCTCGTCCGTCACCTTCTTCCGGTCCATGGGCGGCGCCATCGGGGCATCCGCGCTTGGCGCGGTCCTGACCGCGGGGATCACCGCCCAGCTCCCGCGCTTCCTGCCGCCAGCCGCACTGGCCGGGGGAGGAAGCAGGGTAGGAGCGCTCATCGGGAGCCCGGCCCAGCTGGACGCGCTGAAGCGCACGCATCCGGCGATCCACGAGGGCATCATCCAGGCCTACTCGCATGCCATTGACCGGCTGTTCCTGGTTGCCGTGCCGGTGTCGATCCTCAGCGTCATCGCCGCGCTGTTCATCAACCAGGTGCGGCTGCGCACGAGCAACACCCAGACGCGGCCGACCGTTGAACCTCCCGCGGCCAGCGAGGATGGGGTCACGGCCGCCGCGGAAAGGACGCATTAGATGCCTGGCGTGACCATCTCGGCGGCCTACGGCGCGGGTGGCAGCATCATCGCTCCCGAGGTCGCCCGCCAGCTCGGCTTCCCGCTGCTCGACCGGGCGATCAGCTCCCACGTCGCCGCGCAACTGCAGGTGACCGTCTCCGAAGCCGAAGGCGCGATGATCCGCCGCCCCATCATCGACCGCTTCTTTAGCGTCCTGTCGCCTCTGGCCGGCGGAGTCCTCGGGGCCGGCACCGACGGGACGCCCCACGACGTCACCCCGCCACCGGATGAAGCGGCCTTCTTCCGCGAGCAGGCCGAGGCGATCATGCGCGAGGCTCTCGCGTCGGGCGCCGTGATACTCGGACGGGCAGGCGGCGCTGCCTTCTGCGACGAGGCGGGGGTACTGCGGGTACGGCTATTCGGCCCGGCAGAGGCGCGCATCGCGCAGGCGGCCAGGATCGAGAACGTGGATCTGGCCACCGCCCGCCAGCGCCTGCCGCAGGTCGACCGCGCCCGCGCCCAGTACGTCCGCCGCCTGTACTGCGTCAGCATCGATGACCCGGAGTTCTACCAGCTGCAGATCGACAGCACCGCGATGCCACTGGCGGCCTGCGCCGATCTCATCGCCGCCGCCTACCGCAGCTATGCGCAAGCTGGGCGATGACCGTCGAGCTACCAGTTGCCGGGTTTGAGGAACAGGCGTTGCCACGCGTCGCTGAGGTGGTCGCCATATCGCTCGGATGACCAGCCGCGGTCGCTGACAAGCAGGGTCCAGTACTCGGGGCCGTTCATGCTCCAGACGATGTCCGCGATGTCGTCATCAGACAGGTCCGCGCGCAGCTCGCCGGTAGCGCGAAGGTCGGCGGCAAATGCGCGCATGTTGCGGGCCCGTCGCTCGCTGATCTCGCGCCACGTTGCGGCCGAGTCCTGGTCGGTTGCGGCGGCGTCGCGCAGGGCCAGGTATACGGGAGCGAGGCGGGGCTGGATATCGACCAGGCCCGCGACGTAGGCCTCGATTTTCTCCCGGGCGCCCTTCGCGGCCCGGACCCGCACCACGTAATCGCGCTGCTCGGCGGGCACCGCCTGATCGCTTCCGGAGATCGCGGTCTCCAGGACTTCGCGCAGCAGGGCGGGCTTGCGGCCGACAGTCGCGTACACCGTGTCCACGGCGACGCGGGCGCGGCGGGCGATGTCCGCGACCGTCGTGACCGCGTACCCCTGCTCGATGAACAGTTCGCGGGCGGCGTCCAGCACGGCCCGCCGGGTGGCGATGGCCTGCTCGGCGCGGCGGGGCGAGTTGTAGGGCTTGCGCTGCCGCGCCTGGTCCGCAGCCATTACTGGCCCTTCCTCCGCCTGTTGATCCGAAGACACCACGGACCATTGTCGTCGCAGGGGCGCACTGGGGCAAACAGGCCCGCCGACCATCCGGCCGGCGGGCCGGTCACGCCAGTCAAGCGGCCAGCCGGTCGAGCACCCCGGTCTGGGCGAGCACCGCGAAGCGGTCAGGCACTCCCCAGTGCTCGGTGATGCGGCCGTCCACAACACGGCACACATCGATCACGGTGAAGTCCACGGGCCGACCGCTCGGCGGCCCGAAGAACGGACCGGTCGCGGTCCCCCGGCCTCGCACGCGAACCCAGATCGTGTCCCCGGATTCCACGGCGTCCTCGATCGTGAACCTGATGTCGGGGAAAGCTCCGTGCACGTCCCGCATCGCGTCCCTGACATGGGCGACGGCGTCCGCGCCGCGGCCGGCCGGGCCGAACTGGTGGTCTAGGAGATCGGGCGAGCAGAGCTGGTCGGCGACGGAACCGTCGCCGGCCGCGAAGCCCTCGTCGAACATCCGCTGCATCACTACGTACGCGGCCGACCGAGTCTGGCTGGTGGCAGTCATCTCATCCTCCAATTTTGATCCGAACAATATTCGGATGAACAGTTAGACCGTAGGCCGGATATCACCGACCTGTCAAGCGGCCGGACCGACTTGACACGAGCACATGGTTCGTATCAGGCTAGATTCATCCTAAGCATCATCGGTTCAACTTCTGGAGCTGTCATGACGAACCTGCCCGCGGCCAACCAAGGATCCGCTACCGACGAAGTGGTCAGCCGCGCCGCCGGCACCGGCCCGGCTACCTGGGCCATGGGGATGCTGTTCGAGCGCCTGACCGGCGCCAAGGAGACCGGCGGCCTGCTGGGCGCCTCGATCGTCACCCAGCCACCGGGCCAGGCCAGCCCGCTGCACGTGCACACCCAAGAAGCGGAGGCCTGGTTTCTGCTCCAAGGCGCGATGACGTACCGCGCCGGCGACCAGCTGATCCGGATGACCGCCGACGACTTCATCTACCTGCCGCGCGGGGTGCCGCACGCATTCCGCACGACGGGCACCGTGCCAGTGCGGTTCCTGGCCCTCACCTTGCCAGGCGGGCTGCTCGACATCTACGACGAGGTCGGGGTCCCGGCCACCGAACGACGCCTGCCCGATGCGGGTATATCCGATGCCGACATCGCGCGCTGGCTCGAACTCAGCCCCCGATACGGGCTCAGCGTCGTCGGCCCGCCGATCCCCGAGGCCGACGCATAGGCCCGTGAAACCCCGCGAATGGCGCTGATTGGTCACCATTGCACGGTGCGGGCATAGCATCTCAGGCATGCGCAAAGTCATTCTCGTCCACGGACTCTGGCATGGAAGCTGGTGCTGGAGCCTGGTCACCGAGCAGCTCGCGGCGCGCGGCGTCGCGTCGGTGGCCGTCGATCTTGACGGCCACGGGCTCCGCAGCCGTCGTCCCGACGCGTGGTGGGCTCGCCCGTTCGATCCGGCGTCCTACGCCACCGAGCCGTCCGGCGTGGCCGACGTCACGGCCACCTCCGCCGCCAAGACGCTCACCAAGCAGATCGAGACGATCAGCGGTGGCGAGCCGTGCGTCGTGGTGGCGCACAGCATGGGTGGCATCGTCGCGACCGCAGCCGCGGAGCAGCTCCCGTCGCTGTTCGCCCACCTGATCTACGTGAGTGCGTTCGCTCCCGTCTGCGGGCTTCCGGCCTTGGCATACCTGACCGAGCCAGAAAACGAGGGGGAGCTGGTGACCCGGCTGTTTCGGGCAGATCTGGCCGCTACCGGGGCGGCGCGTATCGACCCCGGGGAGTCCGGCGCCCACGCGGCGATCCGCGAGACCTTTTACGGTGATGTCGACGAGGCCACCGCAACGGCGGCGATCAGCCTGCTGAGCCCGGACGGGCCGCTCGGCCTAGCGGCCGAGGCGCTCGCCGTGACGAGCGATCGGTACGGCGCGATACCGCACACATACGTTGCCTGCACGAAAGACAACACACTTCCCTACGCCCTGCAACGGCGGTTCGTGCGTGAGATCGACGCCGTCTCGAGCAGGCCGGCAGACCTCGTCGAACTCGAAAGCTCGCACTCGCCGTTCCTGTCCCAGCCGGCCGCGCTCGCAACCATCATCGCCGACAAGTGCTGAGCCGAGGTCAGCCTCGGGGAAGCTCGACGCAGCCCGCGCAAAGCTTTCAAAATCAAATAAGGATGAAAAATTTGCGCGGGCCTCGGGCCTGCTTTCCCTAGGCTGATCAGGACGGCGCTGACTCGGGCGACCTCTGACCGGCGGGCGGCTCGCCCGGCCGCCGGTGTGTCAGGGAACCAGAACCCTGTACCTACCGTGAGCGCCTCGTTAAGCAGGAACTCACACCATTCTGGTCATTGGTGTTGGAGGGCTGTTGGCGATGATGGAAAAGATCTGACCGGCCCAGCTGTCGCTCGGCACGATCACACCCAGCCCGACTGTGAGCGCCTCGTTGCTTACGAGCAAAGGTCAGAAGGTGGATCTGAAGGTTATCGGCAAGGCCACTTCCACGAGTTCAGGTAGTTACTCCATCCATCCGACTGTCGCTCTGCCCAACGGGCTCCACAATCTGGAGGTCCTGGCGCGCAGCAGGGTGGCCGTGGGCGCGTTCAGCTTCGCCCGGAAGGTCGTGCGGGGACGTGCCCTGGTCGCGGTCGATGGCAGCGCGAGCAGCAAGCCGGTGACGGCGAACATCCACATGATGGCGCTCCCGAAGTCGGCCGTGTCCCGGCTTGCGGTTCCGATCTGTACTGTTCCGAAAAAGGTACGGGACTTGGGCGTCAAGTGGGTGAATGTTGGCGGCCTGTATTGCCGACACCTATCGTAGTGGTGGAGCCCTGCGCGTAGGTCATCGTAATTTTGGCCTTGGGCATACCTATCGATCAGCGTTCCCCTCACCAACGGCGTCTTCACTGAAGAGGGCACGTTCACCGAGACCAAGTCCGGCAAGGTAGGTTTCCGGACCCAAACCGGCGTCGAGGAGAATATGCAAACCCCGTACACCTTCGGCGAGTACAGTTTTTGTGGCGTGGTGAACCAGGTACAGCCTGGGGCATGGGTCACCGGCGGCTCCCACGCGGTGACCGTCATCCCTCCGTCGGCCCATAAATGCAGTAGGCGCTTCCATGGTGGCGAGACCTTCTCCACGGAAAACGAGACGGCGGGCACGTTCACGGCGGGCGTCGACCTGAAGAATGAGATCGGCATCAGCTTGTCGGCTCAGTCCGGATACAACAAGGATACCGCCATAACATGGAAGTTCCCTCAGGGCGGCGGATACCTCTGCGGCACCAACAACTACCCGAGCCTGGCGGCGTGGAACGTCATGGACCCGTCAAATGTCGGCAACTCCCCGCCAGTAAGGGGCCACTCCCCAGTAAAAGGACCGAGAGCATCCAGGTGAACCGCGTCGCCATGGGAGGGCTGGCCTGCGGGCTGGCCCTCCTCCTGACGACCGCATGCACCAGCAGCAGCACGCTGCCCACGAGCGGGCCGTTCGGCAGCACGATCCCTAACTCGGGAATGATTTGCGCCCACACCCGGCCTGGCGGGACGGCGTACTCCGGCTTTGAAGGCTTTCCCAATAGGGACGGAAAGGCGATAATAGACAAAGTCGTGCTAGCGCATGCCCGGCATCTGCGTCTGGTGGCCGCCTGGGTATTGCCGATCAGCAACTCGCGCGAAGGCGTCGGCGTCGGCGGAGGGTACCCTACTGCCTCGAGCGTGGCATCCGACGCGCCCGGTACCCGGTGGGACCTGCGGCAACCGATCCGGGGTGCGGTCGTCCGGCACACACACGGACAAGAATCGATCAACCTCGTGATAGTCGCCAAGCCGTCCGGAAAAGTGGGCACATCCACGGCAGTCGACCTGTACTACGAGGCCGCCGGAACGCGCTACCTACTGCACTTCCCATACGGCTTCACAGTTCGGGTCGGCCGCACCTGCTGAACGCCCGGATTATCTACCAGCCAGCAGGCCGGACATGTGTTCTACAGGTAGCTTATCAAGAACGGTTTTCCTGCTGGGTATCAAACCTTGCGTCATCCCTGCAATCTCAGTAAGCGCGATGGCGAGCGCTGCAGGCTTGACCACTCCCGATTGCAAGAGCATGCCAGATGATAACCAGCTGCCATCTGATAACCAATCGGATCACATTGATGACCGCATTGGCGACGGCCAGCAACACGACTCCATCACCGTCCCCGACACCCAGGGCGCCTGCAAAGTCAGAATGATCTTGTTTCCTCGGCTCAGTAATTGGTGTCCTGGCTGGTTAGGGCTTGGTGCCTGATTGGCTGATGGATGCGTTCTGGGCGGATGGTCTCGTGCGGGTTGCGGTGATATCTCGTTGTGGTGCTGATTGCCGGCTGGGTCAGGGGAGGCTGGCTAGTCCGAGTAGCCGCAGGGGCGTCTGGTAGGGGTCGCGGTGGCTGGCGCGGAGCTGGGCGGCGATGTTGGCGGTGCCGCGCAGGTGCAGGACGCTGATGATCAGGTTCCGCGGGCCGGCGAGCGCGCGGAAGGCGCCGCGGGCGCGGCTGGCGTCTTCGCCGAGGGTGACGTCGCGGACATGGTGCAGGACCTCAACCGACCAGTGGCCGCGGACGTAGGCCATCAGCGCGGCGCCGTCGGCCTGGCCGGGAGGAAGGCTGGTGATGCCGAGGACGGCGACCGCGGCGGTGAGGTTGCCGTCCGGGTCGTAGATGTGCGTTCCAGCAGGAACACCTGCGCGGCGTGCGGGAACAGGTCCATGATCTGCGGGGTAGCGGGCAGGACGGTGATGGTGCGCAGCCCGGCCCGGCCGTGGCCCCGGTCGGCGGTGGCGTGCTCGGGGGCGAAGCACTGCCACGGCAGCGCGTGGCCGCTTCGTATAGTTTCGGCTGGTTCTCCCCGATCGTGAATACGTAATGCGCGCCGCGGTCGCGCAGGCAGGTGGCGTGCTTGCGCTGGGTGTGCATCTGGCCGGCGGTGACGACGGTGCCTTCCAGGTCCGCGATCAGGGCGATCAGGTCGCGGAACACCGGGATCTCGCTGGTCTTGGCGGTGTTCACCGGGAGCTGGGCCACGACGGTGCCGGCGTCGCACAGCGCCGAGAGCAGCATCGGCGCCTTGATGCCTTTGCGCTTGCGGGCTGCTCCTTTTGCGGCCTTGCCGTCGATGTGGATGCTCCGCAGCAGCCCGCCGGCGGCTTCGCGGCGCAGCGCCGCGGTCCAGGCGCACAGCGCCTGGTCCAGCTCATCGCCGTCCGCGCGCTCCAGGGCGCGGGTGATCGTCGCGGTGTCCGGGACCCGGACGGTCCCGTCGGCGCGGGCCCGGCCGCCGAGCGCGGCGAGCAGCCCGGCGGGGCGCCGGCCGCCCATTCCCCGATCGAGGCCAGCTCGCAGTCCCCGGCCATCATCGCCACCACCGCCACCGCAAGCAGGTACGCCAGGTCATGCCGCCTGCCCCGCCGTCCGCGCGGATCACTGACCCGCGACAGGAAACCGAGCAGCCGCGCGCATCCGGCCTCATCGAGCCGGACGGCCCCGCCCGGCGCACCGCCGGCGGCGCGCGCGGCCAGCACCGCCCGGGACGAGCTGGCCGCCGGCTGCCCTGCCCCGGCCGGCTGGCGGTGCCGCGGTGCCGGCCCGGCGAGCGCGGCGGCCAGTTCCGCCGCCACGCCGGCCGGCAGCCCCGCCGGGACCAGCGGCGGCAGGACGCCGGCCAGGCCCGCCGGCAACTGCGCCGGCACAAAAGCCACGGCGCCGGCAGCATCACCGCCGGAAGCACATCCGGGACGGCGGGGCAATGCCCGGGAGAACCGGGAATAGGCGATGATAGGGCAGCAGGCACGAGCACTCCAGCGACCACGAGGCATAGACACCCGAATGATCACCAGAGGCCGTGCCTGCCTTTCAATGACCGCCACGAAAGATCACCCGGCCCGCCAGCCCGGCCACTCACCGTGACCCACCATCCAGCAGCGCAACCGCACCGAAACACCCCCGCACCCAGAACGTGACCACCGGCGGCAGCGACCCCGCGCACCATTCCCGCCCCAACCAGCCGACCAGCCAGAACACGGCTACCGGCAGCCATAACCACATGATCAACCAACTATGCAGCCGCCCTGCCCCGACACCGCCGAGGCTCTTCGCGAGATCTGGGACACGCCACCGGACGAATGCCTGAGCCTGGGAGCTGGCATACGGCAATTCGCGGAGTATCAGCCCTTCACGCCGATCATCGAAACCCTGCGCGGGCTGCTGACCAGCACGCCGTCAGCCGACGACGCGATTGCCACTCTCGCCTGGTGCTTCGGGATCGCCATCGTCGGCTACCTGTGGGCGGTGGCCACGTTCAGGAAGCGAGTGTGACCGTGACGAGCTGAGACCAGCTCATCTGCGTGCCTTCCAGCGTCGCCTCGGCGAACCTTGCGTCGCCGAGGCGACGCCTCACGACCTGCTCGATCCGGGCCAAATCCGGGTCGGAACGATCCGGCAGTCCGTGCACGCCGACGCTAGCCGCGAGCAGCCGCGCCGCCTGCTCGTACTGGTCACGGCGCAGCGCTAGGTCTGCGAGGCCGACAAGTACACGCGCGATCAGCGGGGCGTATCCCGCCTCGGCCGCCGCCTCGCAAGCCGCCGCACGGTGCTTCCGAACCTCGCTGAGATCGCGTGCGAGGTAGCCGAGCAGATCGTGCCGCACCGACGCCGAGTTGCTGATACGCCTCCTCGGCGTTGCCGCCCCACCGAGCGAGTTCCGCCTTCGAAAGGGCCAGCTCGGCCAGCGCGTCCGGCCAGGTGACCCGTTCCGCGCACCGCTGCGCCTCGGCAATGGAAGCTGCGCTGGCATCCGCATCGCCCAGCAGCCAGTACAGCTGCGCTTGCCGCGACCGCATCCGGATGACATCGTCGATCGCACCGAACTCGGTGACGAGCGCGATCGCCTGTTCGTAGTGCTCGCACGCAGCGGCCAGCTCGCCCCGCGTGGCGATCCGGTCCGCCAGTTCGGTCAGAGCGAGCGAGATTCTGTACCGTTCGCCAAGGGCCCGGAACTCGGCGAGAGGGGACTCAAGGTACGCGTCCGCTTCCCGCCCGTCCTGGCCGAGCACGATCCGCATCTTGCCGAGGAGCAGCCGGGCCTGCGCGCGTACCCATGGGTCCTCGCTGTCCAGCAAGGGTTCGAACGCGGACAAGAAGTCGCCCGGCCCCCGCAACATGCGTTCCAGCGAGACGACGAACCCGAGCAGCGGGTCGCGGGCCTGACTGCGCTGGCTGAACCGGTATGCCTTATGGATCCACTCCGCCGCCTTGCGCTGGTCGTCCCGCCCGGAGCTGATGAAAATGCGCGACAAGCGCGTACACCGTGGCCCTGACCTCATGCCCCGACCAGTCGGCTCCGCCAGCGAGTCGGGCGCAACTCAGGTGTTACGAACGGCGGGTTGGCACGCAGTGGTAGGGCTGGACTAGAGCCGGATCCTTGCTCGCGGGAATGGCCGCGAACCGTACGTTAAGGTATAGCGGCTGCCATCCTTGGTGACTGTCAGCCTCATACCTCACCTTCATCTGTATGTACGGGATATGAACCGGGTGCGGGACAACGAATGACAGTACGATGTTCCACCGTGAATACGAATGCGGCGCAACAATGACATCGTTTACCGGGATAGGAACGAATTGCTGCGGGCAGATCTTTTCCAGATCTCCCTGCGCTCCTTCGAAGACTCCTGCCCCGGATCGGCGGAATGAGTATGCCTTGATCGTCATCGCGTGGATGACGCGTGCAGACGGGAAGACCAGCCGGATCGACAGCACCCTGACCCGTGTGCCAGTGACGTTGTTGAGGAGATTACTGAAATCCAGCGTCGTCTTGGTCGGTGATGCACCAGAGACCTGAATAGTCGTCCGACTCGTCGCGAACACGATCTTCTCGGGGCCGTCGGGGCCGATTACGGTACAGCCGACGGCAAGGGCTGCCGTCGTTGCTGACACGGCGACCATCGCGCGAACGCGGCTGCAGGTGATCACGTTAGCCGTTATAGACAGCGCGACATTGCGGCCCGCCGTTGGGGTCGACCGGTCTGCTCGATCTCCGGGCGGACCACCCCCTACCCTCCCCGGGTTGACGATCCCCGGGTGGTGCGCGACCTCGTAGTCAACGACATTGACCGGCTGCCCTGGTTCTACAAGAGGTACCAGGAGTTGCTGCCGCGCATCGACCTGCCGGCCGAACTGCCGACCAGCACAGCTTCGGCCGTTGACGTGCTCGCCGGGACTGCGGGCGGGCGGTTCCCGCTGGAGGTATATGTCGCCGCGCCCGAGGGCTGCCCGGGCGGGAATCCCGGTCAGGACAGACACGGCGCGCTTGTGGCCTGGCGAGGACTGGCGCGCGACGATCAGGTGGGCGGTATGCCCTATACCAACGGTTGAGGCCGCGGCGAAGCGCACAAGTTATCCATTCTGTACGGCTCCCATAGTCCGCGGAGCTGCCTTTACCCCGCGCAGATCGAGCCGGGCGTGCACGCCTCTGACTTTCTACGTGCCACGCAGCGTGACCGCCTCACGCGGCCGCTGCTGCGGTTCGGGCAGGGAGTTAGGGTCAGGGTGTTCTTGCCTGGCTGAGGGACGGGCGCTGATGAAGATCGTGATTCCTGGCGGGACGGGGCAGGTCGGCGCGATCCTGGAGCGTTCGCTGGCTGCGGCGGGGCATGAGGTGGTCGTGCTGACCCGGCGCCCGGCCGGGGAGAACCAGGTGTGGTGGGACGGGGTTGACGCTGGGGCCGTGGGCCGGGCTGGTTGACGGGTGTGATGTGGTGATCAACCTGGCCGGGGGCAGCGTGAGCTGCCGGTATACCAGAACCTGCGGGAGATGATGGACTCGCGGGTCCTGTCGGCGCGGGTGACTGGCCGGGCGGCCGCTGCGCCGGGCGGCCGCCGCGGGTGTGGCTGCAGATGAGCACGGCTACGGTCTGCGCTCACCGGCTGGATGCGGCTAATGATGAGGCGAGCGGCCAGATCGGGGTGCCGGGCCTGGCGGGCCGGGCTGCTGGGGGTTCAGCGTCGAGATCGCCCGCCGGTGGGAGCGGGAGCAGGAGGAGGCGGTCACGCCGCGGACCCGGAAGGTGGCGCTGCGGTCGGCGATGGTGATGAGCCCCGATCGTGGCGGGGTGTTCGATTACCTGCTGTGGATGACGCGGCTCGGGCTCGG
>WNEY01002999.1_pt1 | contig 12538 bp, 11 predicted proteins | sample 5400531 | NCBI WGS metagenome assembly WNEY01 (sample SAMN13153338, study PRJNA577476) | soil metagenome | isolation source: 200 cm saprolite under Douglas fir tree site 1 | place: USA:California | collected 2015-04-18
GGGGGGTTAGAGCATCTTCAGAGTTACCGTAGACCTTTTTTCTGTGTGCTCCGCTTCGCTCGGCGCAAGCCTTCGGCAGAGCGGAATTGTTCATTTTCAACAGTTTAGCGGCACGGATAAACCCGTACCCTGACACGCCTTCCAGCCCAAAAGAATCTACAGCAAGCACAAAAATGCTTTAAAAGACCTACCATTGTATGCTGGAGCAATCTAAGTGCCAACATGCAAACATGGCGTGCTTATGCTGTCAGAAAATGAAGAGCGCCAGAATTGCTTCTGGCGCCTCCCGGCTTGTACCCTCCCCCAGGTACTTCGCCAAAACCAAAACAAACTTAGTTGCCGATCACTGACATTCCCTGACAAGTAGCCGCTGTCGTTGTGGCAGCAGCACCACCAGCAGGATCGTAGTGCACAACGCCATCCTCAATCGTGCAGAATGATTTGTTGCCAGTTCTTCCCAGAGTAACCGGTGTGCCGCCGCCTACAAAGGTCTGTCCGCTATTGGCGGCTGCCGAAACAAAAGCGTATCCGCTCTTGGGTGTGGTACTGGAATTACCAAGCGCATAATCAATCAGGCATGCAGCCGTGCTGGGTGGGTTACCGGTTCCACAACCTGACAGAGGTGACTCCAAGGAAGGCAGGTTGGCTGCGAACGATGCAAACGAGTTCTGGTACTGAATGTTGGCGGTGGCAATCGTACGCGTAGCCGCAGCCGCCGACGATTCGTTGGCCGAAATTTTGGCGCGAATCAAGTTGGGAATTGCGATAGCCGCGATGATCAGAATGATCGCCACAACAATCAGCAATTCAATCAACGAAAAGCCTTTTTGTTTTTTCATAATGCTTAAGTTTCCTTTTCCCGAGAATTTGGAATGAACTTGCCCCTAGATTTTTAGCCGACTAGCCCTTGGTAGAGCACCTGGAATGCCACACGTACCGAATAATTACTGAGTGACAACTACTGGTTAAAAACCATTTTCATTTCAATGGCTTATAGAAAAATTCCGATTAAATTCGGCTAGGGTTATTACTTAGTATATACACAAAATGACAAAAAATGTCACACTGAGTGACAGAAAATGTCGCCGTGCATCAATGGAAAGTTAATCTACTCATGGGATTTCTTTTGATCGGAGTTTTGCGTCTGTAAAATAGAATCTATATTGTGTTGCGCCGCAATTAGATTTGGCGCTACTTTGAGTGCCGAACGATAGGCTTGCAGAGCTTCCGATAGTTTATTTTGATCTTGCAGAATTCTGCCTATCCAGAAATATGCTAAAGCATTCTGCTGAACCTGGAGTGCTTGCGCAAACACGCGCATTGCCTCGTCCGGCTTTTTCTCCGAATATAAGATCAGGCCCAGATTCAGATAGGCTGGGACACTTTCAGGATCTAACTTGATTGCAACACGATAATTGGCTTGGGCTTGGTTATTGTTACCCTTTGCAGCGAATGCCAGTCCGGCGTCAAGGCGTGCCCTTGCGGCCAAAGCTTGATCGCCAGTCCAATACAAACAAAGCCCATATTCAGACAGAGCTTCATTGGGTTTGCCTTTCTGTAAAAAGTAACGGCCGAGATTATAGTGGACTTCCGGGTCTTCCGGATTAACCGCCTCCGCGACACGAAAATGCGGAGCGGCTTCGTCGAGTCTTCCGAGATTTGCGAGAGCTGCCCCGAGGTTGTTATGGGCAACAGCATTCTGTGGCGAGTTTTTGAGGATATCGCCAAACAAAATAAAGTCATCGTGCCACAGATTTACTTGACGACGTGCAACAAAAGAAAGAGCAAAGAGTGTGCAAATTGCAATCGCAGTCAAGGCATGCTGGAGAAATCTGCGGCCCAGGGCCCATTCTGCCGAACTCCACACGATCATGACGAATATTGCAATCAAGGGGATATAGGCATAGCGGTCTGCCATGGACTGGCCCCCCACTTGAACAAGCCCAATCACCGGAACCAGTGTGCCCAAGTACCAGCACCAGCAAACCAGCGGATAACGCCGATTTTTCTCTTTTGAGACAATTGCCGTAACGACGGCAAGAAGTAATCCAGCCGGCGCCAATTGCCACCAAGGGTAGCCATGGGTTGGCCTTGGGTAAAAGACCGCCAAATTCTGAGGCCAAAACATTTTTACCAGGTAGTCCGCGTAGGCAAAAATCGCATTGGAGATGCGAGCCCAAAGGGGAACGGCAGATGCCGACGCCATGGCCCCACCCGATCTTTGAGCGATGACCGTGACGACAGAACTTGCGGCAGATATCAAAATTAAGGGAACTTTCTCAACAACGAGCAGCAGAAAACTCTTGGATTGAGGATTCGTGTCCTGGCTATGCCCCAACTCCATCCGTTGCAGTGGCCAATAATCGAGCAGCAATAATACAAATGGCAGGGTCACAAGCATCGGCTTCGCCATCAAGCCCAGCGCAAACAATGCAACTACTACCAGATAACGCTTCCAGTTGGTTTTGAGCGTATACCAGCCGTAGGCCCAGATGGTCAAAAGCCAAAATAATGTACTCAATACGTTTTTCAATTCGGAGACCCAAGCGACCGATTCGACGTTCAGCGGATGCAAAGCGAAAAGCGCCGCCACCCAAGCACTCCGCCATAGAGCGCCGGTCCCACGGTTGAGCAGGAGAAACAAAACAACAACATTGGTTACATGCAATAGAAGGTTTGTAAGGTGGTGTCCGGCAGGATTAAGGCCGAAAAGCTGGCAATCCAGCAGGTAGAAAATCCAGGTAAGAGGGTGCCAGTTAGCCAGGGAGGTGGCTTTGAAAGCCCAAACGACATTTTTCCAATTGAGGCCTTGTTGCACCCGTATGTTCGAGGTCACATAACCTGGATCATCATAGTTAATAAACCTGTGTTCCTTGAGTGGCGCGTACAGTAAGAAGGTAACCGCTATCAAGAGTAAGGAGGCAAGGAGTCTTTGTTTCCCGGCAGTAGCAAAAACTCTGCTTTTACGTGAGCCGAAAAGCCAGTGTTTTGGGGATAGAGAAGAAGTATCCTGTTCTTTTGCAATGACGGTGTTCAACCCTGGACTCCTGTGGTAAAACTTGCAACTACTGCCTAAGGGGAGTGATATTTGCTGAACGGTAAAAAGATTATAACTGTAATGCCGGCCTACAACGCTGCGAAAACGCTGGAACAAACCTATCGCGACGTGCCTTTAGATGTGGTGGACGAAATTATTCTGGTCGACGACGGCAGCTCCGACGCCACAGTAGCCAAGGCACGAGAACTGGGGTTGACGACTTTTGTACATAAAGTGAATTTGGGGTATGGCCGCAATCAGAAGACCTGCTATAGGGAGGCTCTACGGCGCAATGCCGATATCGTGGTCATGGTGCATCCGGATTATCAGTACTCTCCCAAGCTGATCGTTGCCATGGTGGGGATGATTGCTTATGGAGAATACGACGTGGTTCTGGCATCCAGAATTTTAGGGAAAGGGGCGCTCAAGGGAGGAATGCCCTTGTATAAGTATATTTCTAATCGTTTTCTGACAGCATTTCAGAACATTCTTCTGCGGCAGAAACTCTCCGAATATCACACTGGGTTTAGGGCCTTTTCCAGCGAGGTACTGGCCAACCTTCCGCTGGAAGAGAACACCGACGATTTTGTCTTTGATAACGAAATGCTGGCCCAGGTGTCTTATTTCGATTACCGGATCGGCGAAATATCCTGCCCGACGAAGTATTTCGCGGAGGCTTCTTCTATAAGCTTTCGCCGCAGCGTAAAGTACGGCTTCGGCGTACTGGCTACGTCGATGCAATACCGCCTGCAAAAGATGCACCTGGGAAAATTCAGAATCTTCAGCCGGGTGGGCCGCAGATTGTTTCTGGACTATTACGAGGAAGTTGTCCGATAACCTTGAACCTGGACTCTCCAATCCTTTCCTCCGAGCAACGGAAGGCCCTTCGCTGCAACGCGTGCGGAGGAATGCTCAGCGAAAAATTTTGTCGAGTGATGGATCCGGGCAGCAAAGAGAGTTTTTCCATCCTGGCATGCCAAACATGCGGATTGGGTCACACGCAGCCTGTCCCCGCCGATCTGGGAGCTTATTACGATGCCAGTTATCACGGCGGAAGGCACAGCTTTACCGCCCGTTATTGCACCCAACGCCGGGTCCGCATGCTCACGCAAATTGCCGGAGCGGGGAAGGGAAGAAGTATTCTGGATATCGGTTGTGGCGATGGCGCCTTCTTGCTGCGCGCTCGTGATGCCGGATGGAAGGTTTTTGGTACGGAGATGAATCCTCACCTGGCTCGCGAAGCCGGATTGACAGTCGAAGCCGGCCTCGTAGCTGTAGAAAAGTATGCGCCCTTTGACTGTATTACTTTGTGGCACAGCCTGGAGCATATGCACGATGCTCATGCTACCGTGGAGGCCACTCGTAAGTTGCTAACCCCCCGATCTGGTTTGTTGCTGCTTGCCGTTCCTGACGCCGGTGGGTTGCAGGCGCGATGTTTTCACGACCGCTGGTTTCATCTGGATGTCCCCCGTCATCTGTACCATTTCACATACAAGTCATTGCAGAAGCTTCTCGATTCCACGGGGTTTGAGGTGGTGCGGAGCTGGCACCAGGAGTTTGAATACGATTTATTAGGTTGCACACAAAGCATTCTCAACCGATTGCTACCGACGCCCAATTTGTTTTTTCAGCAACTAACGCGTCGCCAGACTCATGCCGGTGCGCTCCAGCGCGGCATCAGTTGGTTGGGAGGGCTGGCATTTTCGGCGGCGACACTCCCCATGGTAGCCCTTGGGACCTTGATTGGGCGCGGTGGTACCTTGATTATTGCAGCGCGGATTCGGGATAATATGCCTTGATCGAAGTTCGAATGCGGGTAAAATTCGGGCGAAAGATTTCCTATAGTATTTTTCCCATATCCTCAAGGTTGGAACCAACATGCCTGCGATTGAAATTCTAGGATTTCAAAAGAATTACACCGTCGGCTTTTGGCGTAAGAAGCAAAGGACAGCGCTCAAGCCTCTTTCTCTCAACGTCGAGAATAACGAAGTTTTTGGCTTTTTGGGGCCGAATGGAGCCGGCAAAACCACAACCATCAAACTGTTGACGGGCTTGATATTCCCCAGCGCAGGGACCGCGAAAATCCTTGGAATGGATTGGCGCGACCCTAAAGTCAAGGATGTGATCGGTTTTCTTCCCGAGCAGCCCTATTTTTATGACCATCTTACAGCGCCTGAGTTGCTGGAATACTACGCCGGCCTCTCCGGAATGCCTGCTTCCGAGCGAAAGCGCCGGGTGGCTGCGATGCTGGAACGGGTGAAACTTTCGGACGTGGGCAAGCTACAACTTCGAAAGTTTTCCAAAGGCATGTTGCAGCGGGTGGGCATTGCGCAGGCCATTCTTCATGATCCCCAGGTGGTAATTCTGGATGAACCGATGTCTGGATTGGATCCCATAGGACGGCGTGAGGTACGTGATCTTATCCAGAGCCTGAAGGACGAAGGCAAAACCATCTTTTTTTCAACCCACATTCTGGCTGATGCCGAATCGCTCTGCGACCGCGTGGCGGTAATTCATAAAGGCGAGTTGCGCGGTGTGGGCGTAGTTTCTGAGCTCGTAACCAGGGCGGAGAATGCGAACCGAACCGAGGTCTTGTGGAACGGCGCTGCCACGGCTATTGCCGCCGTGGAGGCCGCAGGCGCTGAGTGCAAGACCCATGGCCAAACTGCACACGCGATTTTGCCGGTGGCGCGGCTGGACCGGGTTCTGGAAATTATCCGCAACCACAGCGGGCAGATTATTTCTGTGACGCCCCTCCGCGCCACACTGGAAGACTACTTCATCGAGCAAATCGGGGAAAAGCCACAATCCGCCATAGAGGCCTCGCGATGACACGGCGCATTGCCTACATCGCGTCTAATACTTTTCGCGAAGCCGTTCGTGACAGGGTTCTTTACAATTTAATATTGTTTGTGCTGTTACTGGTGGGATCAGCCGTTCTGTTCGGCCAGATTTCAATGGAGATCGAGCGGATTGTAGTGATCAACCTAAGCCTGACCTCCATTTCCATTTTTGGCGTTGTGATCGCGATTTTTATCGGTATCCAACTGGTCTCCAAGGAAATTGACAAAAAGACGCTCTACACGGTTCTGGCCCGGCCCGTTCGCAGATGGGAGTTTATTGTCGGCAAGTTTTTTGGACTTGTTGAAACCTTGGCGGTGAACACGCTTTTCATGGCGTTGGGTTTTTATGCCGCTCTTTTCTATGTATCCAACGGCCTGCATAAGTCGGACCTGAACATTCTATTAGCGATTTATTTTATTGTGCTGCAGTTTGTCATCATTACCTCTCTGGCACTTCTGTTTTCATCTTTTTCGACGCCCATCTTTTCCGCCATTTTCGCTTTTGCCCTGTTTGTTATAGGGACCTTTGCCGACGATCTGAAAAATTTCGCCACACTTGCGCAAGGAGCCACCCACTGGCTGATAACCGGCGTGGCATATTTGCTGCCTAATTTCGGTTCTTTGAATGTCATTGGCGCGGTCGCTCACGATCAGCCCGTTTCTCTCGCGCTTTTTGTGCACAATTCGCTTTACGCAGTGCTTTACTCGTGCGCCGCTGTGTGCGGGGCTGCTCTTATCTTCGAACGCAGGAATCGCAAATGATATTCACGAAGCACATGACGGGCCTGCTTTCGTTTCTTCTGGTCGTGTGCTTTGCCGGTTCGGCGCTGGTGGAGCACAAAGTGGACCAGTTGCGGCCGGCCGCCACGCTGGAGGAGGTGTTGTATATGCCTTCCTCCAAGGTGGTAAAGCGAATGAGTGTGGGATTTGAAGCGCTGGTCGCCGACATCTACTGGACGCGTGCGGTCCAGTACTTCGGCTCCAAGCACCTTGAAAACTCCAGGCAATACAAATTGCTGTATCCGTTACTGCAAATGGCCACCGATTTGGACCCCTATTTAACTCCCGCCTATGAATCAGGGTCCATGTTTTTGACCCAACCTCCGCCGGCAGGAGCTGGTGAACCCCTCGAAGCCGTGGCTCTACTCAAAAAGGGGATTGAGAAAAACCCTGGCGCGTGGAAGCTATATCAGGTGCTCGGCTTTGTGTATTACATGGAACTCAAAGATTATCTTTCTGCCGGGAAGGCCTTCGAGCAAGGTTCCAAGATTCCAGGCGCACACCCGTTCTTAAAGACGATGGCAGCAAAAACCCTGCAAAAGGGAGGCGACTATGAAGTGGCCCGAATGCTGTGGCAGGTCATTTATGAGACTTCCAATGACAGTATTATTCGTGAAGGCGCCCTCAAGCATTTGCGGGCAATGCAGGTAGACCTGGACGTTTCACAACTTGAGAGGTTTGTTCAAATCTATGCCTCTCGAACAGGGCATCTTCCCTCCAGCTTTGCTGAGCTGGGCATTTCTACGATTCCCAGGGACCCCCTGGGATATCCATATGTACTGCTGCCTGACGGACACGTGCAAGTTAAGTTTTATCGCAAGCTTCCATTTATCAAAAAAGGCTTGCCTCCGGGTGAGCAACCAAGTGACATGGATTTAAGCACTATGGACAAATAAGGTGCATCCAATTCTCCATGGGCAAAACTGAACTGAGTTTGTTGCGCAAAATCCTCTTTTTTGCCGGTTTGTTCTGCGGAACCTCCATCGTGAGCCCAGCGCAAACCTCAATTTCTGATTTTGCCGGCCGTGTGGATGACCACTACAACCACATGCGAACTTTGCGCGCTCAGTTCGTGGAAGAATACAAGGGTGCAGGCGTTGCGCGCTCAGAAGGGGGAATACTCATTCTCAAGAAGCCGGGCAAAATGCGTTGGGAGTACAATTCTCCCCGCCCCAAGCTTTTCATCACCGATGGCAAGGTTGCGTACTTTTATGTTCCCGGGGAGCAACAGGTGCGCAAGCAGGATGCGAAAAGACTTGACGACCTGCGCTCACCCCTGCGTTATCTGCTGGGCAAGACAAGATTGGAAAAGGAACTGGCTGGCTTATCGTTTGTCTCGGCTCAGCCTGTAATGGCAGCAGGCAACAGGATCCTACAAGGCGTGCCCAAGGCCATGGGAGACCAGGTTTCATGTGTGCAGCTAGAAATCAATCCCAAGTACGAAATTGTCCGCATTCTCATTGATGAGAGCGATGGTTCTAAAACAGAGTTTCGTTTCAGCAATCTAGAAGAAAACGCGCAAGCGGAGGACCATTTATTTGATTTCAGCCCGCCTCGCGGGGTTGAGATTCTCGAAGGCAATGGTTTTGCGCCCTGAGTGTCGTGCCTTCAAACAGATGCTAAACTAGAGTGATTTTCTATGCCTGAATTTGTGGTAAAGCTGGCCGATGAGCGCGGCCATGTTACAGAGCAGGTGGAAAGCGCGCACACTGAAGCAGAAGTGCGCGAACGGCTTTCCCAAAGAGGGTTGTACATTCAGTCCGTCCGGTCACGAGGCTTGCTCGCGGGTGGCAAGGTCAACTTTTCCCGGCGGCGGCGCATCAAGCTGCAGGAATTCGTGATCTTCAATCAGCAGTTTTATACTCTCATTCATGCCGGTCTACCGATTCTAACGGGATTGAAGCTGCTGACACAGCGGCAAAGAAACCCTTATTTTCGCTCTATTCTTGAGGATGTCCGCCTGCGCGTGCAGGGTGGAGAGCCGCTCTCCGCTGCTTTTGCTGCGCAGAAAGTTTTTCCTCGCATTTATACGACAACGTTGCTGGCGGGCGAAAAAAGCGGCAACCTTGAAGAGGTGCTCGCGCGGTATATCTCCTATCAGCGCATCGCTTTGTCATTCCGCAAGAAGCTGATTTCATCGCTGATTTATCCCGCGCTGCTGGTGGTGGCGGTCAGCGTGATGGTGACCTACCTAATTACGTTTGTCGTGCCCAAGTTTGGTGAACTTTACGAGCAGCTTGATGCCCAACTTCCCGCGATAACCGTGTTCATGTTGAACGTGGGTCACATGGCCCAGAAATATTTCTGGATCTTTGGATTGGCCATCATCCTGCTAGTCTTGTTTGTTGTGCGATGGAGAAAAACTCCCTCAGGTGCGGAGCGCATAGACCGTTTTCGGCTCAAGCTTCCATTCCTGGGCGAAATCTGGCTGAAATACCAGATTGCCCTGTTTTCCCGAACGCTTGCCACTCTGCTCGCCGGCGGATTGCCCCTGGTTACTTGTCTTGAAACTGCCGGCGGTTCCATGGAAAGCCGGCTCATCGCCAACGCGGTTGCCGAAGCCATGGATAGGGTGCGCGAAGGGCAGCCCTTGGCCGGCAGCCTGGAACGCACCAAAGTCTTTCCAGACATGGCCATCGAAATGATTGAAGTAGGAGAGTCCACCGGCGCGTTGCGTCCCATGCTGAATTCGGTGGCGGAGTTCTTTGAAGAAGACGTACAAACCACGATGGCTGCGGCAATGTCGCTGATCGAGCCAATTATTTTGATTGGGATGGCCATCATCGTGGGCGGTGTGCTGATATCCTTATATATGCCCATCTTTAGTCTCGGAGCCGGTGGCGGCCTCTCGCACTAAAGGCATGGTATTGCATTAAGAGATTGGTTCCTATGGCAGAAAACAAATCCTTGTTCGTCCACGGTATCGCGGATGGAATGATCCTCACCGGGAGCGCAGACGAAGAACAGGCTCGCGCTCATGACCTGGCGCGCCGCTATCGCACGGAATTCATTGATCTGCGCAACTTTCATATCCAGCATGATTTGTTTCGCTCCATTCCAGTGGATCTAATGTTTCGCTACAACTTCGTGCCACTGGAGAACCTTCCCGACGGACGCCTGGTGATTGCCATCGCCGATCCCAGCCGACTCATGATGATTGATGAGATCGGTCTGTTGCTCGATAAACCCATTCTCACCAAGGTAGCGACGCTCTCGCAGATTAACGACATCCTGAAAAAGACCGAGCAGTCGCAGCGGGTGCTCGAAGAGGCCGGCGAAGGCTTTGCGCTCGATGTTATCCGCGATAGCGAAAATGGAGATGAAACCATCTCTATTGAACGCATCACCGCGGGCGAGGACATGAGCCCGATCATCCGGCTCGTAGATACCACCATCTTCACCGCGTTGCAGCGCAGGGCCAGCGATATTCATATTGAGACTCGCGATGACTCCGTGGTGATTAAGTATCGGATTGACGGCGTGCTGCAGCAGGCCATGCAGCCGATTGCCAAGGAGCACCATTCCACTATCATCTCCCGCATCAAGGTGATGAGCGAATTGGATATCGCCGAGCGCCGTGTCCCCCAGGACGGCCGTTTCCGGGTGCGCTACAGCGGGCGGCCTATTGATTTTCGTGTCTCCATCATGCCTTCCATTCATGGTGAAGACGCCGTGCTGCGCGTGCTCGACAAGGAATCTATGAGTGAGAAGTTTCGCAATCTCACCCTGGATGTTGTGGGTTTCAGCGCCCACGATATTAAGCGCTTCCGCATGTTCATCGCGGAGCCATATGGCATGGTGCTGGTGACCGGCCCTACGGGCAGCGGAAAGACCACAACCCTGTATGCCGGCCTGAATGAAATCAAGACCGATGAGGACAAGATCATCACCATTGAAGATCCGGTGGAGTACCAGATTCGCGGCGTCACCCAGATTCCGGTGAACGAAAAGAAAGGGCTGACTTTTGCCCGTGGCTTGCGCTCCATTTTGCGCCACGATCCCGACAAGATCATGGTCGGTGAAATTCGCGACCAGGAAACGGCGCAGATCGCCATCCAGTCCGCTCTCACCGGCCACCTGGTGTTTACCACCGTGCATGCCAATAACGTGGTTGACGTGTTGGGACGCTTTCTCAACATGGGCGTCGACCCTTACAACTTTGTTTCCGCGCTGAACTGCATTCTCGCCCAGCGCCTGGTGCGCATTATCTGTGAGTCTTGTAAGACGCCGGTGCATTATCCCGCTGATGTGCTTGAATCCAGCGGTCTCAATCTTTCGGAGTGGAGCGATTTCACCTTCTACGAGGGCACTGGCTGCATCGAGTGTGCCGGGACCGGCTTCAAAGGCCGCACCGCCATCCATGAACTTTTGGATTTGAGCGATCGCATCCGTGAAATGATTTTGACCCGTAAGCCCAGCTCAGAAATTCGCAAGGCGGCCCACGAGGAAGGTATGCATTTTCTGCGCGAGTCGGCGCTGGCTAAGGTCAAGACTGGAATCACCACGCTCAAGGAAATCAACAAAGTCACCTTCATCGAGACGTCACGTTAATGGCAACTGCTAAAAAAATCGCGCGTCCCATGCTCGCCTGTGAAATCTGCAGCGATCGGGTTATCGCCGCGCGCATCAATGAAGGCGGCGAATACATCGAGATTCACACCTCACGCGCGTTGCCTCCGGGAATGCTGGCCCCGTCGCTCACAGGAAAAAACATCCACGACATCGGCGTGCTCAGTGCCGTGCTGGCGGATGCTTTGGGTGCGCTCAGCGGAAGATTCCGCGACGTGATCGCCGTCCTTCCCGATCCCGCGGTACGCGTGGTTCTGCTCGATTTCGATTCCTTGCCTCCGGCCAGGGAAGAAGCTGTGGGCGTCATTCGTTTTCGCCTGCGCAAGTCTCTGCCCTTCGACGTGGAAAAAGCCGTCATCTCTTATCACGTGCATCAGGCGCCGGAAGGATTGAAGGTCGTGGCTGCGGTGGCACTGGCCAGCGTGGTCGAAGAGTACGAGTCGGCGTTCGTGCAGGCCGGCTATGCTCCCGGCATTCTGATCCCCTCTACTCTAGCCTCGCTGGGCATCGTGGATGCCGGACGGCCCACCCTGGTCATCAAGACCTCGGAATCAATGACGACTCTGGCCATCGTGGATGGGCAAGCGCTACGCTTGTTCCGCAGTCTCGATCATGCTGTTTCCGGAGCAAGCGATCCCAACCGTCTGGTCGAAGACATTCACCCTTCGATGGCATTTTTTCAGGACAACTTCGGCTCCGAGGTGGAACGCGTGCTGGTTGGCGGAAGCATTTCCGCCGGTGAAATTGCTCCGGTGTTGCAATCCAATCTCACCGTACCGGTAGAAGAGCTGGTGCCGGCCCGTTATATCAGCAGCGGCATTTCTGGCGGGAACTCGGCTGCGTCGCTGGCCGCGGTTGCGGGAGCGCTGCTCGCATAATATGCGTATCAACATCAATCTCGCCTCTCATCCCTACGAAGACGCGGGCGATTTCTACCGCCGCTGGGGAACGGCTCTTGGTGTACTGGTGCTGTTGACCCTGGGACTCACCGGCCTCGTGGTCCACGAATGGATGAGCACACACTCGATCTCCAAACAGATTGCCGGCATTCGCAAGCAGACCACCGACCTTGACGACCAAAAAAACCGTGAGCAGGCCATCCTGAACCGCTCTGAGAATCGGGGAACCCGCGACCGCTCGGCATTCGTGAATCAACTCATTGCCATCAAGTCATTTTCCTGGACCCAGGTTCTGGCGGACATGGAAACTCTTATGCCGACCCGGCTGCACATCGTTTCCATCCAGCCCGAGCTGGATAAGGAAAGCCAGTTGCAGGTCAAAATTATGGCTGCAGGTGACTCCTGGGAAA
>WNEY01006928.1_pt1 | contig 12537 bp, 13 predicted proteins | sample 5400531 | NCBI WGS metagenome assembly WNEY01 (sample SAMN13153338, study PRJNA577476) | soil metagenome | isolation source: 200 cm saprolite under Douglas fir tree site 1 | place: USA:California | collected 2015-04-18
TAGGAGCTCTCATGCGGTTCTCTCACGGACTTTCGTTTCAACTGAATCAGAGGGCTCATGTTCGGTAGCTGCTCGCCTCGTGAGTTTGTCTGAAATAAGTAAGGTTTCGGTCGCAAGGACTATTCGAGTGCCTCTCCTGTGGAAAATTCCACATTACATTTCGTGCAAGACTAATGAAGGGCTTGCTGAGGTCCTCAACCACTCAATCGTCGGAGGTAATCCTTCAGCAAGCCGATACTGAGGACGAAAGCTGATCTTCATTCGAGCCGCCGAGATGTCGGCCTTGCTATGTCTGACCTCCCCGACTCGAGGCGTAGCGTGGATGGGTCGAAGATTCCTCAAATCAAAAAGGTGGAGAACCTGTCGTGCAAGAGATATGATGGTAGTTGCTCTTCCGGTTCCGATGTTCAATATTGTCCCACCAGGAACGGGCTGGGTAAGTGATGCGACGGTGGCTCTTGCCACATCGTCTACGAACACGAAGTCTCTGGTTTGGGTGCCATCACCGAAAACTATTGGCGGTTTCCCATGGAGGGCTTCGTTCACAAAACTGGTAATGACTCCAGCATAGCGATTTGACTGTCCTGGGCCATATACGTTGAAGTACCTAAGAACAACAGTAGGGATCCCGTACAGACTCGCGTAGACCTTACAATAGTACTCGGACGCAAGCTTGGAGCTGGCGTAAGGCGAGGCAGGTGATGGGGCATCAGTCTCTCGGCAACTCGATCTTCTGTCCCCATAGATCGCGGCTGTGGATGCGAAGATGAATCGCTCACTATCGATCTTTCGAGCGAGATCGAGCATTCGACAGGTTGCTTCTATGTTGGCACGAACGGTTAGCAGAGGTCGCTGGACCGACTCTTGAACGGAAGTGTTCGCCGCCAGATGCACTATTCTCGCGCCCGGTTTCCCCCGCCAACGTGAACTGGTGTTATTCAAATCAGCTTGGTAGTACACCAATCTACTTGAGCGGGGGAGGTCCTTTGGCCTCGGGATCCTGTCTAAGGCTTCGACCTCAAACCCACTGTGTAGAAGCTCTCGCACTAGGTGTTTCCCAATGAATCCCCCGCCTCCAGTGACAAGAACGGATCTTGAGCTAGAGTGTCCTCCCTCTCTTTTCAAAGAGTGATCGTCTCATTTGACGGGTTTAGGCTTGTGAGAGAATCCGGATAATCTTTGCCCGGAGTGCCAAATGATCTTTGATGGAGAAGCACATCTGATATCTCCAACGGATTGATCATCGACCCAGCTTGTCTGCGTTTGGATGGGTCTTGACATAGCCGTAGAAAACGAATGGGCGTAGTCGCCCTATTGAGTGAAGTTCCATTTTCACCTTCTCTCCGTGTTTCCTGAGTCGGATGTCAAGGTCTGTATCGGGAGCTATCACGTCACGAAACCCTTCCACATTCGCCAGTGCTCTAATTGAGACGCTCCTCGCGCCTCCGCGGGCTTCTCGACCAAGCGGCGTAAACAAATAGCTTCGTTCCCAGAAAGAAACGAGCTGATTCATTAGTCCCTGGTTCGGGTCAGTCCGGACTAGGGCGGATACAGATGCCCACTCCGGGCAAGAAGCAGAGGTTTTCTCCAAGAATAAAGAGGGCACGAGTATGTCTGCGTCAACAATAGCAAGAACCTCACCTACTGCATTCTTTCTTCCAATTTCCAAATTCTCCGCATAGCTATTTTTCCATAGCGATTTTCGTTTCTCTATGACAAGCGAATTTCCCGGAAGCATGCTCTTGGATATTGCCACGGTCTTGTCGGTACATCTGTCGGCAACGAGGATGATTCGCGCTGGGGGAATCGATTGTCGTAGAACTCCCTCGAGCGACTTTCGGATGTAGGATTCCTCGTTATGGGCGCAAATCAATACCGTCACGTTGACGGGCAAAAGGGAACTACTCGATGTTCACCGCGAGCAAATAGACGATCGAGGCGACAACGAAGAAGAAGGCGAGAGGCACGTACCAAAGCAAGAGACCTCCTGTTACTAGCACGAGAAGAGCTCCTAGATCGGCTTTGTCTTTCCTCTTCGACAAATCTACGTTCCATACGCCTACCGAATAGAGGCTCACGGCTAAAACACCTAGAACTGCCGCAACGTTGAAGAAGAGTACGGGAAAGATGGAGCCACCAATGGGCTTGTCGTTGGAGATCGTGGGAGCTATGTTAATGATCGGCCCAAGCAAGAACCGGAGACCGTAGACCTCACCAAGGCCGAAAACAACCCAGGCTAGGGGAAGTAGAAAGAGGCGTTTCTCCAAGTGCTTTCTTGAACTGTCCGCCGACCGATATTTCATATAAACGTTAGGAGCAGCTTTGCGTTGAACGAACCATGAATCTCAGTAGGTTAATCTTTCGAAGCTGGTACTATTTCCGGATAGGGTCGGAACTTACGTCGCGTTCCCGCTTGGCTTCGCCATCACTATGATCGTCATATACGAGCTCGCCTTCAAAGATGTCCCTCAGATCCATGATTATTTTCCCGTTTGTACATTTTCGGAATTGTTGCACTGTTAGTCATAGGTCCAGTAAGTATCTACGCCGGACTTTACCACCTAAAACGGACAAGCGCGTACTCCGCTGAGGCTTCGGTACTGACAGAATCCAACCCCTACGTCTACAAGGCAATACCAGGCAAAGAGCGTTAGGTGATTCTGCCATTTGATGATGCTCACTGCAAAAGGGCTCGTGAAAGTGATGGAGCAACAACAGTCGCTGACTTTGGAGGAGCAGAAAGAGTTCCAGAGTGTGCTTGCCAAAGCGAATACGTTGTTGGAAGGTGCCTCAGTTGGCCTGCCGAAGGATAAATCAAAGAGCTAGGAACTTGCCGCTGTCATCGCAGATCGACGTCTGAGTTCATAAACAGCCAATAAGGACGACCCAGCAGACGTTCTCTAGTAACAAAGGAATAATTAGCAGTCCGGGACGGAGCGGGCGATGGGAAGCAGATGAGCGAGGACCTTCCTCAAGCGAAATATGTTGTGCAAGTCACCGTTCCCGAAAAAAGCCTACAGACGCCCAAACAATATGTTCAGGATCTCAAGGGCGTGGTCGGCGGCAAACAGCTAGCTAGAATGAAGAAGGAATCAGTCAACTGCCCTGTGCTCACGAAGACGGTTTCCTTCGCACAATGCTTTGCCTGTCCAAACTTTATTCGGCGGGTAAAGGGAAAAGTAGACTGCAGAGGTTTTCCTCTACCAATTTCCGCCTGAGGGCTGTTAATTGAAAGGGCAAAGGCGTTTCGCGAATTGAACGACGAGGCCCAAAAACTGATGGAAGAGCTCGGTTTCTCTAGAGAAGGATGCTCAATCTACTTCTCACTGTTGGAAAAGCCATCAGGCGAGACTATCGAGCAGATACTGGCTCATTCAAGCTTTTCGTCGCGAGAGGCTGAAAGAGCAGTGAAAGAGCTTGTTGAGAAGGGGATTGTCCGTGTCAGTAGCAACAAGCTCGAAGCGTCCGAGCCCAAACAGTTCGTAGCCAGAATCCAGGACATGAAGAGAACGGAGATGTCAAGGGATCTTGACGCCCTCAACACCAAAAGCACGCGATTGCTATCCCTGCTAGAGCCACAGTATTGGGAGCTGAGACTTGGGGTTAAACCGGAAGACCTTCTGGAACCGTTGCCGACGCTTGAAGAGATGGAGGTTCGGACGGTAAAGGTGATCGCTAACGCGTCAAGAACCATTTCGATCTCTGCGGAGACTTTTGGCTGGTTCGGCAAGGTCAAGGAAGAGATCTATCGCGCGATTGAAAAGGGAGTGAAATTCAGGCTGCTTATGACTGCTAAGGATTCCGAGGCGGTCTCGAGAGCCCGTGAGGCAAAGGGGTTGGGAATACAGGTTCGACAACACAAGGAAGACTGGTATCCTGTCAGAGGTACGTTGTCAGACGATAAGGAGCTGGTGTTCCTCATATGGGCCACAAACGAGAGAAATGGGCGACGGCCCAAGTTCTTCCGGCCACACTTCACAAAGAACAATGGGATGATACGGGTCTTCGCCGACGCGTTTGACAAACGCTGGTCGGATGCAAGTCCAATCTAAAAAGCGGTGACTGTGATCCGCTGGTCGGCGGACTTTTGTGCACTGATTTAACCGACTAGAGTTTGATGTCACATGACGTATCTGGTTGACTTTGCATCTTAGTGTGATTGAAACGACCAGCTCCTGCCGATTAACCTAATATCGCGGGCTTGATTGGGCGATTTCTAGGTCTGAAGGAGACGATTGGCGTCCTGGAGGATACTTTCACACGGGTCCGCGGGCACCTCTCATGCGATGCGAGGGTCGGTCGCTAAGACCCCCTATTTTCTAGGAGGCGCGCTGTCTGGCAGTGACAATGGGCGAGACAGGCTATTCAAGGCGCAATCTGGGCTTAGCTGGCTCGGCGAAAAACGCGATTAGCCCAACGAATCTAGCGGTGATCATGCCGTGACCTCCCAGATTCAAGATCAGGGCTGATTATGGGCGAGCTTCGATCACTTTACCGCTTTCAGGACTAGGGGTCGAAACTCAGCTAGTATTTCTTGGACTTGGTTCTCAGTCTTTGCTTCAGCGTAAAGCCTTAGCAAAGGCTCGGTACCGCTGGCCCGAACAAGAACCCATCCTCGTCCCTCAATGTCAACCCGTATGCCGTCAAGGCTACTGGATATTCTGCCCTTGAGCTTAGCCTTGAGGGCCTTGATCGCGTGCTCCTTTGCTCCTTCCCTGCAAAGTATTTTCTCTTTGACCATGGAGAACTTGGGAAGCCTATCCAGCAATTTGGAAAGAGGTCTGCTATTCCTAATAATGGCGTTCACAACTAGGACCGCCGCCATTGTTCCGTCTCTGACGGGATGATGAGGAGCGTAAAAGATCCCGCCGTTCTCTTCCCCTCCCAGCAACGCACCCACTCTTACGACAGTTCTTGACACCTCGATACTGCCAACCTTGGTAAGAATCAATTTGCCCTTTCTTTTCCTAGCAATCTCCGATACAACCATCGAGGTGTTGATGGGCGTTACGATCTTCGCTCCAGGATGATTCCTCAGCAACTCGTCCTCAATGAGTGCGAGAGTCCGATCGCCGGGTTGAACGATGCCCGTATCATCGACAAAGATTGCCCTGTCGCCGTCCCCATCATGAGCGATTCCTAGGTCGGCCTTTTCCTCTCTTACAATCTTCGAGAGAGCTCCTAAGTTTTCGGGCCGCGGCTCCGAATTCCGACCCGGGAACTCGCCATCAATCACATCGTTAACACCAATCACACACGCGCCAAGCTTCCTTAGCAACCTCGGGGTCGTGAGTGAAGCGACTCCGTTTCCCGTATCGATGACGACCTTCAGATTCCCGACCCTGTCTCTTGCGAGGAATTGACTTTCGAGCTTCTCGAAATAGGATCCTATTCGTCCCTCTCTGATAGCTCGCTGACCCGGCTGATAACTCGTCCGCCATCTAGCTCGATGAATGAGAGCCTCCATCTTTTCTTCTTTCGAACGTGGGATCTCGATCCCGTCAGAATCAACTATCTTGAATCCGTTATACTCTGGCGGGTTGTGACTTGCAGTTATCATGACTCCAGCTGAAGAGGAAGTATTCTTTACCATGAATTCCAACGCAGGGGTTGTGATCAAGCCATGATCTTCCACGGCGTTTCCTCTGGCGAGAAGACCTGCGGCTACACCTTCTAGAAGCATCGGACTGGAAAGGCGACCATCTCTACCGATCAGCACTCTATGTTTAGGAAACAGATTTCCTAAAGCTGAACCGACACGGAAGGCCAGGCTCGAGTCCATTTCTTTGCCAGCGACCCCTCGGATTCCGTTAGTTCCGAAAAGCCTTGGCGTCTTCGCCATTTGCTAGCCTCGCCTCTCTCCCATCTTAGCAGAGGATGACCGAGTTCGAAGACACCACTGACCCTGCTGGGAGGCTTAACTGTCCAGCAATAATGGACCCACGCCCAATTCTCGACCCCCTTCCGATCACCACCCTCTCACCGATGACCGCGTCTTCGACAATCGTTCTCTCACCAATCGTAGTCTCCTCAAATACGATTGAATTCCGCACGACGGCTTCATCTCCAACAGTGACATTGTCGCTAAGAATCGTAAGAGGGCCCACCTTCGCGCCTACTCCCAAGTGCGTCTTTGCTCCCAAATGTGAGGGCCGAACAATCTCCCCCTCGTCTTTCGCGTTGTCAGGTTCTCTGGCCTCAAACTCTCTCTTCTCCAAGAGTTCTTTGTTCGCCCGTACATATTCCGGAACTCTTCCAATATCATACCAGAATCCATCATGCACCCATGATTGCATCCGCCCATTCCGAACTAACTTAGGGAAAACGTCCCTCTCCAAGCTAACGGATCGGCCGACTGGAATGGAATCTATCACGCTCGGACTAAGCACGTATACTCCCGCGTTCACCGCACTCGTGGCTGAGAGAACCGCGGATTTTTCCTCGAACTGTCTCACTATTCCGTTAGAATCGGTCAAGACTGAGCCATATGGGGAAGGGTCGGGAACAGAAACCAACGCAATTGTTGCATCCGCCTTCTTCTTTTCGTGCATCGCTAGCATACCCCTGATGTCGATGTTGCTGACAATGTCGCCGTTTATCACGAAGAATGGGTCGTCCTTGCTCAGAAGATTGGCCGCAAGCCGAATGGGACCTGCAGTTCCCAAAGGCGTCTCCTCTACTGAGAACGCGACCGTCACGCCTCCTACACTGTGACCTACCTTGATCTTCAACCTATCCGAGAGATGATTGACTGCTAGGATGATCTGGTCGACTCCACCGGAGCTGAGCCACCGAGCCATCGACTCAACGAGCGGCACGCCGACAATAGGGAATAGCAACTTCGGCTTGGAACAGCTAAGCGGCCGCAGTCTTGTCGCGAAACCTCCCGCAAGTATCAAGCCTCTCAACTCTATCCTCTGCAACTCGTGAGATTTCGACTCGTTAGTCCCCTATATTGTCTTTAGAGCCGGCCACAGAATAGTTTGGAACTACCGATGTCCAAGAGCAATGGGCAAAAGGGTAAGCTGGAAGGTTGATACTTACGGTCAAGACTGGATTGTCATTCTCTCCTTGTCAGATTACTGGATTTTTTCGCATACACGATACCCCGGGTGATCCGTTGAAGGTCGGATCGACAGGGGCTGGAGTAAACCTTCAGCAGGGAGTGACAACTTCAGTAAGGATCAGCCGAGCCTCGCAAACAAAACTTGCAATCTCATTCAACGGCAAGCCGCTCGCCCACCCAGTGGTATCGCGTACTGTCGCTCAAGAACTCCTACAAAGGTCATCCGAAGCATTGCGAGTGACCATCGCTCACAGAAGCATTCTCCCAATGGGTTGCGGCTACGGGACCAGTGGCGCGGGAGCCCTGAGCCTATCCCTCGCGCTCAACGAAGCACTCGGTTCCAACCTGAGCCACATCGAGGCTGCGCAAATCGCACATAAAGCGGAGGTGAAGTATAGGACTGGCCTCGGGACCGTTACGTCCGCGTTCTATGGAGGACTAGTGATCCGGACCCGGCCTGGAGCACCTGGATTCGCAGAAGTCAAAAAAATCATACCCTCGTCTTCGCTAAGAGTTGTTTCAGGCGCGTTCGGACCGATATCAACCACGGGTGTTCTATCCAACCATGGCTTGAAGAAACGAATCAACCTATGCGGACGGGGACTTGTCTCTCTTCAGGTCAAGGGCCCCGAAACGTACACTTTCATAAGATTATCACGAGGGTTCGCAGATTGCCTCGGAATATTCTCTCTGCGCTTGCGTGAAGCCATTTCAATAATGCAACAGCGACGGATTACGTCTAGTATGATGATGATTGGGGAATCCCTCTTCACCATAGTTCGAAGAGAACTCGTCCCTGAAACCAAATCGACCATCAAGTCAGCTGGTCTAACTCCGGTCGTTAGCAAGATCGCTGAACGAGGCGCTAGATTGTTATGAGAATATCCCACGACCATCCGCGGTTCATCTCGCTCGAAACCAGAGAGCGCCTAGTCCAGGATTTCAAAATGGAGTCGTAGTTCCAGAAGGCCTGATCGCGCATGGGCGTGGAGAGGCATTCGACTACTTGCTTGGTGAGATCACCCCAAAATCCTCCCGGGCGGCAACAAAGGCTGCCGCAGCGCTTCTATTGAGTGCAAGGAACCCAGTCATATCCGTCAATGGCAATACTGCTGCCTTAGTACCACGAGATATCGTCAGACTTGCACGTTTAGTCCCAGCTGGGCTTGAAGTAAACCTGTTTCATAGAAGCTTGGCACGAGAGCAACGAATTGCGTCCTTGCTCAAACGCAACGGCGCGAGTCAAGTGCTTGGAGCGAACACAAGCGCCAGACTTACGATACCAGGGGTTGCGAGCCCAAGGCGCAGTGTCGACGCAAAGGGAATCGGAGACGCTGACGTTGTATTGGTCCCGCTTGAAGATGGTGACCGAGCGGAAGCACTCAGAAAAGCGGGCAAGCGAGTGATAGCGATAGACCTCAATCCGATGTCACGAACATCTCAGGCAGCGACCGTCACCATTGTTGATAACATAATCAGGGCTATTCCGGAATTAGTGCGGATCACGTCGAGAATGAAACACTTTTCGAGATCCAGATTGATTGCAACAACTTCGAGCTTTGACAATGAGAGAAATCTTGCAAGCGTGATGAAGGACATTATCCGATACATGCAAGGATGGGCTTAGAGTTGAGCGGAAATTCTAACACAGAAAGAAAGAAGGTAACGGTTGCCGACTTTTCGAAAATGAAGACTCATGGTCAGCGTATCGTAATGGTGACATCGTATGACTATCCGACATCGCTTATCGCTGATGAGGTTGGAGTTGACTCGATCCTTGTCGGGGACTCTTACGGTATGGTGGTTCTTGGGTATGATACCACCATTCCGGTAATGGTCGAAGAGCTTCTTCCAGTATGCCAAGCAGTTAGAAGAGGCTCGAGCCATTCATTGCTAATCGGCGACATGCCGTTCCTAAGCTTCCAGATCTCTGAAGAGGATGCCGTAAGAAACGCGGGACGCTTCATCAAAGAAGGAAGAATGGAAGCAGTCAAGATCGAAGGAGGAAGGGAAATGGCACACGTAGCACGGGCGGTTTCGAATGCGGGTATCCCTGTGCTTGGACACATTGGCCTAACCCCACAGACGGCAACCCTCCATGGAGGCTATAGGGTTCAAGGCAAGAAAGCTGACTCTAGCGAGGGCCTTGTAAGGGATGCCAAGTCTCTGGAAGATGCGGGAGTATTCGGGATTGTTCTGGAGATGATAACCGAGGAAGTTGCGCAAGTCATCACAGAGACGGTCTCGGTCCCAACCATCGGCATTGGATCAGGTAGATACTGCGATGGTCAAGTCTTGGTCTTACACGACATTCTAGGGCTCTATCCAAGGTTTGTGCCGAAATTCGCGAAGCGGTATGCGGATCTTGCCTCAACGATAAAAAAGGCTGTCGCGGAATACACATCTGACGTCCGTCAGGGCACCTTTCCGGAGGAAAAAAACGTCTTCAAAATGGACGACTCAGAACGAGACAAGCTAGATTTACGCCAGAAGTCCTGAAGACTTGCGCTTCGGCATTGTCGGGGCAGGGGCCGTCGGTTGCCTATTCGGCGCCAACTTAAGGCTGGCCGGCCACGATGTGACGCTGATACATCGGGACCTTTCTATAGTTCGAGCAATCCAGAAGAACGGCGTTAGTCTTCGAGAGACCGACAAAACGCTCGCAAGGGTTCGAGTGCCCATTCGACGAGGCCCCACGGTGTTACCTAGTACTGAAGTTCTCATCATTGCAGTGAAAGCCTTCGACACCAAGGTAGTGGCCGCAAGCTATCGTAGGATAGTACCGCTCGAGACGACAGTCTTGAGCCTTCAAAACGGACTGGGAAACGTTGAGACACTGCAATCTGTGCTCAAGAACGAACTTCTTGCAGGCTCTACTACTGAAGGGGCGTTCTCGTTGGGTCCGGGCTCTGTGATACACACAGGGAGAGGATTGACGATCATTGGAGACCCCCGAGGAACAAAGTCAGACACCTGCTTGAGAATCAAGATTGCTTTCGAATGGCTAAGAGCCCAGAGATCCGGAGGATTGGCTTTCGCGTAATGGACGAGGGAATATCGGTTAGTCGTGCCGAACGCGTCAGACTGGCGGGGGATCCGAGAAGACTCTGGCAGAGAATTCTGTTGTCAACCAGCGGCAACAAATCTTCAATGCTCCAGGACATTGAGAGAGGGAAAATGACTGAGATTAGACAGTTGAACGGTGCAATTCTCTCGCGGGGAAAGACGAGAGGAGTCGAGACACCTACCAATGAGATCCTGACAAAACTAGTGGTAGGGATCGAAGAATCCTCGAACAACTAGCCCTCATGGGCTAAACGGTTCCCTGGAGAGGATCTAGACCTTCAGTTTTGACAGGCCGTTTTCGTCTTGCCTGATTTCAAGGCAGTATCGCACACTCGAATGGCTTCTATCGCGTCCTTCCCCGACGGGATAGGGTCCAAGTCGTAACTTACAGCTTTCATAAAGTACTCAAGTTCCAACCGTAGTGGTTCATCCCAACCAATGTAGGGTTTGGTCATTGTTTTCGAATTTTCAACGCTCAGTTCTTGGGATATGTAGTCAAGATTTATTGTCGCCTCGCTCCCAGTAATTATGAGCGTGCGAACTTTTCGGGGAGTTAACCAGTTTGCATCCAAGAAACCTGTAACGCCGCGACTGAACCGTAGCATGATTTCGGCATAGTCTTCAAAAGAGTGCTTCAAGGATCCTGTTTGAGCGTAGACTGCGGAGACTTTGTCCTCTAACAGGAACCTCATAATGTCAATATCGTGTATCGCAGTATCCTTGATTACTCCTACGTCACCGATTCTTACCGGCCAGCGAGCTACGCGCCTGCCGGTAGCAATGATGACCTCCCCAGCGGCCTTCTGGTCGAGTAGCTTCTTGACAAATCGAACGCCTGGGTTGAAACGCTCTATGAATCCCACCATGAGCTTCAATCCGGTTTTTGAGGCCATCGTGACCAGCTTGCCGGCCTGCAACTGATTGCCAGTCATTGGTTTCTCAACCAAGAGATTTTTTCCCGCCTCTAGAATCTGCGTCCCCACTCGGAAGTGTGTATGAGTAGGGGTGGCGACAGTTACCGCCTCTATTTCTGGAATCCGAAGCAACTCATCAGGGTCGGTGTACCAGGGGACCGAATATTTGGAACCGACTTGTTTTGCTCGTTCCCGATTGGAATCACAGATTCCGATAAGATTGCATTTGGGGCTCTGACGGAGAACCCGTACTTGGTTCTCCCCCCAGAATCCTGTGCCTACGACGCCAGCGCCGACACGTTTCAAATCCCCGAGCTGCCTCTTCCAATCGAAGTATAGAAGAGGCCCGCTCTCTCCACATTTGAAGCTTCCAGAACCCGTGACAGATCGCAGATTGCTCCTGGCCGTCCCATTTCCGAGGCCAATTTCTGCGGACTAATTTCCCCGAAGTCCACCCTGTCCAACGCTACCAGGGCGCAACTTGCCTTCGAAGCAGCCCTCAGCGGCGTGTTCTCAACTCTAACGCTATTGCTCAGGACACCCCCCTCGAACCACCTTTTATCCCTGCCCGGGTACACTGAAAGTATCGCACCCCTTCTTTCAAGCATCTGAAGGATGAGTGGCGGATTCGGTTTCGGATCTCTGAGAGACTCCAGTCCGGCGAAACCCAAGATGGCAATTCTAGAATGGCGAAAACGTTTTCCACAAAGAGACAAAGCATTCTGGATCGTATCCAGCACTCTTTGCTCCCCGGCCTCATTGATCCTTCTCGCTGCCCTAACAACGCCCATACTTCCTCGCTTATCGGTGCCGCTGATTGCGATGTTGCTGGCAATAGCATCTCTCGCGACGAACATTCCAGGGACTCCCAAGTTGTCGGTTCCAGATTGTCTGCAGAGATCGAGAGCTTCGGAATAGTCCACATCTTCTACTTCACACATGCTCGCCAGTTCGAACTCCAACGCTCGCATGACATCTCCGTATATGGGTCCGAATAACCCGGCCGCCTCGGCGGCGCTGAGCTTTATGCTGGTGCTCATAGAAGGGAATATCGAGAGAAAAATTTCCTGTGCTAACGAAGGTGCTTCCGTCCCAAATCCAGCGACAAGTTTAGGTTTCTCTCTGAATTTCTGAAGGGTCTCACCACCCCAAAACAAGGGCACGTAGCTTAGTTGAACATCTTTACCAACCATATGTCCGCTGTGTTTTTCGATCGTCTCTCGAAGAAAAGTACTTGTGAAGTTCGGCCGGCACAAGCCAGTGAACGTGAGGCTTGCCCCTCGAGGAAGAAACTTGCATATGGCACGGGTGGTTCTCTCAAGCTCGCCTAGGTCTCTCTGGCTCACAGCGTGGCTAGTTAGGACGACAATCGAGGGTGGAATTGTCGAGAGCTCCTCGACGGTTGATAAGAGATGGGTAGTTCCCGCTTTCCGGTGAACCCCAAGCAACCATCTGGCCTCGCCCAGCCCGCCAGTTTCTGTTCTCCTCGTC
>WNEY01003001.1_pt1 | contig 12534 bp, 11 predicted proteins | sample 5400531 | NCBI WGS metagenome assembly WNEY01 (sample SAMN13153338, study PRJNA577476) | soil metagenome | isolation source: 200 cm saprolite under Douglas fir tree site 1 | place: USA:California | collected 2015-04-18
CCCGCCACGCTCGAGGCCTGGCGGGAGCGCGGCCTCCTCGGGGAGAGCGACGGCCGCGTGCGCCTCACCGAGGCGGGCTTTCTCCTCTCGGATGCTCTCTTCATCGAGCTTCTTTAATCGAGTACGATACGGACATCATGGCTGAGCACGTCCTCGACCAGCGCCTCCGCCAGGTCCTCCTCGCGGTCATCGCGGAATACGTGGAGACCGCCCAGCCCGTGGGCTCGCGCTCGGTCGCCCGCCGGCACCTCCGGGGCCTGTCGCCCGCGACGATTCGCAACGCCATGGCGGATCTCGAGGAGCAGGGATTCCTCACCCATCCTCACACGTCGGCTGGGCGCGTGCCGACGGACAAGGCCTACCGCTTCTACGTCGGCGTGCTCGGCGAAGTGCCGTGGAAGGCCGGCCCGGCCCCGGCGAAAATGCCGGAGCCCACCGGCGCCGACGCGGGCGAGAGACTCATGTCGGAGACGCCCACCCGTCTCTCCGACGGCACGCACATGACGGGGATGCTCCTCGCCCCGCCGCTCCGCCGCACCGCGCTGGACCGCATCGAGCTCGTCGGCCTGGGCGAAGACCGGGCGCTGGCGGTGGTCGTCACGGATACGGGCTGGGTGACGGCGCGCGCCATCACGCCGCTGCCCCGCCCGAACATCGAGGAGCTTCGCGAGCTCGGCCGGACCTTGACGCGCCGGTACCGCGGCAAGACCTTCCAGGCCATCCTGGACGATATTGAGCGGCCGGTCGATCCGCTGGATCCGCTGTGGACACGGAGCCGCGGCCTGCTCGACCAGATCGTCGGCCTCCTGCGCGACCGCAACCTCTACATCAGCGGCGCCATCAATGTGCTCGACCATCCCGACTTCAGCGACGTCGCCACCATGCGCGGCCTGCTGAAGGCGTTCGAGGACAAGGCGCGCCTCGTGGACCTGCTGACCCGCATGGCCGAGGAGCGCGGCGTGCAGGTCCTCATCGGCGGCGAGAATCCCGTCGAGGAGATGCGGGAATGCAGCCTCATCACGTCCACGTACACCTACAGGGGGCAGGTGCTGGGGGTGCTCGGCGTGGTCGGCCCGCGCCGCATGGCCTACGGCGACGTCATCGCCGTCGTGGACGAGACCGCGCGGCTGGTTTCCGATTCGCTCTCGCGGGTGCAGCGAGAGCTGTATCTGCCGGGCTAATGACCCTTGCGAAATAGAGTAACGGGTTTCATGGGGTACGCTGCGATGCTAGGGCATGCGAACACTTCAGAGGGCTCGTCGGGATTTTGCCGCGCTGGAGGCCCGGCGGTTCCAGGCGGCGCGGCTGTTTGGCCGGGGCCGGTCGCAGGCGAGTGTGGCCCGCGCGCTGGGAGTCAAGCGGGCGACGGCGCATCGGTGGTATCACGCCTGGCGGGCGGAGGGGCGAGAGGCGCTGCGAGCGGCCGGCCGCGCGGGCCGCAAACCCCGCCTCGACCGCCGGCAATGGGCGCGGATCGAGGCCGCGTTGCTGCGGGGACCCACGGCGCATGGCTTCGCCACCGAGCTGTGGACGTTGCCGCGGATCGCGGCCGTCATCGCCCGGTTGACGGGCGTGCGCTATCACCCCGCGCATGTCTGGCGGCTCCTGCAGGGCTTGCACTGGTCGCTCCAGCGGCCGGCCCGCCAGGCCCGGGAACGGGACGAGGCCGCCATTCGGCACTGGCGACGGCAGCGCTGGCCCCAGGTAAAAAAAACGCGCGGCGCTGCCGGCGCTGGATAGTCTTCGAGGACGAAAGCGGTGTGTCGCAGCAGCCGGTCGTGCGGCGCACCTGGGCGCCGCGCGGCCATACCCCCGTCCTGCACCACACCGGGGCGAACTGGAAGCGGCTGTCCATCGCCGCCGCCCTCGGGTTTCGGTGGGACGGCCGGCGGACCCGCTTGTACTTTCACACCCACCCGGGCACGTATACCGACACGACGCTCGTCCCCTTCTTGCGTGCCCTGAAACGGCACTTCCGCGGTCAGCGGATCGTGCTCATTTGGGATGGCCTCGGCGCGCACAAGAGTCGCCGCATGGCGCGCTACCTCGCGGCCCAGCGGCCATGGCTGCAGGTGGAACGGTTGCCGGCCTATGCCCCAGAGCTCAACCCCGTCGAACTGCTGTGGGGCAACCTCAAGACCCGTGAATTGGCCAATCTCTGCCCGGCGGACATCGAAGCCCTTCGCTCGCCTGTGCGCGCCGGCTGTGCGCGCATCCGGCGCGCGTCCACCCTGGCCCTCGCATTCCTGCGCCATGCTGGCTTGGGGTTCGATCATGCCTGTCACGCTATTTAACAAGAGTCATTAGCGGCTCCGCGGGCCCGGGCAACCGCTCTGCGGGCTGTTTTCCGTCTGCTATACTTTGATCTGTCATGAGCGACGACATCCTGGACTCTGAGGCCCTGTCTTCCACCCCCGAGGAGGAGATCCACCGCCTCCGGGAGGCGCTCGAAGCCAAGACCCGCGAGGCGGAGGAACACCGCGACCGCTACCTCCGGGCCGCTGCCGAGTTCGACAACGCCCGCAAGCGGTCCGCCCGCGAGCGCGACGACTACACGCGCTACGCGAACGAATCGCTCCTGCGCGAGCTGCTGCCCGTCCTCGACAACTTCGAGCGGGCGCTCCAGTCTTCTCGCAACGAGCCCGCGGCGGCGGCGGTCACGGCCGGGGTCGAGCTGATCCAGCGCGAGCTGCTCCGAGTGCTGGAGAAATTCGGCGTCACCCCCTTCACCTCCGTGGGCCAGCCCTTCGATCCCGAGAAACACGAGGCCATCGCCCGGGTACCGGCGCGCGGACACGCCGAGGGCTCAATCGTCGACGAGACGGCGCGAGGCTATCTCCTCAACGGGCGCGTTCTCCGCCCGGCCATGGTCACCGTGGCCTCGAGCCCCGACGTCTCCTAGTGGCGGCCAAGGACTTCTACTCCCTCCTCGGCGTCGGGCGCAACGCCGACGACGCCGCGCTGAAGAAGGCCTACCGCATCCTCGCCCGTCAGCACCACCCGGACAAGAATCCGGGCGATGCCCACGCCGAGGAGCGTTTCAAGGAGATCAGCGAGGCGTACGCCGTCCTCTCGGATCCTGACAAGCGCGCGCACTACGACCGCTTCGGCACGGTCCCGGGTGCGGGCGGCGGCGCCGACATGGGCTTCGGCACCATCATCGAGGACCTCTTCGAAGGATTCTTCGGAGGCGGTGGATCGCGCCGCACCCGAGCGCGCCGCGGCGAGGACCTCCAGTACCGGCTCGAGATCTCGCTGGAGGAAGCCGCGCAGGGACTCGAGACCAAACTTCAACTCCCGCGAGAAGAAACGTGCGATGCCTGCCGCGGCTCCGGCCAGGAGCCCGGCACCTCGGCAGAAACCTGCGGGACCTGCCGAGGCCAGGGACAGGTGCGCTTCTCACAGGGGTTCCTCACGGTCGCCCGCCCCTGCCCCACGTGCGGCGGCGAGGGACGCGTCAACCGCCGCCCGTGCGCCGGATGCCGCGGCCAGGGTCGAGTGGCGCGCGAGCGGCTGCTCACCGTCACGATTCCCCCGGGCGTCGAGGACGGCAACCAGCTCCGGCTCTCAGGCGAAGGCCAGGGAGGCCTTCACGGCGGCCCCCCGGGCGACCTCTACGTGGTGCTCCAGATCCGCCCGCACGACATCTTCGTGCGCCAGGGCGCCGACCTCGTCTGCGGCCTGCCGCTGACCTATCCGCAGGTGTGCCTCGGCGACGAGGTGGATGTGCCCGTGCTCGACGGCAAGGCGAGGCTTGTGGTACCGCCCGGCACGCAGCCCGGCCAGCGCCTGACGCTCAGGGGCAAAGGCATGCCGCATCTCCGGGGACGGGGACGCGGCAACGCCGTCTACGAAGTCATCGTGGAAGTGCCGAGGAGGCTCTCGCAGCGGGAGCATGAGCTTCTCGAAGAGCTCCGCGAGGCGTCCAAGGCGTCCTCGGGTCCGTTGCTCGCCTCCTTCCTGGATCGGATGAAGAAGCTCTTCGGAAGTTGATGGCCTTCTGGCAGATCACCGTCCCAACCTCCTCCGAAACCTCCGAAGGCCTGACGAACTTCCTCTGGGAGCAGGGCGCCCTCGGAGTCGTGGAAGAGGAGGGCCCCGCCTCGCCGGCCCGTCTTCGCGCGTTCTTCCCTGACAGCGCTCCCTCCACCGAGCTCGCGGCCGCGGTGAGACGTTATGCGGATGCGCTCCGGGCGCTCGGATTCGCGGCTCCGCCGGGTGACGTGGAGATCGCGCCGCTCTGCGAGGAGGCATGGGCGAGCGCGTGGCAGCAGTCCTTTCCACCGCGGGCCATCGGGCGCAGGCTCTGGGTCAAGCCGCCGTGGGAAGAAGCCGAGGCGCCCGGTCGCCTCACGATCGTGATCGAGCCGGGCCGCGCCTTCGGCACCGGACACCACGGCAGCACCGAAGGGTGTCTCTATCTCCTCGACGAGGCCATGGCCGACGCACCGCCCGACCGGGTCCTCGACATCGGCACCGGCACGGGCATTCTCGCGGTCGCCGCCGTCAAGCTGGGCGCGGGCCACGTCGTGGCGGTGGACGTGGATCCGGATGCCGTCGCCGCCGCCCGGGTCAACGCGGCACGCAATGGGTGCGTCGATCGCATCGATCTCTGCATGGCGGGCCCCGAGTCGCTCAGGGACGTGAACCCCTTTCCCCTGGTGATCGCAAACCTCCTCGCCCACACCCACGCGGCGCTGGCGGCTCACTATCGCCGCCTGGCCGCGCCGGGCGGCGCGCTCATCCTGGGCGGCATCCTCGAGCACGAGGACAAGGACGTCATCGCCGCCCTCGAGCCGGCGGGCTTCTCCCCGCAGGTAAGGCTTGTGATCGAGGGGTGGGCTTCGCTGAGGCTCCAGGCTGCCGCGTGACGCGCTTTCTCATCCGCCCTGACGGCATCACCCACGAGCGCGTGACCTTCGACGCGGAAGAGACACGGCACCTGACGCGGGTGCTGCGTCTCGGTGCGGGTGACATCGTCGAGGCCTTCGATGGGCTGGGCAATGTGCTGACGGTGCGGCTCGAGCGCGTGGGTGGCCGCGGGGCCGAAGGCGCACTGCTCTCGCGCGCGCCGCTGCGGAGCGAGTCCCCCCTACACCTGACGCTGGCGCAGAGCATCCCCAAGGGCGACAAGCTCGAAGGCATCATCCGCATGGCGACCGAGCTCGGCGCCGCCTGCGTGGTGCCGCTCGTGACGGCTCGGACCGTCGTTCGCGTCGAGCCTGGCCGCCCGGGTCCGCGGCTCCACCGCTGGCAGCGCGTAGCAAAGGAAGCAGCCAAGCAGACGGGCCGCGCGGTCGTCACCGAAGTGACGGCGCCCCAGCCGTTTGCCACGTGGCTGGCGGCCCGCAAGACCGAAGACCTGCTCGTCTGCCTCTGGGAAGACGCGCACGACCCTCTCGGTCCGCAGCTGCCACCGGGGCCCGTGAGCCGCGCCACGGTCGTGGTGGGACCTGAGGGCGGCCTCGAGCGTGCCGAGGCGGACGCACTGCGCGCTGCGGGCGCCATCGTCGGAGGGCTCGGACCCCGCATCCTCCGGACCGAAACCGCCGGGCCCGTTGGACTGGCCATTCTCCAGGCGCGTTACGGCGATCTCGTCGGAGGCGGCTTCTGAGTCCGTCCTCCGCGCCGACGTTCAGGTATGTCGTCTCCGGGGGAGCCAGGGGCGTGGTCGGTCGGGGCAATACTCTGCCCGAGGCCTTCGCCCAGGTCGCCCTCGGGGTCTTCGCCCTCGTGGCGGATCCGGCTTCGGTCGAGGAGCGGGATGCGCGCGAGGTCCGCGCCCACGGCAACGCTCCCGAGGCGCTCCTCGTGAACTGGCTCAACGAATGCCTGTACGTCCTCGACGTGGAGGGCTTCGTCGCCCGGCGGGTCGAATTCGGGAACTTTTCGCTCGATCCAGCCGCTCCAGGGGGCGAGCCCCTGCGCCTCCACTGCCGTCTCCTCGGGGAGGATTTCGACCCGGCCCGCCACGTCCTCCGAGAGACCGTCAGCGGGATTCTGGCCGAGGGCGCGGCCGTGCTCGCAATCGAAAATGGGTCGGAAGCACGTGTATTTGTCCGGAATGAAGAGGCAACGACCGCGTCGCCTAAATGAGACATACCGATCCCAGGGGCGTGTCGATCCGTCACAAAGCGGGAAGCGAGTCAGGCCTATCTAGATTCAAATCTCCATATGGAACAGGTATTTAGGAGACAGAGGCAGCTTTGGCACCCACATTGCGTTATACGGGGCACGGAATGGGTTACCAACGGACCATCCGGCGGCAGGTTTCCGTAGAGGGCATTGGGCTTCATTCCGGTGAACCGGTCAAGCTGACACTCTCCCCCGCGGCCGCCGATACAGGCATTCTCTTCCGGGCCGCTGACGGGACGCTCATCCCGGCCGACATCGAGCATGTCGTCGACGGGCGCGCGGCAACGACGCTCGGCGCCTTCGGCGTACGAATCCGGACCATCGAGCATTTGATGGCCGCTGCCGCCGCTCTCGGCATCGACAACTTCGTGGCCGATGTCAGCGCGGAGGAAGTCCCGGCCCTCGACGGCAGCGCCAAGCCCTTCGTCGACCTGCTCTATTCCGCGGGCTCCGTCACGCTGCCCGTGCCGCGCCGTCCCATCGCCATTCGGGAGCCCGTGCGCGTCGGGGACGGCAATCGCTGGCTCGAGATCGCTCCCTCCGAGATCTTCCGCATCACTTACACGCTCGACAATCCGCACCCGGTCGTGGGCTGCCAGGTCGTCTCGCTCGAGGTCAGCGAGAGCGTCTTCGTGGACGAGCTGGCGCCCGCGCGGACCTATGGCTTCCTCAAGGACGTCGCCGCCATGCGGAAGAACGGCCTGGCGCGCGGCGGCTCCCTCGACAACGCCGTCGTCGTCGGCAAGCGCTCGGTGCTCAACGACAGCCTCCGCTTCGAGGACGAATTCGTCAGGCACAAGATGCTGGATCTCGTGGGCGACCTCTGGCTGCTCGGCCGCCCGGTGATGGGCCACATCACCGTCAAGAACGCCGGCCACGCGCTCAACCACGAGATGGTCTCCGCGATGCAAGACGCCTTAGCCGCGGAGCGCCGCCAGCGCTTCGCGAGGCCCCAGGCGCAAGCCACGGGCGGCCTTGCGGGCCGTCTCGAGCGGCTCGTGCCCGGCAACGGTCTGTCCTCCCCCGGCGTCGCCGCGCTGTAGCCGCCGCCTCAAGCAACAGCCTCCACCCAAACCGCTCAAGAACCTCCCAAACCCCCAGGGCGTCGAGAAGGGGTCAGCTGCGAGGCGGCGCCCGAAGACCGCACGCGAGGCGTAGTCTCTCTACGTTGAGCGTGCGGCCGAGGGCGCCAACGAAGCAGATGACCCCTTATCGGCGGCCTGGGGACGCTATAATGACGTGTCCGTGGGTAGAGCTTTCCTCGTGCGCCACCAGGCTGGGCAGTGGGTGATCGCTCTGGTCATCCTGCTGGTGGTGTGCCTCCCCACCCCGATCGCCCAGGCGGAGGGTGATTTCCGCATCAGCAACCTTTCCGTCTTCCTCAACGACTTCGACGTCACCGTCCAGGGCGTGCTCCTGGGCGCCGTCCCCTCCACCCTCACCGAGAGCCTGCACAGCGGCGTCCCCGTGCACGTGCGCTTCGTGGTGGAGCTGTGGCAGCAGCGCTTTCGCAACCGGCTTCTGCAATCGCGGACGATCGAGCGCCAGGTGACGTACAACCCCGCGACCAAGGAGTACAAGGTCGTCTCGCTGGCCGGCGAGGAGCGCGAGGCGTTCATGACCAAGCAGTTCCGGGAGGCCCAGCGCGTCGTCTCCGAGCTCCGCGCCGGCAAGCTCGCCCCGGACGCTGCGCTCGACTCGCAGGAGCTCTACTTCATCCGGGTCCGCGCGGATGTCTCGCTCAACGGCGTCAATTCCTGGATCGCCCGGTTCAGCGGTGAGGCGGCCGAATCCGACTGGGTCCAGTCGCCACTGCTCACCCCCACGAGACGCCAGTGAGCCCGCTGGTCGATACGCCGACCGAGGCGCGGAAGCACTATCGGCGCAATCTGTTCATCGTCTTGGGCGGGCTCGCGCTCTTGGGCGTGGCGTGGTGGGGGTTCAAAGTCTGGATCCATTCCCCCCAGGTCCCTCTCGCGTCCAACCTGGCGGTGTTTGCGCTCTTCAACCTGAACCTGATCGTCTTCCTCCTGCTCGTCCTTCTGCTCTTCCGCAACCTCGTCAAGCTCGCCTTCGAGCGGAAGCAGAAGGTCCTGGGCGCGCGGTTCAAGGCCAAGCTGGTTCTCGCGTTCCTCTCCCTCGCGCTGACGCCGGCCATCCTGATCTTCATCATCGCCTCGAACTTCATCAACACGTCCATCGAGGGATGGTTCAAGCCGCAGGTGGAGAAGCCGCTCGACCAGGCCCTCGAGGTCGCGCAGACGTACTACCAGGGCCAGGAGGCCATGGCGCTCCGCCACGCGCACTACATGGCCGACGTGCTCGGGCGCGAGGGCTTCATGACCGCGAACCAGCGCCCGGTGCTGCAGACGTACATCACCGGCCAGCAGGAGCGCCTCGGGCTCGCCGCCATCTCGGTCTTCAACCGTGGCGGCATACTGATCGGGCACGCCAGGGACGCGACGATCGGCCCCAACGTGCCGACGAAATCGGTGAACAAGGAGCAGCTGCGGCAGGGGCTGGCCGGGAAGGAAGTGACGACCGTCCACGAGCTCGACAACGGCGACATGATCCAGGCCATCGTGCCCATCAAGAGCTCCGACCGCGGAGTCGTGGGATCGCTCGTCGTCGGGACCTACATCACGCAGCGCCTCGAGACCCGGCTGAGGGGCATCAGCCAGTCTTTCCAGGAGTACAAACAGCTCCGGCTGCTCAAGCAGCCGCTCAAGGGCATCTACATCCTGCTCTTCCTGCTGATGACGCTCGTAATCGTGTTCTCCGCGACCTGGTTCGGCCTCTACCTCGCGCGCGGCATCACCGAGCCCGTGCAGATGCTCGCCGAGGGCACCCGCGCGGTCGCCGCGGGCAACCTGAACTACAAGGTCACGGTCCGCGCCGACGACGAGATCGGCGTCCTCGTGGACTCGTTCAACCGGATGACGAGCGACCTCGCCTCCTCGCAGACCAAGCTCGAGCACACCTACCGCGATCTCGAGGCCAAGCACGAGGAGGTCGAGCAGCGGCGCCGGTACACCGAGACGGTCCTGGAGGCCGTCGCGACGGGCGTGCTCTCGCTCGACCCTGCCGGGCGCATCACCACGATCAACGGCGCAGCCGAGCGCATGCTGGGCGTGCCGGCTACGTCGGCGCAGGGGCAACCCGCCTCGACGGTGTTGCGGCCGCCCATGCACTCGGAGCTCTCGGCGCTGATCCAGCGGATGAACCGGCTGCGCGACGGAGCCCTCGAGCGCGAGGTCCACCTCCGGCGCGAGGGCCATGCCGTCACACTGCTGGCCTCGGCTACCGCGCTGAAGGGGCCGGAGGGCGCCTACCTGGGCATGGTGATCGTGTTCGACGACCTCACCGAGCTGCTCAAGGCCCAGCGGCTGGCGGCCTGGCGCGAGGTGGCCCAGCGCATCGCGCACGAAATCAAGAACCCGCTGACGCCGATCCAGCTTTCGGCCCAGCGCCTCCGCCGGCGGCTGTCGACCGAGCGGAGCCCCGAGGACAAGCAGCTGCTCGAGGAGGCGACCGCGACCATCGTGCAGGAGGTCGAGGGGCTCAAGCAGCTGGTCGACGAGTTCTCGCGGTTCGCGCGGATGCCGGCGCTCCAGCCGCGGGCCACGGACCTCGGGCGCCTGCTCGAGGGCGTGGTCGTGCTCTACCGCGAGTCGCATCCCGGGCTCTCCATCAAGGCGGCGTTTTCCCCCGACATGCCGCCCGTCGAGGTCGACCCCGACCAGATCAAGCGCGCGGTGCTGAATCTCGTGGACAACGCGGTCGAGGCGGTGGCCGGCGCCGGCGCCGTCACGCTCGACACGATCTGGCTGCCGGAGAGCCGCCGCGCCCGCATCGTGGTCGCCGACGACGGCCCCGGCATCCCGGCCGAGGACAAGGAGCGGCTCTTCCTGCCGTATTTCTCAACCAAGGCGGGCGGCACCGGCTTGGGCCTGCCGATCGTCCACCAGATCGTCACCGACCACGGCGGCACCATCTGGGTCGAGGACGCGGTCCCCCAGGGGACGCGCTTCGTGATCGAGCTGCCCGTGGGGCGGCTGACGGCAGCGCCGGTCGAGACGGACGCGCCCGTGAGGGCAGGCTAGATGGCGGGCGAGCACATCCTGATCGTGGACGACGAGCGCGCCATCCAGAGATCGCTCCGGGGCGTGCTCGAAGACGAAGGCTACCGGGTCACCGCCGTGGGATCCGCCGAGGAGGCGCTCGCGCGACTGGCCGACGACGCGCCGGACCTGGTCTTCCTCGACATCTGGATGCCCGGCATGGACGGCCTCGAGGCGCTGGCCGAGATCAAGCAGCGGCGGCGCGAGACCGCCGTGGTCATGATCTCCGGCCATGGCACGATCGAGACGGCCGTCAAGGCGACCAAGCTCGGCGCCTACGACTTCGTCGAGAAGCCGCTCTCGCTGGAGAAAACGCTCCTCGTCGTGGAGCGCACGCTCGAGCACGCCCGCCTCGAGCAGCAGCATCGCCAGCTGCGGGAGCGCGTGGAGCGCGGCCAGGAGATCGTCGGCGCAAGCAGCGTCATCGACGAGCTGCGCCAGCAGATCGCGGTCGCGGCGCCGACGACGGGGCGCGTTCTCATCCACGGCGAGAGCGGCGCCGGCAAGGAGCTCGTCGCGCGCGCCATCCACGCGCGCTCGACCCGCGCCGAGGGGCCATTCGTCGAAGTCAACTGCGCCGCCGTGCCGGAGGAGCTGATCGAGTCCGAGCTGTTCGGCCACGAGCGCGGCGCTTTCACGGGCGCCGTCGCGCGCCGCCGCGGCAAGTTCGAGCTGGCGGACGGCGGCACGCTCTTCCTCGACGAGATCGGGGACATGAGCCTCAAGACGCAGGCCAAGGTCCTGCGCGCCCTCGAGGAGCAGGCCTTCGAGCGGGTCGGCGGCAAGGAGACGATCCGCGTCGACGTCCGGGTCATCACCGCCTCGAACCAGAACCTCCAGGAGCAGATCGTGGCGGGGAAGTTCCGCGAGGACCTCTTCTACCGGCTCAACGTCATCCCGATCGAGGTCCCCGCCCTCCGGAAGCGCAAGGAAGACCTGCCGGCGCTGGTGGAGCACTTCATCGCGCTCGTCTCGGCCGAGAACGGGCGGCGCCCGAAGACGATAGCCACCGAGGCCCTCGCCTACTTCCTTACCTACGACTGGCCGGGCAATGTCCGCGAGCTCCGGAACATGGTCGAGCGGCTCGTCATCATGGCGCCCCGCGAGGTCATCGGGCCCGACGACCTGCCTCCTCCTCTCCGCACCCGCGAAGAAGCCGGCACCGTCGAGAGCGCGCAGCGCGACAGGAAACTCAAGGACGCGCGCGAGGCCTTCGAGCGCGCCTACATCCTGAGCGAGCTGCGCGAACACGAGTGGAACATGACCCGCACCGCCGAGAAGCTCGGTATCGAACGCAGTCACCTCTACCGCAAGCTCAAGGCCTACGGCATCACCCCGCCCAAGTCCTGAGGCCGGCCCGACGCGACACCTGCCCGCCGCGACGCTGCCCGCCTTGACTCTAAAGGTCCGCTGAGACTCCCTGCCCTGCGTCCCCGCTTGAGGCCGTTTCTGTTCGCCCTGCTGGCCGTGGCCTGCTCGACGGTCGGTACCGAGCCCCTCCCGGGCGAGCCCCCGCACCACGTCGACGGAGGCTTCCGCAACCCGAATCCCGAGTTCCGGCGGGCAGGCGCCTGGACACGCTTCGCCTTCATCGCCCGGCGCACGCTCTCCCCGTCACAGACGATCGACCTTCCCCGCGTCGAAAACGACGGCCGGGCGCTCCGCGAGAACGTGTCCGCGCCGACGGTGACCTGGATCGGGCACGCGACCATCCTGGTCCAGCTCGAGGGCGTGAACCTGCTGACCGACCCGCACTGGGCGGAACGCGCGAGCCCTCTCTCCTGGGCGGGGCCGCGCCGGCTCCAGCCGCCCGGGCTCCGTTTCGAGGACCTGCCGCCGATCCACCTCGTCGCCATCTCGCACGACCACTACGACCACCTGAACCTCGACACGGTGCAGCGCCTGGCCGCATCGCACGATCCCATCTTCGTCGTTCCGCTCGGACTCAAGGCCTGGCTCGAGGGCAACGGAGTCGCGCGCGTGGTAGAGCTCGACTGGTGGGGCACGTTCGAGCACCGCGGGCTCAAGCTCGTCTGCGTGCCGGCGCAGCATTTCTCGCAGCGAAACCTCTGGGACGCGAACACGCGCCTCTGGGCATCGTGGGCCGTCATCGGCTCGTCACGCCGTCTCTATTTCAGCGGCGACACCGGGTACTTCGGAGGCTTCGCCGAGGGGGGCCGGCGGCTCGGTCCCTTCGACCTCACGGCGATGGCGATCGGCGCGTACGAGCCGCCTGAGATCATGCGCGCTGTCCACTTGACTCCCGAACAGGCGGTGC
>WNEY01004324.1_pt1 | contig 12533 bp, 12 predicted proteins | sample 5400531 | NCBI WGS metagenome assembly WNEY01 (sample SAMN13153338, study PRJNA577476) | soil metagenome | isolation source: 200 cm saprolite under Douglas fir tree site 1 | place: USA:California | collected 2015-04-18
CTCAGGCGTTCGCCCTTTGCGAACCAGCTCGATGAGCCGCTCCCGGAACTCCGGCGCGTACGGCCGATGGCTCTTCGGCATCGTGGACGCTCCTTTCCGCCCCAACCATGGGGTGTCCACGGAACCGGGTCAACTCCAGCCATGGCGCTCCTCGACCTTGCACCACACCTGGGCCTCGACGGGCTCCCAAGCCCCGCTCGGAAGCGCCCCGGCGTAGCCGTGGCCGCTCCTCGAGCTTGCACCACTTCGCTGGGGCCTCGACGGGCCCCCCAAGCGCCCCGAGCGGCTCGGAGCGCCCCGGGAAACCTGAGGCGCTCCTCAGTTCACTATATGGGCTTAAGTATGGGCTTGAGGGCTCACCGGAGGTAGCCATGACGGACCAGGAGCGCGCGACCCGCGTCGAGACCGACAGCATGGGGCGGATCGAGGTGCGCGCCGACCGGTACTGGGGCGCCCAGACCGAGCGCTCGCTGCACCATTTCGCGATCGGCGACAACCGCATGCCGCTGCCGGTGGTCCACGCCCTCGGGCTCCTCAAGAAGGCGGCGGCCCTGGTCAACCACGAGATGGGGCCGCTCGACGCCCGCCGCGCCGAGCTGATCGTGTGCGCCGCCGACGAGGTGCTCGCGGGCAAGCTCGACGCGCACTTCCCGCTCTCGGTCTGGCAGACCGGCTCCGGCACGCAGACCAACATGAACGTGAACGAGGTCATCGCGAACCGCGCGATCGAGCTGTCGGGCGGGAAAATGGGGAGCAAGGACCCGGTCCATCCGAACGATCACGTCAACATGTCGCAGTCGTCGAACGACACGTTCCCGACCGCGATGCACGTCGCGGCCGCGCTCGAGCTCACGCACCGGCTCCTCCCGAGCGTCCGGGCGCTGCGGGACGCGCTCGCCGCCAAGGCCCGCGAGTTCGCCGACATCGTGAAGATCGGTCGGACGCACCTGCAAGACGCGGTGCCGCTCACGCTCGGCCAGGAATTCTCGGGCTACGTTGCCCAGCTCGACGCCGGCATCGCGCGGATCGACGCGACGCTCCCCGGGCTCCTGGCCCTCGCGATCGGCGGCACCGCGGTCGGCACCGGGCTCAACGCGCCCGCCGGCTTCGGCGAGGTCGTCGCGCGCAAACTGTCCGAGCTGACGGGCCTCCCGTTCACGTCGGCGGCCAACAAGTTCGCCGCGCTGGCCGCCCACGACGATCTCGTGATGGCGAGCGGCGCGCTCCGCACGCTCGCCGGCTCGCTGATGAAGATCGCCAACGACCTTCGCTGGCTGGGCTCGGGCCCGCGGAGCGGCCTCGGCGAGCTCCGCCTGCCGGAGAACGAGCCGGGCTCCTCGATCATGCCGGGCAAGGTCAACCCGACCCAGGCCGAGGCGGTCACGATGGTCGCGGTCCAGGTGATCGGCAACGACACGGCGATCGCCGTGGCCGGTTCGCAGGGCAATTTCGAGCTGAACGTCTTCAAGCCCGTCATCATCTTCAACTTCTTGCACTCGGTGGGGCTCCTGACCGATGCGTGCGCGCGGTTCCGCGAGTTCTGCGTGGAGGGGATCGAGGCGAATCGGGCGCGCATCGCCGAGCTCGTCGAGCGCTCGCTCATGCTCGTGACCGCGCTTGCCCCGCACATCGGCTACGACCGCGCGGCGGCGATCGCCAAGAAGGCCCACGTGGAAGGGCTCACGCTGCGCGACGCGGCCCTCGCCACGGCCGACGTGACCGCCGAGCAGTACGACCGCTGGGTGCGGCCGGCCGACATGGTCCGCCCGGGCTAGCGGTTCAGGAACTTCCTGACGCTCGCGGCGATCCCGGCCGGGTCGAGACCGTGCTTGACGTAGAGGCCTTTGGCGTCGCCCGACTCGCCGAATCCCTGGACGCCGAGCCGCTTGAGCGGCGTCGGCAGCACCTCACCTCCTCGACTGTCACGACGTGGCCCGTCTTGCCCGCGGACCGGAGCAGCAGCTCTTCGTCGAGCGGCTTGATGCACGCGGCGTTGAGCACCTCGGCCGAGATGCCGTCGGCCTCCAGGCGCTTGGCCGCCTCGAGGCAATTGAACATGGGGCCGCCCGAGCCGATCAGCGTCACGTCGTGGCCCCGGCGGAGCAGGAGCCAGCGGCCGTACTGGAAGCGATAGTCGGGCGGGCACACGGGCTCGAGATTCTGGCGCGTGAGCCTGAGATAGAGCGGCCCCTGATGCTCCACCGCGTACGCGATGACCTGCTTGGTCTCGAGCTCGTCGGCGGGCTGGATGATCCCGATGTTGGGGAGCGCGCGGATGCAGGCGACGTCCTCGATCCCCATCTGACTGTAGCCGTCCTCGCCGATCGCGATGCCGGCGTGGGTTCCGACGATCTTCACGTTAGCGTTTGTGTAGGCGACCGAGATCCGGATGGTCTCGAAACGCCCTGCGACGAAGCATGCGAACGAGCAGGCGAACGGGATCCGTCCGGTGAGCGCCAGGCCGGCACCGACGCCGATCATGTTCGCCTCGGCGATGCCGAGGTTGAACGCGCGGCCGGGGAAGGTCTTCGCGAACTTCGCGGTCATGGTGGATTTCGACAGATCGGCGTCGAGGGTGACGATCCGGTCGTCCTTGGCGCCGAGCTCCAGGAGCGCTTCACCGAACGCCGCGCGGCTGGCCTTGGCCGGCATCACTTCTTCTCGAGGGCGGCGAGCTCGTCCACGATGGCGCGCGTCGCCGCGTCAGTTTTCAAGAACCCTTCCCAGGCTCCGGCCGAGACGCCGAGCACCTCGCGAATGGCGGCAATCGCCTCCGCGGGCTTCGGCGCCTTACCGTGCCACTCCGGGTCGTTCTCCATGAAGGACACGCCCTTGCCCTTCACGGTGTGGGCCACGACGAAGGTCGGGGTGCCGCGGGTCGCCTCCGCCTGGTCGAGGGCCTTCGCGATCTGGGCGACGTCGTGGCCGTTGATCTCCACCACGGGCCAGCCGAACGACTGCCACTTGGCGATGACCGGCTCGAGGTCCAGGATCTTCTTCACGAAGTCGTCGAGCTGGATCTTGTTGTAGTCGAGGATGACCACGAGATTGTCGAGCGCATGGTCGGGCTGACCGAGCTTCGGTGCCGACATCGCGGCTTCCCACACCTGCCCCTCCTGGATCTCGCCGTCGCCGAGGACGCAGTAGACACGGGCCGAGGAGCCGGTGAGCTTGAGCCCGAGCGATAGACCAAGCGAGATCGAGAGGCCCTGGCCGAGCGAGCCGGTGGCGGCCTCGATGCCGGGCAGCGCCGTCCGGTCGGGATGGCCCTGGAGCGGCGAGCCGAGCTTGCGCAGTGTGATGAGGGACTTCTCGGGGAAGTACCCGGCGGTCGCCAGAACGCTGTAGAGGGCCGGGACCGCGTGCCCTTTCGACAGCACGACGCGGTCGCGGTCGGGCCAATCCGGGCGCTTGGGGTCGTGCCGGAGGCGACCGAAGAAGAGCGTGACGAGGATATCGATCACCGAGAGCGAGCCGCCGGGATGCCCGGAGCCCGCGTGGGCGAGCATGCGGAGGATCTGGACACGGCACGCGCGCGCGATCGCCTCGAGACGGTCTCCTGCCATCAGTCGAGCTCCTCCATGAACCCTGCGATTTCGTCGACGTGGACACCGGTGACGGCCACCTCGGGTGCGTACACGACCTCGTCCGCGGCCCAGACGATCGTACCCTTCACGTCCTTTGTGATCCCGGTGATGTTGTTCAGGAACGTGGCGATGTTGTCGTTGATCCGGATCGCGTTGGCCTTGAGCGGCGCGGCGATCCGCCCGTCGCGAATGATATAGGAGTCGGCGACGACGGTACAGGTGAAATCACCCGCACGCAGGCCATTGATCGGGTAGGTGTACCAGATGCGCCCGATATAAAGACCACTGCCGACCCGGCGGATCACCTCGTCGAGCGTCAGCGGCTCGGCGCCTTCGAGCACGATGTTGGAGGCCGCAACGCCGGGCGGGCTGTCGAACTGGCGCCCGCCGCCGGCGCCGAATCGAAAGCCGTTGCGGGGCACGAGCGCGGCCTCGGCGGCGGGGCCGCGGGCGCCGAGCTTTTCCTCGAGGGCCGGGTCGCGAAGCAGGCGCTGCGTCTCGTACCAGTTCGAGAGACAGCCGGCGAGCACGCCGTGCTTGATGAGATCGGTCCGGCCGGTGGGCAGCCCCTCGCACGTGATCCCCTTCGAGCCCATCAAGCCGGGCATGGCGCCGTCGTCGTAGAGGCTCAGGTGCCTGGAGGCCACGGCCCGGCCGAGCTTGCCGAGAAACGGGGTGCTCGACGAGTAGAATGCGCTCGCCGCGCACGCGGGGATCACGATGTTGTTCAGCAAGTCGGCCACCGGCTGCCGGCCGAACACGACGGTGTAGACGCCCGACGGCACGCGCTCGCCGCCGATCGCGTTGATCGCGTTCTGCGCGGCCTCCACCCCGGCCTCGTCGGTGAAGTGGTCGAGCCGCGTGCCCGTCGACGCGCCGGAGCCCTTGGCGCCTCGCGACTCCACCATGGCCGTCACGAATGCGGTGATCAAGGACGTCTCGTCGGTCTGAGCGCGGGGCATCGCAGTCGAGGCGATCGCGACCCGTTCCCTCAAGATCGTCACGTCCCCGCCGACGATGAGGCCCAGCCGTCGGAGCGCGTCGTCATTCTGCGCGAGCCCGGCCAGCCGACTCGAGGCTGTGAACGTGCGGAGGGCGCCACCCGTGATCTTCCAGCCCGCCTCGACCAGGCTTCCGTCGTCGATCTCCATGAGACGGGGATCGTGATAGTTCGCGAGGGAGCGCGGCGAAGCCGAGCGCGCCGGGAGCGAGACGAATTCGGGGTCGGCGACGGCGGCGTTGCGCGCCTTGGCGAGCGCGCGCTCGGCCCCGGCCGGCGTGAGGTCACTGGGCTCGCTGCCAAAGCCGATCCGGCGGCCGTCCGGCGCGTCGAAGACCGCCTGGATCCCGATGCCATAGGAGTCGGTGGACTTGGGCTCCTCGACGCCGTTGCACGGAATGTGCGAGGTGTAGTTGAGTCGGGTGAGCAAGGCGGAATTCGCCGCCGCGAACACCTCGGCCTCGACGACGGCCGGCTGGCTCGTGACCAGCGCCAGCGCCTCTTCCGCGGCCTTCGCCAGCTCGCCGATGGTCCTCATCGCGATTCAGTGAGCGGGCGGTGCCATGGGATTCCGGCCGTTGACGGGATAGCCCTTGGCGATCCACCCGGGCAGCCCCTCCTCGAGGACGCGATGGTTTCGCCACCCCATCTTGTAGAGGATGTCGCTGGCCCCCCGGGACAGCGCATGCGGGCACGTTCAGTAGAAGACCACGAGGCTCGTCCTCGAGATCTCGAGCGCCCGATCGGGCACCGCGCGCAACGGCATGGAGCGGGCGCCTTGAATGTGGCTGTCGACGTAGGCGCCCCAGTGCCGGACATCGATGATGTCCGCTTTGGTGCCGAGGTCGAGCAGAACCTTCAGCTCGTCGACCTTGATGAAGGTCACCGGGTATTCGGGGGGCGCCGCCGGCGCGGCGCCGGCGAGCAGGACGCCGGCCGCGACCACGCCGATCAGCGCCCGACGCATGTTCTCATTGCCCGACGACTCGCGCGCGGCTCCGCATCGTCGGCCCGCCGTTGCCGAGACGCTTGGTCTGCATCGGCTGTCCCTTGCCGCAGTTCGGTATCGGGTAGAGGCGGAAGTCCGAGCCGACCGCGTCCACGTTCATGAGGTAGTCGCGCGAGTCGGCGGCGATTCCGCCGTCGCGGTAGAGTCGGCCCAGCTCGCCGTTCTTGATCTCGTAGACCCGGCGCGCCGAGATGCGGAAGTTCTCGCGGCTCTCGGCGATCGACGGAGTCCGATGGCCGGCGACGTAGTAGCCGTGGTCGACCTCCTTCAGGATGTCCTCCGCCGCGCGCGTGCCCGCATCGAAGACGGTGTTCGACATGCGGATCAGGGGGACCAACGAGGCGTCCGTGGCCTTCCAGTGACCGTTGGGCTCGCCGCCGAAGATCGCCGCCGTTTGCCGGCTGTTCATGAAGCCCCGGAAGATGCCGCGGTCGATATGGACCACGCGCCGCGCGGGCGTGCCCTCGTGGTCGTACTGGTAGTGGCCGAAACCCGGGAGCGCCGGGTCCGAATACGTCGTCACGAGCGGCGAGGCCACGCGGCGGCCGATCTGATGCTCGGTGAGGCCGCCGAGGAGCCAGGAGCGCCCGGCGTACGCGGTCTCCATCTTCAGAGCGCGGTCGAGCTCGACCGGGTGGCCGATGATCTCGTGCGACACGAGGGTGTTGTAGTGCGGATCGGTCACCACCACCACGTCGCGATCCGACGTCGGCAGGACGGGCGCGGCCGCGAGCGCCACGCCCTCGCGCGCCAATCCGAGGGCGAAGTCGAGGAAGGTCGGGAAGCGCAGGAGCGGCTCGTCGACGCCCTCGAGCAGGATCTCCCAGCCTCGCTGGTGGCCGAGGGCGTCATAGAGGTCCTGGCTCACCTCGCCGGCGACGGTGACGACCGTGCACGTTCCCTGGGTCAGCGCGAACGTCTGGTCGATGCGTGCGCCCTCGCTGGACACGAAGAGCTCACGCGACAGCTCGGTCAGCGTCGAGACGTAGTTGTACTTGACGCCGGCATCGACCGCGTCGACCTGGCGCGAGATGTCGGTCGCGTAGCGCACCATCTCGGCGAGCGACATCGTGCGCGGGTCGATGCGATAGACGGCGCCCACGGTGTCCTGTCGCACCTCGACCGGATGCAGGCGCGTGTCGGCAAGGGCCTCGCCAAGGGGGCCGAACTTCTCCCGCGCGTCGGCCTTCATTTCGCCGTTCACGCTCGCGCGCCGATACGCCTGCTCGAGCGCCTCGCCGATGATCCGAGCGAGATTCGGGACGTCCGCCACGCCGAGCATGAGGCCCACGTAGCCGGGCGCGCACATGCGGTCGCCCGCGAGAACGCGGACACCCAGGGCGAGGGTCTGATCGTCGCCGGAGAACTTGGGCGTGCCGTTTTCTGCTCCCGCGCCTTTGGCCTCGGTGACCTCGAGCCTCAGGTCGGCGTACCGGAGGTGCGGCAGGCGCCGCGCGGCCTCATGCACGCGCTCCTGCACCAGCGGCGTGACGGTCTCGATGAGATCGACGGAGATCCGGGTCATTCAGAACGGCTCGACCAGCACGGTCTCACCGGCCGCGACGTCGCCCCGGTCCTCTTCGAGCACGATGAGGCAGTTGCCGGCGGCCATCGAGGACAGGATACCCGAGCCTTGCGGCCCGGTGATCCGCGCCTCCCAGCGCCCGTTGCGCCACTGGACGATGCCGCGCTTGAACTCCCGGCGGCCCTTCCGCTTGCTCATGGGCTCGACCGCCGTCGCCTCGGCGGTGTCGGGGAAGAGGCGCCGCCGCCCGGCGAGCTTGAAGATCGCCGGCCGGACGAAGAGCATGGACGCCAGCATCGAGGCGACGGGATTGCCCGGCAGCCCGAAGAAGTGGGCCGATTTGATCCGGCCGAAGGCGAGGGGCCGCCCGGGCTGCATCGCGACCTGCCAGAAGTCGATCGCGCCGATCTCGTGGAGCACCTCCTTCACGAGGTCCAGGACCCCGACCGAGACGCCCCCGGACGTGACGACGATGTCCCCGACGTCGGCGGCCTCGAGGAGCCGCGCCCGCAGCTCGTCGCGAACGTCCGGCACGATGCCGAGGTCGAGAACCTCGCCGCCGCACTGCTCGATCGACCCGCGCAGCGTGAAGCGATTGGCGTCGTAAATCTGGCCGGCCTTCCGCGGCGTGCCGGGCTCGACGACCTCGTCGCCGGTCGAGAGGAGCGCGACCCGCGGCCGCCGGTGCACCAGGACTTGCCACCGGCCGAGCGACGCGATGAGCCCGAGCTCCTGAGGACGCAACACGGTGCCGCGCTCGATCACGATCGTGCCGGCCTGGATGTCCTCGCCGCGCATCCTGACGTTCGCGCTCTTCTGGGTGGGGCCGACGCGCACGCGGCTTCCGCGATGCTCGACCACCTCCTGCGGGTACACGGTGTCGGCGCCGCGCGGCATCGGCGCGCCGGTCATGATCCGGACGGCCTGCCCCGAGGCCAGGAGGCCGTCGTAGACGGCGCCGGCCGGGAGCTCGGCCACCACGTCCAGATCGCGCGTTCCGGTCGCCGGCACGTCGCCGCTCGCGACCGCGTAGCCGTCGACGGCCGAGTTGTCCGTCGGCGGCACGTCGAATGGCGCGCGGAGATCCTCGGCCAGCACGCGCTCGCGCGCGCGCGTGACCGGGAGGAGCTCCGGAGGGGTGGGCTCACTGATCTGGGCGAGGATCTGATTTTGGCCGTCGCGCACCGAAATCATGGCGATATTATACGCGCCATGATCGAGCCTCGCTCCGCCGGCTTCTGGATTCGCGCGGTCGCCGCGCTCATCGACTTCGCCGTGTTCGCGCTCGTGCAGCTCTCGTTCGGGTACATCGGCGCGCGCGCGTGGGGCCCGGACGTCGAGAGTACCATTGCGTTCAAACCGCTGGTCGCGCTCTTCACCGTCGTGTTCGCCGGTGCGTACACGACCCTGCTCCACGCCCTCGGCGGCCAGACGATCGGCAAGATGATCGTCGGCGTGAGGGTCGTCGTCGGCGACGGCGAGCCGCCGCCGCTGGGGACGGCGCTCCTCCGCTACCTCGCGTACTTCGCCTCGGCCGGAATCGTCACCCTCGGCTTCGTGATGGCAGGGCTCCGCCGCGACAAGCGTGCCCTCCACGACCTGATAGCCGGCACGCGCGTCGAGCGTCTGCCGAGGGCGGCGGCCCCTGAGCCCGTCGAGCCGCCGGCGGTCTCGGCGGAGCAGCCCACAGCCTCGGGCGCCGCGTGATCCCGACGCCGCCCCTCCGGGTCCGAAACCACCTTGCCGAGATCATTCTCGCCGCGCTGGTGGACGGCGGAGCGCGTGGCGAGCTGGCGGCGCTCGGCGAGCCCGGCGCCCCGGCTCCGGGCTGGCTGGAGCACGACGAGCTCGTCCACGCGCACCTGGTGCGGGAAAGGGCGCGGAGTGCGAGCGCCGCGCTCGCCGCACGATCGACCGTTCGCATCCGCTCGCGCGCCGACGTCCTCGACGCGGCGGCGGCGCTCTTCGACGCGCATCTGTATTTCGAGGTCCACGAGCTTCTCGAGCCCTCCTGGCGCGACGCCCGGGGGAACGATCGCGAGGCCCTGCAGGGGCTGATCCAGGTGGCGGTGGGCTACCAGCACCTGGCCAACGGCAACTTCGCCGGCGCGCGAGCGCTGCTCGACGAGGGGCGCGGGCGACTGCGCGGACGGAACCTCGACGGGCTGGATCTGGACGCGTTCGGGCAAGCAGTGGCGCGCTCGCTCGATCACTTCTTTCATTTCGACTGGCGAGCGGTTCCGGCCTTTCCCAGACTCGTGGAGTCAACGTCAGAAAGGAAACCTCGTGAATCTTGAACTGTCCGGCAAGACGGCGCTGGTGACGGGTGGAAGCCAGGGCATCGGGCGGGCGATCGCGTTCGGCCTCGGCGGCGAGGGCGCGACAGTCGCGATCTGCGCGCGCGACAAGGCGCGACTCGAGGAAACCGCAAAGGAGATCACGACGAAGACGAGCGCCGAGGTCCTCGTCGTTCCCGGCGATCTGAGCCGACTGGACGAAGTGAACCGTGTTGCCGCCGCGGTGCGGGATCGCTTCGGCCGGCTCGACATCCTCGTGAACAACGCGGGCGCCATCCGGGGTGGAGACTTCCTGAAGATCCCCGACGAGCAGTGGGCGGGGGACTGGAGCTTGAAGATCCTCGGTTACGTTCGGATGGCCCGGGCCGTCTTCCCGATCATGCAGGCGCAAGGTGGCGGACGCATCGTCAACGTCGTCGGTGCCGCCGCGCGCAACCCGACCCCCGGCTACCTCCCGGGAGGTATCGCCAACTCCGGGCTCATAAACTTCTCGAAGGGACTCGCCGATCTCGGTGCGCCCTCGAACATTCTCGTCACGGCCGTGTCGCCGGCCGCGACCGCCACCGCGCGCTGGGAGGGTCTCATCGCCCAGCAGGCCGCAGCGGCGGGCAAGACCGTCGAGGCGCAGCGTGCCGAGGCTGCGAGCCACTACCCGCTGAAACGCATCGCGACCCCGGAGGATATCGCCGATCTCGTGTGCTTCCTGGTATCGGCGCGCGCCGCGTTCATTACCGGCGTTTGCATCACCGTGGATGGCGGGGCGACCCGCGGAGTCTATCTGTGATTTCATTGATGTTTGACCTCCTTGACATGCGTCACCCGTTGTCATATATCCTTGCGCCACCACCGGGAGGGAGCCCGGAAGTAGCGTCCTATTTCCGCTTTCCGCCGCTTTTGCTAGGGCTAGGAGGTCGCGCGATGGCCGCAAAGCTGTTCGTAGGAAACCTCTCCTTCCAGGCTACCGAGGAGGACCTTCGCGAGCTCTTTCAGCAGGCCGGGACCGTGGAGACGGTTCGGATCATCACGGACCAGTTCACGGGACGGCCGCGCGGATTCGGGTTCGTCGAGATGGCCACGAAAGAAGAGGCCACCAAAGCGATCGAGATGCTGAACGGTCGGCTTTTCAGGGATCGAAACCTCGTGGTCGATGAGGCTCGGCCGCAGCCACAACGGACCGGAGCAGGCGGCGGCCCGCGTGGCGACCGCGGGCCCCGGCCGGGTGGGGGAGGCGGCGGCGGAGGTTGGCGTCGCTAGATAGCGGATAAGAGGCGACCCGGGGATCTCGACTCGGTCCCCGGGTTTTTATATGACTCGAAAGGCTCAACACATGACGATCGAGAACAAGCCGACGATCAGGTCAGGAGTTCCATCACCAGGAATGGCGGCACGACTCGGGCCGACGATCGACGAGCGTCGGGGCGTTGAATATCACGAGCTTCACTCCAAAGATCTCGTGAACAAGTTCAATGCGCGGCCGATGCCTTTCGGGTGGACCGTGAACCCGTACCGGGGTTGCGAGATGGCTTGCCGCTACTGCTTTGCCCGGTACACCCACGAGTTCCTCGGTCTGAACGATCCCGACGCCTTCGAGCGAAAGATCTATGTGAAGGAAACCGATCGCCACCACCTCATCGCAGAGTTCCGGCGGGCGAGGAAGAGCGGCCAGGTTGTGGCACTCGGCACCGCGACCGACCCCTACCAGCCCGCGGAGGCGAAATTCGAAGTGACCCGCCGCGTTCTCGAGGCCGCCCGGGAGGTGCCCGGGCTCTTCCTGTCGATCACGACGAAGTCGACGCTCGTCGCGCGCGATGCCAGCCTCCTCCGAGAGATCGGAGCCGCCTCGGAAGTCACGGTGAACCTCTCGATCACGACAGTTGACCCGGCGCTGGCGCGGAGACTCGAGCCTCGGGCGCCCCGGCCGGACCTTCGCTTCGTCGCCATGAAGGCGCTGGCGGATGCCGGTGTCGCGACCCGGCTCTTCATCATGCCGATCCTGCCCGGTCTGACCGATCACGAGACCAATCTGCGATCGCTGCTCGTCGCGGCGCGCGACGCGGGTGCCGTCGGGGCCGAGTCGAACGTGCTCTTCCTGAGGCCCGGCACGCGTGAGAGCTTCCTGCAGTTCCTCGCGATCGACTTCCCTCGGCTCGTCCCCGAATACGAGCGACTCTATCGAGGATCGGCGTACGCGCGATCCGACTACGTGCGTGAGGTGGAGGAACGCGTGCGCCATCTGGCGGCCGAGGTCGGGCTTGCCGCCCGACGCCGGGAGGATCGTCCAGACCAGCGCACGCCGCGCCAGCTCAGCCTGGTCTGGTAGCACGTGCCCGTCGACACAGTCTTTGTTCGATCGCCGGCTTCGCCGGCGCAACCGATTCTGGGCGCAACCGCCGCGGGCGGCCGGAGGGAATCGGGGGGAGCGGCGTCGCTTGTATCTTGAGAGTGGCGTGGCAGACCGACTCGCCGCAGGTTGGCGCACAGACCGGGGGGGAGTGAGGGTCGCCACGCCGCATCCTCCAGAGAGCCCGAACAGTTGCCAGGGCCAGGGAGCCCGTATCGACAAGCTCGGGCGAAAGGAGCGGCGATGACCACAGCGGGCGGCTTCGTGGGGATCGACGTGGCGAAGGCCGAGCTCGAAGTCGTGGTACGGCCAAGTGGGGCGCGGTGGACGGTGACCAACGACGGGTCCGGGCTGGCGCAGTTGCAGGAGCGGCTGCAGGTGTTGGCGCCTTCGCTGATCGTGCTGGAGGCGACCGGCGGCTACGAGGTGGCGGTGGTGGCCGCGCTGGCGATGGCCGCGCTGCCCGTGGTGGTGCTCAATGCGCGGCAGGTGCGCGACTTCGCCAGAGCCACCGGCCGGTTGGCCAAGACGGATGCGATCGACGCCGGCGTGTTAGCGCACTTCGCCGAGGTGGGGCGGCCGCCGGTACGGCCGCTGGCGGATGCGATGACGCAGGACCTGCAGGCGTGGCTCACGCGGCGGCGGCAGCTCGTGGAAATGCTGCTCGCGGAAGAGCAGCGCCGGAGCCGGGCCCCGCGGCCGATCCAGCGGCACATCGACCAGCACGTGCGGTGGTTGCGCGCGCAGCTGGGCGCCGTGGAGAAGGATTTGGCC
>WNEY01003002.1_pt1 | contig 12529 bp, 12 predicted proteins | sample 5400531 | NCBI WGS metagenome assembly WNEY01 (sample SAMN13153338, study PRJNA577476) | soil metagenome | isolation source: 200 cm saprolite under Douglas fir tree site 1 | place: USA:California | collected 2015-04-18
AAGGTTGAGCGAAATGGTCGGTGGAAGCTTGCTCGGGAATGGGTTGTACAAACTGGCACCGGGGGGTTCTGGCTGCCCGATTCGGCGTTCAGGTTCCGCAAGTCGGTGAAGGAGGGCACTGTGCTGGCTCGCGTTGTTGACACTTACGGGGAGACGTTAGAGGAAATAAAGGCACCGTGCGACGGCGAGACCATCGGAATGCGCACAACGCCCTACGTCGGTCTGCCAGGAGACCATTGTGTCTTCTTCGCTGAGATTCTCCATGAGGTGACTGAATGAAGCGGCAAACTGCGCAGGCCGGAAGACCTAGACTCCCCGCACTGCCGTCTCTACGACTTGGGGTGGAAGAGGTCGCCGGTTCAAGCCTGGCCAGGCCCGATCACTTCTAGAGCGGAACCGTGGCTGCCTGGTTCCAGGGCTTCAGTGACGTAGTCCGGGAATCGTGCCTGTAGATAGTCTCGGACAGCGCGAACGCCCGCTCCATCCTCTCGTGGTTACTTTCAGGCGATCCGAAATCGACAACCTAGACCTCGACAAAATAGAGTGAGGCACGAATGAGATACGAAACCGTCGTAGCTGGCGGTCTCCTCGTCACCGGCCCGGGCGTCTTGCGAGGATACCTGGGAATCAACGACGGGCGCATCGCCGCGATCTCGGAAGACCCTCTGAAAGGCGACGACGTGGTCGACGCTCGGGACCGTACTGTGTTGCCGGGCGCCGTGGACTTGCACGTCCACTTCAACGAACCCGGCCGCACGGACTGGGAAGGGTGGGGGCCGGGCAGCCGTGCGGCAGCGGCCGGTGGCGTGACGACCGTCGTGGAGATGCCGCTGAATTGCCTGCCGCCAGTAACAACCGTTGATGCGCTCCAGGCCAAGGTTGCGGCGGCCCAGGGCCAGTCTATGGTGGACTACGCGCTATGGGGCGGTTTGATCACCGATAATCGCGAGCATCTAGCCAGCTTGGCCGCCGCTGGTGTGATTGGTTTCAAGGCGTTCATGAGCCACAGCAGCACCGAAGAATTCACACATGTCGAAGACGGCGTGCTATTCGACGGGCTGCAACGGCTGCGTGATCTCGACCAATTCCTGGCAGTGCATGCCGAGAGCAACGCCATCACGCAAGACCGCACGCGCCGCCTGCAGGCTGACGGCCGGCGCGACCGGTGGGCGTGGGGCGAGGCCAGGCCCCCCGTGGCCGAACTGGAGGCGATCCACCGCGCCCTGTTCCTGGCGCAGCAGGCTGGATGCCGGATCCACATCGTCCACATGAGCCTGCCAGAGGGGGCAGAGATGATTCACGCCGCGCGCTCGCGCGGGCAGGCGGTGACCGTGGAGACCTGCGGGCACTATCTGGCGCTGACAGACGATGACTTCGTTCGACTCGGACCGGTGGCGAAGTGCGCACCGCCGCTGCGCGACCGCGCGAGGCAACTCGGGCTCTGGGAGGCTGTGCTGGGCGGCCGCATCGATTGCATCACATCCGACCACTCGCCGTGTCCGATCGAAGACAAGGAGCGTGGCAACGATGACGTGTGGGCGGCGTGGGGCGGCATTACCGGGATCCAGACGCTCGTGCCGTTGATGCTCACAGAGAGTGTGCTCGAGCGTGGGCTCTCACTCGAACGCTTCACCGCCCTGATGTCGACCAACCCTGCAAAGATCGCCGGCCTGTGGCCGCGTAAAGGCGAGATCAGGATCGGCGCGGATGCAGACCTCCTGCTTGTCGACTTGCAGCGTGCATGGCGCGTCGAGCCGTCGTGGCTGTACTCCAGGCACCCCCAGTCCCCATTCATTGGCCGCAAAATGATGGCGTGGATTGAACGGGTGTTCCTGAGGGGCCGGACGATCGCCTTGGAGGGGCGGATTACGGGTGACCCCAGTGGTCTCTGGGTGCGCCCCGCCCGCTGCTAAATGCAGGAATTCACTCCGCTGCCAGCCAAATAAAGACTTTCATTAGTAGACATATTGACATGTAGATATGCTTTCAGGATCCCCACCCCAATCCTCGACCGAGCGGGGCCTACCTCTCCTCAGCCGCGGCTCGGGCCGGCCGCTCTACGAGCTGGTCAAGCAGGCAATTACAGTCATGATTGCAGCCGAACTGCTGAAGCCCGGGGACCGCGTACCATCGACGTCTGAACTCTGCCAGCGGTTCGGCGTGAGCCATATCACGGTCACCAAGGCCCTCCAGGATCTCGCCCGGGAGGGCATCATCTCACGCGTCCAGGGCAAAGGTACGTTTGTCACCAGTCGGCCGATCGAGCGTCGGCTCAACAACTTGGTGTCTTTCACGCGCGAAATGGTCCGCCAAGGACTGGCCGTGCGTTCTCGTGTCCTCAGCGTAAAAGAGGTCGTTGGCACCCCGTCCCTAAACCGGCGCTTCGGCCAACCGCCTGAAGAGCCGGCGCGCTACGTCCAGATCGAGCGGCTGCGGTTCGTGGATGACACGCCGGCCTGCGTCGCCACCTCGACTTTCCCCGAGGCAGTGGGGCGACGCTTGAAGCAACTGCCGCTTGAGGACGCGTCGTTCTACGACATCCTCGAGAGGAAGCTGGACCTGAGTCTGTTCCGCGAGGAGCGGTGGATTACTCCTATCGTCGCCACGGCGGCCCTGGCTCGCCTGCTGGACGTACCTCGGGGCGCGCCGCTATTCCGGCTCGAAGGCATGACATTCTTGGAGGGCGACGTGCCGGTCGAAGCGACCGACTCGATCTTCCGAGGAGATCGATTTCGCTTCATCGCTAACATGTTTCGGTTCATCGGGGAGAAGGACCGCTAGGACGCCGCCGGTGTGGTCGGTCCGTCCCAGCGAGAAAAGGAGGGGGAATCCATGAGGCAGGGTGCGATGCTAGGACTGTGCGTCGTCGTGCTGGCAACACTCGTGACTGCACTGCCGGTCGGTGGGCAGACCGGGGAGATCGTGATGATCAGCTACGCAGGGCCGTCCCAGGAACCCCACCGATTCTACTTGGTCGAACCATTTGAACGCGCGCATCCCGGCATGAAGGTGCGCCTGGTACCAGACGAAGCCGGCGAGTACGTCGCGCGTGTACAGGCCGCGGTGGCTGCGGGTCGGCCGTCGCCAGTCGACTTGGCCCCTAACGGCGAACCGCCGCACCTGCGCCTGATCGGACTGGGCTTACTGGAGCGCACCAACACCGACTTGGTGCCAAACCTCAGGAACGTCCACGCGTCCTTTGTGGAGAAGAGCCAGGGCTACGGGGTGCCCGCGACCTACTCGCTGATCGGCATCGCCTATAACAGCAAGAAGGTGACCAAGGTTCCAACGTCGTGGAAGGACCTGTGGGATCCGGCCTACCGGGGCAAGGTAGGGCTGACCTCGGTGTCATCAAACCTGGGTCTGGGGTTCCTGGTCACCGCCGCGAAAATCAACGGCGGGGACGAGGCCAACCTGGAGCCCGCCTGGCAGGCGATCAAACAACTACAGCCCTTCGTGATCGCCCCCAACCCGACGGCGCTGGCCCAGTTGTTCGAGCGGGAGGAAATCGTCATCGGACCGCTGTGGAGCACCGACGCCGCGGTCCTGGCCAGCAAGGGGCTGCCGATCAAGTTCGTCAAGCCACAACCCGGTGCCATCGCCATTATCTCGTTTCTCAGCATCATCAAAGGTAGCCAGAACACGCAGCTGGCGCACGAGCTGCTGAACGGCGTGCTGAGCGTCGAGTATCAGACGAAGGCCGCGGCCAAACCCTACTTCTTCGGGCCGACCAACGTGAAGGTGGCGGTACCCGCAGAAGCGGCGGAGTATATCCCCACGACGCTCAGCGAGGTGCGTCGCCTGCAGACCGTGAACTGGCCCGTGGTGGTGCCCATGCGCGTCGCGATCGTCGAGCGATGGAACCGAGAGTTCGCCCGCTAGGCGCACTGACAGGGTCCCCACGCCCCGGGGTGTGGCATCCGGGATGGTTGGCCTTGCCGGCCGTAGGGTATCTCATTGTCTTTCTCGCCATCCCGCTGCTGCTGCTGTTCACCTTCGGGTTGGTGGACATCCGCGGTGGCCGCATTGTATCCGACTCGTGGACGCTCGAGCACTACGCCCGCGTGCTCGGCGATCCATTTTATTACCGCATCTTTTTGAGGACGCTTTGGATGGGCCTCGGCGCGACGATCCTGTGCTTGATCTTTGGGTATCCTGTCGCGTATCTCTTCACGCGCGTGGGACCGGCCGTCCGGGAGGCGCTGCTGGTGATGATCCTGGCGCCGCTGCTCACCAATGCCGTCGTCCGAACGTTCGGCTGGATGATCATCTTGGGCGGGCAGAAAGGTCTGATCAACGCCCTGCTCCTGCGGCTCGGTTTGATCGAGGAGCCTGTGAAAATCCTGTACACCATGAATGGTGTGCTGATTGGTCTGACGCAGATCCAGCTGCCGTTCATGATCCTGCCCATCATCGCGGCGCTGGAAAGACAGGATCGGAGCCTCCACGAGGCCGCGGCCGGCCTGGGCGCGACGTGGGCGCAGACGTTCTTCCACGTCGTCGTGCCGCTGAGCCTGCCCGGGATACTTACTGGATCTGCGCTGGTGTTCGTGATCTCCTACACCAACTTCGCAGTGCCCGCTCTGCTGGGCGGCGGGTCGTTCGCCGTGATCCCGACCTTCATCTTCGAACAGATCTCAGCGCTGCTGCAGTGGAACAATGGTGCCGTATTGGCGTCGTTGTTGCTGGGCACGGCGATGGTGATGCTGTGGTTGTTTAACCGCACCTCGGCGCGGCTGCTGCGATGGACGCGATGAGACGGGCGCCGACCCCCCCTGGCGACATGCTGCTGGCGGCCGTGTTGGCCGTCTTCTGCGTAGTCTCACTGCTCGCCCTCATGCTTCCTAGTGTCCTGGTGGTGATCACGTCGTTCAATGCGTCAGACTTCCTGACGTTTCCACCACAGGGATGGTCACTGCGCTGGTATACGGCAATGGCCAAGAACTGGGAGGTGCGCCAGGCAGCGTGGCTCAGTCTCAAGGTGGCCGCGCTGGTGGTAGCCATCGATCTGCTGCTCGGGGTCCCGGCGGCCTTTCCGCTGACCCGGGGGCGTTTCCGCGGCCGGGACTTTCTCGGGACGTTCATCCTCTCGCCCCTGATGCTGCCGGGGATCGTCATCGGCATCGGCCTGTTATTCTTCTACATGCTGCTGGGGTTGTCGCTTTCATTTTCACTGTTAGTCATCAGCCACGTAGTCGTGACACTGCCGTTTATCGTCAGCTTGACCAGCGCGCGCTTGACGACGCTAGACCCGACGTACGAGGAGGCGGCGCTGAACCTGGGCGCCAGCCAGGTCCAGAAGTTCATCCACATCGTCCTGCCGCAGTTATGGCCGGGCATCGCCGCAGGCGCCGCCTTCGCCTTCCTGCTCTCGTTCGATAACTTCACGGTTTCTCTGTTCACCGCGAGTGATCGCCTGCGGCCGCTGCCGATCGTGTTGTTCTACCTGCTCCGCTACGACATCAATCCCTTGGTGGGGGCGGTCTCCAGTCTGGAGATTGTCTTGGCGCTGCTGGTGCTGCTGGTTGGCAGCCGGCTGCTGGGCGTGGCGAGGATCGCGCAGCTGGGCAAGAGGGTGACGTGACCGCCGCGATCTTGTTTCTTGCCGATGCGCTGATCGATGGGAGCGGTGCGCCACCGCAGCGGCCCGGCGCGGTGCTCGTAGATGGGGAACGCATTGCAGCGGTAGGTGTGGAGACGCGCAACGCAGCCTCCGCGGGGACTCGCATGATCGACCTCCCGGGCTGCACGCTGCTGCCGGGTTTGATCGACGCTCATCTCCACCTGGATGGCTGGCGCAGCCTGAACCGCACCGACTGGGTGTTCATGGACGACGGTCTGCGTGCCATCGGTGCTGCCTGTGACGCAGCGAGGATACTCGCTGCCGGGTTTACAAGCGTTCGGGACATGGGCAGCGTGGCGGCCGTGTCGTTGAAGCGGGCTATCGCCTCCGGCGAAGTGCCCGGTCCACGGATGCAGGTCGCTGTGAAGGGAATCTACCAGACAGGCGGCCAGGGAGATCGCGCTTGGCTTCCACCTGATATTGTGCGCGCGCGGGAGTCGTGTCGGCTCGCCGATGGGCCGGATGACTGTCGTCGTGCGGTGCGCGAAATGGCCCGAGCCGGCGCTGACGTCGTCAAGATCGCTGCGTCAGGAGGGCCGCGATCGATGGTGCCGCACTTCTCCCGGGAGGAACTAGCGGCACTGGTCGACGAGGCGCGCCGCATGGGCTTCCGGGTCGCGTGTCACGCGCTCGGTGCCGAGGCCGTTCGTCACGCCGTGGCCGCGGGTGTAGATAGCATCTCGAGCACGGATACGGGCTTGACGCTGCTACGGCGGATACGATGGCTCGCCACGGAGTCTTCCTGGTTTGCGACCTGCTCGTCCGCGAGCGCTACGCCACGCGCGGACGTTCGTTTGGCTATGCACAGACCGACGCGGACGAGGCCGCCAGGGCACTTGAGTTCGGGATGGCGTCGCTCCGACTCGCGCACGCTTCTGGCGTCCGAATCGCGCTGGGCACCGAGTACGGCGGGCAGCCCATTCTACCGCCTGACGAACTCGCCGATGGGTTGGCACTGATGATGGACGCTGGCCTGCCGGCGGTGGAAGCGATCCGCGCCGCGACGGTTACGGCCGCAGCGGTACTGGGATGGGACGACCGGGTGGGCAGACTGCAGGCGGGGCTGCTGGCCGATCTGATTGCGGTGCGCGGCGATCCGCTGGCCGACATCCGCGTCCTGCGAGAGCCGGTACTGGTTGTGCAGGGTGGCCGTCCGATTCCACCCGACATCGGGCAGTGGCCGCACGACGCGCCCGTGCCATTTAGAATGTTGCAACTCGAAGAGCGGTGATGGTCTCCGTACATCCGGTGGCGACTCGATGAACGCGCCGATCGCCGACCGCCTGGCCGGTATCGCCGCAGTCCTTGATCTTCCGGCGCTGGTGCGGCATGTTGCGCAAACGACCGGGCCCGCGTGGGCCGCTGCGATTCCCGCTGATCGCGCGCGACGGATCCGCCGCCTCGTGATCAGCGGATGCGGCGACTCCATGTTTGCGGCTGTCGGTGCCCGGCTGGCGTTCGAACGCTTCGGTGGGGTGCCGTGCGAGCCAATGGACGCGCTGGAGTGCGGGCGCTACGGTGCGGCGCGGTTTGGTCCCGACGTTGCCGTCCTGGGGATCTCCAACTCGGGAACGACGTCCCGCGTGCTGGAATCCGTTGCACTGGCTGCGCGCACCGGTGCCTTCACGTTGGCCTTGACCGGCACCGCAGGCTCGCCCCTGGAGCGTTTGGTGGAAGCGAGCATCGTACGGCCGACTGTAGGTGTCGGCCGGCGGGAGAGCCCTACGGCGCGGGTCGAACGCCATCTGGGCGAATATGTGGGGACGCTCGCGGCCCTCTATTGTCTAGCGCTCCACATGGGCTTGGCCCGAGCGGAGATCACCGATCGCGAGGCGCGGGCCGAAGTAGCGGCAGTGGAGGCTGCTGCCGATGTGGCGCAGCATGGGTTGGTCGAGGGCCTAACGCAGATAGCGGGCGTGCTGGACCACTTGCGCCACGCCGACCGCATTCACTACTTGGGCGCGGGCCCGTCGTACGGCACTGCGCTGTTTGGCGCCGCGAAGTTGCTGGAGGAAGTGCCGATGTGCAGCGTGCCGCAGCACCTTGAGGAATGGGCGCACCTCGAGTACTTCCTGACGATGGTCGAGGGCGCGCGGACCCGCGCGATTGTGGTGGCCCCGCCCGGCGCTAGTACCGACCGGGCTGTCGAAATTCTGCAGGCGATTCGCGCTGATGGCGGGGTGGCCATCGCGGTGACACACCCACACCAGGACCCCGTGCGCCATGCGGCCGCAGCGTCGCTCACAGTGGACGGAGACATCTGGGAGGGCTACACGCCGCTGCCGTACGCCGTGCCGGTGCAATTGTTGAGTATCGCGTTGGCCCTGTATCACGGGCGAGCCATCGTACCGCTGAGCCGCGGGGACGGCGGCCGTCTAATCCGCGAGAGCGCGGCGCGCGATCTGCCTCAGGGTTGAACCGCAACGCCTAGGTTTGGCGCCGCGCGCCTGCTTCGCAATGGTGGGTGCAAGAGGAGTGACCTGTGGAGGTTGAACTACGAGGCATCACCAAGCGGTTTGGTGAGACGACGGCGCTTAACGACGTCTCGTACACCGTCCCGGCTGGCCGCTTCGTCACCCTGCTAGGCCCATCCGGTTGCGGGAAGACGACGCTGCTTCGCTTGGTCGCCGGGTTTATCAACCCCGACGCTGGCGATGTGCTGCTGGGCAGTGAGATCATCACCTACCTACCGTCCAACCAGCGGCAGGTCGGTATGGTATTCCAGAACTATGCGCTGTTCCCGCACATGACTGTCGAGAAGAACGTATCGTTCGGTCTCCGGATGCGCCACGCGCCCGCGGACCTCGTGGCGCGGCACACCGAGGAAATGCTGGACCTGGTTGACCTGCGAGGCCTGCGCGATCGTTATCCCCACCAATTGTCGGGCGGCCAGCAGCAGCGTGTGGCGCTCGCTCGAGCCCTGGCCATCCAGCCGCGCGTGTTGCTGCTGGATGAGCCATTCGGCGCGCTCGACCGCAAGTTGCGGCTCCAGATGCAGGTCGAGGTGAAGAAGATCATCCGGCAGCTGGGGATCACCACGATCTTCGTCACGCACGATCAGGAAGAAGCACTCACGATGTCCGACCTCGTGGCGGTGATGAACGCCGGACAGATTGTGCAAAGCGGTGTGCCAACAGAGATCTACGACAGCCCGAAGGATCCCTTCGTGGCGGATTTTGTGGGCGGGAGCAACTTCATCCCGGTGGAGGTGGTCGGAGTGACGCCGGAGGGCATGCGCCTGCGTCACGGCGACATCGTGTTCGAGGTGCCGTCGGGGCTTGATCTCCAGCCCGCCCAACGGGCGGTGCTTGTCGTACGACCCGAGAATCTCCGGCTCGAGCGGTCGAGTGGTGCCACCGGAGGCCTGCCGGGAGCGATTTCGTTTGTACGGCCGATCGGTCCCTTACTCGAGTACGAGGTTGAAGCCGCGACTGGTGTGCGGTTGAAGATTTCGGTGGCGCGCGCCAGCGGCGCGCAGGCCTTTGGACTAGGCGAAGCGGTGCGCGTGGAGCTAAGCGATCCGCAGGCCTGCACAGTCTTTGCGTATGACCGTTGACGTGGTCACCGCCGGCGGCTGCACCGTGGACATCGTGTACACCGCCGATGGGGCAACGCGAGGTCCGCAACTGGGTGGCAACGCCATTTACGCTGCAGCCGGTGCGCGAGTCTGGGGACTGCGGGCGGGCGTCGTGGCATTCCGCGGCACGGGACTGCCGGAGGGATGGGTGGAGGTGCTAGCCGCGCTGGACATCGACACGAGCGGACTGACCCTGGTAGATGTGCCGACTTCCGTCACCGAGTTCTTCTATAACGCCGAGGGCGAGCGTACCCAGCGGGTCTGGGCACCCGCGCATGATGGACAGGCGGTGCCCTATCTGCCGGCCGACACTGGTGAACCGATCCGCCGGCTGCGCCTGTCAGCGCAGCACGTACCGGACCGGTACCTGCGAGCGCACGGTGCGCACCTGGCACCCATGCACGGCGAGGCGCAGCGTGCGCTCGCCACTGCGTTCGCGCCCTTGGGAGTCCTCACGCTGGATCCGTATCCCCACGTGATGGCCGAGACCAGCGACGACGAACTGGCCATATTGCTGGCACCCGTCGCCGTGTTCCTGCCAAGCCGGGAGGAGGTGCGGGCCCGGTTTCCTGATCGCACACTTGAAGAAGCGTTGGATCGCCTCTCGTCCCTGGCGCGGCTCGCCACGGTCATCAAGCAAGGTCGCCAGGGCGCGCTTATCCACGATCGCGCGTTGGGCCGACGCCATGTCGTTCCCTCGGTGCCCGTGATAGCAAAGGATCCCACGGGTGCGGGCGACGCTTTCTGCGGCGGCGTCCTGGCCGGCTTGATCGCGGGCCGCGAGGTTTTGCAGGCGGTAGCCTGCGGTGCCGTCTCGGCATCATTTGCGGTTGAGGACTTCGGCCTGGGAGGCCTGCGACGGGCTAGTGCGCCGGAACGTAACCGGCGGCTGCGGTGGGTGCTGGAGCGCGCACAGTGAGCGAGGCCATGCGCGAGGAGATCTTGAGCCAGCCGGCGGCACTGCGCTCCCTCCTGGCCCGCGCCGACGAGATCACCGCGTCGATGGCGCGGATCGCAGGCGACGCAAAGCGGATCTGGGTTGTCGGCCACGGCGACTCGTATTTCGCACCGCTGGCAGCCGCAGACGCCTTCCGCCGATGGACCACCGTGCCGTATGCGCCGCTCCTGGCGCAAGAGATGGCGGCGTACCCGCCCCCGGGTCTGGATAAGCACGCCCTTGTGATTGCTTTATCGATGTCTGGCGGCACGAACCGATCGATCGCCGCCGCGCAGGCGGCGCACGCCCGGGGTGCGCGCGTCCTCGCCATCACCAACATGCCCGGGAGCCCGCTCACCAGGGCGGCCGACGAAGTGATACTGCTGCAAATCGCCGAGCCGGCAGCCTTCCTGGCGGGAACCGTGACATACACGACGTCAGTTCTGGCGCTCATGATGGTCGCCGTGGTTCTCACCGGCCTTGGCGCTGTGCGGGTGTCGGGTCTGGGGGCTGCGCGGCTGCACGATCCTGCGCCGGCGATGGTAGACCTCGCCCGCACGGTAGACGCTCTGGAGGGCACGCTGGCGCATGAGCCGACTATTCGCACGTCGGTACCGGCGCATGCGCACGCGCCGATCTGGTATTTCCTGGGGATGGGGTGCCAGGAGGCCACGGCCCGCTACGCTGCCGCCAAGATGGTTGAGGTCGCCGACATCGTCGGAATCGCGCACGAAACCGAAGAGTTCTTCCACGAGCACCACTGGGTGGTCCGCGGGGAGCATCCGGTCGTACTGATCGCCCACGATGCCCCCTCACAGCAGCGGGCCGAAGCCGGGGCCGCGTATCTGCGAGAACTAGAAATTCCGGTCTGGCTGGTCGGCGGCACCCCTGTGGAAGGTGCACAGCATTTGCCGATCGGAGCAGTCGAGCCGTGGGCCTCGCCGCTTGTTGCGGCAGTGCCATTCCAATGGCTTGCCTATTGGGCATCGCGGGTGAGAGGTCTCGATCCGGACCGGCGCAGCCACTTGAGGGACAGCCCGCGCTACATCGTGTCGCGAAAGTACCGGTAAGATGCCCCACCCGGCGCAAGCCGAGAACGTCGAGGAGGTGTCGTGATGAGACGAATCGCACTGGTGGTGCTTGCCGTGTTCCTAGTAGCCTCGGTCCCGGTGCTGGCACCGGTCGCGTTGAGGGCCGCGCCTCTGCCAGAGATCGTGATGTCGTCCTACGGCGGGCAACTTGATGAGCCGTTCCGGTGGTTCCTGGCTGATCCGTTCGAGCAGCGGACCGGAGCGAGGGTGACGCTGGTACCGTCGCTGTCGCTGGAAGTCATCGCCAAGATTAAGGCTTCACCCACGAGCCCACCGTTTGATGTCATCCTGCTCGACGAAGGTCCTCACCTACAGGCTGCGGCGGATGGCATCGTCCAGCGTTTGGATGAGAAGACCGTCCCCAACATAGCCCAGGTCTACCCGGCCTATCGCAAGGTAACCCATGGGTTCGGGGTGCCGCAAGCTTACTCGGTGGTCGGCCTGGCCTACAACACGAAGAGGGTCAAGACGCCACCGACATCCTGGCGCGACCTGTTCAAGCCCGAATTCAGGGGGCAAGTCGGCACTGTCAACCTGAACAGTTCGCTGGGCGTGGCCTTCCTAGTCATGCTTGCGAAACTGAACGGCGGCGACGAAGCCAATATCGAGCCCGGATTTGCCGCGTACAAAGCGCTGATGAGCAACGTCTCCGCTGTGGCGCCGCGTCCGGGCGCGCTGGCCGCGCTGTTCGAGCGCGATGAAGTGGCGATCGCCCCGCTGTGGAACAACACCATCCTCACCCTGCGCGAGAAGGGCTTGCCGGTTGACTGGGTGGTGCCGAAGGAAGGCGCCATCGTGGTGATGTCGGTCATGAACATGGTGACCGACACGAAGCAGGCCCAGCTTGCGGCCCAGTTCATCAACGATGCCATCAGCAAGGACTATCAGTTGAAGGCGGCGGTCACCCCGTATTTCTTTGGGCCGACCAACAGCGGTGTGAACCTGCCGTCGGCTATGCGGCGGTACCTGCCCACCCGGCCTGAGGAGGTGGCGCAACTGCTGTCGCTGGACTGGGCGACGATCAATCGCAGCCGGCAGGCTTGGGCGGATCGCTTCAACCGCGAGTTCGGCCGCTGAGGCTGGCCGCCCGACGAATCGTCGACCGCTTAATGCTCGCGATGAACCTGTGATCGTGGGCGGGTGCTGTGATGTTGGGACGCTCCTCTGCGCTCGTCCTACCGGCGCTGCTGTTCCTGCTGGGGGTGTTTGTGCTGCCTCTGGTGCTCCTCGCGGCGATCGGCGTGTTTCCCGTGCGTGGCACGACCATCGTGTGGGAGAGGCCGGATCTCGCGCCGTACCTA
>WNEY01003004.1_pt1 | contig 12527 bp, 13 predicted proteins | sample 5400531 | NCBI WGS metagenome assembly WNEY01 (sample SAMN13153338, study PRJNA577476) | soil metagenome | isolation source: 200 cm saprolite under Douglas fir tree site 1 | place: USA:California | collected 2015-04-18
CTCGCTCGGCGAGCGCAGGCATCAATGCCTGGTTGGAGAGCCACGCGGGCGCGACGAATGCGGCAGGATCCGCGCCGAGGCAGGCCCTGAAGGCTTTGCGACCCCGGTCGATCCGATCGCTCACCTCGGCGGCGCTGAGACTCAGGAACTCGCCTTCGCCGGCCGTGAGAAATCGACGTTTGAGCCAGGTCCCCAGCGATCGTCGATCGGCTCGCCGCGTCTGTGGCTCCTCGTGATGGTACCCGTGAAGGCACCAGTGCACGTCGAACGGACGCGGCTCGCGACACCACCTCGAGAACTCGATATCTTTTTCAATGGACCAGCCGCGGTGATAGCGCGGCACGAGCAGGTAGGTGACGCGCGTCACGCCCAGATCGCGAAAGATCGCTTCCGCGCGCGCCAGACGCGCGACGTGGCGCGGCGTCACGTCGTGCAACGACAAGAGGAGGGTGCGTCGGCGCATAGGTCCTTCTGCAGGATTCGTTCGTAGGTGTCGACCAGGCGACCGATCGCCTCCGGCCACGTTCCGTAGCGCGCGGACATGCGATGGCTCGCCTGAGAGGCTGACCCCCAATCCGCATCCAGCGCGGCGCGAGTCGCCGCGAGAAAGCCGTCGGCGTCCCCGGCTTTGAAGACAAACGGAGAGTGCATCTCGCGTAACAGCGCTCCCGTTCCGCCCTGATTCGGTCCCACGACCACGAGACCAGCGGCTGCCGCCTCGAGGGCCGCGAGGCCGAACGTCTCGTAGGCGCCCGGGGCCAGGAATACGTCATGCTCCCCGTACAGCCTTCCGAGCGTCTCGCGATCTCGCACGTATCCGACATATCGAAACCTCGGGTGCGTCCAGTGTTCGAAGGTGGATCGCAGCGCGCCCGTGCCCGCGACCGTGACGAACACGTCCGAGGCGTCGAGCAGCTGAGGGAGGATCGTGATCAGCAGGTCGATGTGCTTGTCGTGATCCAGTCGGCCTGCGTACAACAGCCGGCGTCGTGGTCGTTCGGCCGACGGACGACGTTCTCCTGTCTGAAAGAAGGTCGCATCGATACCGAACGGCACGCGACGGATGTTCGTGATCCCGGCTTGTGTGAGCCGATCGGCGGAGCACGTTGAACTTACCATCGTCAGGTCGTACGACCGCTGGATCTGATAGAACCCCCGACCCGCCATCGACGATAAGGTCCCCGCCATCCACTGCGGTGTGCATCGTGCGAACGCCGGCTCGATGTATGTGCGCATTGGATCCGCGTGAAAGAACGACGAGACGATCGATGGCATCCGATCTCGCCGGCGAAGCCACAATGCGAAGGGGCCGCTCACCCACGGATCCCCCGTTTCCAGGACGTCGGGCCGGTGTTCCCGGATCGCCGAGCGGATGTATGCGAAGTCCCTGAAGAGGCGGTAGCTGTCTGACGCGTGATTCACAGAGACGCCGCGTGCTTCGACCATGGTCACCGACTGCGTCATCTCCTGCGTCGTCGAACGCTCGCCGGGCACGATCAGGACGTATCGGTGTCTGGTCTGACGACGGAACCACTCGAGCTTCGCGTCGTAATACGTGCGAATGCCTCCCCCGGTCGGGCAATAGAGCGTCGCGAGGTCACAGAACGTGAGGTGACCCATGGGCTACAGGATTGGCCGACCCCGACGTGCCACGCGACGAAGCGCACGGCCGAAGGCGCGCGCCGGCGCCAGAACGAACTCGACGACGAGCGGCGGCAACTGCTTCAGGTCGTCGAGGAAGGATTGCGCGTCGTCGCCGACGACCATGACGCCGCGGCGCACCGCAAAGAGACTGAATACCGTCGAGAGCGCCGACATCGCGATCGAGGCCGCGATGCTGGCACCGAGCTCCGGTGTGCCGGCTGCCCGATGCACGCCGAGCTCCGCGACGTGTGCGAGCCCCGGCAGCAGCACCATCGCCACGACCGCTGCCGCCCATGGAGGTTCGGCGCGACCGAACGCCTGTGTGACCGCGGCCAAGGCGCCAACCAGGGGAATCCGGAGCATGGACTCGACGAGCATGGCGCGCGTCGCCATGCGGGGACCATCCGAGAGGTTCGTCGCGAAGAACAGAGCGCCCCGGAGGACGGCACTGAGCATCGCGCTCTTCCAATGCCATCGATGAAGGAGCCCGCGGACCGGATGCCGCATCAGGTCGGCGCAGACATCACAGACCGTCATGACGCGCTGCCCTCACGCGTGTCGGTCCAACTAGTCGCGGCCGCGTACGCGTCAATCACCTCGTCAAGTACGTTGTCCCAGGAGGCATTCAGCGCTTGCCGACGCGCCGCCACGCACATACTTCGATGGCGTTCGCCGTCGCCCATCGCCGCGCGCGCGAACTCGATGAAGTCGTGTTCGCTGGATGCGACGAACCCAGAGATCCCCGGCCGCACGATGAACTTCGGCCCGCCGCCACTCGAGACGAGGGCCGGCGTGCCCGAGGCGAGCGCCTCCTGCACGACATTGCCGAAGGTATCCGTTTCCGAGGGAAACACCAGCAGATCCATGTTCGCGTAGGCCCGCGCGAGCGACTCACCGTGCAAGACGCCGGTGAAGTCAGCGCATTGCATCTGCCGGTCGAGCAACGGACGCTCGCCGCCCTCGCCGACGATCAGAAATCGAAACTGCGCGTGCCCCGCGGCGAGGAGTGCCTGTTCGAGGCGCGGCAGCAGCCGCACGTTCTTTTCCCTCGACAACCGGCCGACGAAGCCGAATCGAAACGTTCCATCGCGAACATCGCGCTTTGTGGGTGAGAACAGCGTCGTGTCGACGCCCCGGCGCATCAAGAACGTCGGCGTTCCGGTCTGACGGTGGAGGAATTCGACCAACTCCAGGTTCGGCGCCAGCAGCACGTCTGGCAGCCGATAGAACTGCAGCGTGGCCCACAACGAGCTGCGTGTAACCCACTGAGAGACTCGTCGCCTTCCTCCATGCGGAAGACATCCAAGCCATCGCTCGATGCGGCACGCCGCGAACTCGTGCAGATTCGTATGCCAGGAGCCAACCAGAGGGAGGTTCAGCGCGTGGGCCACGTACGCCCCGAGCTGTCCGATGTCGCTTGGACCCGTCACGTGCACGACGTCGGCGCCGAACGCGCGAACCGCTTCTATCACACGCGTGCGGTGCCGCCACAGCAGCAGGTCGTGCCGTAGGTCGTGCTCCAGCGCGAAGGACACGGGCCCTCGCGCGATTTCGAGCCCCGCGCCGGGACCGTTACTGATCCAACGGGTGACCGACCCTGCGTGAACACAGAGGACAGGGACTCCCCGTCGTGAGGCAGTGGCGACAAGGGCCTGGCTGGTGCGTGCCACGCCGTTGGCTTCATGAAAAGCATCCGGGAAGAACGCCACGCGCAAGTTGGTGACCATCAACCAGACATGTGCAAAGTCGCGAGCGATCGGCTCACGTGAGCCATTTACTTACCCTTCCGCGCATGCCTCCATGACGCCAGACGGGCGTCAGGGAGGTGTGACGTGCACATATGTATGACGCTCGGGCTCTCATGGGCCGCCGGCCTGCATGCGGCCCTCTTGGGCGCGTGGAAGGACTCGCCGTTCGAATCGTTCAAGCCAGGGAGCTTCTTGCGTGAGCTCCTGATCGCCACGCTCGTTGGCCTCGCGCTCTGTCGTGTCGACCACCTCGCGTCACCGTTTCTCATCTTTCTCTCTGCCTTCACGCTGTGCCGCATCGTCACCGAGTTCTACAAGATGTTCGTCCGGAACGATCGCCAGGACATCTACCGCATTCCGACGCAGGTGCACTGGATAGGCACAGTCCTCAGTCGTCCCGTCCGCCTGGTACTGGGACTCGGCTGGCTCGGCGCGATCTACGGCCTGTACTGCCTGCTCACGCTCTTGCCATCCCAGTGGTCGCCGACGTTGATAGGGCCCATTGCGGGTCTGACGCTCGGAACGGCGCTGGCCATTGGCGGCGGCTACAAGGACGGCAGCGTCACGCGGTTCTGCGTGCACAAGTTCGTCCGGAGTCCCATCAACGGCGCAATCGGCGGCTTGATCGTCTCGTTACACGCCGGCGGCCTGCGGTTCTTCGTCCTCGGGGCGATCGCCTGCGAGCGCATGTTGACCGAGCTGTTCTTCAAGGTCCTTCGGCCGGGATACGTCGGCGGCCATTTCAAGTCCACCGAACCCGCCTTTCCGGAGTGGGTCGCACGGCGCCGGGTCTTTGTCCTTCCGTACGTCCTGACCTGGGCGCTCTTCGTGGGTCTCTGGGTCGCAGGGCGATAGAGGAGGCGACTTGACCCGCAAGACTCTCTGTGCGACCGCTGTCCGGCTTGTGCCGCTTGGGTTGGGCCTGGCGCTGCTCGCCTCCGTCGCCAACCGATTCGGCGTGCATGACATCCTCGGCATGTTGAACGACGTGCGATGGAGTCTTCTGCCGGTCCTGTTGCTCTATGCCGGTCATCAGATGGCGCGAGCCGCGGCACTCAGGTTGTGCGTTCGCAGTCGGAACGCGTTCAGCTTCGTCGAGGCGCTGTGGATCCGGTTGTCGGGTGAAGCCGTCGAATGCCTGACGTTCACCGGACCGATGCTGTCGGAGCCCACGAAAGCGTGGCTGCTGCAGCGAACCGGTCTCGAGCTGTCGCAAGGCCTCGCAGCGACGCTGACCGAATACCTCGCGAGCATGGTGGCCGGGGCGGTGACCGCGGTCATCGGCGTTGGCTACGTCCTGGGCGTCCTTCATCCGGTTGGTCCCGTCCGGGTCGCCGCCATCGTCGTGTTCTGGTCGATGTCGGTGTTCTTGGTATTCATGAGCGTTGCTGCGGCCACACGGCTCCGCATGGCCAGCGCGCTGGCGAAAGCTCTCATCCGCCGGACGATTCCGGGGCTGGAGGCCGTCGAGGACGCACTGATCCGGACGACGCGCGAGACGCCGCGACGGTTCCTGACGATCATGTTGGCCGAATTTGCAGCGCAGGGGTTCCTGGCGCTCGAGCTCTGGGTGCTGCTCGGCGGCCTCCATTTGCAATGTCCGCTCGGGCGGGCGGCGCTCATGGAAGGCGTGATGAAGTTCATGAACGCGGGTGCGTTCTTCGTTCCCGGACAACTCGGCGTCGCTGAGGGTTCGTACGCGGTGATCTTCAGCGTCTTTGGACTTCCGGCGGCCGCCGGCGTCACGCTATCATTCGCGCGCCGCGTTCGCACGCTCGTCACCGCCCTCGCCGGCGTGATGGCGTTGATCGCCTTGCGCAGCCCCAAACCAGCGCCGCAGCCATCATGATCAGGACGAGCGTTGCACCCGTGCTGCTGGTCGCCGTCGCGTGGTTGACGGCCACGACCAACGTTGATGCCGCAGATCTCCATGCCAATACGGCGGCGGCGTTCGACCGATACGTCCGCCTCACCGAGACACGACTCGACGAAGAACGGCGTGGGACGCTTCCGTTTCTCTGGATTGACACGCTCGGCGAAGCGCAGCGTCCGGATGCGGACCGGTCGCTTCGCCGCGGTGAGATCCTCCTCCGCCGGCTAGAGACGCGTGACAGCGGTCGATCGGTCGACATCCCCGGTGGCCTGTTTCACCACTGGATCGGCACGATCTTCATTCCGGACGTGACGCTCGACCGAATCGCTGATCTTATGCAGGCGTACGACACCTATGCCGAGATCTATCGGCCGGCCGTTCGGCGATCGCACTTGTTGACACGCGATGGCGATCACTTCACCGCTTCGCTTCAGCTATTCATGAAGAAGGTGGTCAGCGTCGTGCTCAACACGGAATACGACGTGACGTATGTTCGTCTCTCGCCCAGACGGATGCAGGTCCGAAGCGCCACGACGCGGATCGCCGAAGTCCAACACGCCGACACGCCGGAGGAACACGAGAAGCCGGTTGGACACGACAATGGCTTTCTCTGGCGATTCAACAACTACTGCGCGCTTGAAGAACGAGCCGGCGGCACGTACGTGCAGTGCGAGTCGGTGTCGCTGAGCCGAACCATCCCGACGGGGCTCGGCTGGCTGATCGGGCCGTTCGTGACCAGTATTCCGAGAGAATCCCTCGAGTTCACGCTGCGGACCATGCGAAGCGGTCTGGTGACCCGATAGCGGTCACGAACCGAAGGCCGCCCGTGTGGTCGTTGGTTCGATGACAAAGGCGGCGAGCGCGGTACCGATGGCGACGGTGACGAACAGTACGGCGATGGCTTGGTGATCGATCCCGAGGTGGACTGTCGCCGCCAGCAAGACCAGGGTCAGGCCGGCGTCGCACGCACGCGTCCACGTGCGAACTCTGCGCCGCTCGGCTGACAGCTCGGACGGATACGAGCGTGACGTGAACCACAAGTGCAGGCGCAGCGTGGTCGATGTCGCGGCGCACGCCAGCATCGCGAGCACGAACAGCGTCCCCCAGGGTACGGCGAGCCAGACTCGGACGCGCCAGACGGGATACATCATCAGCACGTACAGCATCGAGACGGCGGCCTGGTGAAACTCCCACCACCAACGCGGTGTCCGGACGGACGCGCGTGGAATGCGCTCCCTTCGATCGAGGCTCGCGATCGTCTCGGGTTCGAGCCGCTCGAGGACGGCGACCAGCTCGAGCGTCGAGCGAAAGCGCCCTGCCGGGTCCTTGCTCAGACAGGTCGCGAGGATGCGATCGAGTGCCGAAAGATCCGCTCGACCAGCGGCGGACAGCGGCGGAGGGTCGATCTCGAGAATCCGCGCCATGGTGGCCGTCGACGTTCCGGCTGCGAATGGATTCGACCCGCAGGCGAGCTCGTATACGAGTACGCCAAACGCGAACAGATCTGCGCGAAAATCGACCTTCTCGCCGCGAATCTGTTCCGGCGCCATGTATCCGGGCGTTCCAGGCGCGTCTCCGTCCGCGCTCGGGTACGCGGGGATCAAGCTCTCCATTCGCGCCACGCCAAAATCGAGCACTTTGATCACGCCCGCGGCGGTTCGCACGACGTTCTCGGGCTTGAGATCCCGATGCACGACCCCTTGCGCGTGAGCGGCCGCAAGCGCGCGCGCCAACTGAAGCGCGATCTCGACGACGTGATTGATGGGAACGGCCCCCGACTCGATCAGCGCCCGGAGCGTCGGACCGGAGACGTGCTCACAGACCAGGTACAGCCCGTCGCCGATCTCTTCGAGTGCATACACGGTCGCGATGTTGGGATGAGACAGCGCTGCGGCCGCTCGGGCTTCCTGGCGGAGTCGCTCGCGACGGCGTGGATCGCGGCCGACTCCCGGAGGGAGCGCCTTAAGGGCGACGCGGCGGGACAAGCGCGTGTCGTCGGCGAGGTAGACGATCCCCATGCCGCCGCGGCCGATCTCCTGGCGGATGATGTACGGTCCGATCAGGCGGCCATCGAGCCCCGCATCCTGACCGTCCACCAGCAGATGAGCCGCCGCTTCGAAGACGGGTCGTTCGATGAAGTCGGGTGAACGGTCGTGCGCCGCGAGCAGCGACGCGACGTCGGCGCGCAGTCCAGGGTCCCCGGCACAGGCGGCGTCGAGATAGGCGTGGCGTTCGTCGCGTGGCCGCTGGACCGCCGCGTCGAAGATCTCACGTGCCCGGGCCCATTCGTCAGGATTCACTGGCCTCCTCGCCGCCGAGGTCGCGCGCGAGCCAGGCCTTGGCCAGGGTCCACCGCCGCTTGACCGTTGCCGGCGAAATCCCCATGGCCTCCGCGGTTTCCTCGATCGAGAGGCCGCCGAAGAATCGCACTTCGACGACGCGTGCGAGCTCGAGATCGAGCGCAGCCAGCCGAGTGAGCGCGTCGTCCAACGCCTCGAAGTCGATCGGTTGCCGAGCGGCCACGATGAGACCGGGATCGAAGGTGACACGCACCTGGTTCCCACCGCGTTTCGCCGCGTGACGGGCACGCGCCCGCTCAATGAGGATCTGTCGCATCGACCGCGCGGCAATGCCAAAGAAGTGCGCACGGTTCTGCCACGAGAGCTGCGAATCCTGCAAAAGTCGGAGGTAGGCGTCGTGGACCAATGCCGTCGGCTGGAGTGTCTGTCCCGGGCGCTCGCGCCGGAGATAGCTCGCGGCCAGGCGTCTCAGCTCGTCGTACACGAGCGGCAGCAGCGTCGCGAGCGCCTGCTCGTCGCCCTGGCGCGCACCGTCGACGAGCGAGGCGACCGCGGCTGGCGATCGATCCATTCGGTTGTCCCCTACGGCATACGTAGCTTACCGCTGAGGGGCATTGCCGCCAATATCGGTTCGGTGACGGTCCCACATTCTCTTTTCCCCCGGACACGAGAGCCCTGAGCCAATCAGGCCCGGCCTGACGCATATCGGATCAGGAGGCCGTCATGCAGAGTGAATCCGACAGAGATCGCAGGACTGAGGCCGTGCGCGAGAGCAATTGGACGGCAGCCAGCCAGCGCCTCGGTCTGCCGCGAGGAAATCGGGCGGATCGCTGAAGGGGAACGAGCCAACCGTTCCCGATCGTCGGCCGCAACGGCATCATCGCACGCACCTTCGACCGCCGGACCGCGCTGGCGGCGCCCGCCACGCGACCGGATCCGACGATCTTTTCACATCCCCCAAATTCCTGACGCGACAGTGCTCCTCATTCGGCCTCGCGATCCATGGCGCACTGATCTGAGCCAATCGTCCTTCCGTTTTCACTATCGGACTGGTGGCCTGGAGTTGACGGTCCGGCGATGGACCACCGATCGGCTGATCGTCAATGAAGTTCTCCGGAAGATCGCCTACCCCGAACCTCGGTGCCGACAAACCATTCTGGACCTCGGTGCGCACATTGGCACCTTCAGTGTCCTTGCGGCCCGCGCCGGTGCGCGCGTGTTAGCGTTCGAGCCAGACGCGTCGAACTTCGCGCTGCTCAGGACAAACGTGAGCGCGTATCCGACAGTCGAGCCCGTGCCGCTGGCTGTCGCCGCCACCTCCGGGCGAAGGACACTTCGACGTCAGAGTCGATGCACGACGAGCGGATGATCCCTCTGCGAGCGCGAAGGGGACTCGCAGTCGATTGATTGCATTGCGTTGCCGGAGGTCTGGACGCAGTGGCACCTCGACGAGATTGATCTCCTCAAATTGAACGTCGAGGGCGCCGAATACGAAATCATCCGCGAGCTCCCGATCGCGCTCTTACGGAACGTCAAGCGAGTCTTTCTCGAATTCCATGACTTTCACGGCTTCCATTTTTCAGAACTGACCGAGAAGCTCCATCGGGCTGGTTTCCAGGTCACCACCCGCCCGCAGGCCTGGTACTTCCTGACCAAGATCGGCTACATCGACGCCGTGCGCCGCGAGCGTGCCGTTCCGACAACGGCAATGGATGCGCGGTACGCGATTGAGCAGCCCGCGTGACGGGTTGGAGATCAGCATGCGCCGAGTGCTTTCGCTGCTGGCTGTGTTCAGCGTCGCGACGGCGTGCGGATCGCGAAACCCGGTTCAACCGACCGTGATCCCGGCCACCGGTCCGACGCCGGTTGCCCTGTCGGTCACGCCGCCCAACGAACTCTTCGTGCTGCAGCCGTCGCCAGGCATGGAACCGACTCGCGGACAATCGCAGGAACCGCAGGAGCGCCCGCAACGGAACAAAGTCACGGGCACGATCCACGGCTCGCAGGATCCTGATTTTTGCGCGTCCGTCGGGCAGGCGCTGTAACGCACCTTCTGACGAGCGTAGTGCGGGAAAACTGCACGCTACGTTCTGTGGGAGCCGGGGGCGGGTGACCGCCCCTGGCCACCCGGTGGCGAGGGGCGACCTCTGTCCTACTCCGACTAAATACTTATTTCTCGGGGCTCTTGTATGCCCGCGGCCCGTCCTTGTATGTCTTCCACTGCACATCGATGAGGTAGGCGTGAAGCGCGTCTGCTTCTTCCTGCGTCATCCCGGTGTTGATCCACGGCCAGCCCGGAGGGGTGCCGAATCCTGGCATGCCCTTCGTCTTGTTGCTGCCCCCTAACACACTCGCGCTGAAGCGCCGATGAACACTGAGCGGCATGTAGCGCAGATCGGGCACCTCGCCATCAAGCGCCCACGCGCCGCTCCCATCCGCCTCAGGGGAGTGACACTTCTGACAGAAGAATTTGTTGTACACTCGCTGGCCCTGCTGAACCTTTTCCGGGCTGGCGGTTTGCTCGGGTGGCTTCGGCACGGCGGGAATGTAGGCTTGAATCGGTGGCATCGCCGCTTTGGCACCCAGCTTGAACGCCATCAGGCCCGCGGGGCCCCGTTTCGTTTCCATGGTCGCCATATCGCTCACGCGTCCGAACAACCGAAATCCGCCCCCGAGCCCGATGGGCATCAGCACGTACTGCTCGCCGTTCACCACATAACTCACCGGGACCGACTGGATCGCCGAGCCCGTTTTGACGGACCAGATTCTTTTGCCGGTGTCTGCGGCATACGCCGAGAAGTCCCCGCTCGCGTCTCCGAAGAACACCAGATTCCCGGCCGTGGCCAGGACGCCGCCGTTGACCGAGAGCGGGACGGTCGCGACCCAGCGCGGCGCTTGCTTGATCGGGTCATACGCGACGAGCTTGCCGTGCGCTAAAGTTCCTTGAGCGGCACCCGTCCCGAGGGTCTCGTACGCTGGAATGTACATGAGTCCCGTCTGCGCGTTGTAGCCCATGGGGAACCACGCATGCCCCATGCTGGTGGCGGGGCCGTTTGCATTGTTGTTCCGGCTCGCTTCGCCCCACGTCAACGTCGCGTTCTCGTCTGGCGCTCCGCCGGTTTGAGTGCCCGCCGCGGCGCCGGGCGCGGCGGATGGCACTGCGTTCAAATCAATCTGCTTCAGGGCCAACACCGCCTTGCCATCGATTCCCCGCGGCGGAAGAATCGCGTTCCCGGTGCGCGCGTCGAGCGTGTAAAACACCCCGTTTCTCGGAATGGTCATGACCACCCGCTGCTCTTTGCCGTCCACGACCAAATTGGCCACGAGGATGTGAAACTCCTCCGCGCCATTTGGTGGAGTATTGGTCTGGTAGTGCCACACGTACTGGCCGGTCGAGGCGTTCACCGCCACGATCGAGTTGGCGAACAACCGGCTGCCGCCCGATTTGATGCCGGTGAAATCACCCACATCCTCGCCGGTGGTCGACGTCCCGAAGAGCAACAGGTTCGTGACCGCGTCGTAGGTCATCGCGGTCCACACGTTGGCACCACCGAGCTTCCACGATTCCCCAACCCAGGTTTTGGCGGCAGCCTCCATCGTTTTTGATTCGTACGGCTTCGACGGATCGCCGGGCGTTGTCCAGAACGTCCAGACCTTCTTGCCCGTCTCGGCGTCAACGGCCACCACGCCACCGCGCACGTCGTACTCCATGCCGGCCCAACCGGTGAACACCTTGCCGTCGCCGACGCGCGGCGCTTCCGTAATCCCGGTCTGATCGGCATTGCATACTGGGGTCTCCCACACCTGCTTCCCAGTGGCGGCGTCAATCGCCACCATACGGCAGTCGCCAGTCCCGACGTAGACCTTGCCGTTCCACACCGCGACGCCGCGATTCTTGCGCCCCTCATAGGAGTTGCGCCATGGGCCGTTGATGCGGATGTGCGGATCGAATCCCCATCGGACCTTTCCGGTCGCGCCATCAATTGCGTACACAATGTCGAACGGAGCCCCTAGATAGACCACCCCATCGACGACGATCGGCTCCGCCGAAAGACCCATCGGACTGTTCACCGCGAGCGTCCACGCCAGGCCCAGCCCGCCGATGTTCTGGTCCGTGATGCTCTTCAGCGGACTGAAGTGCTGGGACTCAAAATTTCCGCCGTTCACCAGCCAGTTGTCGCCACGACCGGCCTCGGCTAGCACACGCGCTTGAGTCACGTTGCCTGGTGCGCCACTGCCCTTCGCCGCCTGTCCCGCAGAGGCCGTCTTGGCGGCGCCTTGCGACCCAGCCGTTTTGGCAGGCGTCTGCGCTGCCATCACTCCGTAAGCCAGCACACCCCCGGCAAGAATTCCGATCGACCAAGCTCTCATCGCCAACTCCCTTCTGCACGAGGGTTATTTCGAACCTGTTGCTGACGAACACGGATTCGGCCACCACGGAACACGCACCGCCCGGACCGGCGAGTCGGGCGACCGTCGCCAGCAGATGGACGAACAGGACGACCAGGTCGCGCGCAGCACGAATCGTAGCCCTGACCGACTCCCACGCCCACCCGAAGATCGCGAAATCCTCGAAAGGCTGAAAAATTTGGCAATTCGCCATGCACACGATCAGCAGATCGGCGTCAACGTCGTCAAGCGCGCCATCGAGGAGCCGACGCGCTGGATTGCGACCAATGCCGGCCAAGAAGGACCGATCGTCGTGCAGAACGTGCGCGAGTTGAAGGACGAAGAAGGCTTCAACGCGCTCGTCTGTGATATTCCGGAAGAAAAGAAGGAAGCGCCGATGCCGGGCGGCGGTTGGATGGGCGCCGAGGAACCCGCGACCGGGCCTCTCTTTTACATCGTGCCGCAGGTGTCAGTGTTGCGCGCGTTCAAACACAACGGTCTGGGCCTGCAGATTCGGCGTGGCCGTCCGATGGGCCTGAATCCATGATTGTGCGTAACCGGTTTCGGGAGCGT
>WNEY01003006.1_pt1 | contig 12525 bp, 14 predicted proteins | sample 5400531 | NCBI WGS metagenome assembly WNEY01 (sample SAMN13153338, study PRJNA577476) | soil metagenome | isolation source: 200 cm saprolite under Douglas fir tree site 1 | place: USA:California | collected 2015-04-18
GTGAACGTACTGGACGTGGCCACGGCGACCCTGCGCTTGAAAAAAGACGTGAAGATCAAGGGCCAACTCGACTACGCCGAGCTCACGCCCGGAGGGGCGGGCCTGCTCTACATCTCGCGGCCCGACGCGTCGACCAATGCCGAAGTGAACGTGATCGACCTTGCCTCGGGAGAACCGAAGTTCAAGGACGCGATCGAGAGCGGCAAGCCCTTGAGCTCGGGCGACTACAACACCGCGCGCTACTCCCTCCACCATGCCGTCGAAGGCAACACGCTCTACGTGTTTGCGAGTCATGACCACCGGCTGTACGCGGTCGACCGCACCGCCGGGACCTTCAAAGCGCTGGGCGACGAGATCAAGCTGCAGGGCGGCGAGGATCCGGTCGATATGGAGATCCGGCCCGCGGGGCTGGTCCTCATCGCGCCGCAGAACCTCGTGGTCGTGGCGCGGGATGGGCAGGTGAAGCAGCAGGTGTATTATCCCGCGCCGCAGCTGCCGGGGCTGTTGCGCGCGCTGTACCGGATCAACGCGGTGCGCGCCGGCCTGTACGGCGCCGCCGCCTCGGCGTACGGCGATGCCTTCGCCCAGGCGTCGCGCAACGCCACGGATTCCACGGCACGCCGCCTCACCGGGCAGCTCGCGACGGCGTACACGCAGGGCGGGGCACAGCTCGCGGGCTACTCGCACCAGGCAGCCGCGCTCGCGAGCAAGCGCTTCAAGGCCTCGCTCGCCGTCTCGGGGTCGGTCTTCATGTTGACCCGCGCCCCCGAAGGCAACGGCAACGTGCTGCTCCAGCTCGACAAGGACAGCGCGCAGCCGCGGTCGCGCGTGGATCTCGGCAAGGAGCGCGAGCCGGTGTACGCGGTGGACGACGTCGCCAACATGCTGTTTCTGCGGACCGCGGCGGGCACGCTCGTCGGCTATCGGCTCTGATCCGGGGGGTGGCACCCCGGCGGCTCTCAGGGGGTAACCCTGGAGAGCCGACTCGCTCTCTGGCCCTTCCCATCGGAGTCTTGATGCCCGCATTCAGCTGGACAACGAACGTCGTGTGCGCCGGCCTGCTCGCCACGGTGCTCTCGGGCTGTCGATCCCGCGAGGACACCTTTCGCGCCACCCGTGTCCCGGTGACCCGCTTCGACTCCATTCTCAAGGGTGCCGACAGCGTCCGGCTGCCGCTCGCCGACGCGCGCCTCCTCCTGGGAGTGGCGGCCGACAGCGGATTTGCCGTGAAAGCGCCGCACGACACGATGACGATAACGGACATTCTCGCGTGGGCGCGAGCGGAGCAGGCCCGGAAGGCCCAGGTGGACGCGGCGGCGGCGGCGGCGGAGCGGGCGCGCCAGGACAGCATCAGGAAGGTGCTCGAGCCCCTCGTCGTCGTCACGGTGGTGAAGAAGACCTATCTGCCGAGAAATCCCGACGCGGAACAGTACGAGGACTACATCTCGCTCGGCTTCGCGTATCAGAACAAGGGAGCGAAGGCGATCCGCGCCTTCCAGGGCGACGCCACCTTCCTCGATACGTTCGGGGATTCGATCTACAGCGCGCACCTCAAGGTGGACTTACCGCTCACCCCCGGACAAACGCGACGCGAGCCCGCACGGATCGTTCGGGTCAATCCGTTCCGGCTCGCGCATCAGCGGCTGCGGGATACGCCGCTGGACAAGATGAAGCTGGTCTGGGAGACGAGCGACGTGGTCTTTGCCGACGGTAGTCGCCTCAGCCTGACGCCGTAGACCGGAAGCAATGGGCGGGTTTGTGCGAGGCCTGAGGCCCCTTCTGGCATAGTTGCCCTCGCGCGGAACGCGCTCCATGTTCGAGGCGTCACGACCATTGGAACCGGTCCATGCGCGCCCGCCTCCCTCCGCTCCTTGCCGCTTGTGCGCTGATCGCCCAAGCCGCTTCACTGACCGCGCAGACCGCCCCGGGGCACGTCTATTGGGTCGGCTTCTATCAGGCGCTGCCCGGCAAGGCGGCGGCGTACAACAAAGCACTCACCGACATCGCCGATCCGGTCTTGGACGAGCTGGTGCGACGCAAGCTGATGGTCTCCCACGTGCAGCTCGCGCAGTACACGGGCGCCGGTGAGAACACGAATCTCGTGATCCTGGAATTCCCGAATTGGGCGGCGCTCGACAGTTACGAGGCGAAACTCGAGGAAGCGTCGCAGGCGGTGCTCCACAAATCCTGGAGCGAAGCGACGGCCGGGTTCGCCGAGCTGCGCCGGTTGGTGCGCATCGAGATCTATAGGCGATCATGATCCAGGGCGGCGAGAACCTCCGCGGCGAGCCCCTCGATTTCCGGATTCCCCACACGGGTGACCGGGACCTCGCGTTCCGCGGTTGGCTGTTGAGTCACGCCGAAGAGCGCGGCGGCTCCCCCGCGCTCACGCGCGGCGTGGACATCGACATCTACCTGACCATTCGGCTGCGGCTCGTGGCGCACCTGTGCCGCTGGTCGCTGCGGGAAGGCCAGGGGCTGAGAGAGGAGCACCGCGTCGCCGCGCACAACTCAGCGGCCGGGTTGCTCGGGTGGTTGAAGCAGGAGAACGCCGGCAGGCTGGATGCGCCCAGCAAGCGGGCCTGGGTCCGAGCGTGCCAGGCCTGGCCCGGTCTCAAGGGCGAGGCGGTCGAGCGCGTGGATTGACGGCTCGGGCGCCCCGCGCCAGCGTATGGGCGTCCTCGCGCGCGAGGTCGTGTTCCATGCCAGCAGCGTTCCAATGGGCTCGTCTGAAAGCGGACGTGAAGAGCGCGCTTCGAAAAGGCGCCTGGTACCGCATCCTGAAGCTGACGTCCAGCGATGTCGTGCTCGACGTCAGGGGAAAGCCGCTCTCCATGCCGCGGGGACAGCTGCAGCTCTCGTCCGAGCCGGCGCTGCGCTGGTCCGTGGTGCCGAGCCCCAAGCACACGGCCCGCTTCCCCGCAACCTGGGGGCCGAGCTACGCGGTCTGCCCCAACTGTCGCGACCGCGCGCAGCTCGAAGGCCACCCCGCCAGCATGCGCTGCCGCCGCTGCAACGGGTCCTTCGAAATCGCCTGGAACGAGTCGAGCCGCGCCGCGAAGTAGCCGATCGTGACGGGGGTGACGTGGTTACGGAGAGAAGATGGTGAACGAGCTACTCGACGCCGTGCTCGCACCCGGTGCGGCGGCCTGGAGCACATATCCCGCGCCGGACAGGTTGATGACCAGGTCGCCGAACAGTGCGATGCCGTTGACGGGGGCGACGGTCAAGCTGCCGGACAGCCGGCCGCCGACCGGATTCACGCTGATCCCCATGGTGATGCTGCCCGCGAAGGCCGAGTCCGGGATGCCCAGGCTGTCCCGCACCAGCACTTGAATAGCGGGCGTGATGATGTCGCCCGCAGTGGCGTTACTGGGCTGGACGGTGAAGGCGAGCGCGTCGGGACCGCTCCCGCCGCCTCCGCCACCCCCGATCGCAAAGCCGCCGTTGCTCGTGAGTAGATGGTCGTACGGGCAGGCGGCCGTCAGAAGCACCGCCACCGCGACAGTCACGCACGAGAGCTTCATGCCCATGTAGACGTGCTCCTACCCCCTGCCGTTGGGGAACGGTTTCAGGACGCACCCGCTGTCAGGCCCTCACATGATTGTAAAAGCCCCCGTACGCCGCAAGAGCCCGTGCGACTCCCTTGTCCACCTCGCCGGCCACGTAGACGGCCAGATTCCCGGCCCGGCTGGCGATCCCGGCCGCCCCCCCCGGCGCCTCCCCGCCTGGCTTGAGCCCGCGGTAGTGGTCGGTGAGCCCGGCAGCGACGGCCTCGAGCACCCACGGCTTCATCTCAACCGTCGCCTTCGTGACGACCACGCCACGCACGGCGCCCTGCGGCGTGAAGCCCACCGCCACTTCGATCGGCCCGTGGGGTGTGTCCACGCGCACGAACTCGAGCGCGCCGACCGATGTCGTTCCCGCCGTGCCCCCATAGAACACCAGCACGCCGTCCTCGGGACTCCAGTCGACGCCCTCGTGCAGCCGGTGGGCATCCTTGGCACTCAGGTGTACCTCGCTGGCCACGTAGGCATCGGCCCCCGGCAAGAGCGTCTGCACTGCGTCGGGACGCTTGACCAGCACGACCACGGGAGTGATGTGCAACAGCGCAGCGATCACCGTCGCGCGCATCAGGAAGTTCATCGGTCAACCCCTTTCGCGTGACAACCACATCTGGTGGACAGCCAACGCCGCGACGATGAGATACGCGACGCCCATCGCCCAACCACCGGCGAGGGTCACGATCGCGAAACGCGGCGAGGCGAGCTTGGTGAGCCACATGCCGGCGAAGTCGAGCCAGGGCGCGGCAAACAGGAGAACGATCAGACCGAGCGCCCAGGTCCGCGGCAACGAGAGCCCGGCGACCACGACGCCCAAGGCGGCCGCGATGAGTCCGTACATCGGGACGTGCACGTGGGTGTCCTGGATCAGCAAGTTGGTATCGACCGTGTGGACCTGAGCTGTGGCGAAGTCGGTCATCACCATGGGACGCTGCACGACCATGGTGGTCTCGGGCGGCATCGGCATCGACATCTCCGGACCGGCGTACGTCGCCGCCACGCTCTGGGGCGTGAACCCCGCGTACAGCGCGACCATCACCGCCCCGAACACGTAAGACAGCCCCAGCGTCGCGAGCAGGCCGGTCACGAGCCACTTGATGCGGACGTCCGCACGTCGCAGGTCGTACAGCATGGATGGCTTCCCCCTCCCCTAGAACACGTAGACCAGCTCGAGCACGCCCTCGGTGTTCGACGTCTGCAGCGCCCCAGTGGCATCGGTGAAGGACGGCGTGGACGACCAGTCGGCCCGGACGGCGGCGCGCAGCGCGATCTGCGGGAGGTGGAACCGCGTGTGCTCGATGTTGCTGAAGATTCCCTCGCGGGCGCTCGCGAAGTACCACATCGGGCCGACGGTGACCGAGCGCAGGATCTGCGGCGTCCCCGTGAGCAGGCCGTCGCTGTCTTCCATTTGATCGTACCGCACGGTCAGCCCGACGTGGCGGCTCATCTTCAGGAATCCGGTGACCGCGGCTCCGCGCCACGAAGGATTGGCGCCGCCCTGCTGCTCCCGCCCGAAGTTGGCTTCGGCACCCACGATCACGCGTCCCCGGTCAATGGTAAGATCGCTCGAGAACAGCGACCGCTGGTTTGCATCGCTCGAGTCCCGCTCGGGCCCGTACACGCCGGTGAAGCCGAGCGTGACCCAGGGGATCGGGATCCACTGGATTCTGGCGAGCCCTGTCTTGCCGCGATTGTTGTCCACCGTCACGTCCCAGCCGTTGGCGACCACCCCCCACACGTCGACCCGTGGCGACGCGGTGTAGTGGACCTGCACGCCCGTGAGCTTGCCGGGCCGGGCATAGGTGAAGTTGAACGAACTGGTCGGAATCAGGTTGAGGGGCTCGTCATCGCGCTCGAAGCCGATAGGGGCGTCGAACCGGCCGAACGCCAGGGACCACTTGTTCGCGGTATGCGGCGTCCAGCTGACGAGCAAGTTGTCGATCTCCGTGGACGAGGCGCCGTCTTCGAGGGCCGTCGTCAACTGGGCAAACAGGTAGGCGTCGCCCACCGGTTTGAAGAAGCTCACGCCGATCTTCCCGGCCGTAAACGTGTTGCTGCGAATGAGGCGATCGTAATCGGCCCGTCCGACCGCAAAGCCCGTGATGCTCACGGGCGACGGCTCTTCGAATGTCACGGCCCGCTGCTGCGCTGCAGCGCTCATCCCGACGCCGCAGAGCAGGGCGCTCCAAAGCGCACTGCGCATATGTCCTCCGAGTTGTGGGCGGCTAACGCGTCAGGTCAGCCGAGACTGTTCGGAGGCGGAGGGGTGGGGGTGAAAGACGGGGAAGGGGGAAGCGGGAAGAGGGACCGGTACACCAGAGCCTGCTGCGGCAGCGCGATCGCGGGCAACGCGGGCAGCGGCGTCGCAACGGCCACTGACAGGGCGAGGTCCGCGCTGCCGGTCATCTCGCCGCAGAAACACGGCCCGTCGGATGGGAGCGTGTGGTGTCCCCCCCCACCCCCACCCGCCGCGTGGTGTGTCGCATGGTGGCGGCACGCCAGCAGCGCGCGGGTGGTCGCGCCGCCCGGCCCCGCGGCGAGCCAGCAGGCTGCCGCGAGCGTGAACAGGATGAGCCGTGGTGTGCTGCGCATCGCCTCAAGTGTACGGGCGACGTTTCGCCTGGCGCAACCCCGCCCGGGCCGTGTAGACTGCCTGGCCATGGGCGAGCGCATCGAGTACCGCGACGGCCGTTGGGTGGTGCCGAACCACCCCATCATTCCTTTTATCGAGGGCGACGGCACCGGGCCCGACATCTGGCGCGCCGCCCGGCGGGTGTTCGACGCCATTGTCCGGAAGGTGTCCGGCGGTAAACGCCAGATTGATTGGCTCGAGGTCCTGGCCGGAGAGAAGGCCTTCAAGCAGGTCGGGAACTGGCTTCCCGAGGCCACCCTGGACGCTATTCGGACGCACCGCGTGGCCATCAAGGGTCCGCTGACCACTCCCGTCGGAGGGGGGATCCGATCCCTCAACGTCACCCTGCGCCAGGTGCTGGACCTGTACGCCTGCATCCGGCCGGTGCGCTACTTCGAGGGCGTGCCCAGCCCGATGCGCGAGCCGCAGAAGCTCGACGTGGTGATCTTCCGCGAGAACATCGAGGACGTGTATTCCGGGATCGAGTACCGGGCCGGCAGCCCCGAAGCCGATGCGGTGATCGGGTTCCTCACCGAGCGGTTCGGCGCCAAGATCCGCCCCGGGAGCGCGATCGGCATCAAGCCGATGTCCAAGTTCGGCTCCCAGCGCCTAGTCGCCAAATCCATCGAATACGCGCTGCGCGCCGGTCGCCGCTCGGTCACGCTCGTTCACAAGGGCAACATCATGAAGTTCACCGAGGGCGGGTTCCGCGAGTGGGGGTATGAGCTCGCGAAAGAGCGCTTCGGGGACAAGACGATCACCGAGGACGAAACGGGAAAGGGGAAAGGGGAAACGGGAAAGGTGATCATGAAGGACCGGATCACCGACGCGATGTTCGCACAGCTGGTGTTGCGCCCCGACGAATACTCCGTGATCGCCGCGCCCAACCTCACGGGCGACCTGCTCTCGGACGCCGCCGCGGCCCAGGTGGGCGGGCTCGGGCTCGCGCCCGGGGGCAACGTGGGCGACGGGTACGCCGTGTTCGAGGCGACCCACGGCACCGCCCCCAAGTACGCGGGGCAGGACAAGGTGAACCCGGGGAGCGTGATCCTGTCGGGGGCGATGATGTTCGAGGAGCTCGGGTGGGACGACGTGGCCACGGCGATCGCGCGCGGGCTCGGCGGCGCGATCCGGGCGCGGCGCGTCACGTACGACCTCGCGCGCCTGATGCCCAATGCGACCGAGGTCTCGACCTCGGCTTTTGCCGAGTGCATAATCGAGCATGTCTAGGATGACCAGCGGCGTCGCCAGCACGCCGCTTTCCCAGGTCGACACGCCGCTCCTCGCCGTCGCCGTCGCGCAGGGGAGCGCCGTTCCCACCTCCCTCGCCGAGCTCGATCGCGCGGCGGGGGGTGTCGTGGCGCGCGCCATCACGAGCGGCGACTTCAAAGGAAAGCGCGACGAGACCACGCTGCTCTATCCCGGCGGCGCCAAGCCGGAGCGCGTCCTGCTCGTCGGCCTGGGGAAACCGGGCGAGGTCACCCGCAACACCATCCGGCGCGCCGCCGCCGTCGCGGGCAAGCGGGCGCGTGCGCTTGGCGCGAAGCAGCTCGCCTTCGCCGTCGTCCCCGAGGCGCGCAACGGCGTGTCGGCCCGGGACCTGGGCCAGACGTCGGTCGAGGGCGCCGCGCACGGCGCCTGGGCGTTCACCGAGCTCAAGAAGGCGGCGCCCGACGAGCCGAAGCCCGAGGTCGAGGGCGTCACGCTCGTGTGCGATCAAAAGGAGATGAAGGAGGTCGCGGCCGGCCAGCGCGTGGGCGACGCCGTCGCGGCGGGGCAGCGGCTCACCCGACACCTCCAGATGCTGCCCGGGAATGTGTGCACGCCCACCTACCTGGCGGAGCGGGCGAAACAGCTGGCCGATCAGCACGGCTTCACGCTCACGGTGTTCGACCGGGCGAAGCTGCAACAGGAAGCGATGGGGGCGCTGCTCGCCGTGGCCCAGGGCAGCGACCAGGAGCCGCGCTTCATCGTGCTCGAGTACCGCGGCGCCGGTGACGCGCCTCCGGTGGCGCTCGTCGGCAAGGGCGTCACATTCGATTCGGGCGGCATTTCGATCAAGCCCGCGCAGAACATGGAGGACATGAAGTTCGACATGTCCGGCGCCGCCGCTGTGCTCGGCACGTTCGAGACGCTGGGGCAACTCAAGCCGAAACTGAACGTCGTGGGCCTCATCCCGGCCACTGAAAACCTCCCCTCCGGCCACGCGGTGAAACCGGGGGACGTCGTGAAGAGCCATTTCGGCAAGACGATCGAGATCATCAACACCGACGCCGAAGGGCGCCTCATCCTGTGCGACGCACTGTCGTACGTGCGGCGCTTCAAGCCGTCGGCGGTGATCGACATCGCGACGCTCACCGGTGCCGTGGTGGTGGCCCTCGGCCAGGTGGCCATCGGCGCGATGGGGAACGACGAGCCCTTGCTGACCGAAGTGCGGGAGGCAGGGGAGCGCGCCGGCGAGCGCTGCTGGCCGTTGCCGCTGTGGGACGAGTACCGCGATCTGCTCAAGTCCGACATCGCGGACGTGAAGAACTCGGGTGGGCGGGGGGCGGGGTCGATCGCCGGCGGGTGGTTCCTGCGGGAATTCGTGGAGGGGTATCCCTGGGTGCACCTCGACATCGCGGGCACCGCGTACACCGAGGGCGAAGGGCCGCACCAGGCCAAGGGCCCGACGGCGGTCGGCGTCCGGCTCTTCACCGAGTTCATTCTCAAGCGCGCGGGGGCGTGACCCGCGGCCTCGTGCCGTTCCAACTCGCCTCGCCCAGGGCACGACGCGTCGCGTGAGAGTTGGAACGGCACTCGCGGGCGCCGCCGCGCTGCTGCTCGTCGCGGCCGGAGCCGCCGCTCAGGTCGACAGCACCGCGCGCCGCGATACGCTCGGACGCGATTCCACGGCCCGCCGGGACACGACCGCCCGCGACACCCTGCCGCGCTACCTGCCCACGCTGCCCGAGCTGATCCCCGCCGGGCCGCTGCCGCGCGGCACGCGCTACACGTTCAACACCGACTCGCTCGTGCTCTCGAACGTCCAGACGCTGTCGGACCTGCTTGCCCACATTCCGGGCGTCTACGTCGCGCGCGGCGGCATCTACGGCGCCGGGGAGATCGTGATGTACGGCGGGCGCGGTGCGGCGGGCCTCGAGATCTACTGGGACGGCGTGCCCTACCTGCCGCTCGGGCGGGACTCGGTGTTCCTCGATCCCGCCCGCATCTCGCTTGCGCCGCTCGAGCGCATCGACGTGATCGTGCTGCCGGCCTCGCTCCGCGTCTATCTCGTCACGCTCCGCCAGCGCTCCACGGAGACCACGTCGCAGGTCGGGGTCGCCACCGGCGAAGTGAAGACGGCGAACTACCGCGGCGCGTTTCTCCGTCGCTGGCGCTCGGGATTCGGCCTCTCGCTCGTGGCCGATTACAACAACAACGACGGCATCCAGGGTAGCTCGAGCACGGCATTCAACTCCGTGGACCTGTGGGTCAAGGCCGACTACGTACCGAGCGCCCGGTTCGGGGCCTCGTACCAAACCTTGAGCTCTCGCTGGCACCGCAGCGAGGGGCACCTCACGGCGGACTGGAATCCTCAGCGGCGCGACGGGATTTTCCGCGTGTTCGCGGCCGCTCGTGACGACGGTGTCGGGCTGCGTGCCCAAGCGACGTTCGCCACGACGAGCGTGACCCGCGAGGGCGCGGTGCCCGATCGCAGCCTGTCACAGGGCACCCTCGAGGTCACGAACGACTGGTCCCGCGCACACATCGGTCTGGCGCTCCGCCGGCTGGACACTGCCCGGCCGTGGCAGCTCGAAGGCACCGGCGCCTGGAGTCCCTTTCCCGGCCTCACCCTCGCCGGCGACGCGCGCCACGCCGAATACAGCCGCGGGCGGTCCGGCAATCGCGCGCATCTCGCCGCGGGCCTGATTCTGCCGGCGGGGCTGTCGCTCCACGGCGACCTCGCATGGGCGCACGACCTCCAGGCACCGCTCGATTCGTCCGACATGGGAGAGCGCACCGTGGACGGGTCGGGCGCGGTGCGCTGGGACCGCAGCTGGATCAGCCTCGAGCTGGGCGGCGCGACCCGCGATCCGTTCGCGCCAATCGGCTTCCCCGTGGCGATCGCGGCGATCGACAGCTCCGGTCCCCTGCGCCTCAGCCCGACGCAGCGCACGCGCTATTTCACCGCGCACGGCGCGCTGCGGCTGCTGCCCGGCCTCCAGCTCTCCGGCTGGTACCTCGATCCGTTCGTGCGCGGGGGAAACGACTTCGAGCCACCGTACCACGGGCGCGTGTCGCTCACGTTCTACTCGAAGTTCTGGCGGGTATACCGCAGCGGCATCTTCGCGCTGCGGGGCGAGCTGGCGATGGACTCGTGGAGCCGTGGGACGGCGGGCCTGGACTCGGCGGGCGCGCTGCGCACCCTCCCGGGGGCGACCGTCGGGGAGGTCAACGTGGAGGTGCGGATCGCCGGCGTGACCATCTTTTGGGTCCAGCGCAACGTCACCCTGAAGCGCATCAGCTACGTCCCCGGGCTCGACTACCCGCGCCGCTTTCAGTTTTACGGCGTCCGCTGGCTGTTCACCAACTGAAGTTGACCTAAGTGCTTTCCGCGACTAGGTTTAAAGTCTGTGCCGCGGAGCATGACGGGTTTCGGTTCGGCCGAAGGGAACGTCCTCGGCGGGCGGCTCTCGATCGAGATCCGCAGCGTGAACCACCGCTATTACAATCCTCAGCTCAAGCTGCCGTTCGAGCTCGGCGGGGTCGAGGCACCGCTGCGCGAGCGGCTGCGACAGCTGCTGGAGCGTGGCCACGTAACGGTCGCGGCGCGGTGGATCGAGGCGCCACAACGCGACGGCGCCGTCGCGGTGGACCTCACCCGGGCGCGCCAACTGGTGGCGGCCGCGAAGGAGCTCAAGAAACACCTGAAGCTCAAGGGCGACGTGGACCTCGCGTTCGTGGCGCGGCAGCCTGAGGTGCTGACGTCGCATCAGGACGGGATCGCCGCGGCGCAGTGGAGCGAGGTCGAGCCGATCGCCGAGCGTGCGGTGCGGGAGTTGCTCGGCATGCGGGCGCGTGAGGGAGCGGCGCTCGCGGTGGAGCTCGGGGGACGGCTGGGGGCGCTCGAGACGGGCGCCGCGACGATCGAGCAGCGGGCGCCCGAGCGGCTCTCGGCGGAGCTCGCGCGGCTGAAGCAGGCGGTGGCGGAGCTCGCGGCGGGCGTGCAGGTAGACGAGCAGCGGCTCGCCGTCGAGGTCGCGCTCATGGCGGACCGCGTGGACATCACCGAGGAGCTCGTGCGGTTACGGACTCACCTGGCGGCGTGCCGGGAGGCGCTCGCATCCGATGGGGCGGTGGGGAAGCAGCTCGGCTTCCTCGCGCAGGAGCTGCTGCGCGAAGTGAATACCATCGGGTCCAAGGCCAACGATTCCGGCATCACGCACACCGTGATCGCCATGAAAGGCGAGCTCGAGAAGTTCCGGGAGCAGCTCGACAACCTGGAGTGACCCCGCGGGTCGTCGTCCTGGCCGCCCCGTCCGGGGGCGGCAAGACGACCATCGCGCGCGAGCTGCGGACGCGGCTGCCCGACACCTTCGGGTACTCGGTGTCCGCGACGACGCGCAAGGCGAGACCGGGCGAGCGAGACGGCGAAGCGTACCATTTCCTGACGCGCGACGAGTTCGAGCGGCGGCGTGAGGCGGGTGAGTTCCTCGAGTCGACCGAGTATGCGGGGGAGCTGTACGGCACGCTCCGGGGCGAGGTCGAGCGAGTGCTGCGCAGCGGGAAGCACGTGGTGCTCGACGTCGAGGTGACGGGAGCCCGACAGGTCCGGAAGGCATACCCGCGGCCGGCCTCCCTCGTGCTCTTCGTGATCCCGCCTTCGCCCCGTGTGCTAATCGAGCGGCTGCGGAAGCGGCGCACCGAGTCGGAAGCCGAGCTGTCGCAGCGGATCGACATCGCGACGCGCGAGGTCGAGACGGCGCGGCGCGAGATCGGGGACGTGTACGACCACGTGCTCGTGAATGACGACCTCGAGACGGCCGTGCGTGAGGTCATCGACCTGGTGCAGGGAGGGCGCGAGGTGGCGAAGCGCGCGCCCGGCGACATGGCTAGCTTGCTGTCGGATTTCGTGCGACAGCTGAGGAGCGAGGCAGCCCAACTGAAGCAGTCTACCGGAAGGAGCAGGTGATGCGGATCGTGACCCCGAGCGAAGTCGCCACGCAGACCCAAAACAAGTACCTGGGGGTGCTGGTGGCCGCCAAGTTCGCCCGTTTCGTGAACGAGTTCCCGCGCGACCGTTCGGTGGACTTCGAGGAGAAACTCACCACGCGGGCGCTGGACGAG
>WNEY01004490.1_pt1 | contig 12524 bp, 9 predicted proteins | sample 5400531 | NCBI WGS metagenome assembly WNEY01 (sample SAMN13153338, study PRJNA577476) | soil metagenome | isolation source: 200 cm saprolite under Douglas fir tree site 1 | place: USA:California | collected 2015-04-18
TTGGCCAGATAGACGCTCACGGCTGCGAGCAGCAAAGCTGCGAGCAGCGCTGCGACCACGATCCAATTCGGCTTCGAGCTCGTCACTCCTCCCTGAAAGGTCCTTCTCGCTTCCATCTCATTTCCTCGCGGTAATCGGTTTGCCGGAACGAGGTGAGAGTAAGGAGGGGTGGTGTTCGCTCCTATGCCGGGCGTCACATGTTGGATGTGACGTTCGACACGTAGCGGTACAGGTTGCCGGGAGCTGGCTACGCGGCGGCCCTGGCGGTCGAGGGTAGCCGTGTAGTCAGTAGTGCGGCGACCAGGGAGATTGCCGCCCCGGTCCAAAGGACCGCGTTGAGGCCGTCGCGCACCAAAAGCGCTCCCACGAAGGCGCCCGCTATCGATGAGAAGTAGATGGGCAGCAAGACCAGATTGAGAGTCGTGGCGCGACGCTCCTCGGGGACCGCGGTCGCCAGGAGTGCGAATACCATCGAGATCGCGGTCGCGCTCGCCGCGCCCAACAGGACCGCGCCTACCGTGAGCCAGACGAGATCGGGTGCCAACGCCAATTCGGCCAGGCTCGCCGCCGCAAGTACGCAAGCCCCGGCGAGAAGCGGCCGGAACCCATAGCGATCGCCCGCGGCGCCCGCAAGTGGCGAGAGGAGCGCTCCAAGCAAAGCCGACGCACCGAAGACGATGCCGATCTGACCGGCGGCCCGGGAAGCGCTGCCCACGAGCCTCAGCACCAGAAGGGGTAGAAACGGATTGGCGATCTGCTGCGCAAAGTAAGCGAGGCCGAAAACGCCGAAGACGATCAAGGTCACGCGTCCGGTCAGCGCCATTCGCAGGGCGCCGAGCGCGAGCCGCGTCGCCGATCCTGGAGGCCCAGGAGGGCGCGTGCCCTCGCGAGCGAATGCGAGCAGCATGACGCCGGCGGCAAGCGAGAGGACTGCGTCGAGCGTGAACAGAGTGTGCAGGTTCAGGACGCCGTGGTCGACGAGCCAGCCACCGGCCGTTGGGCCGAGTGCGAAACCCAGCGATGGGGTGACCCCGAAGAGGGAGATCGCGAAGCCGACCCTTCCATGCGGGGTGACGGCTCGAAGGGCGGTGAGCATGACCCCGGTGTTCCCGAGCTGAAAGCCGACCAGGAGCAATCCAAAGGCCGCCTGCCAGCGGTTTTGCGCGAGCCAGAGCACAGCGAAGACCACCATCTCGACGAATGCGCTGCGGGCGATGATCGGGATGCGCCCGTACCGCTCCGCCCAGACTCCCCAGAAGGGAACCAACGGCAGGCCGAAGAGAAAGAAAGCCGCGTTCAGGTATCCGGTCCACGCCGGTACCTCGGCCGGCGGCACATGCACGGTCCCGAGGTAGAGAGGCAAGAAGCGGAAGACGTGCGAGACGGAGAACGCCTCGATGGTCGATGTGATCCCGAACAGGACGAGCAGCGCGATCCAACCTGATGCCCTACGGGTCGATGCTGCTGGAGTGAGTCCCATCTATTCAGATCGAACTAACAGCAAGAGCACCACCCTACATTCCGTTACGGAGTTCAGGGAGACTGCAACTTGAAACCTCGACTACAGCTCCGGAAGTTCGGCGCCGCCGCGGCGGGGGCGGTCCTTCTTTCGGCGGTCGCCATCGTACAGTCGGCCTCAGCCGCCACTGCGCCGGTGACGATTGGCCCAGTCCAGGGAATGTTCTTCGCGAACCCCACCGACAGCGGCGCTATCGACCCATCTGTAATGTCGAGCGCGCCTGCGTTCATTCAGCAATTTCCGGTGATCGGTTTCAATCCACCCGCGAGCGCCATGAGCTGCTCGAACGCCACGGGCGTCGACGTGTTCTCGCGACCGATTGGCGATGTCGTCCCCAACCCCGACGGTACGTGCTCGGTCGTGCCGGCCATGGCCAATGGCCTTCAGGCGGGGACTGGGACCCTCTTCAATTTTCAAGCGGTCTTCACCGCTGACCTGAATGTCTCTTCAGCGGGGCAGCTCACATTGACTGTGTTTTCAGACGACGGGTTCGTGCTGGGGATCGGTGCCCAGGGAAGCAACCAGCCCACGCGAATCTCCGGCAACAGCGTCGTGAAGGGGTATGCGGTGATCGGCGCTCTCAACCAGTCGACAGCGCCGAACCCGAACGACATCATGGTCAACTTCCCCGCTGCCGGAACGTACCCGATCGAGCTCGACTACGCCGAGTGCTGCGCCGGCACGGTGTCAATTACGCTCGCCTTCGGCGGCACGATCGTCCCGCCTGCTCCGCCGGCGCCGCCCTCCACCCACACGACCGCGATCACCTACAACGGCGATCTTTCATCCGACTTCAACGATCCGGCGCACCTATCCGCAGCCCTGCTGGACACCTCGGTGAGTCCCGCGGTCCCTGTCTCGAACGAGGCGGTGACTCTCGGCCTGGGCGCACAGAGCTGCAGCGGGACGACCGATTCGAGCGGCGTGGCCGCGTGCACGGTGACGCCGAACGCCGCGGCCGGTAACTACGCGGTCACGGCAAGCTTCGCCGGAGACGCGACGTTCCTGGCGAGCAGTGCCTCTAAACCATTCGTCGTCACGTTGGAAGAAGCCAGCCTGATTTACACCGGCGCCATCAACCTCGCCAATGGGACTCCGGGCACGCTGTCCGGCAGCTTGCCCGAAGACGGCACAACGCCGGTCGCGGGCCGCTCCATCGTCTTTACGGTGGGCACCGGCCTTGCAGGCCAGAGCTGCACGGGCACCACGAACTCCGCGGGAACGGCTGCCTGCACGATCAGCATCGCCCAGCCACTTGGACCCGGGACGATCACGGCCAGTTTTGCGAGTGACGGTTTTTATCGCTCAGCGTCGGCGACCGCGGATTCGCTCATCTATCAGACGCTGGCAGCCGGCTCGTTTGCCATCGGCGACAAGAGCGCATCTCTTGGTTCAGCGGTAAATTTCTGGGGCGCCCAGTGGGCTCTCACGAATTCGCTGAGCGGGGACGCTGCGCCCAACAGCTTCAAGGGATTCGCAGACGGTCTCAGCGTCACACCGGCAACCTGCGGATCGACCTGGTCGACGGATACTGGAAACAGCTCGGGACCGCCCGCCGCCGTGCCGTCCTTCATGGCTGTCGCAGTGACGGGCTCGGTTTCGCAGTCGGGACCGGTCGTGTCCGGGACCGTTTCCGAAATCGTCGTGGTCAGTACAAACGCCGGCTATCTCAATGATCCTGGGGATCCTGGGACCGGGACCGTGGTGGCGATCCTCTGCCGTAGCTGATCCGGCCCCGATCCCCTCTCGGTCATTGTTATCAGTCTGGTGTTTCGTCCGAGGCTCTTGATCGGCGGATACGTCGCCTTGTGGTTCTTGGCGGGGTTCGTGCCCGTCGTGCCGACCGACCTGGACCTCACGTTTTGGCCTTCCGCCCGCGTCGCACTCGCAGGGCACCCGCTGTCGGTCTACGCCGCCGGCGGCCACATTGCTTATCCGAATGCGAATGGCCCCCTGTCACTCGTGCCGCTGACGGCCGTCGGCGCCCTGCTGCGCGCAATTGGTTGGCTGGACTCGTTCCAACTGCGGCGAGCAGTCGCGTTCGCGATCTTCAGCCTGTTCATCCTGGCGATGGCGCGAGAAGGGGTGGCGGCGATCGAACGGCTTCGCGGCAGCCGCCTCGATACCATGCCGCGACTACTTGCCTACGGCGTCCTGGCTCTCGGTACCCCTCTATGGCAGTCGCTGGTCGGTTTCGGACACATCGAGCAGGCGATCGAGGTGTGGCTCGGGCTGATCGCGGTTCGTGTGCTCAATCACGGTTGGGCGTTGCGAGCCGGCATCGCTTTCGGGTTGATGGTGCTGGCCCGCAGCACAGCGGCGCTCCTGTGCATCCCGCTCGTGCTGGCGGCGTGGCGTCAGGCGCCGGCCAGGGCTGCGGTTTTTCTGGCTTCGGCGTCAGCAGCGGGTTTGGCCGGCCTCTTACCCTTTCTGATCGCGGATCCTGCCGACCTCGAGCATTCGCTGCTCACCTACCGCGGCAGCCTGAACGTTGGTGCGGGGTCGATATGGAGCGTCACGCGCGGCAGCTCGCTGGAGGTGGTCGGCCGGCACTATGACATCGTCTTCGTCGTCAGCTTGGCCTTGGTGCTGAATATCTGGCTGGCGAGGCGGCCGGGTGGTTTCAACGAGCAGCGACTGTTCGCCGGGATGGCCCTGACCGCCGCCTGCTTTGCCTTGCTGGCGAAGACCGTTTGGCCGTACTACCTGATGGAGGTGTACGTCTTTGGGACGGTGTGGGCGATGGGGCGTTGGAAAGTAGACGACGGCTTCGTCGCTCTGCTGCTGACGCCGGCCGCGATTTCAGGCCTCGGGCTGATCGCTGAGATCGGGTCGACGCCTGGATTGCGGGCGGGCCCGGTTGTCGTCGAAGGAGTGACTATGTTCATCCTGCTTGGCGCCTGGATGTTTTGGACGGCACGGCTGGCCGGCGGCCGATCCGTGCCTCTCACTCCATCGACACGTCAATCCCTTTCAACAGGTTTAGCGAAATCTGCGACGGGCACCCGGCGAAGCCTGCGCAGTGGCGAGAAGATGCTCGGCAGGGCGCTGGTCAAGGTGATGGCGACACCGACTGCGATAGCTGTCCTCAAGCCGGCGAACTGCCCAATCGTGCCGCCCAACACCGAACCGGCAACTTGGGCAATTGCTACCAGCACGAAGATGCCCGACTGAACACGGCCGAGCAATCGGTCGGGAGTCACCGCTTGGCGGATCGACTGCTGATTGACGTTGTAGACCATTAGCGAGCATCCGAGCAGAGCGCTGAAGGCAATAAGGATCGCGAAGGCCTCATGGCGCGGTGCGAAGGCTGCGATCAAGGTGCCTGATTGACCAAGAACGACGAGCCCGGCGCCTATGGCCATTACTGGACCCAGCCACCCCCTGGCAACGAGCGGGCGGCTGAGCCGAGCCCCGAGCAACGAACTGACGCCTCCGATCGCGAAGATCAGTCCGAGCTGGAAAGGGGTGATGCCAACCTGGGTGACGAAGTAGAGGACGAAGACGGCAAACGTCACATTGCTGCCGCCGTTGTTCAACACGATCGTCAGCATGATGGCCCGCACCAGTGGCTGTCGCCACAGCCAGACCTGACCCTCCTTGGCTTCGGCGACAGGCCGGCGGCCCGGGCCCGAGGGCGGCGTCTCCTGTCCGTGCGTCCACGCTGACGTTAGGGACCCCACCAAGAAGGTGGCTGCATCGAAAGCAATTGCCACGGGCGCTGTAAGCGCCTGGACCGCAGCTCCAGCGACGCCGGGTCCGACCAAATTGGCTACCGTCAGGCTCGATTGAATCCGGCTGTTGGCCTCGACCAGCCGGTCGCGACCGACGATCGACGGTACGAACGCGGTTTGCGCGATGCTCTGAAACGTCGCTGCTCCACCGGCCACGAATGCGACCACATAGAGCTGGTCGATCGTAAGCACGTGGAGGATAGCGGCGGCCGGAATCGTTGCCAGCGCTGCGGCGTTCATGGCCTGGGATGCGACGAGGACGGGTTTCCGCCTGGTTCGGTCCAGCCAAACTCCTGCCGGCAGCCCGACCAAAATGGCCGGCGCAAAGCGCATCGCTCCCAGCAGACCCATCTCGAGGGCCGTGGCGTGAAGGGTCACGGCGGCGGCGATAGGTAGCGCCAGCTGGGTGAACTGGTTGCCGAGCATGGAAACGCTCTGGCCCAGCCAGAACTTCGCGAACTCGCGATCTAGGGCTCGTGTTTTCGGTGCGCCGCCCACCTCAGGTCAGCATCCTCGCCTAAAGGCGAACTACCATATCGTCGTCGACGCGGGCAGCGCGAGCACGGGAGGTATGAATTGATACCAGGCAATGTCAGGCCACGCTTCTGGCTGGCCCTCGGGATGGCGACAGTCATCATCGCCGGCTGCGGCGGCCAGTCCTCAGGCAATCAGGCCCAGACCTTCAAGGGCACGAAAAAGGTCGGGTATTCGGCACCGCTGACGGGCCAGTCGGCTCTCTACGGTCACGCGGTAAGCCAGGCCCTCAACCTGGCCGCGGACGACATCAATGCGAAGGGCGGCGTCAACGGCTACAAGATCGAGATGGACATCCAGGACGACGGCACGACGGTCCCTCAGGCTGTGACCAACACCAAGTCGATGATCCTCCAGGACAACGTCGTCGCCTTGATGGGTTCTGTCACGTCCGCGCAGTGCCTTGCCGAGAGCCCGATCGCAAAGCAGAACAAGATCATCACGATCGACGCCACATGCAACAGCTGGCAGCTGACCATGGAGTCTGACGTCGTCAATCCTTACTGGGTGTCGATCGTCCCCAACACATACATGGAGGGCACTGCCGCGGGCAGGCTTGCGGCCAGCCTCAACGTCAGCAAGATCTTCATCGTCTCGCCGAAGTATCTGTTTGGGATCTCAGAGACCAACGCCTTCGTGGCGGCGCTCAAGAAGGCAAACCCCAACGCCCAGATAGTGAACGATCCCAGCACCTGGTACGTGCCGTTTCCGACCAATCCCCGCTGGGACTCGACGATCAACGCCATCCAGGCGGACAAGCCAGACCTTGTCTACTCGAACATCTTCGCGGCCGACCAGATCAACTTCGTGAAACAAGCGCTGGCCGTCGACCCGCAGTTCTTTGTCAAGTACCCGATGACGACCCTCGTCTCGGTCGACGAGTTGACTACGCTCGGCTCCCAGTACCCGACGGGCATGCATGCCTACATGCGCGCACCGTTCTTCGCGCTGCAAAACAACAACCCGCGGCTGACCGATTTCATCACCCGCTACCGCGCCAAGTACAACGGAGAATATCCGTCGGACTGGGCGGTCATGGACTACGACGCGTTCATGATCTGGGCCCAGGCTGCCAATGCGGCGAAGAGCTTCGACGCGGACCAGGTCGTCAAGCAGATCTCCGGCCACACGTTCGACAGCCTGCGCGGCTACAAGATGACCATCCGCCCGAACGAGCTGCAGGCCAACGTCGGCGAGACAATCGGCACCACGGCATCCTCGAGCACGTACCCGTTCCCGGTGCTCAAGGACTCGGTGAACCTGAAGGGTGACGATCTGATGATGCCCCTGCAAATGGTCAACGAGATCAAGGGCGACCAATGCGATAAGACGGCGGGCCAGCCCAACACCGCAAACTTCGCGCTGTGTCCCTCCTGGAAATCGAGCTAGCGAGACCTAGAGCAACAACCAAATAAATGACGCCGGGGCAGCTCCTACTCTTCGCGGTGGGCGGGCTGGCCAATGCGGCCTACCTGTTCATCGTGGCGGCGGGGCTGTCCCTGGTGTTCGGCGCCCTGCGCGTCATCAACATGGCCCACGGCTCGCTCTACATGGTCGCCGCGTTCGTGACTGTCGTCATCGCCAACCAGGTCGGCGCGGGCCTCGGCTTCTGGGCTGGGCTGCTTGTGGCGGTGGCCGTCGCCGGTGCCATCGGGGGGATCGTCGAGGTCCTCGTTCTCCGGCGGGTCTACGGCAGGGAGCACCTGGTCCAGCTGCTTGGGACCTATGCCGTGAGCCTGATCGTTGCGGGCGGCGTGCGAATCGTCTTCGGCGCCAACTACCGAACCGTCCAGTCGCCCATCCCAGGCCACATCGACCTGGGCGGTTACAGCTACGCGAGCTACTCGCTTTTCATGATCGCCGCCGCGATCGTTATCGCCGCCGGCGTGTGGGCGATGCTCTACCGGACGAATCTCGGCCGGAATATCCGAGCCGCTGTGGCGGATCCCGACCTCTTGAACGCCACGGGGGTCAATGTGACCCGGCTCTACACAACCGTCTTCGTGATCGGCGCCGGGCTGGCGGGTCTGGGGGGCGCGATCGTCGCACCTAGCCAGGCGGTGGGCTCCAGCATCGATACCGACGTGCTCGTCCTGGCATTCGCGATCAGCGTGATCGGCGGACTGGGCAGCATCATCGGCTCTGCCGTCGGCGCGCTGATCGTAGGCATGGTGGTCTCGTTCGGCCTTGTCATCCCCAAGACCAACCCGTTCGCGCTTGCCTTCGTCTTCATCATCATGACTGCGGTCCTCATCGTTCGGCCGCGCGGCCTGTTCGGTCTGCCTGAGAATTGATCCGGCTGCTTCCCCGCCGCCGTGGCGACCGTATCCGCTGGGGGGTCGTACTAGCCCTCGTTCTCTTTGCGGCCGTGATCCCGCCACTGGCCGGCCTCAACGAGAACCTGAACCCGGATGCCAGCTCCCGGTTCCAGATCTTCCTCGGCACGACCGCGCTGGTGCTGGCGTTGTGGGCGATCTCGTACAACCTGATGCTTGGTTACACAGGCATGGTTTCCTTCGCCCACGCCGCGTACTACGGTGTGGGTGCGTACACGGTGGCGGTGATGTTCAAGAACTATCACCTTCCCATCCTGGTGGGCCTTGCCGCGGCGCCATTTGCTGCAGCCGCTGTCGGCCTGATCACCGGCCTCGTCGCGCAGCGGGCGGTGCGCCTTTATTTCTCACTCCTCACGCTCGCGATCTCGCAGCTGCTCTTCTCGATCGTTTTCCAGTGGTATGACTTCACCGGCGGCGACAATGGCATTTCGATCGCGCTCCCGGACCAGCTAAGCGACTACACGACTCTCTACTACTTCACCGCCGCCGTAGTTGGCACTTGTCTGTTGCTGATGTTCATCCTGGTCCGTTCTCCGTTCGGCGCGGCTCTGCTATCGATCCGGGAAAACAGGCAGCGCGCCGCCGCGATCGGCATCAACGTGAGGGTGTACGAGCTGGCCGTCTATACCGTCGCCGCCTTGTTCGCCGGAGTGGCGGGAGGCCTCTTCGTCATGTACCAGCAGCAGGCCTATCCCGAGATGCTCTACTGGACGGCCAACGCGCAGCCGGTCGTGGTTTCCCTTCTGGGTGGCACAACCACATTCCTCGGGCCGGCCGTCGGCGCCTTCATCTACGTGGTGTTGGACAACTCGATCTCGAAGCAGTTCCCCTACCAGTTCGACATCATCCTGGGCGCCATCGTGCTGGGCGTCGTCCTGGTTGTGCCCGGTGGCATCTCGGACGTGCCTTCAGTGTTTCTGCGCATGCGCGAGCGTTTCCGTCGCGGCGAGGAGGCGGAAGCGGCGCCGGAGGAGAGCGCAGGCGAGGCGATTCGCATGTTCGATGTGCGCAAGGCGCTCGCCAGTGAGGCGATCCAGGCCGAAGAGGTGCACTCGGGACAAACCTTGCTTCGGATCGAGCACGTGAGCCGAAGCTTCGGCGGCTTGCGCGCGGTCGAGGACGTGAGCCTCGAAGTGAAGCAGGGCGACCGTCACGCCATCATCGGTCCGAATGGCGCCGGCAAGTCCACTCTCTTCAATCTCATCACCGGCCAGCTGAAGCCCAGCTCTGGCAAGGTGATATTCGACGGCCGCGACATCACCGGGAAGCCGCCTCACGTGATCGCACGGACCGGTATCGGTCGCGCTTTCCAGATCACCACGATATTCCCGAAGCTGACGGTGCGCCAGAACCTGCAGTACGCAATGCTCGCGCACGGTGGCTACACCGTGCGACCCTTCGGGATTGCCAATCGAATGTTCTCGGCGCAGGCGCAGGATCTTGCCGAGGCGGTGGGCCTGGGGGCGTGGGCAGACCTTCCGGCCGGTCAGCTGAGCCATGGCGACCAGCGCGCCATCGAGATCGCGATCTCGCTCGCGCTCGGGTCGAAGCTGGTATTGCTCGATGAGCCGACGGCAGGAATGTCTGCCTACGAGACGGACAAAGCAATGGAGCTGGTTCGTCGACTGGCTACAGAGCGGCATCTCACTCTGCTCTTCTGCGAGCACGACATGTCGGTCGTGTTCAGCACGGCTCGCACTGTAACGGTGATGCACCAGGGCCGCGTCCTGACCGAGGGCACGCCCGAACAGGTCCGGCGCGACCCTGATGTGCAGAAGGTCTACCTGGGAGAGCTCGAGCAAGAGGAGCTTGGCGCTTAGCCATGCTCAAAGTCGAGGGTTTGAACGTGCGTTACGGCAAAAGCCATGTCGTCTTCGACTTCAGCCTCGAAGTCGGCGATGGCGAGCTGCTTGCGGTTTTGGGCCGCAACGGCGCGGGCAAGACGACCACAATCCGCGGGATCGTCGGTCTCCTCCCAGGCGCTTCAGGAAAGGTCAGCGTCGGAGGTCGCGACATGTCTGGCTGGCCCGCCCACCGCCGGACGCGAGAGGGCATCGCCTACGTGCCCTCTGGCGCGCGTTGCTTTCAGAACCTGACCGTGGACGAGAATCTCGAAATCGCGTCCCACGCCAACGGCGACGATCGCAGCTGGACGAAGAAGCGGATCTGGGAGTTGTTCCCCAAGCTCGAACCCTTGAAGAACAACCTCGCGGGCGGGCTGTCGGGCGGCGAGCGTCAGATGTTGGCCGTCGGACGCGCGCTCGTGAGCAATCCACGCGTGCTGCTGCTCGACGAACCGACGGAAGGCCTTGCGCCGGTGCTGGTGCAGTCGATCGGGACCTTGCTGAGAACTCTCAAGTCGACCGGCGTGTCAATCCTGCTGGCCGAACAGAATCACCAGATGGCCTTACGTGTTGCCGACCGGGCCGCGTTCATCGAAAAGGGGCGCATCGTCGAGGTACTTCCGGCCGCGCGTGCGCGGGACAGTGAGGTTCTGCACCGAATTCTCGGGGTCTGACCCCGAGGCGGTGGGCTGTCGACGATGAAAACGGCGCGACCATGGGCTCGCACTCGGCCTTGTTTGCCAAAGGCTCACGTCGGCGGCTCCTCGAGGAAAGCGAGGGTGGCCGCGGCGAACAGTGGCGAGCTGAAGATGTTGTAGTGGGTTAGGCCCGGAAGGATCGCGAGCGCGTGACCGCCCTTTGGCCGCCCCTCGCCCATCCAGCCGCCGTCGCGGACGCCGCCATCGAGGAGTTTGAACACTTCGACGTAGTGGCTCGGCGGGGCCATGTCCGCGTCGGCGGCGACCACGAGCGTCGGCACTTGAAGACCGCGAACCTCCTCGGTGAAGTCGAAGTCTTTAGACATCGCTTCGCCGATCTTGTTCAGCAGCCGAGGGAAGTCCTCAGGGCGTGGTGCGACCCGCTGGTACAGCTGGTACATCGGTGTGTCTTTCATGAACTCGGCGGACGCCGCGTTGACCTGCCCTTGCTGCGCCCGCATCTCCTTATAGATTGCGTCGGGGCGTATGTTCGCTGAGACCATGACGAGCCGCCGTACCTTGGCCGGGTACTTGGCTGCCGTGTGGAACGCGACCCCACCGCCGAGCGAGTAGCCCACGACATCCGGCGTGGCCAGCCGGAGATGGTCAATGAGCGCGGCGATGTCATCGGCCATGAGCCGGGCGTCGATCGGTCGATCGATGTCGGCGGTTCGGCCGTGTCCTTGCAGGTCGACGGCGATGACCTGGTGGCGCTCCGCGAGCATAGGTAGGACAGGGCCGAACATCTCGCCCGACCCGAGCCCGCCATGCAGCAGGATGAGCGGCCGCCCGCTCCCATGAGTTTCGTAGTAGAGGTTGATGCCGTTGAGCTCGGCGTACCGGCCGGCGCCTTTAGGGTGTGTGGTCGAATCGCTGGTCATGGTCGTGCTCCTTGGATAACGAGAAGTCGGGTGCCGGAAATAGAGACTCCCCGAGCGCCCGGAATTCATCGCTGTCATCAACACAAGCCGTGGCAGGGGACGATTTCGAGATCAGAAAAATGTCGCGGGCCCGGGATGACGATCTAGGCGCTCGTCTTGTCCAGCCGCTGCAGAAGGTCATGCGCGGCAAGCTCAATCTCCTTGTGGCGCCACTCGGCCGCTCTGTACTGGCAGGCGATCAGCCCGGTTCGATGGACGCGGCGAAAATCGCCATAAACGAACGCGTATCGGGCCTTGGTCTCGTCATTGGCTTCCTCGTTCAGGCCGAGGTGCCATTCGGCGTAGTCGTTCCAGGAGTGACCTTCCAGGAATGCATTCTCGTCCTCCGCTTTCGGCTGAACGTCGCCCCAGTCACTGTCGAGGACGTACTGGCGTGCGTCGATCAATCGGCGAGCGTGAGCGATTGCGCGCTCATTGACTGAATACGAGGCCATGAATTCAGTATGCGGAGGCCCCAGGGCTGGCGCAATATCGGCTAGGTCGGGCGGTTCCCCGATCTCAGGCGCGCTCCCTCCGAGCGCTCCCTCGAGCGATCGATGTGGTCGAGCATCGCCGCCTCGGCGCCGCCGGCGTCGCCGGCCCGGATTGCATCAAGAATGTTTTCGTGCTCGATAACGGTTGCTGCGCCGATGGCCATCGTGTAGTAGTGGTGATACAGGCGATAAAGGCGCAGGTGCGAGCGCAGGCGCCGCAGGGTATCGCTCAGCAGCCCGTTGCCGGACGTGCCCGCGATCGCCTCGTGGAATCGGGCGTCCTGCAGGGCAAAGGCGCTGTAGTCATGGTACGTGCCCCCGTCAGACCCACTGCTGGTGCCGACCAGTCGGCGCATCTCGGCGAGCTCGCGATCGAGTACGCGCAGGACCTTTTCGTCGCGGCGTTCGGCCGCGCGGCGCGCCGCGAACGGCTCGAGCAGTTGGC
>WNEY01003009.1_pt1 | contig 12520 bp, 10 predicted proteins | sample 5400531 | NCBI WGS metagenome assembly WNEY01 (sample SAMN13153338, study PRJNA577476) | soil metagenome | isolation source: 200 cm saprolite under Douglas fir tree site 1 | place: USA:California | collected 2015-04-18
GTCCTGTTGACGGTTATCATCGCCGTTCCTATTCGTTGAAAGGGATATTCCCAAACCAGTCCGCCTCTCCGCCGACCGCCCTGCCCTCACGAGGCTTCCCTCCCTCGCGGCATATCACCCTAGGCGCGTACCAGCTTGCCTTCGATGACCCTCACCTTTTCGCCGACGGCGAAGGCCGGCGGACTTGGCAGCGAAACGGCGCGGAACGAGCCGTCGTCCATACGCACCGTAACGCGGTAGGCATGGCGCTTGTTCGCGTTTTTTTCCGCGTCGTTGCCAGCGAAGACCCCGGCGGCCGCGCCGATGATGGTCATGACGGTGTTGTCGCTGCCCATCTGATTGCCGATAACGGCGCCGGTCAGGTCGCCTGCGGCCGGATCGACGCCGGTTGCGTCTCCGCGCAGCTCAACGGTCCGGATCGATTCGACCGTGCCGCAGATCGCGCAACGGGCCGCCCGGGCTGGACCTTCCGCGGCGTTCTGGTTCATTGCCGGGATATCACCCCGCTGGGATGAACGCGCGTCGGGGAGCGCTGAACGCGTGCCGGGGAACATGCCGGTTATCGCCCCGATGCCGGCCAGGCCAAGGACCGCCACCGAGACCGCCACTCCTGCGATCAAGGGATTGATTCGCGTCGAGCCAGGCTTCCAGAGGGCATTCACTTTCTCTTTCGCAGGTCGAGTTTCCCTTCGCGAGCGCGCGGCTCGTGAAGAGTTTGGGCACTTCGGCAAGGGGCTTCCGCAATCGCCGTGCCAAGACAGGTATGCACGCCGTTTCAATGAGTTATCGAGCCGACGACAAAATCGAGCACGCTCAAATGTCGCCTGATAGCGACAGCGTCCCCGGGTTGGCGCGAAACGGGGCTGAAGAAAAAGGAAATTTGCTGTCGCCTCACGGCGACAGCGGGATCGCGAACGCGCGTCGCGCGTCAGCTCTTATCGGCCTTGAAAATCTTCGGCTCGAGCCGGTGGCGCTCGAGCAGCTTGTAGAACTCGGTGCGGTTTCGTTGCGCAAGTTTTGCCGCTTGGGTCACGTTGCCCCCGGTTATGCGCAGAATGCGGACCAGGTATTCGCGCTCGAAGGCGTTGCGCGCCTCCTCGAGCGATGCGAGCGGCGCAGGCTCCTCGCGCAGCGCCTGCTGCACGAGCGAGGCAGGGATAACGCCTGAAGCGCTGAGCGCCACGACCTGCTCGACGACGTTGATGAGCTGCCGAACGTTGCCCGGCCACGGAGCCGCGATCAGAAGCTCGAGCGCGTCCGGCGCGAACGCCTGCACTTCCTTGCCGTAGCGAGCGGTGGTCGCCTTCAAATAATGGGTCGCAAGCGGGACAATGTCTTCCCGGCGCTCCGCGAGCGTCGGGAGGGCGAGTGACACCACATTCAACCGGTAGTACAGGTCCTCGCGGAACCGGTCCGCTTTCATCTGCGCGTCGAGGTCGCGGTGAGTGGCGGAGATCACGCGCATGTCGACCGAGATGCCCTGCGTTACGCCGACGGGGCGCACCTCGCGGTCCTGCAGCACGCGCAGCAGTTTCGCCTGCAAAGCGACCGGCATGTCGCCGATTTCGTCGAGGAACAGCGTGCCGCCGTCCGCTGCAGGAATTAGCCCTTTGTGGTCGTAGGTTGCGCCGGTAAAGGCGCCCTTGCGGTGCCCGAACAGCTCCGACTCGAGCAGGTTTTCCGGAATCGCCGCGCAGTTGACGGCGATAAAGGGCCCATCGGCGCGGCGGCTGGCGCGGTGGATCGCCCGCGCGAGCAGCTCCTTGCCGACGCCGCTCGCCCCTTGAATGAGCACGCTCGCCTCCGACTGCGCCACCAAGCGCGCCTGGCGCAGCGCATTTTCCATTCTCGGGCTTTGAGTGATGAACACGCGCCGCCAATTCTCGTCACCGCCGTGCGCGTCGCGCGCTGAGCCCGAGAGCCGCAGCGCTTGTTTTACCTGTTCGAGCAGAAGTTTCCCGTCAAAAGGCTTGGGTAAAAAACCGAATACGCCGCGCTGTGTGGCTGTGACCGCGTCCGGAATGGTGCCGTGCGCGGTGAGGATGATGACGGGCAGCGTCGGCGTCTGCTTGTGGATCTCCTCGAACAGGGTCAGTCCGTCGATGCCTCCCATCTTCAGGTCGGTGATGACCAGTTGCGGCCGCGACGCGGCAAGCGCGGCAAGCGCCTTTTCGCCGCTTTCCACGGCCTGCACGCCGTACCCGGCGGCGGTGAGCCGCAGCGACATCAGCTTCAGGATATCCGGGTCGTCGTCGACCAGAAGGATCGTGCTCACTTGGGACGCCCCTCCCCGCGTTGTATGATGGTCCGCTCGATCGCCTTCAACGCATCGAGCTGTTCCTTCAGCTGCGCCGTGCGGCGCTGCTCGCGCAGCCGCTCGTTGACCTGGGTGTAGAGCAGCCCGGCAAATTGGCGCATCGGCCCCGGCGGTATTCCGTTGGCGCTGGCAAGCGGCTCGAGCAGGCTCGCCGCGCGCGCGTCGTCGTTGAACGCCGTGCCCGGTAGGGACAGCAGCACTGCCAGCTTCACTCGCCAGAAAATCCCGCGGTTTCTTGAAAAGACCTGGTTTGAAGCATTCAGTTCGCGCTGCTGCTCCTCGGCCGGCAGCGCGGCTGCCGCTTGAGCGTAGCCGATCAACTCGATCACTTGGCGCGACTCGGCGTTCTCCCCGCCCAGAAGCGGCAAGTCGCTGCATCCCACCAGAACCAAGGCGGCCAGGAGCATCGCAAGAATTCGACTCATCTGTCAGGGTCTGCTTATGTCGGTTGGAAGGCTTACCTCAAGCGGAAGGCTCACTCGGAAATGCGCTCCAGCGGCAATCCCATCCACCACTTCGATGCGCCCGCCGTGGGCCACGACGAACGCCCTGGCTATCGCCAGCCCGAGGCCGCTGCCCTGCACTCGTCCGTGATGGCTGCGCTCGCCCTGGAAAAACCAGTCGAAAATTCGGTCGCGGTCTTGGTGAGGGATTCCCGTCCCCGCATCGCCCACCTCGAGAACCGCATGATCGCCATCGCGGCGCAACGCCAACGTAATGATACCTCCATCGGGCGAATACTTGATCGCATTCGAGATCAAGTTGGCGGCCACGACGCGCAGCTTGTCCGTATCGCCCTGAAGGACGACCGGCTCCAGCCGCAGCTCGGCGCGGATGCCGCGCGCCTTGACCGCCAGTTGATGATCTTCGAGCACCCGCTCCACGACCCGGTCGAGCCGCACCGCGGCGAGCTCGAGGCGCCCCACGCTCTCCTGCGCGCGCTGGTAATTGAGCAGGTCCTCGATCATCCGTTGCAGCTGCACGCTCTTTTGCTGGAGGATTCCGACGATCTCGCGCTGGCCCGCCGCGAGCGGCCCCGCCGTGCCCTCGGCAAGCAGCTCGGATCCCTCGCGCAATGCCGTAAGCGGCGTCTTCAGTTCGTGGGAGACATGCCGCAGGAACAGGCGCTTCTGCTGCTCCAGTTCGATCAGCTGCTGGCGCAGCCACTCGAGACGGCCGCCCAGGTACTTCAGGTCCGCGGGCCCACCTACGCGGATATTGCCGTCGAATTCACCGGCGCCGAGGCGGCGGATCGCCTGGTCGAGCTCCCGGATCGGTTTCGCGACGACGAGCGAGGCACCCAGTGCCAGCAGCACGCCGAGCGGGATCGTGGCGAGAAGCTGCAGCCAAAGGGTCCGCTGGGCGCGCTCGCCCGTCAGGCGCATGTGCTCGACTTCGCGGTCGATCTGCGCGTTGCTCATCTCGAGCACCCCGCGCGCGAGATCCGACAGGTTGACATAGCCTTCCACGAGCGACTTCTTGGCGGTCAGACCGCGCGGTGCACTGCGCAATTGCTCATACAAGCTCTGCTCTTTATCGATCGTCCGATTGAGCTCGCGAAGCTGCGGGTCATCCAAGGGCTGCAGCGACAGTTCGCTCGTGTTTGTCTTGAAGCTTGCGCGCAGCCGCTCATAGTCCTTCAATTGCTCGGGATCCTCGAGGATGAGGTACTGACGCACCACCCGCTCGAGGGCGGTGGTTTGCTCCACCAGCAGGCGGCCGCCGCGCGAGGCCTGCGCCGCCTGCGACACCGCCGTCTGACTCTGGTCGGCGAGCTGCTCGACATAGATGGCGGCGTTGTAAAAGGCCACGATCAGCGGCAAAGCGACCAGCACGAAGGCGAGCAGCAGCAGGCCCAGGAACGATCTCGGGTAATAACGCTGGGGGAATGCGAGCCCGATTTTCATCGCCGCTATAATGCCAGGGACCTACGTCCAGGCGGCGGAAAAGCGCAGCCCGTTGCCTTAAGTCCTCGCCCGCCGAAAGCCCGCCCAGCCCATGCAGGGCCCCGACCTCGATATCTACCGGATCATTAGGGGGTCCCTGGCAACGGGGTTACAGTACGCGTACTTCCGGCAACGGGAAGCCGTTGAAATTGCTCGCGTAGGCGGTCGTGTACGCACCCGCGTTCTTGATGTAGAAGAAGTCGCCCTCCTGCAGGTCCGAAGGCAGCGGCTCGTCGCGCATCACCACGTCGATCGAATCGCAGGTCGGACCGGCGACGTTCCAAGGGGCGTCCGGCCCCGCGCGGTCGGTGCGGATCTTGTACTTCAGCCCTTCGGCTGTCTCGATGATGCCGCCGAACAGCCCCGCGTCGAGGTGCATCCAGCGTTTCCCAGCGCGGGTCGCGGTTCCCATGATGCGGCAGACGAAGTACCCCGCGTCCGAAACAAGAAACCGCCCCGGCTCCGCGATCACCGTCACCTCGGGCGGGAAAGCTTCGAGCGCCCGGTTCACCACCTCGCCGATGACCTCGATTGCGGGAATGGGCTTGACGTGCCGCACCGGGAAGCCGCCGCCGACATTCAGCAGACGCGGGTTCAGGCCCGCCTTGGCCATATTGTCGAACACGGCACGCGCCTTTTCGATGCCGACGCGCCAATTTTCCGGGTTGCGGCATTGCGAGCCGACATGGAACCCGACTCCGGCAAGATCGGCTTTGAGCCTCGCCGCCACCCCGATGATTTCGCGCACTTCGGAGGCGTGCGCCCCGAACTTGCCCGCCAGCGGCCAGTCGCTGCCGATGTTGGGGGTGTCTATGCGGACGTAGAGCTTGGCGTCAGCATTGATCGAGTGGACCTTTTTCAGCTCATCGGCCGAGTCGATCACGTACCATTGCACGCCTTTGGCCACGGCGTAAGCGATATGATCGCGCGACTTCACCGGGTTCGAATAAAAGATATTGGCTGACGCTACACCGAGGCACAGGAGGAGGTCGAGCTCGGCAATGGAAGCGATCTCGAATCCGGCGCTCTCTTCCATAAGCACCCGGACCACGCGCGGATCGGGGTTGGCCTTGACCGCGTAGTGCGGAAACACGCGCGGCATGGCCGCCGTGAAACGCCGCGCCTTGTCGCGGATGATGCTGGAATCGATCAGAAGAAACGGCCTGTCGTAGCCGTCTTTGACTGCCGCCCGGACTTTTTCGAAGTCCAGGCTCGACTCGGGATGCGAGTCGAAGAGGTGGATCTGTTCAAATACCTGCTGTCGGATGGACCTGATGGTTTTTTTGGCTACGCCGGCACGCATCTGCATCGTAGTGGTCTCCGGGACGAACCTACGTTACGGGAATGTCGAGTGCGAAAAAATCCTGCGAGCCGTAGTACTCCCTCGCGCTTGTCATGATGACCTCCTCTTATCTCGAATTTGCAAGATGAAACCGATCTCCAAAAGCATCGGGCCCGGGTTTGACCGTCCGCATGGCAGACAACCGAACCGGAGCCCGTTTGCGCGAATTATAGTGGCTGCGGTCCCGAGGTCAAGCGCAATTTTTGGCATTTTGCGCGTCTCCCACGCGCGGCAATAGATTTTCGACGCCTCCATACCACAATCAATAGTATGCAAGACCTGACTTAAACGCAAGGGGATGTGGAGGTAACGTAGAACGGGCCGGGAATCGGAAGGAGGCGGACCGCTTACGGCCGCGGCCATCGCTTACATTGGCTTACACTTGGGCGGCAAGGCCGCCCCTTCGACCGGCAGATGAGACCGGGACCCGCAAGCGGCTTCAGCGGCCCGCCGCGCTCTTCTTCCAGGCGATCACCTGGTAGCGGGTGTACCAGTCCGCAAGCGCCGTCCAGGCGCGCGCCTGCTCCCCTTGCTGCTGCAGGATGGCCGGCGTCGGATCGATGTGCTCAAGACGGGTCTGCGAGTCATCCCAGCCGAAGGCGGCGGGCTTGCCCACAAACGGCAGCAGCGCGCCGGCGCGGCTGAACAGAATTTCGTAAGCGACCATCGCAAACTGCCGCTTCTCCGGAACCGGCTCGAACAGATTTTCGCCAAACGCAGGATAACGCGCGTCCGACAACGCCAGATTGTAAAGAGTGGGAAAGATGTCGCGGTGACCGGCATACCGATGCAAGTCGGGCGGGGTCGCCGGACGGTAGGCGGCGGGAACATAGAAGTAGCCGGGCACGCGGTGCAGATCCTTGGCATCGGCGGGTTGGCGATATTGCAGCAGCGTGCGCAGATTGTGGTCACCCGTTGCCGTGACGATGGTTTTGTGGCCCAGGGGACTGGCCTCAATCCGGTCAAGGAACAGGCCCAGCTGGTGGGTCGCATACTGGTAGGTCTGGGCCAGCTTCTCGCTGCTTTCAACATCCCCCGCCAGAAACGGGCGCATGGGCGCCAGATCGAGCGGCGGCGGGTGATAGCTCGACGGAATGCTGTGCGGCGGGTGGTTGGTGGTCGTGACAAGGAACAGAAAGAGCTTCTGTCCCTCGGCCTCCGCGCGATCCAGCAGATCGTAGGCGAAGCGGAACAAGTACTCGTCGTACACGCCCCACACGGTGCGCTGCGCGTCCGGATAACGCGCCATGATGTCGCCGATGTCGTAGACATCGTCGAAATACTGGTGTTTCAGCGTCCGGCCGAGGGAGCGCCACGCATTGCTGCCCCCATAGAGGAATACCGTGCGGTAACCCTCTTCCTTGAACGGGCGAGGCGCCGCGTCGGAAAAGCTCATGAACCCGTACTGTCCTTGCGTGAGCGGCGTGAGCGGCGAATTCAAAAGCAGTGCCTCGAGAGTGGGGTGCGTCCCATTTTGCGCGGGGAAAAAATTCCGGAACAACACGTCGCGCCGCAGGTGCTTGGTCATGGCGCCGGCCAAGTCGGTTTGAGGCGAGTTGAATTCGAGTTGATGCGCGCCCCAGGATTCGAGCAGTGCGAACACCACGTGCGGCGGATGCGCCGCAAGCCAGGGATTGTGCCGCGTGCGACGAAAGACAAATGCTTCCAGGTCGCGGGGGGCGCCGCCGGGGACGCCCAGCGTCCGCGCCAGCTCATCGAGCGTACCGAACCCATATGCGGGCAGGCGCTGCGCGGGATTTTCGGTTATGGTGATTTCGTCCTGGCGATCCATGAAAGCGTCATAGAGCGTCTGCGGCGCGTTGCGAACCAGATTGTTGACGAAAGGATCGGGCGCCACCGTGGCGTTTTCGCGGTTCAGCGGAAACGTTTCCAGGCTGCCGCGGGCAAACAGGGCCAACGCCAAAACCGTGGAGAGCGTGTAGGCGAGCTTTCCGGCCGCGGGCCGCCGGGCGATTTCCTCGGCGCGCGCGAAACGCGACGCCGGCCAGGACTGCAGCGCCGAAAGGACGATCACGCTCGCAGTCGCCAGCACCACCGGAAAATGGCTCCAAATCGAAGCGAGCACGGCCCAGGTGTCGTCCTCGTAAAGCCCGAAGACGATCGGCGTAAACGGCGTTCCATAGAACGCGTAGTAGAAATGCTGCGAGGCCGCCGCAAAGTTTGCCGTGAAGAACACCGCCACGACGGCCACCCGTTGCAGCCATGCACCGGCCTTGCGCGTGATGCGAGGAAGAGCAACCAGGCTGGCCGGCACGAGCAACACCAGCAACATGGCCGCCAGCACCTTGAAATCGAAGCGCGCCCCCATCCAGAAGGCGCGCGCCAAGTCCCACTGGTGACCCTCGAGCAGGGCCGCGTCGCCATACCGCAGTAATTGGGCCAGACGGAACCCGGTAAAGCCGAGGGTCCCCAGCACAAGCACCGCCCAGACGGATCTGGAAAACTGGAGGGGCTTCATTGTTTCGAGTCTTCGCCCAGCCGGACACTCCAACGCGAGAGGGACGCCCCCGCTGCCGGCGGAGATCGTCAGATCTTCGGCAGCGTTACCCCTTTTTGTCCCTGGTATTTGCCGCCGCGGTCGCGGTAGGAGGTCTCGCAGATCTCGTCGGACTCGATGAAGATGACCTGGGCGACGCCCTCGTTGGCGTAGATCTTCGCGGGCAAGGGCGTCGTGTTGGAAAATTCCAAGGTCACGTGCCCCTCCCACTCGGGCTCGAGCGGAGTGACGTTGACGATGATGCCGCAGCGGGCATAAGTGGACTTTCCGAGGCAGATGACCAGAACGTTCCTCGGTATCCGGAAGTATTCGACCGTGCGGGCAAGGGCGAAGGAATTGGGCGGGATGATGCAGGAGTCGCCCCTGACGTCCACAAACGACTTGTCATCGAAATTCTTCGGATCGACGATCGTGGTATTGAGATTGGTGAAAAGCTTGAATTCGCTGGAGCAGCGGATATCGTAGCCGTAGCTGGAAGTGCCGTAGGAGACGATGCGCCGGCCCCCGACCTCCTTGACCTGTTGCGGCTCGAACGGCTCGATCATCCGCTGCTGGAGCGCCATGCGGCGGATCCACTTGTCCGACTTGATCGTCACGTCCGGCTGCCCGCTCAGGTGTTCTTCGAAACCACGATGTTCGGAAACTTCGACGTCATGTCCTTGGCGGACTCGGCGATCTTGACGGCAATCCTGCGCGCGATCGCCCGGTAGATCTCGGCCACCCGGCCGTCGGGATCCGCGACCACCGTCGGCTTGCCCGAGTCGGCCTGCTCGCGGATGTTGATGTCGAGCGGCAGCGACCCGAGCAGCTCCGTGCCATAGTCTTTGCACATCCTCTCCGCCCCGCCTTGCCCGAAGATGTGTTCCTCGTGGCCGCAGTTGGAGCAGATGTGCGTGCTCATGTTCTCCACGATGCCGAGGATGGGAATGCCGACCTTCTCGAACATCTTGAGGCCTTTTCTCGCGTCGATCAAGGCAATGTCCTGGGGGGTGGTGACGATCACGGCTCCAGTGACGGGTACCTTTTGCGCAAGCGTCAGCTGGATGTCGCCGGTGCCCGGCGGCATGTCGACGATCAGGTAATCGATTTCGCGCCAGTGGGTGTCCTTGAGCAATTGCTCCAGAGCCTGCGTCACCATCGGTCCACGCCACACCATCGGTGTATCGATGTCGATGAGAAAGCCGATTGAGATCGCCTGGATACCGTGTCCCATCATGGGCTCGAGCGTCTTGCCGTCCTTCGACTCCGGCCGGCCGGCGATGCCGAGCATCATCGGCTGCGAGGGGCCGTAGATGTCGGCATCGAGCACCCCGACGCTCGCGCCCTCGGCCGCCAGACCCAGTGCCAGGTTCACCGCGGTGGTGGACTTGCCCACCCCGCCCTTGCCCGAAGCGACGGCGATGATGTTTTTCACTCCCGGCACGAGCTTGACTCCCCGCTGCACCGAGTGCGAAACGATCGCGCTGGTGACGTTCACCGTGACCGCGTTTGCGCCGGAAAGTCCCTTGAGTTTTCCGGCGACCAGTCTGCGGATAGGTTCCAGCTGCGTCTTGGCGGGATAGCCGAGCTCGATGTCCAGCGAAATATTGCCCTCCTCGATCCTGATATTTTTTGCCGATTTGGTCGCGAGGAAGTCCTTGCCCGTATTAGGGTCGAGCGTAGCCCTGAGAGCGCTGTGGACCTGTTCCTGGGTGATGGACATGGCGGTTCAGAGTATCGGCCGCTCGGGTGGCGAGCCAGCAATGGGTTGATATTCTAGCAACTTTCCGGTGCCTAGCGCTTCCTGGCGCGGTAGAATGGCGAGCAACGAAGGGCCGGACGCCCTTGCGGGCTCCGGGCCACCCTACGATCGCGGCGAAACCCACCATGCCGGAGAGCATCAACCGAACTTTTATTTGCAGCGTGCTGTTTCTCGACATCGTCGAGTATTCGCAGCGCTCGGTCGCCGAGCAGATCGTGCTGAAGGAGCGGTTCAACATCGTGCTCACCGATGCGATCGCGGGGGTCGCGACCGATGACCGCATTATTCTGGACACCGGGGACGGCGCGGCGGTGAGCTTTCTCGGGGACCCAGAAGACGCGATGTTCGCGGGATTGAGCCTGCGCGACGCCATTATCGCGGAGGCCGCCGACACCACCGGCGGCCTGAGACTGCAGATCCGCGTGGGCGTCAACGTCGGCCCGGTCAGGCTCGTCAAGGACATCAACGGCCAACCCAATATCATCGGCGACGGAATCAACGTCGCGCAACGCATCATGAGCTTCGCCGAGCCGGGGCAAATCCTCGTTTCGCGCTCGTATTACGACATCATCACGCGCCTGTCGGAAGACTACGTCAACCTGTTCCGCTACGAGGGTGCGAAGACCGACAAGCACGTGCGCGAGCACGAGGTGTACGCAGTCAGCACCGCGCCCAGCAACCTGCGCAGACCGATGCCCGCTGCGCCGATCAAACAGAGCGCCTGGCTTGCCGGCTTGGGCACCTGGTTTGCCGGTTCGGGCGTTCGGCTCGGCCGCCAGATCGGCCGGATCGCCCGCGTCCATCTGCGCAAGTGGGCGGGAATGCTCGCGGTCAACAGCAAGCTGCTCGTGGCCGCTCCTCTGACATTTCTCCTCATCGTCGGGACGGGAGTCGTGGCGCGCGCGCACCGAAGCCCCGCCGGCGAAGCAAGGCCAGGCCCCGCAACAGCTCCGCAGAGCGCCGCGCTCAAGGTCGAATCCCCGTCCGTGAAAGTAGCGGCGATCGGGACGCCGCCGGTGAGTGCCGACGCCCGACCGGCAGCGGAGGAGACCCAATCCGCCCAGCCCGCGCGCGCCTCCGCCCCGGGGGCGGTGATGGTGAGTATCGCCGCGCTACCCTGGGCCGAAGTTTATGTCGACGGGACCAGACTGGGAGTAAGCCCCCTGCTGCGTGAGGTCTCCGTCTCGCCTGGGACGCACCGGATCGAGCTGAGGAATTCGTCGTTTCCGGCCCACGTCCAAACCATCGACGCCAAGTCGGGCGCGCGCATCAGCATCAAGCACAGGTTTCGTCGGTGAACGGGGGTCCGCTTTCCGCAGGGTCAAATTCAGGAGATAACCGGGCCATGACCGCGCTGTCTACGCTCGGCCGCTACGAGATCGTTGCCGAACTGGGCAAAGGCGCGATGGGTGTGGTCTACAAGGCCAACGACCCGATGCTCAATCGCACGGTGGCCATCAAGACCATCAACATGGCGGAAGCCGAGCAGGATGGAGTGGCGGAGTACGAGGCGCGCTTTTACCACGAAGCCAAAGCGGCCGGAGGCCTCAACCATCCGAATATCATCATCATCTACGACATAGGCAAGAGCGGCCACCTGGTCTACATGGCGATGGAATACGTGGAGGGCAAGGAGCTGCGCCACCTCCTGTCGCAGGGCCAGCCGCTGCCGATCGCAAAGGCGGCGGACATCGCGGCACAGGTCGCCGAGGGTCTCGCCTACGCGCACGAACATCAGGTTATCCACCGCGACATCAAGCCCGCGAATATCCTGATCACGGCGGAGGGGCGTGCAAAGATCGCCGATTTCGGGATCGCCCGCATGCGCTCGACCGAAACCCGAACCCAGACCGGCGTCATCATGGGCTCGCCCAAATATCTTTCCCCCGAGCAGGTGGTCGGCAAGCGCGCCGATCACCGCTCCGACATCTTTTCCCTCGGGGTCATTCTCTATCAGTGCCTGACGGGCGCGACGCCATTCAACGGCGAGGGCCTGAGCGCCTTGATGTACCAGATCACGAACCACGACCCGAATCCGCCGAGCGCCGCCAATCCGCAGGTTCCGGTGATGCTCGACTACATCATCGCCAAGGTTCTGACCAAGTCTCCGGAGGCGCGCTACCAGACCGCCACCGATCTGGCGAATGATCTGCGCGAGTGCATCAAGCAGTTGGAGAGCCCCCAGACCCCGAGCGCGGATCCCGCGGCCACCCGGTCGATTCCCAAGCCGGCAGCCGCTCCGGCGCCCTTGCCCGCCGATTTCGCTTCGGGCGCGCCTGAGCCGGGCGAGGCGGCCGCGACGGATCCCGGGCCGACGAAAGGGATTTCGCGCGCGTTTGACTCGCACGAGGCGACCATGCGCCTGATGCGCCAGCTGAGCGCGAACGGAACCTCGATGGAATTCACGGCGGCACCGTTGACCAAGATGTCCGCGACTCGCTCCATAACGGCGCGGCTCGCCGAGCGGCCCTGGGGAACGCGCGAAAACAAGATCTTCGCCGCCACCGTAGTCGCGGCGCTCCTCATTGCGACAGCGATCGTCATGCTGTAGCGAGCCTGGCGCGCGCCTGAGGCGGACGCGAGGCGGTAGAATGACGGCTTTTTGAAAGTCCGCATGTCGCGCCGGCTGTTCGTCACCACCGCCCTGCCCTACGCG
>WNEY01003010.1_pt1 | contig 12519 bp, 13 predicted proteins | sample 5400531 | NCBI WGS metagenome assembly WNEY01 (sample SAMN13153338, study PRJNA577476) | soil metagenome | isolation source: 200 cm saprolite under Douglas fir tree site 1 | place: USA:California | collected 2015-04-18
CATCGCGCAACACGCCAAGCGCATCGTGCACATGCGCGACGGCCTGATTCAGCAGGACGAGCGCATCCAGCAGCAACCGGCGGGCGGCGGGCGGCGGGTGGCGAGCGGGAGCTCATGACATGAAAAACAGTATTCAGAGACTTGGAAACATCGCGATCGTCGGCCTCAAAGCCATCTCGCGCAACAAGCTCCGTTCCATTCTGACGATGCTGGGCATGGTCATCGGCGTCGGCTGCGTCATCGTCGTCGTGGCCATCGGCAACGGTGCCTCGCAGTCGATTCAGTCGACCATCAATTCGCTGGGAACGAATTTCATCATGGTCTTTCCTGGCGCCACGACGGCCAGCGGCGCGCGAATCTTCACCGGCAATTCGACACTGACTCCCGAAGATGGTGAGGCAATCAAAGCCGACGCGCCGGATGTATCGTACGTGTCGCCGCAGGTCCGCACGGCAGGGCAGGTGGTTGCCGGCGAGCTGAATTGGGGAACATCTGTCGTCGGTGTGAGCACCGACTACCCGATGATCCGCGCATGGAACAACGCTCAAGGTGACTTCTTCACCGATGCCGACGTGAAGGCCGCCTCGAAGGTCGCCGTGCTGGGCAACACCGTCGCGGAAAATCTCTTTCCCAACGGAGACGCCGTCGGTCAGATCATTCGCATCAAGAACGTGCCGTTCAAAGTGGTCGGCGTGCTGGAGAAAAAGGGCGGCAACATGATGGGGCAGGATCAGGACGACACGATCCTGGCCCCCTACACCACGATCATGAAACGGCTGAGCGGCAAAACGAAGATCGACATGCTCTACGTCTCCGCAAGATCGGCGGATGCCGTGCAGCAGGCGCAGAACGAGATCGACTCCATTCTGCGGCAGCGTCATCGTATCCAGCCGGGTCAGGACGCTGATTTTCAGATGCGATCGCAGGAAGAGATCGCCGCGGCGAGCGCGCAGCAGATGAACACACTGAAGATGCTGCTGCTCATCGTGGCGGCCGTCTCTCTTCTCGTCGGCGGCATCGGCATCATGAACATCATGCTGGTCTCAGTGACCGAGCGTACGCGCGAGATCGGCATCCGCATGGCCATTGGCGCGAAAGGACGACATGTCCTCATTCAGTTCCTGTTCGAGGCCATCACCATTTCGGTTGTCGGTGGACTGATCGGCGTGGTGATTGGCGTCGGCTGCTCGAAACTGGTGGCCGTCAAAGCAGGATGGCCGATCGTCGTCAGCCCGGAATCGATCGCTCTGGCGTTCGGCGTCGCCGGCTTCGTCGGCATCTTCTTCGGCTTCTATCCGGCGCGGAAAGCGTCGCGGCTCGATCCGATCGACGCGTTGCGCTACGAATAGTTCATTGATGGAGAGCGGCCGTCCCGGCCGCAGTGATCGGGCGTCTCGCCCGAGCACGATCGATGCTCGGCGAGCGAGACGCTCGCCGAGTGCGGGCGAGGACGCCCGCTCTCCTCTCAGCTCGTTCGAGCCCGCATCAACTCCGGCTTCGGTGCGTCCTGAAGCTGCGGCGGCAGACGGACGGCGCAGCAGGCGCGCTCCAGCGCCAGTCGATCGCGGTGCATCTGGCGGTCAGCGCTGAGGGCGTCGAGAACGCAGTCGAGGACTCGGGCCTGCTGCGGATCGGCAGGACGAACGATGCGGTAGTGCATCCATTTCCCCTCGCGCCGGGTTCCAACGATTCCCGCGCGGCGAAGGTAAGCGAGATGACGCGAGATTTTCGGCTGAGACTCGTGGAGAATTTCCACGAAATAACAAACGCAGAGCTCCCCTTCGGTCATCAGGTTCAGCAGGCGCAGCCGGGTGCGATCTCCGAGCGCCTGAAACAGAGTGACGGGATCATTCTTCACCGGTTCAGTATACATTCGCGTACGCAAATTCGTTCCCTGAGATATCGCAGTTGGTGTACGCTTCCGCCGCCCATAATCCAGAAGGAGGAATGCAATGCAAATCCGCCGGAGGTATCTCCTATGCCTCGCTGCGTTGCTGGTGTCGGCGACTGCGTTCGCGCAGACGACTGCGACGCTGACCGGCACGGTCACCACTGATGGAAAAGGTCTTCCCGGCGTGACCGTCACCGCGAGCTCGCCCAATCTGCAGGGCACGCGCACGACGGTGAGCGGCGCGAACGGCGACTACGTCTTCCCCTCCCTTCCGCCCGGCCCCTACAAAGTGGACTTCGACCTGGAAGGAATGCAGCGGGTGACGAAGAACGCGACGCTGAGACTCGCCGAGACATCGCGCGCCGACGCTGAGCTCGCGGTGAGCAGAGTGAGCGAGGCGATCACGGTCACGGCCGCCGCCCCTTCCGTTCTGGAGACGCCGCAGGTTTCGACGAACTTCGACGCCAAGACGATCGAGTCGCTTCCCGTGGACCGCACCATCCAGGGCCGCGTTCTGCTGGCCCCGGGCGTGACGAATACGGGACCTAACAACCAGATCGTCATTCACGGCGCGCAGTCGTTCGACAATCTCTATCTGGTCAACGGCGTGGTGGTCAATGAAAACGTGCGCGGGCAACCACAGGCCGCGGTGATCGAGGACGCCATTCAGGAAACTACGCTGCTCACCGGCGGTGTCTCGGCCGAATTCGGCCGATTCACGGGCGGCGTCGTCAGCACGATCACCAAGTCGGGCGGCAACGAATTCACCGGGTCGTTCCGCGACGGCTTATCGAACGACAAGTGGATCTCCAAAACCGCGTTCAAGGATCCCGTCAGCGGAGCGACGGAAGCGAATCACCTGGACAAGGTCAATCCAATCTACGAAGAAACCATCGGCGGCCGCGTCATTCGCGACCGTTTGTGGTTCTTTCTCGCCGGCCGGCAGGCCAAGACCAGCTTCTCCAATCAGACCGTGGGATTGAATCTGCCGTACACCACCTCTGTGAACGAGAACCGTTACGAAGCGAAGCTGACCGGAAACGTCACTTCAAAACACTCCCTCATCGGTTCGTACCTCAAAGTGAAGAACAACCAGAGCGGGACGAAGTTCGGCAACATCGCCGACCTGGAAAGCCTCCGCTCCGTCGGCAATCCCATCAGCCTTTACGCGCTCCATTACAACGGAGTGATCACCAACACCTTCCTGCTCGAAGCGCAGTGGAGCAAGAAGGACTTCTCCATCGTCGGCGGCGGCTCTCTGTTCCGCGACGAGATCAAGGGAACGATGTTGCGGGACATCAGCACTGGTTTCCGCGGCTGGTCTCCAACGTTCTGCGGCGTCTGTCAGGCGAAAGAGCGCGACAACAAGGACATGCTGCTGAAGGGCTCGTACTTCCTGTCCACCAGGGCCACCGGCAGTCACAACATCACCGGCGGATATGATGAGTTCCATCAGCTCCGCAACGAGAACAATTACCAGTCGGGATCGGACTTCCGGCTGTTCGGTGATTTCATCTATTCCGGCGGCAAACTGTTTCTCCATCTCGATCCGAACAAGAGCGGCGGCGTCTCGCGATCGCACTTCCAGTGGGATCCGCTGCTCGGTCTGAGCGAGACATCGGATTTCGGCACGAAATCGGTCTTCGCCAACGACAAATGGGATTTCAACTCGCGATGGTCTTTCAACGCCGGCCTTCGTTACGACAAGAACGACGGTGAAAACCAGACGCACGTCAAGACCGTCTCCGATTCACGCATCAGTCCACGCCTCGGCGCAATTTTCGATCTGCGAGGCGACGGCAAGCACCGCTTCAGCGCGAATTACGGCCGCTACGTGGCGATGATCTCCCAGGGTCCGGCTGACTCGACATCGACGGGCGGCCGCTACGCGACCTATCAATTCCAATACCTCGGACCGGAGATCAATCCGGTCGGCACTCCTGCGAGTCAGCTCGTTCCGACGGATGAAGTCATTCGCCGCGCCTTCGAGTGGTTCCACCAGAACGGCTTCACCGGCAACAACAGCCTGATCTACAACCTGACGATCCCCGGCTTCACCGAAAAGATCGTCCAGAAAATGAAGTCGCCGTACATGGACGAGATCACGCTCGGCTATGGCGTGCAGCTCGCGGGCAGCAGCTATTTGCGCGCCGACGTCATTCATCGCTCATGGGGCGACTTCTATCTCACCCGACGCGATCTGACCACGGGACAGGCCACCACTCCTACCGGTGCGAAAGTCGATGTCGGCTTCATCGAGAACAGCAGCGGCGGCCTGTCGCGGCGATACAACGCGGCGCAGTTGCAGGGACAGACGAAGCTGCTGCGGCGACTGACGGCCGGTGGCAATTACACATACGCGAAACTTCGCGGCAATGTCGAAAACGAGGAGTTCAACAACGCCACGGTGACCATCGGCGCAATCGGCACGACGGGATCGAATGTTTATCAGATGCCGGAGTATCCGGAATATACAAAGTTCGCCCAGAACAATCCGGTCGGATTTCTCCCGGCCGACATTCGGCATCGCGCAAACGTCTGGCTGCAGTACGCCGTGCCGTTCCCGATCGGGAATCTCGATCTGTCGCTGCTGCAGCGATATCACTCCGGGATTCCCTACTACGCATTCGGGGTCATCAATCCGGGCGTGAGCACCGCGCTCCCCAATGGCATTGCCAATCCGGGCTACGCACTTCCGCCGACGCAGGTTGCCTATTTCTTCGGCGGCGAGCGCGGGAAGTTCCGGCTAGACAACATCTACGAGACCAGCTTTACGGTCAGTTACAGCGTGCCGATCAGCCGCGCGAGCCTGTTCTTCAAAGGCGACGTGATCAACCTGTTCAATCAGCAGGGTGTCGAGCAGGCAGCCAGCGCCGCCGGCAACGTCGTGCAGCAGCGCGTGTTCACGAATTTCAATAGATCGAGCCTGAAGCCTTTCAATCCATTTACCGATACCCCGAAGGAGTGCCCGAAGGGGACGGCGGCCGCCGATTGTGCGGCCATGGGTGCGAACTGGCAGCTCGATCCGAACTTCGGTAAGGCGACCAACAAGGACGCGTATCAGGTGCCGAGGACGTATCGCTTCGCGGTCGGCGTGCGGTTCTAGCGTGCTTCCTGGGTCCGGCTGCGGCCGGCCCCTTTTCGGCGAGGCGGAATGCCCGATTCGGTTGCTCAGTTCCCTAGAGGAATGTTGCGCAGATTCGCCGTCGCCGTGCTGGCGATCGCCGTATCCGGCCTGCTGCCGCTGGCGGCCTACCGCGGCTCGTGCCATTCGATGCCTTGCTGCCATAAGACGAAGACCACGATTTCCGCGACGGCCGGATGTTGTGAGCCGGAAACCTGCGTGAAGGAGCAGCAGGCCCTTCGCGCTGGCGCTGCCGCATCGTCGACGCACATCATCAAACTCGTTCAGGCTCACTTCGTTGATTTCATCGCCGTGGCGCCTCCGACATTTCACGCGGAACTGCCACTGTCCGAGTCTCCCCCTTCTCCGGCAGCGCATCGTCTATCCATCCTTTCCGTTCTGTTGATCTGATCTCCAGGGCACGCGTCTCTTTATTGTCGCTTCTCGAGCAAAAAGGAATCGAGCATCAGCTCCTGGCGCTGCAGTCGCGGCGCAAACAGGCCGCAGCGAAACTCGCTGCTCTCCTCCACGTCGCGCTGGACGACATTCCGAAGTTCGCATTGACGCATGCCGGAATGCATCAGCACGCGGTGGAAACAGCGGTCAATCCCGAAAGCTCCGCGATCGCTGCATTGCAAGCCGAAGTCGAGGAAGCACAGCAGGAAATTCGACTGGCGCAACTGGCTCTCAAACCGGACATCAACGTCGAAGCGTCGTACGGATTACGCCCGTACCAGAAGGACACGATCAGCGTTGTCGGCCGTATCGAGCTGCCATATCGAAAGAAGACGCTGATCGAGCCGCGAGTGCAGGAAGCGATCGCCCGTCGCGATGCTGCCATGCAGCAGATCGAACTCGAGCGGCCGGCCCCTCCGTCAAACGAATCGGCCGAATTGCGCCACGCTGAGGGTGAGGCAATTCGTGAAATCGAGACGCAACACTTGCCGCAGGAGGTTCTATGAAACGCGCACTCACGGGATTGATCCTCGTCGCAGTCTTCATCGGTTGTCAAAAACAGGCAGCGGCACCGGTGGCGGCCGAAAAAACCTACACCATGAAGGGCAAGCTCGTCTCACGCGACGTGTCCAGGAATGAGGTGACCATCGACAACGAGGATGTGCCAGGAGTGATGTCACCGATGACGATGGCGTACGAGCTTCGCGGCGCAAAAGTAGCAAGCATTCCACCGGACGGATCGAAGATCACATCGACCCTTCACGAGCAGGACGGCAAGTACTGGGTCACGGACGTAAAGGCAATGAAATGAGGTGAGGCATGCCACACATGATGGACGGCATGATGAGCTGGATGTGGATCTGGACAATTGTCGGAATTTTGCTGATCATCCTGCTCGTCGTGGTCATCGTGAAACTGCTGCGCAAGTAGGTATTGATGCGCAAAGTAATCGCAACGGCATGGATCATCGGAAGCGTAACATCCTGCGACTGCAAATGAAGTGCAGACCGGGATGCGTGGCGAGGTGACAAATACGCGCATCACGCTGTTCCTGCTGCTGTCGATATGGCTCAATTGCCAGCCACACCAACGCTCCGTCACGATCGCCACGACGACGAGCCTGGATGGCTCCGGCCTCCTGCAGGTCCTGCGGACGGAATTCGAACGCCAGACCGGAATCGCGCTTCAGGCGATCGTGATCGGATCGGGACAAGCGCTGAGGTTGGCCTCGAAAGGAGAAGTCGATCTGACCATTACCCACGATCCCGATGCAGAAAGGGTGTTCGTCGATCGAGCCAAGCCCGAGCTGTATCGGCAGTTCATGTGGAACGACTTCGTCATCGTGGGCCCCTCAGATGATCCGGCTGGCCTGAGAAACGTGAAGTCGGCAGTGGAGGCGTTTCGCCGGATTCACCAGACGGCGAGCAAGTTCGCATCGCGCAACGATCAGTCCGGAACACATATGAAGGAATTGTTTTTCTGGCGAGCGGCAGGCATTTCACCGACGACGAACCCGAATTACCTCCGGATGGGACAGCCTATGGCGTATCTGCTTCGATCGGCGGATAAGCTGCAGGCATATACCTTGACGGATCGAGCGACCTACGATCGCGTGGCGGCCTCGCTGCACCTTCGCATCCTAATGTCTGGCGATCCAAGGATGAGGAATACGTACGCCGTCATGCTCATGCGACGTCCTGCGTCAGACGAGCACGCGAACGCCAGGATATTCGCAAAATGGCTGCTCTCTCCACGCGCGCGCCATCTCGTGGAATCGTTTCGGATCGCAGGCCGGCAGGAATTTCACTGGATCGACAAATGAAGCGTATTGCTGCTCTTCTCGCTTGCTTCCTGGTTGCCGCTGCTCTCCTCGGTCATGACACATGGATCGCGCCCGATCGTTTCGATATCCACCGAGGCCAGACGATCGTCCTTCACATGACCAGCGGAATGGAGTTCCCCAAGCTCGACTTTGCGATCAAGCCGGATCGTGTGGCGCGCGCCGTCGTTCGGGTGGGCGGGCGGTCGTGGAAGATGACAGCGCACGCCGCCGCGCACTCGCTCGATTTTCGTGCTCCGGTGCGCGCCGTCGGAGTGGCCACGATCGCGGTCGACCTCGAGCCGAAATCGATCGAGCTCACACCGGCGCAAGTGACCGAATATCTCGACGAGATCGGCGCCGATGCCGATCTGCGCCATCTGTGGAGCGAGCGTCCTGAGCCAAAACGATGGAGAGAGATTTACACCAAGCACGCGAAATCGTTTCTGCTGATCGACAAAGTCGATGATTCGTGGAAAGAGCCGGCCGGCCTCGCTTTGGAATTCGTGCCGCTCGCGAACCCCACGGCATTGCGTGCTGGTGATGCACTGCCCATTTGTCTGATCGAGTCCGGAAAACCGCTGGCGAATTTCTCGATTGGCCTCGTTCATGAGACCGATTCGCGCGGAACGATTCTCAGGACCGATGGCGAGGGACGCGCCACGATCTCGCTGCCGAGAAGCGGCCGCTACATGCTGCGGGCGACGCATATCTGCCAGGCGCACCGTGCGGATGCCGACTGGATCAGCGACTTCACGACTTTGACGGTGAACGTCCGATGACAGCGCATCTGCTTCACGCGCTCAACATGGCCTTCGCCATGTTCTGGGAGATTCTATGGGCGCTGATCCTCGGCTTCGGCCTCTCCGGCGTCGTGCAGGCCGTCGTCTCAAAAAAGCAGATGACCCGCCTGATGCCGGACGGCTCGCCGAAGACCTTGGGTATCGCTTGCGCTCTTGGCGCCGCATCGTCGTCCTGCTCGTACGCCGCGGCAGCGCTGGCGCGCTCAATTTTTCGCAAGGGGGCAAACTTCACCGCGTCGATGGCCTTCATGCTCGCTTCCACGAATCTGGTTGCAGAGCTCGGAATCATCCTCGCCATCCTGATCGGATGGCAATTCACACTCGCGGAGTTCGCCGGCGGTCCGCTCATGGTCGTGATCCTCGCCGCCCTCTTTCGGCTTTTTCTGAAGCCAGAGATGGTGCGGCGAGCGAAAGAGCAGGCCGACAAAGGACTGCAGGGAAAGATGGAAGGTCACGCGGCGATGGACATGTCGGTGACCGAGGAAGGTTCGATCTGGAAGCGGATCGGATCGCCAAAGGGATTCACGGCGATCAGCCACTACTTCGTGATGGATTGGGCTGCCGTTTGGAAAGACATCGCTCTCGGCCTGCTCATCGCTGGCGCCCTGGCGGCGTGGGTTCCGTCGCAGTTCTGGAATCAGTTCTTCCTCACGAAACATCCCGTGTGGGCGAAACTGTGGGGCCCGCTCATCGGGCCAATCGTAGCGATCGTGTCATTCGTCTGCTCGGTGGGAAACGTTCCGCTCGCGGCCGTGCTGTGGAATGGGGGAAGCAGCTTCGGCGGAGTCATTGCATTCATTTACGCTGATCTGATCGTTCTGCCGATCCTCGACATCTATCGCAAGTACTACGGTCTGAAGATGTCCGCCTTTCTACTGGTCACGATGTATGCGTCGATGGCCGCCGCGTCGCTGATCATCGAATTTCTTTTTCAGGCGCTACATCTCGTGCCAAGCGAGCGCCACGCGCGCATCGTCGAAGCATCGATCCGCTTGAACTACACGACCATTCTGAACATCATCTTTCTCGCGGTTGCCTCGGTTTTGCTCGTGCGTTTCTTTACAACCGGCGGTATGCGGATGCTGCGGATGATGAATGCGATGCCTGAGAAGCACGTGCACGCCGCTCGAGTGAACTCGTGAGAGCCCTGCTCGAATTCGTCAGCCTCTTTCTCTTGGGTATCGTGAGTGGCGTTTCGTTTCTCATCTACTCCAACGCGGCCCCAAGGCAACACTTCCGGGCGCGCAGTTCCTGGCCGTCCAGCAAGTATTGCTACGCAACTATGGATCTGCTATCGGAGCGCTGGAGATTGCCGCGTTCTTGTCCACGCTCGCGCTGCGCATTCTTACCCAGCAAAAGGCTGTGGCGGGAGCCTCCGTTTGTGTTCTATTGATGGTCATCATTTGGGCGACCGCTGGCACTTGCTTCACACAGTGCGTTTTTTGTTATCCGTTGTTGCGTTTGGCGCACTCATCGGCGGACTCCTCGCCGCTTGACTCCGTACCAGGGTACGGAGTGTAGGATTCGTCATATGAGGATCGGCGAAGTGGCAGAGTCGGCCGGCGTCGGAGTTGAAACGGTTCGCTTCTACGAACGCAAGCGACTCCTGACCAGGCCGAGGCGACCGCAGTCAGGATTTCGGCAATACGACCGTGAGACGGCGCAACGCATCCGCTTCATCCGGCGCGCGCAGGAGCTCGGCTTCTCGCTGGCCGAGGTGAAGCAATTGCTCGAGATGCGACTCGACCCGCGTCAGAGTTGCGCGGATGTGAAGGCCGAAGCCGAAGCAAAGATCGAGGAAATCAACGAGAAAATCGCATCGCTCCAACGCATGGGAAGGGCCCTGCTGGAGATCACGAACGCGTGTTCAGGCGAGGGACCGACCAGTGCATGCCCGATCCTCGATGCTATGGACTCACTCGAGGAGATCTCATGAAACGACTCTCTGCAACGCTTCTGTTTGTGTCTGCGACGACGCTTCTCGGGGCCGGAAATGCGACACCAGCAAAATATTTCTGTTCGCTCACCAAGAAGAACGTTTCGGCTTGTTGCTGCACGAAGACGGAAGACGGAAAGCTCTATTGCGCGCTGGCGCAGAAAACGATCGCGTCATGCTGCTGTAAAGTTCCCAAAGCGGCGCGTTGAACGGCGCTATTGGGTCGCCGACGTCAACTTGACGCGTTGAACCTCGTCCGCTGGTCGTTGTTCAACGGCTGCCAGCGGCAAGCGCACGGCAAATTCCGCTCCTCGACCGGGACCGTCGCTGGCGGCAGTGATCGTTCCGCCGTGAAGCTCGACGAGTCGCCGGGCGATGGACAGACCGAGGCCCAGGCCAGCGTTAGACTGAACGGATTCGCGCTGTTGCGCGAAGGGCTCGAAGACATGAGCCAGGAATTCCCGCTCGATGCCTGCGCCGGTGTCGGTCACGCGGACGAGGACGGATCCGTCGTCGCGCGACACCGAAAGATCGATTTTCCCGCCCGCCGGTGTAAAACGCACCGCATTGCTCAGCAGGTTCCAGAATACCTGCTGCAGCCTTGCAGCGTCGCCAGACATTCGCAGATCATCAATACTCATGGAGGTGGAAAGGAGCACCCCCTTCGCGTCGGCGGCAGGCTTCATCGTTTCCAAGCTTGCCTCCAGGACATCACGCAGATCGATCGTTGTCACATCGATGCGCACCTTGCCCACGGCAGCTCTGCTGACGTCGATGAGATCTTCCACGAGACGGCTTTGCAGTCGCGCGCTCTGCTCAATGGATGCGAGCGCGAGCCGCGTCGTCTCCGCGTCGGCGCCGTGAGATCGCAGCAACGTCGTCCATCCGAGAATCGATGTCAGCGGTGTGCGCAGCTCGTGGGAAACAGTGGCCAACATCCGATCCTTGGCCAACACGAGCTGCTCCGCCGCCATGAGCGCGGCCTCATATTCGATGCTGATGGCCCGCAGTTGGCGACGGATGAACATCATGAGCACCATGCCCACGACAATCGCCAGCATCACGATGGCGCCAATGGCGGCAACTGTTGCGCTTCGCACACGCCCGGCACGGCGGATCGAAAGCGCTCGCTCAGTCTGAAGAAACTGATCGAGATCCGATCGTACTCGGTCCATCAAGGCTTTTCCGGTGATCAGGCCCTGCACAGGATCAGCGGAGCGCATGTTGCGCATCGCAAACCGCTGCCAATCGCCGATATGCTGACGAATGATCGACACCCGCGGCCTCTGCTCCGGATTGTCGATGACAAGCGTGTCCAGGCGACGAAGTAGAGCCGGGAAAGCGGCGGATGCCCGCTCATACGGCGCAAGAAAACGCCGATCGTCAGTCAGAAGATATCCGCGCACCCCCGTCTCCATGTCCACGGCGACCTCGCGAATCTGTTCTGCAGTGGCAATCACCTCTTCGCTATGACGCAGCCGCTCGCTTTCGGAGAGCAGCCGCTGGATGATCACCAGAAAGACTGCGCCGATGATCACCGCGCCGATGACCGGAAGCAGGACGGCTCGACGGAGCGTCCGCTCAACGGATGCTGAGGGACTGGACACCAGTGGAGTCTATGTCAGATCGCTTTCGGCCGGGGAGCTGCGGCAGAGACGAGCGCCGATCAGCCCGCGTCGGGCTGAGGAAAATCGACGACGTTTCCCTGCCGGCGCGCTTCACAGAGATCGCTCGCCGTGGCCACAAACAACGCCATGAACGTGTTCAGGTCGAACGGCTTGCGGACGACGCAGTGGACGACTTGCGGATCGAGCTCGATGAAATGCCGCGCCGGCAGCGCCGTCAGGACGATCACCGCCGGACGTGGACTGCGTTCCCTGAGGCGCGCAATCAGGTCGTAGCTATTCATCCGGGGCATCGAAAGATCGAGGACGATGAGGTCGTAGGCATCCGCCTCGAGCTTCTGCATCGCCTCGACGCCGTCCGAGGCAACTTCGGCGGCAACTCCAGCTCGCCCGGCGACCACGGACAGTAACGTCCGGATCGAGCTGTCGTCATCTACGATGAGGATTCGGGGGGAATTCATAAAATTAGCTTAAGGGATGCAAAATCAATGCACTGCGCGGTCGGGGAGGATGAAAACGCGCCGGGCGAGCGTCTCGAGGCGGTAATAGCGGTCCAGAATTGACGGCCGTCACGAGAGCAAATCGGCATTTTCGCGGCAGAAGTCGTCCCACGAAGCCGCCGGAGTCCGCTGCATCCGCTCATGGATCAGGACGGCATAGGCCCAGGTGATCGCGGTGGTGGAGGCCTTCGTTGGGCACCTCGCAGCGCTCGAAGGCCTCGACCAGATCGACGCTACGCACGCTTCGGCTCCCTCTCGACGAGTTTGTGAGAGTCGGCGCTGGTGAGATCGAGGTTGTAGACCCTTTTGAGCTCGGCGACTTTCTTCAGCGAGTGGCGCTTGAATGGCAACTTGCCTTCGAATAC
>WNEY01003012.1_pt1 | contig 12517 bp, 10 predicted proteins | sample 5400531 | NCBI WGS metagenome assembly WNEY01 (sample SAMN13153338, study PRJNA577476) | soil metagenome | isolation source: 200 cm saprolite under Douglas fir tree site 1 | place: USA:California | collected 2015-04-18
GTATTCGACTCTTCATTGCTGCGTTTCTTCGGCCGCTACAGCTATGCGCTGTATGTATTCCACTACCCAATCCTGTTCTTCCTGCCCCGCGTCATTCCCCTGAGGATGGTGCCGACCATCGGTGGATCGCACGTGCTGCGCCAGCTGGTTTTCCTGATTGTGGCAACAGGAGTCTCGGTCGGTATTGCCTTCGCGAGCTGGCACCTCTATGAAAAGCAGTTCTTGAAGCTGAAGAAGCTGTTTCCATACCGGTCAAGGGGACGAACAGGCTCGCGGATCGTCCTGTCGGTCGAGCAGTAGGGCGAGCTGCCCCTGGTGCGACCTCCTGCACCAATTGTCACACGGCGGCGACACTTTCAGGGCCTGCGACAGGCCCTACCAAGCACAAATCGCGCAGGCAGTGAACTTGCTGTGTTTCTTAATGCGCCGCGCGGCCGTCATCTGGTTGATCGATCCCCAACCGGGCCGCACGTTCGGACGGTGGATCTCGACTTCCAAGCCATAGGGGGCCCCATGCGGAAGCCGTACGAGTCACCCTCTCTGGTAGTCTACGGTCGGATCGCCGACTGTACCTTCCAGACCCCGGGTGGGTTCAAGGGCTGTACGAGCAACTGCCACATCGACAATTTTGGGGAGCAATCGGCGAACGAGACGGTCAGCTGAACCGGACCGCGAGGTCCGAAGGTTGGAGGTCCGAAGGTTGCAAAAACCCCGACATCAATCACATGATGTCGGGGTTCTTCTTTGTTTGCCCTCCGAACGGCAGCGACGAGGGACCGAAGATGAACGTGCGCTTGCGCATGGCACGGCTGATGCTTCAGGCTCGGGCGTCCTCCCAGGGCCGGCTCGGGTGTGCGCCGGCGGATTCTCCCCCCCGCTCGACGCATACCCCGGGAGGCCGAGGAGCAGAATGGCGAGTCAGTCATGCGAAACGGAGACCGTACCCGGCGTCGGTGGCGACCGGCTCAACGTCCGCGTGTGGCGAGCGTCGCCGTCCGTCGAAACCGTCGTCATGCTGCACGGTCTCGTCAGCCATTCGGGATGGCTGGCACCGGTGGCCGAGGACCTTGCGACGAGGGGGATCACGAGCGTATGCCCCGATCGCCGCGGCTCCGGGGCGAACCCGGGGCCCCGAGGCGACGCACCCTCTGGAGCCGTCCTGCTGGACGACCTGGATTGCATCGTGGACCGCTTCGGGCACAACGGCACGGGGCTTCACATGGTGGGGTTCTGCTGGGGCGCGGCGTATGCCGTCAACTACCTCGCCCTGCGCGGTCGCCCCGTCCGATCGCTGGCATTGCTCGCTCCGTCGATCGTGCCGGCGCCATCGGTGCGCGAGCAGCCGCTGATCACGGGCCCGTCGGGCGAGGCCACAGTTGACCCCACCATTCCCGCCGAGGCGTTCACGCACGGGCCGGCATACGAGCAGGTCATCCTTCCTGACCCGCTGCGCCTGCGCAAGGTCTCACCCCGCCTCAACAGCATCGTGGCAGAATTCGGGTACATGATCGGTGCAAAGCTGACGCGGCTCACGGTGCCGACTCTGATCGTGCTGGCTGAAGCCGATCGCGTGGTGGACAACGCGGCGACCGAGGGGCTGTTCACCACCATGCGAGCGAGCCGCAAGGATCTCCGCACGGTGCCGGGAGAGCATGGCGTGCAGTTCGACGCACCTCAGGAGGTGGCGGCGATCCTGCATGATTGGCTGGCAGCCGCGCCGCGACGCCGGTCCGCATGAAGCGCCATCGCACCGACGTGCTTGTCGTCGGCGGCGGTGGCGCTGCGACCGCTGCCACGATCGCCGCGCACGAGGCGGGCGCCCGGACCATGCTCGCGGTCAAGGGACGTTTCGGCGTCCCCGGTCAGCGGGGAGCGGGAGCCACCTCGAACCCGCTCGCAGACTTCTGGACCATCCGCACCGTGGGGCCCGAGGGCAGCTTCTTCAACCCACCCGACGCCGTGTACGGGGACATGATCCAGTCCGGGCTCGGCATGGCCGACCCGGATCTGTGCCGCGTGTTCGTCGACGAGGTGAGCGACGCAGTGAAACGCCTTCGTACCATGGGCATGCAGTTCCAAAGCAAGATGCTCGCCACCATGGAAGCAAATCCCAACGCCGGAAAGACCAACAGCATCGTCGCGATCCAGAAGGCGGTTATCGCGCAGACGGGCACGGAGGTCCTGGAGCACGCCAATCTCACCGATCTCGTGGTCGAGGACGGCGGCTGCACGGGCGCGGTCGGCGTGGACGACGAGGGCGAGCCGTTTCTGGTGGACGCCGGCGCCGTCGTGATCGCCACCGGAGGCGTGGGTCAGCTGTTTCAGTACAGCTTCAACCCGCCAGGTAATACGGGCGACGGCTACGCCATGGCCCTCCGCGCCGGCGCGGAGCTGTTCAATATGGAATTCATGCAGCAGGGTCTTGCGACCACGTGGCCGACCCAAGCCATGGTCATGCTGTACGAGATGGCGGAGCCATACCGCATACTGAACGCACTGGGGAAAACCTTCATCGCGGACTATCTACCGCCCGGGGTGACGGTCGAGGAGGTTTCGCGTCTCAAGGCCTTCCATTGGCCGGTCAGTTGCCGGGACGCGGCCCTGCATCTCGATCGGGCGATCAAGGGAGAAGTGCTCGCTGGTCGTGCCACGGCACACGATGGTGTGTTCCTCGACCTGTCCCGGGCCGAGCGGGGCTTTCAGCCGGAGCTGTTCATCAAGTTCCTCGACTCCCGAGGCATCGATATCAGGCGGGACCTGCTCCAAGTACAGCTGCATCACCACACGAGCAACGGCGGCATCCGCATCGACCCCTGTGGACAGGCGACGCTGCCCGGGTTGTTCGCCGTGGGCGAAGCCTCCGGCTGGCAGGGCGCCGACCGGCTGGGGGGCACCATGCTCGGGGGATCCCAGGTCTTCGGGTGGCGGGCCGGCCGCAAAGCGGCGGAGGTCGCGTGTGGCCGGGGCGGCGGGAGCGTCAGTTCCGCGGCACTGCAGCCATTGCTCGAGCCGTTGGACCGGATGCGCGACGCGCATGGCCGGCGTCGGCCGGACGACCTGCGTCCGGTGCTGCAGCGCGTCATGTGGGAGTGCCTGATGGTCGAAAAGGACGCCAGCTCGCTTGCGCGCGCCCGCCAGTTCATCGCCGATGAGCGCGATCGCCTGGCACACGATTTGGCCATCGCCGAGCCGTTTGACCTCGCGCTGGCCTGTGAGCACCGCAACCTGCTAGACGTCGCGGAGGTCATCGTCGAGGCCGCCTCGCTCCGTACGGAGAGCCGCGGCAGTCACGTGCGAAGCGATTATCCGGCGCGCGATGACCGAGCCTGGCTCACGAACCTGTTCGCCACCCGGCTCGACGGGCAGCTCCGCTTCGAGCGTAAGTGGGTGGCGCAGGCACACGGTTGGACGGACCGTCCCGGAGACATTCGGATCAAGCCGTGGGGCTGATACCCCGGGTCGCGCTGGTGACCGGGGGCGGACGGGGGCTCGGGCGGGGGATTGCTGAGCGCCTCGCCGCGGACGGCCACAGCGTCGTCGTCGCGTCACGATCCACCGCGGAAGTGGAGGCGGTAGCCAAGGCAATCCGCGACGCTGGTGGGAAGGCCGAGGCGCGGACCCTGGACGTGACCGATGCAGCCGCGGTCGACCAACTGGCGGCAGACGTCGTGCGCGCCCACGGCCGTCTCGAAATCCTCGTCAACAGCGCGGGCACGAGCTACATCGCGCCCGTCGTGCTGGGCGATCCGGCCCGGGCGCGTGCCGTCCTCGAGACCAATCTGCTCGGCGCGTGGCTCGTGTCCCGCGCCGTCCTGCGACCCATGATGGCGGCCCGCTGGGGCCGCATCATTCACGTGGGGTCGATATCGGCCGAGCTCGGTGCCGCCTTCAACGCGATCTATGCCGCATCCAAGGCGGGGGTGAACGCACTGGTTCGCTCGTTGGCCCTGGAGCTCGCGCAGTTCGGGATCACGGTCAACGCCGTCGCCCCGGGGTACGTCCGCACGCAGCTGTTCGACGAAACGCAAGGCCGTCGCGCCGAACTCAAGGGCGTTTCCCGCGAGCGGCACGAGGCCGATCTCCTCGCCGAGGTGCCGACCGGACGGTTCATCGAACCACCTGAACTGGCTGCGGCGGTGGCCTATCTGGCCTCGGAGGAGGCCCGCTCGGTGACGGGACACGTCCTCACCGTCGACGGCGGGCGCACGGCCGTCTGACGGGTCGAGCGCTACCTAGCGGCCCAGGATCTCGCTGAGATCGACCCGATCGAGTACGTGCTGCGGGACCCGGTTCCGCGGAGGGTAGTGCTCCAGATCCGGTTTAGCCGTCGCGTCGAGACCCCATTTGGCGGTCCGCCCCTGGTGCTCCGACGGATCGAGGCCGGTGCCCATCTGATCAGGAATCACCACGAGATCGCGATCGATCTGCGTACGGGTCGCAACCGCCCATTGCGTGCGCGGCAGGCTCCGCAACTCGACATCCGGATCGAAGCAGACCAGCCGCTTGAGGTATGGCTGCGACGTGAGCACCTCTCGTATCAGCTCGCTCACATCGCGACCGGCGAGCCGCGATTTATCGAGCTTCAAGAAGAGGCTCATGGGCGCCGGGAGATGGAGCTCGAGGATCGCCGCCGGGTACGCCAGTCGCAGCACGCGCTCCAGGTGGGCCCGTAGCGCGACTCCGGTCATCGTGAGGTGCTCGACCCGGCCCGCCACGATGTCCTGAAACATCGGTTGGTCACGGTGACTGAGGAGGGCCACCTCGAACACCGGCTGCGTCGCGCGCGGCATCGCGTACCCGGCGTACTCCCCGAACGGTCCCTCGTCCACGCGGCGGTCGTGGCGAATCGATCCCTCCAGGACGATCTCCGCTGCTGCGGGCACCAGCAGCCGGGGATCGAGCATCCCCGGCACAACGTCGAGCGGGACGCCGAGCAGGGCCCCGATGATGCCGAACTCGTCGAGGTCGAGGCCTCCGGCTGCGAGGCTTCCGAGCGACCACAACGGGTGTCCCCCGATGAACACCGCGATCGGGGTGTCGGCGCCGCTTGCGACATTCTTCTCATGGATCGCGTGCAAGTGGCCCCCTGGCGCCATGAAAATCCCGGTCGTGGCGCGGTCGCAGATCATCAACCGATGGTAGCTGATGTTGAGCGTACCCCCGTCGGGGTCGCGCGCGACGACCGCGGCAGCGGTCAGGTACGGGGCAGTCTCGACCTCGGTGTAGCGCATTTGCGGTAGCCACCCCAGGTCCACCGCGGCGCCACGCCGCACCGAGTGGCGCACCGGGGCCGCGGCGGCATCGGCCAGGATGCGGGGTGGGATCGGCCGGTCGTACGCGCCCGCCAGCATGTCCTCCAGCTCCCGCTCCGTGCGGCCGACCGATCGCGCGATGCGAGAGAGCGAGGCGCAGACGTTGGTGACTACGGGGAGCGTCGAGCCCTCTACCTGCCGACACTCGATGATTGGTGCGCGCAGCGCCCCTTCCAGCTTTGCGACGATCGCCGCGAGCTCCCACTGGGGCGAGATCGTTCTCTCCAGGCGAACGTACTCTCGGGGACTCTGGTCCCGGACGAACTGAAGGAACGACCGGAGATCGGCGCCTGACATCAGCCGACCGCGGCTCGCAGGACGCTCTCGGGACCCTGGAGCATCCGCTGGCGGTCGACCTTGCCGTTCGGCTTACGGGGGAACTCGGCCCAGATGTGGTACGCCTTCGGCGCGCGGGCGAACGGCAGCTTGCTGAGGCACTGCTGCCGGATGCGATCGGCGAGATGCTGCACGGCCTCGTCCCCGATCGGAGGCGGCGGCTCGACGCGCACGTGCGCCTCGATCCGCTGTCCCGACAGCTCATCGGGGACTCCCACGACCACCGCGTCGACCACGCCTTCACATTGCAGCAGCACCGCCTCGATCTCTTCGGCGAAGACGCGCTCGCCCGCCGACTTGATCATCGCATCGCGCCGCCCCACGAGGAACAGGTCTCCCTCCTGGTCGAACCGGCCGAGGTCGCCCGTGTGCAACCGGCCCTCAGGATCGATCACGCGGGCCGTCGCGTCCGGCTGACGCCAGTACCCGGCCATCACGTTGGCCCCGGCCACCACGACTTCGCCCACCTCGCCTCGGGGGACTTCCCGCCCTTCGTCGCTCAGGATCAGCACCGTCACGCCCGGGATGGGCGAGCCGACCGACTCCGGCTTCCGGTCGATACGTCGCGGATCGAGCGCCGTGGCCCGCGGAGCGCACTCGGTCTGCCCGTACGCAATATGGATTTCCAGCGTCGGCTGCGCCTCCCGGATTTGGACGACCCGCTCGGGCGGCATCTTGCCTCCGGTCACCGTGATCCACCTGAGGTGCGGCAGCGCCGTCTGCAAAAACGTGCTGCGATCGATCAAGGCCGCGAAGTGGTAGGGGACCCCAGAAAAGCCGGTCACCCGCGTGCGCACCAGCTGGTCGAGTACGACGTTCGGGAACAGGAAGTCCTTGGCGAAATGAATCGTCGCGCCGCACAGCGTGTGCACGAAAAGCTGCATCAGCCCGTGGACGTAGTGCAGCGGTACCACCATGAGGTACGAGTCCTCGGCGATGATCGGCATATGCATCGAGACCGCCCGCACCGTGGTGTTCCAGTTGCGGTGCGACAGACACACGCCTTTGGGTCGTCCCGTGCTCCCGGACGTGTAGACGATCGTCGCCACGTCCATCTCCGAGGTTGTCGGGGGGACCCGCCCACCGCTTCCCGGCGCTGCAACGAACAAGCCCGCCTCGTCCTCGAGCACCACCACCCGACCGATGCGGGTGCCCGGTCGCATGTGCGACAGTTTCGCATCGGCGTAACGGCGCGATGCGATGACCACCGCAGGCTCGCAGTCGTCCAGAACCTCGCCCAGTGCCTCCGGAGCGAGCTGCTCGTTGAGATACACGGCGATCGCGCCCGCGTTGAGCGTCGCCCACACCGCCACCACCAGCGCGGCGCACGAGTCACCCAGCAGCGCCACGCGATCACCCGGAGCGACGCCCAGCTCGCGGAGGGTCCCCGCCAGCGCCCGGCTTCTGCCGTCGAGCTCTGCAAACGTCACAGGGCCCTCGGCAAAGCTCAGGGCGATCTTGTCGCCGAACCGCCCCGCGATGTGGTGCAACCGCTCGTGCAGCTGCATGGCGTCAGGCCACCGCGCCCGCCTTCGCTACGTAGTTGGCCATGGCGTCCAGCGTGCCGAAGTTCTCCGGCACGAGATCCTCTGTGTCGATCGTGATCCTGAACGTCTGCTCCAACCACACGATCAGGTCCATCATCGCCAAGCTGTCCAGGATCCCGTCTCTCATCAGGTTCTGCGCGGGATCGAATTTCAGCGCCGCATTCGGGTTCAGCTTGGTGCGGATGTACTCGAACACCTGTTCCTGCGTCGTCATGCGCATCTCTCCAGTTAGGGAACGCGTCGACACCCGACGAGAAAGCTCTGCCGAGCCTCCTCGTTCACACGGAACACCGCCATCGGCCCGTGCCTGTTACCGTTGGTGGACGCCTCGTTGTACACGACGTTGACCGGCTCGCACGCCAGCAAAGCGCGGTTCTGGGCGAGCCCCTCCACGTAGGGCAGATCGTCGGTGTGGCGCAGCAGCAGCTCCGACCCGTGGCGCAGCACGGCGGACTCGCCGACCATACTTCCGCCAACGAGCCCGATTCCGTTGCCACGCGCGACGCCCATGATCTGCCGGCTCGCCAGCAAGCCGCCGCATTTCCCGACCCGGATATTGAAGTACTGGTAGCCTCCCAGGCGCGCCCACCGCCGAGCATCGGAGAGTCGGCACACCGACTCGTCCGCCACCAACGGCACACCGCTGCGCGCATGGACCTCCTGCAGCTTATCAGCGAGGTCGGGCTCCTCGGCCGGGAACGGCTGCTCCAGGGACTCGAGCGGCAGGGCGGCGCACGCGGCGAGCAGCGCGTTCGCTCCGTCCACCGACAAGCTTCCGTTCGCGTCCAGGCGCAAAGGCATAGCTCCCTTCCAGCATTGGTTGAGCAGACGCAGTCGCGCGACATCATCCTCGCCGCCCTCGCCGCCAACCTTGACCTTGACCACCGTCGCGCCCGCCAGGCGCGCCTCGCGCGCCCGCAGCCGCAGCTGCTCGGAGGCCTCCAGGCCGATGGTGAAGCAGTTCCCCGGCTGGGACACCCGGCGTGGCCCCAAGACCGCACTCGTGTCCCACGCGGCGCCCTGCTCGAACAAGTTGATCAGCGCCGCCTCGAACCCCCCGAACAGCGCCGGCGGCCACTGTTCCGCCTCGAGCTGGTCCAGCAGGAACGCTACCAGGGCTTCCTGGGTCTCGAACTCCCGCCCAACCACGCCGGCGCCGAGCTGCGGGGCCCCCGTCGTGAAGATGGCCTCGCTGCTCTCCCCGGTGACGTAGCGTCGCGCCAGGATCTCGCCGAAGCCGCGGTGGCCGGCCTCGTCCTCGAGCACGATGAGGACCGTGTCCGACGCGTCCCGCTCGGCCGCCGCATGGCGAAAGGCAGAGCGGAACGGCAGGCGCACCCGGAGAATCTCACAACCCGTCACGCGCATGGATCGCCCTTTGAACGGGGAGCCCGGCATCCAGATCCAGCTTGCGGCTGAGGACGCCGAGTTTTACCTGGTCCTCGCTCACGCCGGTCTGAGCGAGCTCACGACGATACGCGTCAAAGCCACCCTCCCCCACCACCAGGCCCACCACGCTGCCCAGCCGGCCGGAGCTGCGCTTGTCGCCGTATTCAGGGTTGATGGCCATGAGTTGGGCGTCGAACCGCGCAAGCCAGCGCTCGAGCGAACCGCCCGGCGCGGCGGCCTCGGAAGCGGCGGAACCGCCGGGCCAGGTGAGCAGCAGGCCGTAGTGCGGATCGGGACCAGAGCGTGGGAAGCAGAGGAACTCCGGCGGAGCCACCGCGCCGTCCGCCGCCGCGCGTCGGGCCGCCTCCAGCACCTGGTACTCCGTGAGCTTCTCGCCGGTGATGCTGGAGGTCTTTCCGGTGCGATACAGGAATTCCACCACGGGCACCTGCTCGGCAAAACCCTTGACCCGAAAGCAGTCGCCGATGCGGTACCGGTACAGACCCCCGCTCGTCGTGACCACCAGCTCGTACACGCGCCCCGCCTCGAGCTCCCACGCGAACCGCGTGACCGGGCTGGGCGACCCGATGGATTCCTCGGGGATGAACTCGAAGAAATGAGAGGTGTAGGCGAGCCGCCCTCCCGACGACCCATCCGCTGTGGGGATCGCCATGATGCACTCGCTGGCCTGAGTGATGTAGTCCCGGCGGGCCACCCCCGCGAGATACGGCTCGAGCTGGCGGAGGTACGGCGCTACGATCTCGGACTGCCAGCAAACCACCAGCGCGAGCTCCGGCCACACCCTCGTGAGCTCGAGGCCCGTCGCCCCGGCGAGATCGCCCTCCAGCCGGCCCGCGCGCGCGGGGTCCGGCTGCAGATAGGGCCGCAGCTGGTCCGCGACGTCCGATGGAACGTCGCCCGGATAGCCAAGCGTTCCGTCCGCAATGGCCCGGATGAGCAGGGGCAGATGCCGCTCCATCGTGCGGCACAAGAGCAGGAGCGTGCTCGGGTTCAGGCACATGATGCCGTGCAGCGGGCCGGCCATCGCCAGGCGCGACACGGCAAAGTATCGCAGATCGGAATCTTCGAGCGTACGCAGCACGGCGGGCAGCGGCCAGCCCGACCAGGACTGCAGGCCCTGCATGCGCCGATTCCAGAAGGTCGTCTCCGAAGCCACGTCCAGGCCGCCCGCTGAGCGCTCGCTGCGCCCGGCATCACCGAAGTTGGCGATCCACTTTCCCGTCTTCAGCGCCGGGTAGTGCCGATGAATCAGGTGCCAAAAGATGCCGAACGCCCGTGCCTTGTCGCGTATTAAAGACGGAGTCACGGGCACGAGCTTCGGCGCCGCGAGCGATCCGCTGGTCCGGAACAACGTGGTGGGACGCTCGACGGTCAGCACTCCGTCCTCACCCAGCGCCACCCGCTCGACGGCAGGGCGGAGCTGCTCGTAGTCCACCAGCGGCACGAGGCGGCGAAACGCCTCGGCATCCGTCACGGCGGCGAAGTGGTTGTCCCGCCCGTAAGCGCACTGTGCATTGGGAGTGACGATGCTCTCGAGCAGCCGCTGCTGTACGCTGGCGAGATCACTCTGCGCGGTAAGAAACCGGTCTGTTTCCGCGGAAGCCAGCATAGGGGTTATGCGTCGCGCCCGAGCCGCCCGCTCACTGCCCGCACCCGCGCACCCCGGTCACCACGGCCGCATACTGCTCCGGGAACACACGCTGAATGACCTCGAGGTCGGGATGGAGCGCCGCGTCGCGGAATCCCGCCTGCTCGAGCCCTGACAGCCAACAGCGCGGAGACAGATAGGCATGCGCGGCGCGGTACGCCGAATGTCGCTGCGCTGCCGTGCGGTGATACCGCGACAGGTTGAGCGTCAGCTCGCGGGCCGCCATCGCACTGGGACGCCCGCGCACCCGCTCGGCGAACACGACGCGCCCGCCCGGTCGGAGCACCGCGCGGCAGTCTCGCAGCATCCCCACGATATCTTTCGCGACGTGCGCCGCGTTCACGCCGTAAATCAGGTCGACACTGTCAGGCTCGATGCCCTGGATGCTGAATGGCTTATTGATGTCCAGGTACTTCCAGTCACACGCTACGGAGGGATACGCCTCCCGAATGGCGCGGCGCGTCCCCAGAATGAAGCGCGGGCTGACGTCGGTGAAAATGTAGCGCTCGACGCGGTCGAGCGTTCCACGGGCCTGCAGGACGTCGAAGAGGTGGCGGATCCCGTTACCGGTGCCGCCACCGATCTCGAGAATAGTGCCTCCGGGAAATAGCTCCGTTATTGCCCCCGCCCCCATCTGACCATGCAGATCCTGCATCGGGTCCGCATTGGTGGCTCGGACCCACAGCGGATAGTTCTCCGCATCCGCGCCCGACAGCACCCGGTCCATCATGCCTGGGTCGTCCCGCAACGCGGTAACGAAATGCGCACGGCCGAACTCCAGGAACTCCAGCGCGACCACGAATCCCGGGCCGAGTCCGGCCATGGCGCTACGCAAGGCCGTGAGCTCCGCGGTGCCGTCGGGGACGTCGGCGCGTGCTTGAAAGCGCGCTGGTGGGCCCTGCTCCACGGAGACCACGCCGGTTCGCTCAGCGAGCCGCGTGAGCAGGGCTTCCAGCGCGATGTGGGCGCTGGCCTCAAACCCAAGCTGATCCGCGACTTCCCGCGCGGTGCGCGGGGTCGCGAGCATCGGCGCGATACCCAGCTCGCGGTGCAGCTCCAGCAGATGGAGATCGCATACCCGCTCGAGGATCTCCGTGCCCCGGCGGATCGCCGGTGTATAGACCTCGTCTTCACACCAGCGTGTGAATGCGGCTGGGTCCAGATTGACGGCTTCGCGCGTGGCGCTCATGAGCCTCCCAGCGCGCCAGTAAAGCAAATGTCGTTCCCTATCGCGGCAAACTGTAACTCGCTGGCACACCGATACCTACACACAACAGCCGGCGCGGCCGCACGTTCGAAGCGCCGGCTCCGTAACACCCCTGTATCCGTGTGTCGCTCCCCTGCAACACTTAGGAAGAATCAGTTCGGCCGGTCTTGATCGCCGTCGGATTTCGTCACGTACAGGCGACTCGAGGCGATCAGGTCGGAAAACTGCCCATGCCATTGCGTGGGTAGCTGCAGCAGCGCCGTCATGCTGAAGTGGCCACCCTCCAGGGGCTGGAGTCGGCATGGAAACGCCGCGTCGGAGGGCGCGGAGACTGAGCGAAATCCGATTCGCTCCAACGCTGGCGCCGACCGAGCGGAACTGCAGTAGAAATCGGCAAAGGCAACGCCCGCGTCGCGCCCCGCCTGCACCACGGCCTGCGCGAGCGCCGCCTCGGCCTCGGGCGAAGCCAAAAATTCCACCACTCGGAGCACCCGCTCCGGCCTTGCCCTCACCTGCTCGACCCGGAAGACCGCTACGCCGAGCACTGACCCGTCGGCAGGGCGGCGCGCCATCTGCACCTCGTACCGGAACCGGGGGTGATCCGCATAGCGCCACTGCAGGTAGTGCGAATCACGGCTGGCCCCGACCAGGCTACCCGCCAGCCGCTCGTGCCAGTGCCGATCCCACGCGCCTGCGAGCTCGGGAGCCCACGGGACCACCACAACCTCGTCCGCCGACCGGTGCGGTCCTGCGCCGTCCAGCACGAGGTGGAGACGACACATCCGCTTCACCGCCTCCGGAGCCAAGGGAACGCCCGACGCGACGAGGAGGGACGCGCTCTGACCCGCGTCAAACACGCCGACCCAGCGCGGCAGGTCTGAGATGAGCTGGTATCCCAGTGTGAGCAGTGCCTTGGTCGAGAGGTCGTTGGCCCCGACCGCCCCGAGGGCGCCGAGCCCCAACTTTCGCACGGCCAGCAGCAGTCGCACGGCGACGTTGAGGTGCCGATACTCCGGGACCGCGAGCCAATGCGACATCCACGCGGCGGGCACCGGGA
>WNEY01003013.1_pt1 | contig 12516 bp, 14 predicted proteins | sample 5400531 | NCBI WGS metagenome assembly WNEY01 (sample SAMN13153338, study PRJNA577476) | soil metagenome | isolation source: 200 cm saprolite under Douglas fir tree site 1 | place: USA:California | collected 2015-04-18
ACCTTGCCGGTGAGCAGCGCGAGGTTGATGAGCGCGAGCACGTTGTCGACAGCGTTGTGGTGCTCGGTGATGCCGAGGGTCCAGCAGATCATGGCGCGGTCGGCGCGCCCATATGCGTGAGCGACCTCCTTGATCGCGCTTGCCGGCACGCCGGTCTCGAGCTCGGCCCGCTCGAGCGTGTACGGCTCGACGCATCTCGCGTAATCGTCGAAGCCGGTCGTGGCGCGCTCCATGAACTTGCTGTCGGCGAGGCCGGCGTGGATAATCTCGCGCGCAATGGCGTTGGCGAGCGCGATGTCGCTGCCGACGTCGATGCCCAACCACAGGTCCGCCCATTCCGCGGAGCTGGTGTGCCGCGGGTCGACCGCCACGAGCCGGGCTCCGTTGCGCACACCGCGCAGCAGGTGATGGAAGAAGATCGGGTGAGTCTCGCGCGCGTTGGAGCCCCAAAGAAGGACGAGGTCGGTCTCCTCAGCCTCGCGATACGAGGAGGTTCCTCCCCCCGCACCGAACGCTGTCGCCAGACCGACGACGCTTGGAGCGTGTCAAGTCCGGTTGCAGCTGTCGATGTTGTTGCTGCCCATGACCACCCGCGCGAACTTTTGAGCCATGAAGTTCAACTCGTTCGTGGTCTTGGAGCAGCTGAACATGCCGAACGCGTTCGGCCCGATCGCCTTTGCTTTCGCGAACCCGCCCGCCGCACGCGCAAGCGCCTCGTCCCAGGAGGCCGGGCGCAAGCGCCCTCCGTCGCGCACAAGTGGCTCGGTCAGGCGGACGCTGCCGTCGTCCATCGTGCGACCAATATAGGGGCGTAGTAACCTCGCCCGTTATGCCGGTTGTGGGGGTCAGGTCCGAACCGGCGTTTCCAGCGTACGAGCCCGGTTCGCGCGACGATTTCGATCGCCTGTATCGAGATAGCTACCCGCGGATATTCAGGACCATGCTCGCCGTCCTGGGCGAGCCCGCCGCGGCCGAGGACTGCACGCAGGACGCATTCGTGCTCGCGTTCCGGGCCTGGAGACGGTGGCGCCCGGATGCTCCCGCCGAGGCGTGGCTGCACCGGATCGCGATCAATGTCGCTGTGTCGTATCAGCGCAAAGCGAAGCTGCGATCAATCGGCGCCATCCTGCGCCGGCTGGGCAGGCCGGCTGTCGGTCCCGACCCAGCGCAGCTGGCGCTGGACCGCGACCTGGCCTCGGCGCTGGGGCGGCTTTCACCGAAGCTGAGAGCCGCGCTCGTGCTGCGCCATTACCACGGCTACACGAACCGGGAGATCGCTGCGGCCATCGGTGTCTCGGAGAGAACTGTCAACAAGAGGCTGCGCATCGCCGCGGCGAAGATGCGCGCGCTCCTCACCCATGACCTCAAGGTGTTCCCACTTGACGAGGCTTCTTCGTTGTCTTCTCGAGAGCGAACCGATGACTGATCGACTGGGACCTTCTTTCGACCAACGGCTGAGGGCGGAGCTGGGTCGCTTCAAGCCGCCGACGCCGCGCCCGGAGAGCGCCCGCTACAGCCGAATCCCGCCGGGGTATGGCCGGCTGGGATTCTTGAAACCCGCGGTGGCCGTGGTGGCGGCGCTTGCGCTCGTGACGGTGGCCGCATCGGCCGCTTCGGGCAGCCCCAACCCGAGCGTATGGAAGCAGCGCGCCGTGACCACCGTCCAGGAGGTCACCCAAACCGCTCCATCGAGCCCCACTCCGGAGCCGCCGAAGGCCTCGCCCAAACAACCCGCACCGGCGGCGCAGCCGGAACCGTCCGAAGCTCCCGAGCCGAACCGCGAGTCGCCCGAACCTTCTGGCGAGACCCGTCAACAACCATCCGAATCGCCCGAGGGTTCCTACATCGAGGGCGGAGAGCGTTATCAGAGTTATCCCACGGGCGGGGAAACAAACCAGGGAGGTAACGATGCTTAAGAGTCCATGGGCGAAGCTTGGCGGCGCGGGATTCGCGGCCGTGGTAGGCGTGATCCTGGTCGTCTCGTCGGCCGGAGCGCATCAGACCCACGCCTCAGCCTTGGGCGGGCTGAAGGTTTTCAGCGGCGTATCCAGCTCAACCGGGACCGATGTCGGGGAGGATGCCGCGGCTGACGCGGCCGCCGCAGCGGCCGAAGCGCAGAAGGAGGCCGCCGAGCAGGCAGCCGAGGCGGCTGCAGAGGCAGCCGAGCAGGCAGCCGAGGCGGCTGCAGAGGCCGCCGACACAGACAACGAGACCGGCGACACCGAGACAGAGGCCGCCGACACGGAGACTGAAACCGAGGCCGCTGATACGGAAACCAAGGCGCCGACGACCACCACGACCGAGACCGACACGGAATCCAAGGACAGCGGCGACTAGCAATCCACATCTCGGGGGTGGAAGTGGGCCGGGCGGCGTGACGCCCGGCTCTTTTTGTTGCATGGGTGATTCCGCACGTTTGGATCTACTCGCGCGCATGCATGCAGAACGTTTCGCACTTCTGGCGCAAACCGCGCCTTTCCGAGTGCGCTCTAGGGACGATGCGCCACGACGAACTCCTTGATCCGCTGGAGCCCGTGCAGAAGCTCATCCTCCGACTGCGTGTACGCGATCCGGATGTACCCCTTCCCCGCATGCCCGAACGCTGTCCCCGGCAGCACCGCGACACCTGCCTCGGCGAGCAGCCGATCCGCCAGCTCACGCTCTCCGAACCCCGTGCCCTCGATATTCGGAAACGCGTAGAAAGCCCCCTGCGGCCGGGTGCAGCGCATGCCGGGGATCTCGTTGATGCCGTCGACGATCAGGTCGCGGCGGTGTTCGAACACCCTGACCATTCGCGACACGGCATGAGCCGACTCCGGGGCGGACAACGCCTCGATCGCGGCCATCTGCGTGAACGCGGCCGCGCAGGACGACGAGTTGATCATCAGCTGGTCGAGCTTGGCGGCCAAAGCGGGTGGCGCCACCGCGTAGCCCAATCGCCACCCCGTCATCGCGTACGACTTCGACACGCCATCCATCAGCACCGTTCGTTCGCGCATGCCTGGCTGCGACAGCGGCGACACGTGTTCGAACCCGTAAACGAGCTGGCTGTAGATCTCGTCGGAGACGACGATCAGGTCGTGCTCCTGGGCAAGATCGCACACGAAGCGGACGTCCTCCTCGGTCAGCACGCCTCCCGTGGGGTTCTGCGGCGTGTTGATGATCAACATCCGGGTCTTCGGCGTCACCAGCGACGCAAGCTCGTCGAGGTCCATCCGGAAACCCGTCTGCTCGCGCAGCGTGACGACCTTCGGCACCGCCCCGATGAAGTTCACCTGCGACGCGTATGCCGGGTAGCCGGGGTCGGGGAGGATCACCTCGTCACCAGGCTCGATGCAAGCCAGCAGCGTGAAGAGCAGGACGTTCTTGGAGCCGGGCACGAGGACGACCTCACCCGGGTCGACCTCGGTCTTGAGCGTGCGGGTCACGAAGCCCGCGACGGCCTGCCGCGCCTCATAGATCCCGGCCGCAGGCGTGTAGTGCGTGTAGCCGTTCTGCATCGCGGAGATCCCCGCCTCGACGATGTTGTCGGGTGTGCCGAAGTCCGGCTCGCCGATCTCGAGGTGGACGATTCGCTTGCCCTCGGCCTCCAGGCGCCGCGCCTTGGCGAGGACCTCGAACGCGCTCTCCGTGCCCAGTCGCGACATACGCTCGGCGAATTTCATCGTGACGATCCTAGTGCACGCCGAGAAGCGCGCCGCCGTCGACCCCAAGCGTCTGCCCCGTGATGTAGCCCGCCTGCTTCGAGCACAAGAAGGCGCAGGCCGCGCCGAACTCGGCAGGATCGCCCAGGCGCCCCATCGGCGTCCCGGCGGCCTGCTGCTTGATTCGCTCTTCCGGGTCGACACCGGCAGCGATGGCGAGGGCGCGCATGCGGTCGGTGAGGATGGCGTCGGGCGCGAGGCAGTTGACGGTGATGCGATCGGGCGCGAGCTCGCGCGACAAAGTCTTGGCGAGCCCTGTCACCGCACCACGCATCGCGTTTGACAGCGCGATGTTCGGGATCGGCTGGCGCACAGAGATCGAGGTGATGAAAACGATCCGCCCCTGCTCCGATCTCTTGAGGTGAGGCAGCCCGGCTCGCACCAAACGCACAGCGCTCATCAGCGTCAGGTGAAACGCGATCTCCCAGTTGTCCAGCGGAGTGGTCTCAAACGTGCCCGGCGGCGGACCGCCGGCGTTCACGACAAGCACATCCAGGCTCGACAAACGCGAGACGGTTGCGTTCACCAGCGCTTCCGGATCGCCCGGCTTCGAGACGTCGGCCGCCGACCAACCGGCAGCGCCGATCTGTTTCGCCGTGCTCTCGATCGCGATCGCGTCACGCGACGAGATGAAGACCTCCGCGCCTTCGCCGATCAGCGCCTCCGCACAAGCGCGCCCCAAACCCTTGCTCGCCGCCGCCACAAGAGCCCCACGTCCCTTAAGGCCCAGGTCCATTCCGATCCTCCTTGAGTGTTGTGCCGGGGATGCGCTCCCCAATTCATCGGCCTAGTCGGCCGGGCTTCGCTGATGCCTGCGTCGACTCCTGCGCGCCTTGGGGAGCTTATCCCCGCCACACCACTTTCAGTTACCCGCTGGTGTTGACGTACCACTGCGTGACGTACTGGAATCGATCGCCCGGCTCGATCACGCTGTTCATGTGCACGCCGTGCACGCGCTGCGAGATCGCGTAGTCGTAGTGCGGTGAGTAGAGAAAGATCGCCGGCGCTGCGTCAGCCATCTGCGACTGGAAGTCCAGGTACGCGGCCAATCGAGATTGCTGATCGACCGCGGCGCGGCCGTCCTCGAGGTCCTTGTCGATGAGCCCCCATCCGCGCGAATAGGCGAAGTTGAGCGCGTTTGTATCGGCGCCAGAGTGCCACACCGAGTTCAGGTCGGGATCGGGCCCGACATCGAAGGCGACGAGCGCCGCCTGGTAGTTCCGTCCGACCAGGTACTTCTGCACCAGGTCTGCTCCGGAGACCGCCTTGACGTCAGCCTCGACGCCGATCTCGAGAAGCTGCCGCGCCACCGCGTCGGCGACCTCCTTGTTCGGGAAGGGGCTGGCGACGTCCAGCTCGAACTTGAAAGATTGCCCGCCTTTCGCGCGCACCTTGGTGCCTGGAGCGAGAACCCAGCCGGCGGCGTCGAGTGCTTTGGCCGCGGCGATCGGGTCGTATGGATGCATGGTCGACGCTGACGGCGAGAACGCCCAGTCGCCAAATGGGATCGGGCTCGGGTCGGGATCGCCGCGCCCCGCGAGCACTTCGGTGAGCACCCGCGTACGGTCGATGGCCTGGGTCAGCGCCAGCCGCACCTTGAGGTCGCTGAACAGCGCCTTCGCGCTCCCGTCGGGATTGAACGTCACGAAAGCGTTGGTGAACGTTCGAGTGTCCTGCACCGAGACATCGGTGCGACCCTGCAGGGCGAGCACCTCTTGTGGCTCGAGGCCGCCGACCAGGTCGGCGGCGCCCGACAGCACGGCGCGGATCGCCATCTGCGGATCGGAGACCGGGTACGTCCTCAGGATCAGGTGGTCGAGGTACGGCTGCGGCTCCGCGTACTGGTTTCGATCAAGCGTGATCGCAAGCGCGTTGATGCCGGCAACCTTGAATGGCCCTGTGCCGATCGCGCGGATGCCGCTGTACTGGCTCGAAACGATCTGCGCCGGAGCCATGCCGTCGAACAGGTGCTTGGCGATGATGCCGATCCGCAGCGCGAGCGGAAAGGCTGCGCTGGGCGCTTTCAGCGTGAACACCACCTGGTTCGGGCCCCCGGCGGCGATACCCACCTGGCGCCAGTCGACCGCTCCAGGCTGCTGGTACTCCAGGTCCTGGAGGACGTGGAACGTGAAAAGCACGTCATCCGCGGTGAAGGGCTGGCCGTCGGCCCACCGCACGCCCGTGCGGATGTTGAAGGTGTAGGTCAGGTGGTCGGTAGATATCGCCCAGTCGGTCGCAAGCAGCCCGATTACGTTCTGTCCCGCGTCCACGGTCGTGAGGCCCTGGTAGATGACGCTGTCGACATCGCGAGCCGAGTCGTCGGTCTCGAAGAGAGGATTGAGCACGCCGGCTTGACCGACCAGGGCCTCGACCGCGGTCCCGCCGCGAGCGGGCTTGGGCACCGTCGCCACCGGCTGGCAGGCCACGAGCGTCAAGACCGCCGCCACAGCGGCGGCGACCAGCCACCTATCCGAGGTTACGGGCCCGTATCCAGGTGAGGGCGACCGAGCAGATCAGGAAGGCCGCGGCCAGCACCCAGGTCGTCCAGTAGACCTGCCGCTCCAGCCCACGGCGGGTGCGGTACCCGCCGCCCAGCCCGTCGCCGCCACCGCCGATGGTGCCCCCGAGGCCCGATGCCTTGGGGGTCTGGATGAGTACCCCGGCCATCAGAAGGACCGCGAGCACCACCTCGATGATGATCAGGGCGTTGTTGATCTGCTTCACTGCCGCCTACTTGTAGCGGGCCTCGATGGCTTTCCAGTTGAGGGTGTTGAACCACGCGGCGACGTAGTCCGCGCGCTTGTTCTGGTACTTCAAGTAGTAAGCGTGCTCCCACACGTCCACGCCGAGGATCGGTGTCATGTTTTCCATGTAGGGGCTGTCCTGGTTGGGGTACGACTTGATCAGGAGCTTGCCGCCCGAGTCCTTCAGCAGCCAGGCCCATCCGCTGCCGAACTGTCCGACCGCCGCCTTCTGCAGCTGCTCTTTGAACGAGTCATAGCTGCCGAAGGTGCTGTTGATCGCGTCACCGATTTCTCCTGACGGGGCGCCGCCGCCGCCCGGGCCCATGATCGTCCAGAAGATCGAGTGGTTCGAGTGCCCGCCGGCATTGTTGCGGAGGACAGTGCGCACGTCCTCCGGCACAGAGCTGATCCCGCGCAGGAGGTCCTCGACCGACTTGCTCGCCAGCTCGGGGTGCTTCTCCAGCGCGCCGTTGGCGTTGTTCACGTACGCGGCGTGGTGCTTGTCGTGATGGATCTCCATGGTCTTCGCGTCGATGTGCGGCTCGAGCGCATCGAACGCGTACGCGAGCGGCGGAACCTCATATGCCATTGCGGCTAACCCCCTTGGAAGCGGTCCGTGATCTTGATTACGAAATCAGTCTAGCGAGACCCGGTGGCTTGATCGCGGACCGCGGCCGCCCGACGCTCGATCTCCTCTGGGTCACCGAGGTACGTGCTCGACCGCGGCACAAAGTCGCTCCCCAGCTCGTAGACACGAGGCACGCCGGTCGGAATGTCGAGGTCCACGACCTGCTGCTCGGTCAGGCCGTCGAGGTGCTTGACGAGAGCCCGCAGGCTGTTGCCATGCGCGGAGACCAGCACGCAATCCTCACGCAGAAGGTCTGGAACGATGGCGTCGTACCAGTACGGGAGCATCCGCCCCACCACGTCTTTCAGGCACTCCGCGGCCGGCAGCAGCTCGGGCGGCAGGCTCGCGTAGCGTGGATCGTGCGATGGATGACGCTCGTCATTCGCTGCCAGAGGGGGCGGCCGGACGTCGTAGCTTCGACGCCACACCTTCACCTTGTCTTCGCCGAAGCGCTCCGCCGTCTGCCGTTTGTTCAGCCCCTGCAGTGCTCCGTAGTGGCGTTCGTTGAGCCGCCAGCTGCGCCGCACCGGTATCCACGTCCGGTTCATCTCGGCCAGGGCGATGTCCGCGGTCTGGATGGCGCGCACCAGGACCGATGTGTGGACGGCGGTCGGGGCAAGGCGCGCGGCCTGCATCAGGCGTCCCGCCTCTTTGGCCTCCGTGACCCCAAGCTCGCTGAGCGGCACGTCATGCCAGCCGGTGAAGAGGTTTTCGAGGTTCCACGTGCTCTGGCCGTGCCGCAGCAACACCAGAGTCCCGATCTGTCTTTCACGGGGTCCCCGCGAACTCACGGCGTAGCCTCCGAGTTCGTGGGGTAACTAGCGATGGCCGTAGACCCCTGCCGTGACCTCCACGATCTTGGCGAACTCCTCAGCGTTGAGGCTGGCCCCGCCGACGAGGCACCCGTCGCAAAGGGGCAGCTCTACGTAGGACTCGACGTTGCTCGCGTTGACGCTCCCCCCATAGAGCACGCGGACCTTCCTGGCGGCGCCGGCGCCTATGAGCTCTCCCACCGTCTTCCTGATCATCCTCATCGTCTTGTAGGCGTGCTCTGGATCGGCGCTCTTGCCCGAGCCGATGGCCCACACCGGCTCGTAGGCGATGACCAGGCGGGCGGAGTCGTCGGCCGAACAGTTCGCGAGCCCGGCCTTGACCTGGGCGGCGACGACCTCACCGCTCTGCCCGGCCACGTAATGCTCGTCGAGCTCGCCGACGCACATGATCACGCTGAGGTCGTTGGCAAGCGCCGCGGCGGTCTTGCGCGCGACCATGTCGTCAGTCTCGCCGAGGTAGGCGCGGCGCTCTGAGTGGCCGATGATGACCCACTGGCACCAACCCTTGAGCATGGCGGGAGAGACCTCCCCGGTATAGGCGCCCGACAGCTCCCAGAAGCAGTCCTGTGCACCGAGCTTTACGGTCGTTCCCTCCAGGACCTCGGCGATTCCGAGCAGCCATGGGTAGGGCGGAAAGACGGCAACCTCCACGATGTCCGGGTTGCTGGTCGCCGCCGGCATCACGCCTTTGATGAGGTCGAGGGCGTCGCCCGCATTGACCGGATTCATCTTCCAGTTGGCGGCCAGCAGTGCCTTGGGGCTCACCCGAGCCGGAGCCATGTGACTGCTACGCCTCCTTCAGTATTGCAACGCCAGGCAGTTGCCTCCCCTCGAGGTACTCCAACGTGGCTCCGCCGCCGGTCGAGACCCATGAAAAGCGGCCCGTGAGCCCGAGCGCATCGATGGCTGCGGCGGTGTCGCCACCGCCGACGAGAGTGTAAGCGCCGGAACTGGCGATCGCTTCTCCTACGCCGCGAGTTCCAACCCCGAAGTCGGGGATCTCGAACATTCCCATCGGTCCGTTCCAGACCACGGTGCCCGAGCCGCGCAAGCGGTCGGCGAACAGTGCCACGCTCTGCGGTCCGACGTCGAGCGCAATCCAGCCCGGCTCGACCGCGTGCGCCGGAAAGATTTGCGTCGGCTGGCCGGGCTGGACCTGCTGGGCGCAGACCAGATCGACCGGAAGTATCAGCCGGTTGCCGAAGATCTTCCAAACCTCGTTGGCGGCTTCCAGGGCGCCTTCCTCGACCAGGCTCCGCCCGGTGGGGTAGCCCTGTGCGCGCAGGAAGGTGTTCGCCATCGCGCCGCCGATCACCAGCGCGTCGACTTTCGTGATCAGGTTGTTGAGGAGGTTGATCTTGGTCGACACCTTGGCGCCGCCGATGACGGCAATGAGAGGCCGCGCGGGGTTGTCGATGGCTGCGTGAAGCGCCTCGAGCTCGGCGACCATGAGCTGACCCGCATACGCGGGCAGGTAATTGGCGACCCCCACCACGGAGGCGTGCGCGCGGTGCGACGCCGCGAATGCGTCGTTGCAGTAGATCTCGCCATGCGCGGCAAGCTGGCGCGCGAACTCCGGGTCGTTGTTCTCTTCCTCAGGATGGAACCTCACGTTCTCGAGCAGCAGCACCTTGCCGGGCTGCAGACGGCCGACCGCGGACTGTGCGATCGGGCCGACGCAATCGGCGGCGAAAGGCACCTCGCCCCACAGATGCTGGGAGAGCTCGCGGGCGATGGGGCGCAGCGACAGCGTCGGGTCGGGACCGGTCGGGCGGCCGAGATGAGACATGACGATCGTCATCGCCCCGCGGTGCATGAGATCGCGCAGGGTCGGGATGGCGGCCTTGATTCGAGTGGTGTCCGTGATGGCCCCGTTGGCCATCGGAACGTTGAAGTCCTCGCGGACGAGGACCCTCTTGCCATTGACGTCGACGGATTGAATCGATGCTTTCAGAGTCGCGCCGCCATGTAGGTGATCAGGTCCACCATCCGGCAGCTGAAGCCCCACTCGTTGTCGTACCAGCTCACGACCTTCGCCCAGTCCGAGCCCAGCGTCTGCGTCAGCGGCGCATCGACGATCGAAGAATGCGAATCGCCCTTGAAGTCCGAGGAGACGAGCGGCTCCTTGCTCACGGACAGAATGCCTTTGAGGTCGCCTCCGGCAGCCTCGTCGAAGGCCGCGTTGATGTCCTCGGCCGTGGTCGTCTTGCTCAGCTGCACCGTGAGATCGACTACGGACACGTCCAGGATCGGCACCCGGAACGCCATGCCCTCGAACTTGCCCTTGAGCTCAGGCAGCACCTCAGACACCGCACGGTTGGCGCCGGTCGAGGTGGGGATGATGTTGTCGGCGGCCGCACGTGCGCGTCGCAGGTCCTTGTGCGGAAGGTCCTGGAGCTTCTGGTCCGCCGTGTACGCGTGGATCGTGGTCATCATTCCGCGCTCGATCCCGTAGCTGTTGTGGAGGACGTGCGCCAGCGGCACGAAGCAGTTGGTGGTGCAGCTCGCGTTGGAGATGACACTGTGATTTTTGGGGTCGTAGGCCCTGTGATTCACACCCATCACGACTGTGAAGTCCTGGTTGGTCGCGGGAGCCGAGATGATCACCTTCTTCGCCCCGCCCTTGTCGATGTGGACGCGCGCCTTGGTCGCATCGGTGAAGAGCCCGGTGGACTCGACGACGATGTCCACATCGAGGTCTTTCCACGGCAGCTCGGCCGGATCCCTGTGGCTCATGAACTTCACGCGGCTGCCGCCGACGACGATGTCGTCCCCTTCGACAGAGACCGGGGGGCCAAAGGTGCCGAGCGCGGTGTCGTGCTTCAGGAGGTGGGCGAAGGTGTGCGCGTCGCCGATGTCATTGACCGCCACGATCTCGAAGGACGCTTTAAGCGCGTCGGCGGCACGGTAGATGTTCCGGCCGATGCGCCCGAAACCATTGATTCCAACCCTGGTCATTCGTAACCCCTCACCTTACGTGCGGGCCCTGGCACGACCGGCGTTTAGAAGGACAGCGCGATGGGCCGACGTAATGTTATGCGGAGCGGCGCGCGGGATTCGGCGGTACGCCGCCGTTCGAATGCTCGGCGACCTGCTGCAGGCGGCGCAGCCGATGGTTCACCGCCGACTTCGAAAGCTTCATCCGCTTGGCAAGCTCGCCGAGGTTCAGATCGGGGTTCGCGCTGCGCCACCGGGCCATCTCGCGCAATGCCGGCGGCAGCCCGTCGAGCTTCCCCGTCGTCTCGAGCCTTTCGATCGCGGCCGCCTGCCGCAAGCCTGACCCGATCGTCTTGCCGATGTTGGCGGTCTCGAAGTTGAGGCGGCGGTTCACCTCTCCGCTCACCTCGCGCACCACACGCACCCTTTCGAACTCCATCACGGCGCGGCTGGCGCCCATCCACGACAGGAGCCGCACGATGCCGTCGCCGTCCTTCACGTAGACGACGTGCTGGCCGCTGCGTTCCATCACCCCGACCCTTGTGCCGGCCGACTCGACCACATCGCCGATGACGGTCGCCCATGGCTCGTTGGGAGCCACGAACTCGAGGTGGTAGCGGGCCGAAGGCGCGTTGACGGAACCACAGCCGATGAACAGGCCGCGCAGCATTGCCTTGCGATCGCAGGTGGCGTCGGGGACCACGTGCGCGGCGGCCTGGGTGAAAGCCGGTGAGAGACCGGCGGGCAAGGCAAGCTCGATGAAAAAAGTCATGCGCTTTTTGGTCCTGACCGCCTGGTACTTGGCGTCCATGTGTCCCACTGAGCGGCCGAGCCTGACAACCTTGCGGGCGATGGCGTTGCGGAGCAGCGAGAAATAGGCCGCACGTCCGCCTTGAACGGGTATCAGGCGGCCGCGCGAGCCGAAATAGATGCCCAGCAGCTCGCTCAGCTGGCAGCAGGGCCTGGCCGGCAGAAGACCGGCCATCTCGTTCTTGACGTCGGCCGAGAACGAAATGCCAACTACCTCCCCAGGGACTTTTTCTTCCCCTCGTCCCCCCGAGGTGCAGTCTACTGAGCCGGTGACGGCGCGCGCTTTCGGTAGCGATCTTCAGCCGCACACCCTGCTCGCGCTCTATCACACGATGGTCATGGCCCGCGCAATCGAGCGCCGGCTGTGGGTCTTGAATCGTCTCGATCAGTCCCCTCCCCACCATGTGGGGAGGTGGCCCGAAGGGGCGGTGGGGAGTCGCACTCAGGAATGCGCTGGGTTCGAAGCAGTGCAGGTGGCGGCCGCGGCCGCGCTGAGAACAGGCCGAGACTCGGTGGTTCCATGCCCCCTCGACCTTGCCCTTTGTCTAGCCCTAGGCACATCCCCATTGGACGTCATGTTGGGCAAATTCGGTTCGAGGGCAGCACGTGTGGTGATGACGTCGGCACACGCGGGCCGTCACGTGCTCCAGGCCGCGGGCATTGCCTATGCAGACAACGTTTCCGGTCGCGACGAGGTGACGCTGGTCTGCACCCAACAGAGTGACCTCGACGCCGGCGACTGGCACGAGGGAATCAATTTCGCGGGCGCGCATTCGCTCCCGCTGATCTGTCTGGTCGAGGATCTCGCGAGCACGGAGCCATACGCCCAGCACGGCGACGGATCCCCAGCCGCCCGGGCC
>WNEY01003306.1_pt1 | contig 12516 bp, 11 predicted proteins | sample 5400531 | NCBI WGS metagenome assembly WNEY01 (sample SAMN13153338, study PRJNA577476) | soil metagenome | isolation source: 200 cm saprolite under Douglas fir tree site 1 | place: USA:California | collected 2015-04-18
AGCGGCAATCTTCGGCGCCCATATCGAGCATGGGCAAGTTGATGGCGCTCGCCTGCTGCTGTGCACGATGGCGGCGGGCGAGTTGTTCCGGCCGGGTGATGGAACCGCCGCGGGAACAAGAAAAAACCTAAGATCCTGAACTCATAAACGAGCGCCGCAACAGCGCGCGAATGTCCGCCTCCGGGGCTGCGCCGCAAGCGGAATTCTCAGCGGCACAGCACGACGTCGCAGTAGTGCCAAAACCTGCCGTCGCGCTGCCGGCGAGGACGGCCGCGTCGCCTCCGCACGGATCAACGCGCGGGCTCGATCTCCAACTGGTAGCCTCTAAGACGCGCCAGTGGAGACAGCGCCGAGAACATGAGCTTTTGCAAGAAGATTGGCGGGCCGGCGAGATAGAAATGATCGCGGTACGTGTGCAAGGTGAGCGCGATGAGAAGAAAATGCGGATCGCCTTTGTTGGAGAACCAATCGGTCCGGTTGGCGGCGAGGCGGGCAAAATTCGCAAAGAAACGCAGGTGCTGCTGAGCCGGCGTGAACTCGATCACGACTTCGGTGATGCCTCGGTCGGCGTTGAGGAAGAAGTGCGGCGTCCCGCGGCGAACAACGGTCCCTTCGCCGATCCCGAGAATGCGCTCCTGGCCGTCGACGACGACCTTGATTCGACCGGATTTCACCAGGAAATGCTCATCCGCGCTGGGATGGATATGAACGAGGGCATTGCCGCCGCCTGAGCCGCCCTGTTCCAGGATCACGTCGAACCGCGCGACGTCGGGATCGTCGACGGGTCCAGAGAATACGAAAGTCTCATTATTGAAGGCGTTGCATAGCCTTGCGCCACGCTCGATGACGGTTGACACCCGGCTCTCCCTTGCATCGGTGACGCCACTCGCAACATTCGATGCCTCTCGGTTTAGCATATCGTCCCGGTTGCGTCGCCGAGTCGTTCAACGTCGGCTTCGCGTCAGACTCGGCCCTTTGGGTGTTTCCGCTCCACGTCCGTATAGGCGCCGCAAGCGGAATTCCCGGCGCCACAGCACGATGTCGCTTCGTGCCGCTGTCGGACATCTGTCGCAAGCCCCTTGGTCCCGAGCCGGCCGCCACAGCATTTCGGGCTCGTCCTCTGGCAGCGCTTTAAGGATGCGATCGGTGGTCTGTTAGGAAAAACCAGCCATGCAACCGTCGGTCTTGGTCACTGAATACCTCGACAGGTTGACCCGCGAGCTTCGCTTCGATCCTCAATTGTCACGGCGCGCGCGGCGGGAGGTTGAGGATCATCTCCTGGATGCCATCGGAGATGATGCCAACGGCGACCGCCGCGAAGCCGCGCGCCTGGCGATCGCAAGATTCGGGGATCCCCGGGACATCGCGCGGCAGTATGCACCGTTATCCCTTTTGCAACAGGCGCGCCGGGTCGGTGGCATATTGATCCTTTCGGTCGCTGCGATTCTCGTCCTGATGAAAGGACGTGGCGCGTTTTATGACCTGTTGCAATGGAGGCTGAGTGCGGATTGGGTCGGGATCAGCACGATCGGACCGGCGATCGATCGTTATGGGTTCATGGTGGCGCTGGTCTTTGGCGTCCTCGGCTGGGTCTACATCGGCAGCCGCCGGGTCTCGGCGACGCTGCATCGCCGCTATCAATTTCAATTGAAGCTCTGCCTGCTGCTCTCGGTGGCGGCGGCGAGCCTGTTGATCGGCTCGATCATCACCGACACAGTCTTAAGCGGCCTGCGTCTCTTCGAAGCCCGGATGTCCCTGGTCGGGCTGATTCCACTGACGTCGGCAGCAATCGAATTGGCGGTTGCAGGCACGATCATCGTCGAGCTTCGCAGGGTCATGCAGCGCAAAGCCTTGGTTGCTTCATTGTTCGCCGAAAACAACGCGAACCATTAGCAGTATGTTTCTGAGGAAGCCACGGCAGGACGCCGCCCGAGACGAGAGCTGACGCGACGTCATAAGCGATTGCTTGCTCACGCGTCAGGTCGCTAGGCTCTCCGGGGATCGATCGAACATGCCTTTCCCTTGGGTATTCGGCGTCATACGAGCTCAAATAACGTGGCGTCCTCGTTCGAGGCATCTCCCGAACGGGGGGTGGCGAGGATAGGTTTTGGGGGAATGCTGGGGTAAGCTGCCCGAAGCCTCCTGCCGTCCATTTCGGTTGCTAACGAGCTGAACCTGTATTTTGGGGGCGTCCAAGGGCACTGGGAGTATTGGGTCGCGCCCGGACCGTCGGTGAGGTGTCGTGCCAGAGGCCGCCAGGCTCCATATTGCTACCGGCAAGCGGCCGGAGTTCCTTACCACCAAGGTCGTTCCGCCACGATGGGCGACGGGGCTGATCGAGCGGCCCCGGCTGCTCGGCCTGATCGCCCAGGTCGAGACCATCCGGGCATGCTGGATTTTCACCTCCACCGTCGTCGGCTCATAGCCCTCGTGCGTGAACGTCACGGTGAAGGGCCCTTCCGCCGAAAGTTCGAGCGCGCACGGTGTCCGGCAGCTACCGCCCAACGAGGTCGTCGCCTCGCACCGGAACCCGCTGACGTGCGGAAGCAAGAGGACATTGGACGGCCTTACCCGGAAACGCAGCGCCGTGCCGGACCGTGCAAGCCCTACCTTGCGAGGAAAGTGCCGAAGGAGCATCCTGAAGCTCGCGAACCAAGTCATGTGGGAAATGTCGGCCAAGGTCGGCCCTTCGCGCCCCAATGACGTTGCCGGCTGCACTTGCAGGTGAACCGGCGGATTCGTCGCCCGCCGGTCTCTGATCCGAAAATTGGGGCGATCCCGATGGTCGTTACCGGAACATACGATCCGTATCTCGTCGCCCTGTCCATTGTGGTTGCCTGCTTGGCGTCTTACACCGCCCTCGATCTCGGCAGGCACGTGGAGGCCGCCCGGGGACTTGCGCGTCGCGTCTGGCTGGTAGCGGCTGCGATCACGATGGGAGGCGGAATATGGTCGATGCACTTCATCGGCATGCTCGCCTTCGTGATGCCGACACCGATGTCCTACGACATCGGGTTGACCATCCTTTCGCTCGTGGTGGCGATCTTCGCAACCGGCGGCGGCTTTTACGTCATCAGTCGCCGGAGCGCATCGCCGCTTCGCCTCATTCTCAGCGGCATCTTCATGGGACTTGGCATTGCGGCCATGCATTACACCGGCATGGCGGCAATGCGGGGGCACGCCGAGCTCAGCTACGAACGACTGTTCGTCGCGCTGTCTGTGGTGATAGCGATCGGCGCATCGACGGCGGCACTATGGCTGGCATTCCGAACCACGGAGCTTTGGCAAAAGCTCGCTGCGGCGGTCGTCATGGGCCTGGCCATCTCCGGCATGCACTACACGGGGATGCGGGCCGCCATTTTTGCCGCTCACGGCCCGGTTCGCGAGGCCCAATTCAATGCAAGTCTCGATCAAACCAGCCTGGCGCTGGCGGTTGCCGGCATTACCTTCGTCATTCTGGCCTTCGCGTCGATCGCCTCCCTGTCGGAGCAGAAGCGCGCCGAAGAAGCTCTGCGTGAAGCGCGGGCGGATCTCGCACGCGTCAACCGGGTGACCACCATGGCGCAGCTGACCGCCTCCCTGGCGCACGAAGTGAATCAACCGATTTCCGCCGCCGTCACCAACGCCCAGGCTTGCCTGCACTGGCTCGCCGGCGACACCCCAAATCTCGAAGAGGCGCGCGCAGCCGCAGTGGATATGGTGAAGGACGGAACGCATGCGGCGGAAATCATCAGCCGGATCCGCCTGCTCTTCAAGAAGGGTACTCCCCAACGGGAGTTGTTGGATGTAAACGAAGTTATTCGCGAGATGATCGTCCTCCTGCGCGGCGAGCTGGCGCGATACTCCATATCGGTCCGGCCGCAGCTGGCGGCGGATCTTCCCCAGGTCATGGGAGATCGCGTGCAATTGCAGCAGGTCATGATGAACCTCATCAGTAACAGCATCGATGCGATGAAGGACCTGGATGGGTCGCGCGAACTCGCCATCAAGTCGCAGCGAGCGGAAAACCAGCAGCTTATGGTGTCCGTCAGCGATACCGGCAGGGGGCTGCCCCCGCAGCAGGCGGACCAGGTCTTCAATGCGTTCTTTACCACGAAGTTTCATGGGACCGGCATGGGACTGTCCATCAGCCGCTCCATCGTTGAATCGCACAGCGGCCGCCTGTGGGCTGCCGACAACTCTCCGCGCGGCGCAAGTTTTCACCTCATTCTACCCATCAAAGTCGCGGCACATGAATGACGTCCCCGGTCGCGTCGGCGGCATGGGGGCTTTGCTCCCGATCAAGCCGCGAGGCGTGCCGCGTGTGGCCTGCGCCGCGTAATCCGGGAACGGTTTCCCGGATTTCACGGCCCCGGCCTTCACCGTGAGCGCGTCCAATTCTCGCCGCCGCAGAAAATCAGCAGGCAGCCCTCGATGCGCAGCACATCGGGGCTCAGCAGGATGATGTGCCCGGAATAGGTCTTGCCGTTCTCGGGATTGTAGATCTGGCCGTCCCAGCGATTGCCGCCGGGGCCGCCGGCCCCGCCGGCGGGCTTCATCCCGACGATGATCTGCGTGCCCACGATCGGGCGATCGCGCTTGCCCGGGTCGGGATTGTTCTCGTCCAGCCCGGGCTGCGAGGTCCAGGCGATGGTACCGCAAAGAGCATCGGCGCAGGGCGCGATGCGAATGACGGCGGTCTGGTCCTTGACCAGCCAGTTTCCGGTGGGATCCGCGGCGAGCGCCGGACCCCCGACGAGCGCCAGCGCCGCGGCGATCGACCAAGCTTTTCGCATGTCCTGTCCCGATTCCCCCGCCCGTAGTCCCAAAGCCCTATTTCCATCCATCGCCGGCTGCATTATTGCCAGAGGGCGGACCCGCGCGGGGGGACGGTTCCGCGCTGGAATTCGTGAATTTACCTCTTCCGGAGGGGAAGTTTGCGCCGCCCTCCCGTCACGGCTTTAATTCGCGTCGGCCGGCCCCGGTGGGTGTCCGGCCGCCGAGGGAGACTAGCATGGCCTTGGACGCCGCGGCGCTGTTCGCCGAGCGGGAAGCGGAGCGCTACGCGCTGCATACGCGCCATCTCAACGGGCAGATGGTGCGCGTGCTCAAGACCATCGGCTTCGACGTCCGCTTCCGTGCCGGACGCGGTCAGTACCTGTTCGACCAGGACGGCAAACGCTACCTCGACCTGCTGAGCGGGTGGGGCGTGTTCGCGATCGGCCGCAATCATCCATCTTTGCGCGAAACCCTCAAGGGCGTGCTCGACAGCGACCTGCCCAATCTCGTGCAGATGGAGGTCTCGACCCTGGCCGGCGTGCTGGCGGAGCGATTGCTCCGCTACGCGCCCTATCTGCAAAAGGTGTTCTTCGCCAACTCCGGCACGGAGAGCGTGGAAGCGGCGCTCAAGTTCGCCCGCACCGCGACCGGCCGCCCCGGGCTGGTGTATTGCAGCCACGCGTTCCACGGCCTCACCTATGGGGCGCTGTCGATCAACGGCGATGCGACGTTCCGGCAAGGGTTCGAGCCGCTGCTGCCGGATTGCATCGAGATCCCGTTCAACGATCTCGCGGCGCTGGAACGGGTGCTCGCCGCGCGCGACGTCGCGGCCTTCGTGGTCGAGCCGATCCAGGGCAAGGGCGTGAATCTGCCGGAAGACGGCTATCTGCAAGGCGCGGCGGAGCTCTGCCGCAAGCACGGGACCTTGCTGATCGCCGACGAGGTTCAGACCGGGATGGGGCGCACCGGCCGGTTTCTGGCGGTCGAGCACTGGGGCGTCGAGCCCGACATGGTGGTGCTGGCGAAATCGCTGTCCGGCGGGCACGTGCCGGTCGGCGCGGTGCTGACCCGGAAGTGGATTTTCGACAAAGTGTTCGACCGCATGGACCGGGCGGTCGTGCACGGCTCGACCTTCGCCAAGAACGACCTGGCGATGGCGGCCGGACTGGCGACGCTCGAAGTGATGGAGCAGGAGCGCCTGACCGAGCATGCCGCGCGGCTCGGCAAGCGGCTGCTCGCCGCGTTCGCCCGAATGGCGCGGCAGCACGAGCTGATCAAGGCGGTCCGCGGCAAGGGCTTGCTGATCGGCATCGAGTTCGGAGCGCCGCGCTCGCTCAAGCTCAAGGCGTCCTGGAACGCGCTCGAGGCGGTGAACGCCGGCCTGTTCTGCCAGCTCATCACCATTCCGCTGTTCCAGCACCACAACATTCTCATCCAAGTCGCCGGGCACGGCATTCATACGATCAAACTTCTGCCCTCCCTGATCATTTCCGAAGCGGATTGCGAGTGGATCGAGCGGGCGTTCGCGGCGGCCATCGCCGACGCGCACCGCGTCCCGGGCGCGGTGTGGTCGCTGGGACGAACCTTGATGGGCCGGGCGATCAAGGCCGGCGCCGCCGTGTGAGACCGACGGCCGCTACCTCTGAGTCGTCCTGCCCGGCCCCGGATCAAGTCCGGGGCGGGCTCTTGTGCCGGGAATCCACGATCTTAGCTTCCGGGAGGCCATCTCTAGTCTTGGAGGCTCACGTGGAAGCGAAGAAAGCATACAAGTCCTTCCGCTATAACAACAGCTTGGCCTGGAATAGCGGTCGCCGCGGCAGGACGTCCGCACCCGGCAAGCCCGAAATGGACGTCGGCAGTCCTCCTGAATTCAAGGGGGAGCCGGGCGTCTGGAGCCCCGAGGAGCTGTTGGTCAACGCGCTGAATGCCTGCCTGATGCTGACGTTCGTGTCGATGGCCCAAAGCAAAGGCATAGAGTTTTCGGCTTATGAAAGCGCCGCTGAAGGTCTCCTGGAAAACGTCGACGGCAGGTATCGGATCACGCAAGTCGGCGTTCGGCCCAGCGTCGTCTTGAAATCTCAGGCCGACCTCGAGGCCGCCCGGACGATCATGAACGAGGTCGAGAAAAACTGCTTCATTTCCAACTCCATCACGGCCGAGGTGAAATTGGTTCCGCAGTTTCGGGTGGGATCCGACGCCGTCGGCTAGAAAAGCGGCGCTGTGATCGCGAGCCCGGCCACCTTGGTCACAGGGCGCTCCTCAGCGAATCAAGCATCCAGCAAGAATCACAGCCGACTCATGAGATTCAACGACAGCGCGGAACCCATGATCGATGGACGAGGGCAATGACGGCCGGTCTCGCCATTGCTGGGGCGAGCCTCGCCGTCTGGATCTACCTGATCGCCGCCCGCGGCGGTTTCTGGCTGGCCGCGGAGCGCGACGAGAATGAGCAATCGGCCGAGCCGCGGTCGTGGCCCGCGGTCGCCGCCGTCATCCCGGCGCGCGACGAGGCCGACGTCGTCGCCGAAAGCCTCGGTTCCCTGCTGCGGCAGGATTACCGCGGACCGTTCACGATCGTCCTCGTGGATGACCGGAGCCGGGACGCCACCGCGGACGTGGCGCGCGCGTGCGCGGCGCGCGAAGGCGCCGCCGATCGCTTGACCGTCGTGCCCGGCCGAAAACTTCCCGCCGGCTGGAGCGGAAAGATTTTTGCCATCAAGCAAGGCATCGATCACGTCGAGAGCCGGGCAAAAAATCCTCCCGCATACCTGCTGCTCACCGATGCCGATATCTTCTTCGCGCCGGATGCGCTCACCACGCTGGTGGCGCGCGCCCAAGCCCGCAATCTGGTGCTCACCTCGCTGATGGCCAAGCTGCGCTGCGAGAGTTTGGCCGAGCGGGCGCTGATCCCGGCGTTCATTTTCTTCTTCCAGATGCTCTATCCGTTTTCCCGGGTGAACCGGCCGCGTTTCACCACCGCCGCCGCGGCAGGCGGTTGCATGCTGGTGCGCCGCGACGCGCTCGTGGCGATCGGCGGGATCGAAAAAATCCGCGGCGCCCTGATCGACGATTGCGCGCTCGGCAGAGCACTCAAGACCATCGGGCCGATCTGGCTGTCCCTGACCGAGCGCGCACGGAGTCTGAGGGCCTACCCGCGCGTTGCCGACGTGCGCCGCATGGTCTCGCGCTCGGCCTATGACCAGCTGCGCTATTCGCCGGTGCTCCTGCTCGGGACGATCTCCGGCTTGGCATTGACGTTCCTGGCGCCGCCGCTGCTCGCCGTGCTCGGATCGGGTGTCGCGCAGGCGCTCGGGCTTGCCGCCTGGGCCCTGATGGCGATCGCGTTCCAGCCGATTCTGCGGTTCTACCAGGTGTCGCCGCTGTGGGGCGCGGCGCTCCCCGCCATTGCCGCGTTTTACCTCGCCTTCACGCTCGATTCCGCCTATCAGCATCTGCGCGGCCGGGGCGGGCTGTGGAAGGGCCGTGTCCAGGCCGATCTGTCGGAGACGCGATGAGGACCGCCGCGGAAGTCAAGTCCGGCAAGACCCATCGGGACGAGAACTTCCCGGTGGCTTCCGGCCTGATCGCTCGCCGTCACCGCGGATTGATTCTCGCGTTCTACCGCTTCGTGCGCGCCGCCGACGACGTCGCGGACCATGCCTCGCTCATCGAACCGGACAAGCTCGCGCTGCTCGACCAGCTCGAAGAGGGGCTGCTGGGCGAAAACGAGGCCGAGCCGGACGCGACCGCGTTGCGCCACGCGCTCGCCGAGCGCTCGCTCTCGCCGCGCCACGCCCAGGATCTGCTCACGGCGTTTCGCATGGACGTCACCAAGCGCCGCTATCGCGACTGGGAGGATCTGATCGGATATTGCAGCTATTCGGCGATGCCGGTCGGCCGCTTCGTGCTCGACGTGCACGGCGAGAGCCGCGACACCTGGCCGGCCAACGACGCGCTGTGCGCCGCGCTGCAGATCATCAATCATCTGCAGGATTGCGGCGCGGATTATCGCAACCTCGATCGCGTCTATGTTCCGCTCGATGCGCTGGAGCGCGAAGGGCTGACGGTCGATGCGCTCGGCCGGCCCGAGGCGTCGCCGGCGCTCCTGCGTTGTGTGCGCCAGCTTGCGGAACGCACCGCCGCCCTGCTGCGCGACGCCGAACCGCTGAGCGTGCAGGTCAAAAACTGGCGGCTCGGATTGGAGATCGCCGCCATCCAGCGGCTGGCGCGCACGCTGACCGGGATGGCGCGCCGGCGCGATCCGTTGAGCCAGCGCGTGCACTTGACCAAAGCCGGATTCTTCGGCGTGTCTCTCCTCGGGATCTGCGAGGGCCTCGTCCGGCGCGCGGCGCCCGGTTTTTTGGCGCGGGCGCGAAAGCCGAAAATGCGGGAGGGATGATGGCCGAGATTGCCGCCGGGAACGCCGATAATCGCGCGTCGGGCAGCTCGTTCTACGCGGCGATGCGCATCCTGCCGCGAGCGCGGCGGGAAGCGATCTTCGAGATCTACGGATTCTGCCGCGCGGTCGACGATGTCGCCGACGCGCACGGGCCGCGCGAGCCGCGGCTCGCCGCGCTCGCGCAATGGCGCGCCGACGTACACGCGCTCTACGCCGGCGAACCGCCGGCACGTCTGCGCGGCCTCGTCGAGCCGGTCCGGTGTTACGATCTCAGTCGCGAGGATTTCCTCGCGATCATCGCCGGCATGGAGATGGACGTTACCGCCGACATCCGCGCCCCGGATTTTTCCACGCTCGATCTCTATTGCGACCGGGTGGCGAGCGCGGTGGGACGTTTGTGCGTAAACGTGTTCGGCATGGAGGCCGAGGCCGGAACGGCGCTGGCCCACCAGCTCGGGCGCGCGCTGCAGCTCACCAACATTCTGCGCGACCTCGACGAGGACGCCGCCCGCGGCCGGCTCTACCTGCCGCGCGAAGCGCTCGAGGCCGCCGGCATTCGCATCGACGATCCGGCCCTGGTGCTGATGCATCCGGCGCTCGGCGCGGCCTGCGCTCCCGTCATCGAGCGCGCAAAAAACCATTTCCGCGCGGCCGATGCGATCATGGACCGCTCGCCACGCGGCGCCATCCGCGCGCCGCGCATCATGGCGGAAGCCTACAAGCGGATCCTCACGAGGCTCGTGGAGCGCGGCTTCTCCGCGCCGCGCGTTCCGGTCCGCCTGAACAAGCCGCTGCTGCTGTGGATCCTGATCCGCCACGCGCTGTTCTGATGCGCGATCATGCCTCTGCCGAGCCCGACAGCGATCCGCGATGCGTCAGAAAGCCACCGCAAAGCCCAGTCCCGGCTGACAACGCAGGTAGCTCTGCGAGCCCCGTTCACTGGTCCAAGTCAGCTGATCGCCGATGATCATCAGACGGACGTTCGCAGTCCAACGATCCTGCGCATTGGAGCAATTCGCGACGACGCTCCATCCCCGCGCGGTCCGCCTCTTGCTCTCGAACGTGCAAGACGTTTCGCCGGCATGGGCTCCACGGCTGCCGATTACGGCGGGCAAGAAGCCGTTCCGGCCGGGCCGAGGCGAACAGGCACTCGCGTCGACTCCCCAGACTCCCACGAACGGTTCCGCTTTGTCTTCGCTGCCGCCGAACAGGCTGCGTTCGGTGGCTTCGTCCCAAATCTCATCCGCCGCCACGTCGTGATCCGACTTGAACGCCTTGAGCGCCTTGCGTGACAACGGGCCCCACACGCCGGTGGCCGATGCCGACAGGTAGCCCAGATGGATCAGCCTCTGCTGAACCTCCTTGGCGCCATCGTGGTCGGCCAGGTTGCGCCGCGGCGGTTCGACTCGGGGCTCCTCCTTCGGCGCTTGCGGGGCGGCCTCCGTCACCCGTGCCCATTGGGCCGGCTCGAGAACGGGATCGAACGTCCCGGATGCAGGATCTTGGACGGTCGCCGGCGTTCCCGCGCGATCGAGCGGCGCATTGGTCGCCGCCGACCTGGAGCTATCCTTCCTCGCCGCCGTGACCGATTCGGCCATGCCGGCAGAATTGAATCGAATCCGCGGCGGGGTCAGTACGATGACGAAACAAAATAGAAATGCGCCGATTACGGCCAGCCTGGCCGGATTGGACGGATGCCGCAGATGCAACGCAACAGCCGCTGCGGCGGCGGTCCAGCTCCGCCGGCCAAAGCGTCCGAGATGCATTCGCGAGCGCCTCCCCCAGGGAATCGCGGTCCATGCTCTCTCGTGCGCGTAATACAGCATGATCTTCGTGATCGTCTCGGCACTGGCGATCGAGCTCGCGAACAAAAGATTCTTCGTGACCAAATACGACAATAGCAAAGTATCGATGCTGCCCGTCACGCGCCAGCTGATTGCTTTCGCCACGGACCTGTGATGCCCTTCCCGCGCGCCAAGAAACACGTCGCCCTCCCGAATGCGCGGCTGAAGACCGCTCCGGCCGATCCGATCCCGTAGCGAGCTAATTCAGCGGGCTTGGCTCAGGCAAATCGGAATTGGTGTCGTCGTGCAAGTCCCTGAACTGCTCGCCGAGCAGCACCCAAGCTCGTGCCAAGCCGACAAGCACGGTCTTTTCTTCAACTCCTTTCGCTCGCTCCGCCATGCGCAGGCACTCCATTGCATCGCTTTGAAAGTTGATGACATTGCTCATCCGCCGCCCTCCACTGAACCTGCACGACGCGCCTTCGCGATTGCAATTTCCGGCCGAGACCGGATCGATGGCAATCCGGCGGTCGGAACGTCCCCCAAATTCCGATTCGGGAGGCTTCACTGATCCTCGGGCGATTTTATGATTCCCAAGAGTCCTGATTGGGGCACTGCGATGTGAACCGGCGGCGTGGCAACAAGATGAATACGCACGTTGTTACAAGCGCAAACCTGGATCGGCTCACATTTCAGGTTTGCGAGACGACCCGGTTTCCAGCGAAAAATTGAGACGATGGGCAGGCGAAATCGCCGATGGCTCGGTTCGGCGGACTGCACTGCCGTTGACCGTCAAGGTGATTATCCGGTAGTGGGTCACAAACTGGCCCACTACCGATTATCCACGTCGCGCGGACCCGCCTCGATCCGCCGAGGACCAGGACCGGCGTCGAGCAAATACAAACTCCAACGGAGTCGTTTCACAAATTTACCCTACGCGCGCCACAAACCGCGCGCACGATTCCCGTGCTGGGACGCCGTGATTCCTCCCGGCAGGAGGGTCGCGATTATCGAGCTTTCGCCAGGCACTCGGGGTGCGCCGCCAAACGCGCCGCGAGGCAATGGTCACCGACGACTGGTGGAAATGCAATCGCAGCTCGTCCGCTCCTGATGCGGCGCTTTTGCATCTCCCGGCGCATCGCCGGTCTGAAAGACAACACCGCCGAATCTCGGCGTGCTCTGTACCAACGCGTCGAGACTGTGCTGGTCGAGCAACTGCGGGAACTCGATCCGCCCCTTGAAGAGCCGGAGATCCTGCGCGAGCGCCTGTCCCTGGAAGATGCCGTCCGCAGGGTCGAGGCGGATGCCGAGAGGCGTGTGGTCGATCGGTCGGGCGAATCGACCCCGGCGCGCCGGAGATTTCCACGCACCCGAGTCGCGGCTTTCGACGGCGCCTTCGTCGCAACAGGGATCGAGGCGCCCAGATTGGTGCCCGGAAGCGAAAACACCGACCCGCGCGGCCCTGCACTGGACCGTTCAGCGCCGTCCGCGGAGAATGCCAACCGACGCCGGGGCCGGGGCCGACTCGTCCACCTAATGGCTCTGACAACGGCTTGGTTGGTAGTTCTGGGGACG
>WNEY01003015.1_pt1 | contig 12514 bp, 10 predicted proteins | sample 5400531 | NCBI WGS metagenome assembly WNEY01 (sample SAMN13153338, study PRJNA577476) | soil metagenome | isolation source: 200 cm saprolite under Douglas fir tree site 1 | place: USA:California | collected 2015-04-18
GGACTCGCTGCGCCGGCTGACGCAGAACCTAAGCCCCGACGTCGATCCCGCGAACCTGGTGGAGGCCCAGGTGGTCCGTTTCCCGTCGTACGACGGGCTCGCGATCCCGTCGCTGCTCTACCGGCCGCCCCAGGTGGGCTCGGCCCACCGGGCGCCCGCGGTGCTGTGGATCCACGGCGGCCCGGGCGGCCAGTCGCGCGTCGGGTACAGTGCGTTCACGCAATACCTCGCGAATCACGGCTACGTGGTGCTGGCGGTGAACAACCGTGGCAGCGGGGGCTACGGCAAGACGTTCGACAAGCTGGACGACCAGCGGCACGGGGAGGCCGACCTCGACGACGTGGTGTGGGCGAAGCGCTACCTCGCGACCCTGGGCTACCTGGACACGAGTCGCGTGGCGGTGGCGGGCGGGAGCTACGGCGGCTATCTCACGCTCGCGGCGCTGACGTTCCGCCCGGACGCGTTCGCCGCCGGGGTCGACTTCTTCGGGATCTCGAATTGGGTGCGCACGCTCCGCAGCATCCCGGCGTGGTGGGAGTCGTTCCGCAAGGCCCTCTATTCCGAAATGGGCGATCCGAATGGGGCGGACTCGGTGCGGCTGTACCGCATCTCGCCCCTGTTCCACGCGGAGCAGATTCGGAGGCCCTTGCTCGTGCTCCAGGGAGCCAACGATCCCCGGGTGTTGAAGGTCGAGTCCGACCAGATCGTGGAAGCGGTGCGCCGCCGCGTCGGGGTTGCGGAGTACCTCGTGTTTCCCGACGAGGGGCACGGGTTCATCAAGAAGGAGAACAACATCAAGGCGTACCGCACGGCGCTCGAATTCCTGGATAAGTACGTAACGGGGGCGCCGCACGCCTCCGGGAACTAGGGCGGCTACTTCCGTCGCTTCGATCCCAGCAACGAATGCTTCACGACGCTGTCCGGCGCGCTGTCCCCGTGCCGCACCGTGAATACCGTTTTCCGCGTCAGCCCGAGATCGAGCTCCACGACCAGGTGACTGCGGTCGCGTGCCATCCGCCACGCTCGGGACGACTTCGGCTCGCCGCGCGTCACGGCTCGCGCGGCTGCGACGACTGCCTCCGGGGGATCGCTCACGGCGGCAAGCTGCGCGCAGGTGGAGCAGCGGCGCGCTGGGCGGGCCAGCTCGAGCTGCCCAGGACCCGCTGGCTCCGCTAGATCCGCGGTGCACACGTCCCGCCCGCAGTACCCGCACGCCGCCCGATGCCGCGCGCACGCGCCTTTCCCGCAGATCGGACACTCGCTCACACCGGTGAGCGAGAACGTCTGGCCGTCCACGTGGCACTGCTTGCGGTGCTCCGCACAGCCGTAGGAGCCGTTCGCGTCGTGTAGCGGCTCCAGATGGGTGACGCAGTGCCGCAGCTCGTCCTCGACGCACAGGGCCGAGTGGCCGGCGCAGACGAGCTTGCCGCAGGAAGCGCACGCCCCGACCTCATCGGACGCGAAGATCGCCGCCGGCTCCTCGGCACACGCGGCCCGGTGCTTGCCGCAGACCAGGCGCCGCGACGTGTCGGTGCGGCGCAGATGCGGCGAGCAGTGCACCTGCCCATCGACGACGCACACGGCCTGATGCGCCGTGCAGACCGACTTGCCGCAGCTCGCGCATTGCGTCACCTCGTCCACGCCCACCGGCTCGTTGGTTCCGCCCTCACAGTACCGCAGGCACGCCGTGCACAAACGGCGGCTTCCCTTCGGCGCGTCCGCGCGGCTCTGCTCGGCGTGCCGGTTGCAGACGATCCGCCCGCAGCTGCCGCAGGCCGCGAGACAGGCCGAGCAGGCCGTGTGGCCGCCCTCCGCGCACACTCCCTCGTGCACCGAGCAGTGCGCCATGCGGCAGGACTGGCACACGCGCGCGTGCTCCTCGCAGGCGGGCTGCTCATCCACACGGCACCGGGCGATGCCGTGGTCCGCGCAGAAGTCCTCGGCGCAGACCGAGCAGCGAGACGAGCAGGCCTCACAGCCGCAGTGGTCGTGCCGGCAGATCACCAGGCTCGCGGGCGGGCGGCCGCAATGTGGACATGCCATGATCCAGGCGGCCGACCCGGTCGAGCTCAAGGCCCGCTGCGCGCTGAAGGTCGCGCGACGGCCCCGAGACGACTCGAGCTGCCACTCGGCGCGCTGCATCAGGACAGCCGCCTCGATGAGCTGCAACGGATGCACGACGGCCTTCACCTGGCTGCGCCTGATCTCCTCGGTGCGGCGACGCTCGGCGAGCGCCGTGACGGTGCTAATGGCCTCCGGGTCGGACTGCTCTTTCAGGATCGACTCGAAGTACCGGTCCAGCCTGCCGAGCTCGGTGGCGAGCGCCTGCTCCGCCGCGGCGCGCCGCGCGGCCACCGGCTCCGCCGATTTTTCCTGGAGATGGCTCAAGAGCAGGCGGAGCAAGTCGGCCGGCTCCCGCGCCGGGACGGATGCCGCCTTACCCGCGTCAGACGGATCCGCGGGCTCCACCCGGCCCGCCTCCAAGTCCCGGAACGCGCCGGCCAGATCGTCACCGACTTTGGCGCCGGCCGACAGGTCGTACACGTCGCTTTCGACCACCGCTTCCTCGACCCCCGCCCCGGCGCGCAGCACGACGCGCGCGACGAGCCGCCCCACGGGATGCACGGCAACTCGCGTCGCGCTCTGTTTGACCGCGCCGTCCCGCACGGGAATCGTCAGCTCGGCGGTCTTCGAATCACTCGCGGCGCCCGGCGCGATCAGGCCCAGTGAGAGTCGCGCCGCGCGTGCGCGGATCGCTTCGATCAGCTGCGAAAGGAACGGGCTGCCGAGCACGGCGATCTCGGCGTCCGGGTCGCGCTCGAGCGCGTCGAGCGAGAACGCGAGCCGCAGCGATGTGCGGTCCCGGAAAAAGGCTCGTTCGGACTGGGGCAAGCTCAGCTCGGAGTGGTCGGGGCCGAGCGCGGCCTGTTTCACGCCGGCGAGCCCGCAGTAGCGCTCGAGCAGCGGCCGGATGCGCGCGTCGGCGAGGGGATCGGTGTCGCCCCCCCCGGCTGCCGCCGGCGGGGGAGTCTTTGGGCCAGGCTTGCGCCGGGGTTTGCGCTCGGGTTTCTGGGGGGGGCGGCGTTTCACGCGGCGTCCACCTCAATGTCCACCAGCACCAGGGGAAGGCGCTCCACCTGCGCCACGAGCGTGATGGCGCGTCCGGCGCTGGTCAAGCCCGTGAGCCGCACCAGATCTCCGTATTCGGGATGACTGCCGGCCGGTTGCTGCGTCGTGACGCCCCCGATCGGCTCGATCGACTCGAGGGCCTCGAGCAGTTCCGTTACGTGCACGCCGAGCCGGTGGCGTTTCGCCTCCCAGCCCGCTGCCTTGACGAGCTGGCTCGTGCCCAGCCCGAGTCGCAGCCGACCGGGGACCGACAGCGTCTCGAACCGACGCTCGAGGCGCATGGCGTTGTCGTCCGGCGCGATGAGGGAGTTCAGCTGCTCCTGCTCCTTGCCCGCCGCGCTGCTCTTCTCGATGTCGGCGCCGATCGTCTCCACCCGGCGTGCGAAGTCTTCCTCGCTCTCGGCTGCGAGCCACTCTTCCGCCAGCCGGCCCTCGAACTGCTGCGCGCCGCCGAATTCGCCGAGGATCAGGTCCAGCTCGCCCACCACCAGCTCGAACAGCTTGATCTTCCGGTCGAGCAGCTGGAGGATGTACGACTCGATCGTCCCCGCCGCGGCGAGGTTCACGATGTGGACCTCGCGCGTCTGTCCGATGCGGTGCAGGCGTCCGATGCGCTGCTCGACCACCATGGGGTTCCAGGGGAGGTCGTAGTTCACGAGCACATTGCAGAACTGGAGGTTCCGTCCTTCGCTGCCGGCGCGGGTGGCGATCAGGACGCTCGTCTGGTCCGCGTGGAAGGCGCGGATGCGCTTGTCCCGATCGGCCGTCGAGTGAGCGCCCCAATAGACGATCGGCTGCCGGCCGAGCTTCTTCACGCGCTCTTCGATCAGCTGAATCGTCGGGCGGTGATCGCTGAAGACCACGAGCCGGTCCGGTGTTTCTTTCAGTAGTTTGGTCAGCACGTCCAGCTTGGCGTGTGTCTTGATACCCTGCGCCCGCTTGGCGAGCTGCTTCGCGATGACACGGTACTCGGGGCTGATGCGCTCGCTCTCCGCGAGGTGGGCGAGCGATTCGGCGAGCGCCCGCGAGGAGGAGCACAGCCGCTGGCGCAGGTGGATGACAGCGAGCTGCAGAATGCCCTTCTTGGTCGGCCGCCGGCGTAGCACCTCCTCCTCCGTCTCTTCCTGCTCGGCCGGCTGGATGAAGCCTTCCCGGTAGAGCCGGCGCAGAAACTCGGTGGTGCGCCGGTACAGGTCCGCCTCGGCGCGCGTCAGCTTGACCTCGGGGTGTCGCGGCCGGCGCGGCGGCAGGGCCAGGTCGTCGACCACGCTCGAGCGCCGGGTGCGGATCATCACCTCGTGCGTCAGCGCGCGCAGGGCCTCGGGGTCACGCGGCTGGCGGTGATCGCCCGCGACGAGGTGCTCGGTTTTGAACTCCTGCCAGGTGCCGAGCTGGCCCGGTCGGAGCAGGGTGATGAGGTTGTACAGCTCGCGCAGGTCGTTCTGGAGCGGCGTGGCCGTGAGCAGCAGGATGAAGTCGCGCTCGATCTTCTCGATGAACTGGTAGGTCGCGCCGCGCTGGCTCTTCACCTTGTGCGCCTCGTCCACGATCACGAGGTCCCAGCGGTGCCGCAGGATCTCTTCGGCGTGGCGGCGCGAGCGCGCGCGGTCGTGCGACACGATCGCCTTCGTGACGCGGGGCCAGTCGTCGGGCTCGGCCGGTGTGTCGAAGCGCTCGAAGAACTTCTCCTCGAGCTCCCCCTGCCACTGCCCCACGAGCGAAGCGGGCGTCAGGATCAGCGCGCGGCGGGCGAGCCCGCGGATCGCGAGCTCCTTGTAGATGATGCTCGCCTCGATCGTCTTGCCCAGGCCCACCTCGTCGGCGAGGATGGCGCGGCCGCCCATGTCGCGCAGCACCCGTTGGGCCACGTCGATCTGGTGAGGCAGCTCCTTGATCGCGTTGGCATCGAGGGTGATCAGCCGATCGAAGCCCGGGACGAGCGCGATCCGTTCCGCCTCGCGCCGCAGCTCGTACCAGGCGCGCGCGGCCGGGGGCTCCTTGAGCTTGGCGGCGAACGCCGCGAGGGCGGGCTCATCGACGACCCAGGAGTCGTCGGGCAGTGGGTGGGGGTGGGGGTCGGGTAGCGTCACGCAATACCTTAAGAGTGCGGGACGCAATATAGGGAATCGGGGTCGCATTTTCTTGGTGAAGCGGTTACGCCACGCGCTTCGGGCTCGAGGAGCGGTGGCGCCAGCCGCAGCGACGCGTATATCTCACACGAAAGGAGAGGGTCTGAGGGTGGCGGACGCCGCTCCATGACGAACATCAAGCCCCGACAGAGGGAGCGATGGCACGAGATCTGGATCTTGAGGCGAGAAACAAGGCGCTGGTTCTCGAGGCATTCGACGCACTATTCAACCGGAGAGACTTCGAGGCCGCTGAGAAGTACTGGTCGCCCACGTACGTCCAGCACAGCACAGGGATTGCCCCCGGGCGGGACGGGCTCTTCTCGTTGGTGCATGGTCTCACGAGGCGCTACGAGAGCTCGCTCGCCGTCGCCGAGGGCGACTACGTCATGGTCCACGGGCGCTTCAGTGGAGGTGGGAGGCCGACCCGGATCGTCGTCGACATCCTCCGCATGGAGGGAGGACGTCTCGCCGAGCACTGGGACGTCGTGCAAGACGAGGCGAGGAAGGTCGAATCGAAGAGCGGCCTCCCCATGTTCGGCGAGGCGTTTCCGGATTGAGCGACGGCCGCGGCGTCCCGTCACGACACTTTGGGAGATATGGCCATGGTCACACTGACGATCAACGGCACGACTCACACGGTCGACGTGCCATCGGACATGCCCCTGCTCTGGGTGCTGCGGGACGTGGTCGGCCTGACCGGCACGAAGTTCGGCTGCGGCATCGCCGCCTGCGGAGCCTGCACCGTGCAGCTCGACGGACAGCCAATCCGCTCGTGTGTCACCCCCGTGGCCGCGGTCGCCGGGAAAAAGATCACCACCATCGAGGCCATTGGGGAGACGCCGGCCGGCCGGAAAGTGCAACAGGCCTGGTTGGACTTGGAAGTCGTGCAGTGCGGCTACTGCCAGTCCGGCCAGATCATGTCCGCCGCCGCGCTGCTCGCGAGCAAACCGCATCCCACTGACGCGGACATCGACGCCGCGATGTCCGGGAACATCTGCCGCTGCGGCACGTACGTGCGCATCCGCGCCGCCATCAAGCACGCTGCGAAGGGAGCCTGACCGTGCACACCGTATCGCGACGCGACTTCGTGGTGGTGCTCACCAGCGCCGGCGGCGGATTGCTGCTCGGCTGCCGGATCGGTGAGCGCTCGCGCGCGGCAACCACAGCCGCCGCCGCGGCGCCGCCCGCCTTCGCGCCGAACGCGTTCATTCGCATCGGCACCGACGGCCGCATCACGCTCATCATGAATCAGGTCGAAATGGGGCAAGGCATGTATACGTCGATGCCTATGCTTCTGGCGGAAGAGCTGGAGGTCGGGCTGGACCAGGTCCAGCTCGAGCACGCCCCAGCGAATGACAAGCTGTACGCCAATCCGCTGGTCGGTTTCCAGATGACGGGCGCCTCGTCATCGGTGCGCGTGATGTACACCCCCTTGCGGACGGCAGGCGCGACCGCGCGCACGATGCTCGTAGCCGCCGCCGCCCAGACGTGGGATGTCGACCCGGGGTCGTGCCGGGCGCGGCACGGCGTGGTGACCCACGTGACGACCGGCCGTACGCTCACCTACGGAGCGCTGGCCGAGAAGGCGGCCAAACTGCCGGTGCCGGAAAAGATCGCGCTCAAGGATCCGAAGGACTTCAGGTTGATCGGAACGCCTGCGAAGCGGCTCGACACCCCCGCGAAGGTGAATGGGACGGCAGTGTACAGCATCGACGTACGGCTGCCAGGGCTGAAGATCGCCACGCTTGCCGAAAGCCCGGTGTTAGGGGGCAAGGTCGCCAGCCTGGACGATAGCAAGGCCAAGGCGATCCCTGGTGTGCGTCAGATCGTGCGCCTCGATGACCTGGTCGCCGTGGTGGGCGATCACATGTGGGCGGCGAAGCAGGGATTGGCGGCACTCGCGATCCGCTGGGACGACGGACCGAACGGAAAGATGTCGACTGATGACGTCGTGCAGGGACTCGACGCCGCTTCGCGAAACCCAGGCGTGGTTGCACGGAAACAGGGGGCCGCTGACGCGGCGCTTTCGGGTGCGGCGAAGAAAATCGAAGCCGTGTACCAAGTCCCCTTCCTGGCGCACGCCACAATGGAACCGGTGAACTGCACGGTGCACGTCCGGAACGACGGTTGCGAAGTCTGGACCGGGTCCCAGGTGCTGAGTCGGGTGCAGGCAACGGCGGCCCAGGTCACGGGCTTCCCGCCGGAGAAGGTGGTCGTCCACAACCATCTGCTTGGGGGTGGATTCGGCCGCCGGCTCGAGGTCGACTTCGAAACCAAGGCCGTTCGCATCGCGAAAGAGGTCGAAGGCCCGGTGAAAGTCGTTTGGACTCGGGAGGAGGACATCCAGCACGATGTGTATCGCCCTTACTACTACGACCGGATCGCCGCGGGCCTGAGCCCGGAAGGCAGGCCGGTCGCCTGGACCCATCGGTTCCTTGGTCCGTCCATCCTCGCCCGCTGGGCGCCTCCCGCGTTCAAGGACGGGCTCGACGGCGACGCGACAGACGGGGCTGTGCAGCTGGTCTACGATATCCCAGCGATCCAGGTCGAGTACCTGCGCCACGAGGAACCGGTCCTCCGTACCGGCTTTTGGCGCGGCGTGGGCGTCACCCATAACACCTTCGTGATCGAGAGCTTCATCGACGAGCTCGCCGCGGCGGCGAAGACCGATCCCGTGGAGTACCGGCGTGCGCTCCTGGGCAAGGTGCCGCGGGCCCGCGCGGTGCTCGACCTCGCGGCGCAACAGGCCGGGTGGGGACGCCCGTTGCCCGCCGGGCGCGGCCGCGGCGTGTCCCTCCTCTATAGCGGATGGAACACCTACCTCGCCCAGGTCGCCGAGGTGGAGGTGTCCAAGTCGGGGGAGGTGCGGGTGCACCGCATCGTCTGCGCGGTCGATTGCGGCACGATCGTGAACCCGGACATCGTGAAGGCGCAGATCGAAGGTGGCGTTGTGTTCGGCATCAGCGGCGCGCTGTGGGGCGAGATCACACTCAAGAATGGGCGGGTCGAGCAGTCCAATTTCAACAATTATAGAGTACTGCGGATGAACGAAACACCCACGATCGAGGTGCACCTCGTGCGCAACCTCGAGCCGCCCGGCGGGATCGGCGAGCCGGGCACGGCTGTCACGGCCCCAGCGCTGGCCAACGCGATCTTCGCGGCGACCGGCAAGCGAATCCGCACGCTGCCGCTGAAGCCGGACCAACTCCGCTCGGCTTGAGGAGACCGCCAGGCGCCGGCTCGCCAAAAGCAGGCTCGACAGGGGAAGCGGCAATCCATCTCCGGGATCGCCGACGTCTACTGTACGACAACGCCATCCCAAACCATACTTCAGGGACCATGCGCTCCCTCCTGCTACTCGTCTTCCCGCTTGTAACTGCTGCAGCGCCCGCCCAGCTCTCGCGAGCGCCGGCGAGCGAGGTCGCCGTGTTCGCCGGGGGCTGCTTCTGGGGCGTGGACGCGGTGTTCAAGCACGTGCACGGCGTGGTGCGCGTGGTGTCGGGATATTCGGGGGGCAGCGCCGCGACCGCGCACTACGGCCTGGTCAGCACCCACACGACGGGGCATGCCGAGTCGGTGGAGGTGACGTTCGATCCCGCGCAGGTGTCCTACGGCGACTTGCTGCGCGTGTTCTTCACGGTGGCGCACGACCCCACCGAGCTCAACCGCCAGGGGCCGGACGAGGGCACGCAGTATCGCTCGGTGGTCTTCTACGCCACCGATGCGCAGCGGCGGGCGGCGCTCGGCTACATCGCGCGCCTCGAGCGCGATCACGTCTTCGGCCGGTCGATCGTGACCGAGGTCGTGCCGCTGGTGCGGTTCTATCCGGCCGAGGAGTATCACCAGAACTATCTCGCCCGCCATCCGGACCAGCTCTACATCGTCTACAACGACCTGCCCAAGCTCGCGCAATTGCAGGAGCGGCTCCCCGAGCTGTATCGGCCGTAGCTTCACGCGGCTCGGTGCATGTCAAGGAAGGGCGCTAGGCCCTGCGGGCAGCCGCCGCGACCGCGGCGAGATCCTCGACCAACAGTTCCCAGTGGTCGGGTCGGAGCCGCGCGCGCAGGCGCGCCTGGGCGCGCTGCCAGGCGGGGCTAGCGCGCGCCAGCCGGCGCCGCCCCGCGGGCGTGAGGGTCCAGCGCACCTCGCGGCGGTCGGGTCCCGCGCCGGCGCGGATCCAGCCCGCGCGGGCGAGGGGCCGCAGCGTGCGACTGAGCGTCGTGGGGTCGAGCGCGAGCAGCTCTCCCAGCGCCATTTGCGGGGTCGTTCCCGTCCGTTCCAGTGCCTGCAACAGGGTGAATTGCGTGGCGCGGAGCCCGGTGCCCTGGAGCGCCGCGTCGTAAGCTTGCGTCACTGCGCGGGCCGCGCGGCGCAGGCTGGCGCAGGCGCAGTCGAGCACGGGGAGGGGCAGCGCCTCAGCGCGCATCCGCGCTCCGGCCCAGGGTGATGAGCCGCCGGAAGATGAACACGTGGCTCGCCAGGAAGATCGGCACGAAGAACGTGGGGATCACGACGAGCGGCAGCCCGAGCACCGGCTGGATGCCGGGCGTGATGGCGCGAAGGGTCACCCAGGTGGCGGTCGCGACCGCGACCACGAGGTCGAGCGCGCCGAACACGTTCCAGGCGTGGGTGAGGGCGCGTCGGGTCGGCGTGCGGGGGTCTCCTGCCGCGATGAGGACGATGGCGAGTGCGGCCGTCGCGATGTCGCCCCAGCCGGCGCGCTGCGCGAAGACGGGGGCGATCTGGCCGCGGGCGGCGAGCACGAGGAACGTGATCCCGATGAAGCGGAAGGCGTTGATGCCGATCAGCGCGCGCAGCGGCAGGGCGTCGATCCAGGCGCGGAGCCCGGGGACGGCGGTGCCCGCCGCGACCGTGGCGACCAGGAGCGTGAGGATGATGAGCTGGGGACCCGGGAACGGGAGCCGGGCGAGGAATCCGGTGGCACCCGCGATGATGGCGAGGCCGAGCCAGGCGGCGACCGCGGCAAGGGCGGCGCCGGGGAGGCGGGGGAGGGAGATGGAAGTGGTCATCGTGATCCTCTTGCAGGGGGGTTAGTCGGGCTGACACTTGTATATACAACTACTCACCCGCGAAGCGGGTTCCCGGCGGTTCCGCCATCCCGGGCGATAGAGCCGCCGAGCCGGTAACATTGAGAGCAAGGAGGTGCGCGCATGAAACCGTCGCCCGAGCAGTTGACGCGTCTCAAGGCCTACTACGAAGCCAAACTTTTCGGCGCAGTCGAAATCAACGCCGTCAAGCACAAGGTGCAGGACGGACGAGGCGTGTTCGCGCTGCTCGACGCCCGGGACCGCGACTCCTTTCTCGCCGGTCACATCCCCGGCGCCCTGAGCGTCCCCCTCGATCAGGCTGCCGAGGCGGTCAAGATCCTCGCCGCCGATCGGCAGTACGTGACCTACTGCTGGAGCCATACCTGACACCTCTCGGCCCGGCTGGCTCTACAGTTGGTAGAGCACGGATTGTTCGCGCGAGAGATGAATGCCGGCTGGGAGGAATGGGTGGCGGCCAAGATGCCCACCCACTCGACATCGACCGTCACACACTATCGGTGCAGCTGCTCGGACCTGGGGGCGGGCGTATGATCCCGCCCTGAGCCGGCGCACACGTGGCTAGTTCGCCACCGCGCCGTCGTACACGCGCCGGAACTCGATCAAGCGACCGCGCCCGCCTTCGGACTTGACGATCACGAAGAGGTGCTTGCCGTCCTGAGATCGGAGATAGTCCTCGGTCACCTTGCCGCCACCCGATACCTTGCGCTCGACCACGAAATCGTTCCCCTGCCAGCGGCCCGCGATCTGCACGTCCCCGCCCCCCTCTACCTTCTGGGTGACCTTCCGGCCGTCGCGGGATAGGACCAGCGCCTCACCGCTGTCGGGTGCAAACGCGACGCTCGAGTCGGTCTGCACGATCGTGAGTGCAGGGACCACATGGAACACGAGCTGCATCGTTTGGCGCATCCGCTGGCGCTGCTCGTCGCTCATCCCACCCCGCCCCGCACCGTCGCGCGCGCGGCCGAAACCTCCCCGCCCACCACCCCTGCGGTAGCCACCGCCGGGGCGGCTCCCGCGCGATTCGCCGCCGCCGCTGTCTTGCGGCTGGAGCATGTCCCGGGGGTTGTCGCTTTGCGCGGCGTCGAACGTCCATCGCCCGGAGAGATCCGGCTGCTGAGCCACCAGCGGGGTCGCGGCGGCACCGGCGAGCAGAGCTGCTCCGACCAGCGCGACCGCTGTCGTCACGTTCATTTTGCAACCTCCTCCTCTTGGGCAAGCGATGGAGTCTCGGGGCTCATGCGCTCGGCGACCGGTGCACCCATGAGCGTTATACGGACGGGATGCGCGAGAGGTTGACCGGCCGAGCGTCTCCCTCGGGAACGCCGCATTCAGCGGCCGCGATACGACGCTCGTATTCCCTGTCAGGGACTAGAGGGTCGTCAACGATTCACTTCGGGACTGGCGCTCGGAGAGATCCGCTCGTGGTCGACAAGATGCGGCACGCGTTAGCACGGGCGCTCGCGGTCCCCGCCCTCTGGGTGAGTACCGTGGCCTTTCCGATCATGGTCCTGGCGTACTGTCTGGCGGTCATTGCACTCGACAGCATCGAGCGCGCGGTGCGGCGTGGCAGACACCGGTGAACGAGAGCCAGGACGAGCGCGGAGGTCTTCCTACCGCACTTTCTATGGTGGTTCTGTGGGGTCAAGACCACGGCAGGCTGCGGCAAGAGCTGCTGGTGACCTGCCGCAACAGGCGAAATGCGTGCTTGTGCAACAGGTTGTCGCATCGCGTCGCCGGACCGCCGGGCGCAATCCCTTGTGGAACCGGCGGATGCGCCGGGGCATCGGGTTTGCGCTGGGAAGGAGCCATGATCACGCCCATCATCCACCGCGTGCTGACGCGCGAGGACCTGGCCCGACTTGTCGCCGAGATCGGCCGGGTCGACCAGGCCGAGGCCCGCGCTGCCGAGGAGGCCGTGCAGGCAGGCGCAGTGGACGCCGTGCTCGACTCACCGGCGGCGTTGGAGGCGGTGCGCGGTCGGGGCGGCGCGCCCGCCGCGGTCCCCCTGACCATCCTCTGGTACGTTCCGGTGCGCGCGGCCCTACGCGCACGGGGCGTGTCCGACCTCGAGCTCGCCGACTACGCCGCGACCGTGCCCGTGGTGTTCGCGACCTGGCGCGCCGTGCACGCCGTCGCGCGAGGCGAGACGGGCATCGGCGTGTGGTGGCGGTACGTGGCGTCGCTCCC
>WNEY01003018.1_pt1 | contig 12508 bp, 10 predicted proteins | sample 5400531 | NCBI WGS metagenome assembly WNEY01 (sample SAMN13153338, study PRJNA577476) | soil metagenome | isolation source: 200 cm saprolite under Douglas fir tree site 1 | place: USA:California | collected 2015-04-18
AGGAAGGACACCATTGTTTTGGCCGAAGCCACGGTGTCTGTGACCCTCAGCGCCGGGGTGGCCACCAGTGGTGTCATACAGGATCCTGAGACCCTCGTTGGTGCTGCAGACGCGGCCCTCTATCGTGCGAAGCGCGGCGGGCGCAATCGGGTCGAAGTGGCCACGGCCGCCGACATGAAGGCGGGATAAGCCGGCAGGCGCAGTGCCCTACCGCTCATAACACGTCAGAAAAATAGCCCTCACGCCGCCTCTCCGGCTCTCCCTCGCGCCAGCGGTCCTTGTTCTGGCGCCGTTTCCGTCGGGCTGGACGCGGAGTCTGGTGCTCCTCACTCTGGACACTGGGGCGTTCGGCGGCAGGGGTATCAAGATGGGCCCGCAACGTATCCACAATCGCATGAAAATAGATGTAGGCATCGACAAAAGCCGGGAAGTGTTGGAGTGGCTCAAGAGTGGGCTCTGTCGTCAAGGTCTCACATACGCTGCTGATCTGGCGCTGTACCACTTTGGAGGGTGCCGCTGCCGCGAGGATCTGCAAGCGTTGGTGCAAGAGCGGGACTACAGTGAGATAGCGCGCCGTTGCTGCCAGGCTACTGACAGAAGGAGCGCTAGTGGCTGCCGCAGAGGTCGGTAAGCCCTGGGCGATATACTGCAGCACCCGCGCGTACCGGATCAGCGCATGCACATCAGCAAAGGCAATGAACAGCACATCGCGATTGAGGCCGAGACGCTCGGGGAACAGCGCAGCAAAATCCGTACTGCCCTCATACGCCGCGTGTGGCCAGGGCAAGGCTTCGATGCCATGCGTCTCTACTAAGCGCTGTTTGTCGCGCTGATGCTGGGCGTAGAGCGTCACTTCTGCCTCATCTGGCACCACCCTGGCACCGACTGCTTGACCGTTAAACCACAAGTGCACCATCGTCACCAGCTTCCCAGTCGCTTCGTCCAGATCGGCCAGTTCCTGCATCTCGACCCATGGGGCGTCCGCTGCCCCCGGCACCGTGTGCTCCTGGATAGGCACGTCATGCTGCGCGAAAAGACTACAGACACGCTGGCGATAGGCCATGCGGTCTTGTTCTTGGGACCGCACGGTCAGCAGCATGTGATGGTGCTCCGCCATCTGACGCAGCAAAGCAGTCGCCTCTGCCAGTGAGGGGGCATCTTTGAGCGCCTCCTGCGCATACTGCAACGCCTGCTCACTCTCATGCAGGGCTTCTATCCCAGGAGCTGTCTGCTGGCTGCGCGCATAGTGAGCCAGGGCCAGATAATACGCCTGCTGCGGCTGCGCGCCCAGCGTGTACAATGGCGTCAGCACCTCGATAGCGCGCTGCCACTCCTGACGCTGTACCGCCACCCCGCCATAGGCGGTGAGGATGTCAAGCACATCCAGGACCTGGGGGACATGCCGTGGCGCCTGCTGGAGCCATGCCAGAGCACTGTCAGGCGTCAGCGGGGCCGGCATAGGAGGTTCACTCACACTGCTACAGGTAGTGGTGAGTGTCTCCTCGATAATCCTGTCAGCCGCCACTGGATCTGGAGAGGGGTGTTGGACGGCGGTCAAGAGCTCCAGGCGCTGGCGTGCACGCTGGTCGTCCGGCCACTGCTGCACGAGGTCATGATAGGTGGTCGTCGCAGCGTCATAGCGATACAGACGCGCGAACATTTCTGCTTGTCGATGCAGCGCTCTTTGCTGCGTGTGTGGGGTGCCCAGGGCGATGGCTTGCTCCACACAGGCAAGCTGCTGAGCGGTAGTACCGGCCATGCCTCCGCCAATCGGCAACGCCGTTGCCGCCAGGTAGGACGCCCGCAACAGGGCAAAGGCCCCTTCTTCTTCGCGGCCGCGCTGCTGTTGGGCCGGGCTGAGCGGCGTTGCCCGCAACGCCATAGAAGCGCGGTCGAAGGCCGCAAGCCACTCAGGAAAGCGCTCATACTGGTGCGTCGTCTCCAGCAATATGAGGAGTTGATTCAGCATCTCGAGGTGCAGGACCTGGGTCGGTACGCCCAGCGCCATGAGACCGTGCCACGCCTGCAACGTATGAGCCAGCGCGGCCTCCTGCTGATCTTGCGTACGGAGGAACTGGGCCAGCGTGTAGTGGGCCAGTGGGTGCTCAGGCTGCAACTGCAAGCATGTCTGTAAGCTGGCCATGGCACGCGGCAATAGCCCGACGCGTGCTAGTACCAGGGCTGTCATATACTGGCCCTGCGCCGCCAGAGCCGCATCGGGTTCCGTGTCGGCCGGACGCTGGCTATCGGACAGAGTGCCGAGCAAACGCCCCAAGGGCCAATGCGGCAGGTCTTCCCAGGCGAACAGAGTGTGCGCCGTGGTTGTACTCTCTGCAGGGGTGTGGAGGGCCGCTTCGAGGGCTTGCCGTTGACGCCGAGACAGGGCCACGTGCTCGAGCAGGGCAGGAATCACTGCCGTCGCTCCGGGGCACTGGCGTAACAGGCCGAGCAGGGCTCCTACCACCTCAGGAGCGTGGGTGCAGAGATGACTATAGTGCCGGAGCCAGCGGTAGATGACCTCGGGGACACGGCTCTCCACAGCTTGCGAGGTGGTGTGCAACAGACTGATGAGTTGGAGCACCTGGGCCGTCTCCGCCGTGACACCCTCAGTTGGCGTGGGGCCGCGACGCTGTCGCTGTTTGCGCTGGCGTGCGGCCGGTGGCGGTGGCGTTGTTGGCGTCGCGAGACGCTGATCGAGTTCCGCCAGCAGCGTTTCGAGACGTTCCATCAGGGTGGTACCGCCAAGCATCACCGCCACCTGGTCAACGACGGCAGCGTCTGCAAGCTGCCCACTCAGACGCTTCAACTCCGCCAGCAAGCTGATATACTGTGACGCTGGCAGATACCCAGGACGGCACAAGACGCGCAGCGCTTCCAGGGTGGGTGTGGGTTGGTGCACGAGCAGCGCCGCCAGCCAGGGCATTGCCGGAGACAGTGGTGTGATTCGCGTCGTCCACGCCAGCAAGGTTTCCAGCGCCAGGGCCAGTGTACTAGGCATGTGCCAAGGCAGAGACGCGGTGGCCATACCCTGTCCAAGGGCCTGCTCCAAGGTCCCCTGCTGCATATGCGCCCAGAGCCAGGCCGCCGTACAGAGGGCCTGCAGCTCTGGGAATGCCGGCACCACTGGCAGGTGCGCCAAGGCGGCGCTTGCCTGGGTTACCTGCCCCTGGAGTAGCGCCGTGATGCCACGGACAACGGGCTCTAGAGAGGCCTCCGCACAACGCGCCTGCGCCGCCTGCAACCCCTCGATGAGCGCCAGGACAGGTGCAGACGCCGCCGCATCCCGGGAAACGGCAGGCGGCCCCAGCGCCACGAACCAGCCGCGCTGACACCAGAGCACCACCTCCTGTTCTGGCGTGGTGGCCAGACGCAGCGCCAGAGCCAACGCCGTCTCAGTCATCGCGCCAGCCTCGATCTGCGCATAAAGCCACGCCAGGCCTTGCAGGAGCTGGATCATCTCACCCTGCGCCATCGCCGACCAGGTGTGCACGGGAAGGTCCGCCAGGGCCGCGAGGAGACTCGCCCCCTGGAGCCCATTGGGCCTGTGGATATCCTCCCAGACGCCGATACGCTGCACGACAGCTTTCAGACCGTCTTCGTAACATGCAATAGCCGCCTCACGGCAGCTCAAACGGTGTAACACTATCCCGAGTTCGCGATACAAGAGGGCGTGCCAGGAGGGTTCCCAGGACGTATGCGGTTGCAGCGCTGCTTCCAACGCTGCCTCCAGATGTTCGCCGATGCTGGCTGGGGATTCATGGATGTTCGCGATCCCGGCGCGCACCACCGCAGCAGGCCCACGCAGCGTTTCAGGACATGTGGCCGTCCGGGCGAGTGCCTGCAGGGCCCGTATCGCTGCCTCCGGCTGCTGCAAAGCACGGTAGGCCATCCCGAGAAACAGTGCCACGTTGAAGGCTCCAACCGCCGTCAGAGGACGCTGCAACTCCTGGAAGGACTGCACGGCCTGTTGCGGCCGCTGATAGATGAGGTGGATGACCCCTTCATAAAAACGTGCCGCGTTACGTACATGATGCAACTGCGCCCGTTGGGCAGCCAGGTGCGCGGCCGTACTGGCAAAATGTTGGCCTAACGCGAGGTCTGCGGACTGCCGAAAAGCCGCGGCAGCATCAGTGAACCTATGCTCAGCGAGATGACTCAATCCCAGGTAATGCCATAAGTGGAGACGTGTCTCTGGGGCCACACCGGCGAGTTCGAGCGCCGGCTCCAGGTACTCCTGTCGGGCTTCTTGATACCGTTGCAGATGGATGAGCGCTTCACCCGCTGCCAAGAGGCACGCGGCATGTTCTTGGGGCGTACGGATATGGGGGAGGTGTTCCTGAGCCAGGTGCAATAAGGCGGGATAGTCTTGTTGATCACGGATGGCCTGGCGTGCCTGCTCAAACAAACGCCCTTTGTCGTCCGGCGTGGCGGCATGCTCGTAGGCATCCTGCCAGGAGTGGGCAGCGGCCGCATACTCTTGCAAGCCAGTCTGGGCCTGGGCGAGTACCTCAAGCAGCGCCAGTCGGGTCGTCGGGCCTTCCGTCTCCTCCAGGGCAGTAGACACTAGCGTCTTTGCGGCTTCAAAACGTCCGAGTTGCAGAGCCTGAGTCGACTGCTCAATGACGTGCTGCATACGTCAAACATGTCTCCATCCCTCCCTCCTGACCTAGGAGAGGGAAAAATTGTTACGGGTAAGAAGAAGTATCATAAGGCCGACCTTGGAATTAAAGAAATTAATTGTTTTAATTTCCATATAATGCTATATGATTGCACGTTATAGATACAGAAAGGGGTGATTGTGGAATTCCGTCAACTTATCGCCTTTAAAGAAGTGGCAACTCACGCAAGTTTTACGGCGGCGGCGACCCATCTGAATCTCACGCAATCGGCCGTCAGCCAACAAATCAAAGCGCTGGAGGATGAGTGCAATGTCACGCTCTTTGATCGTTCTGGGCGCCTCGTACGCTTGACCAATGCTGGGCAAGTGTTTCTGTCCCACGTGGAGCGTATTTTAGCGCAAGTAGAAAATGCCCGGGTCGAGATGGCCGAAATGGCTGGTGGGGCACGCGGACGGTGTCGTCTGGCTTCCCTGCCAACGATCGCTGCCTATCTCCTGCCCAGAGCCCTGGCGACCTTCCAGCGCCGCTATCCGGGGGTGGAGGTGCAGCTCATGGAGGCCGTGCAGCTCCAACTCCTAGAATGGGTCCAACAGGGTACTGTAGATTTCAGTATTGTAGCACTGCCAGTGCACGATCCGCACTTACAAAGTGCGCCCCTGCTGCACGATGACTTTGTGCTGGTCGTACCCAAAGACCACGACTTCGCTGCTCGGCGTATCGTCAAATTAGCCGAACTCGTCACGGAACGCTTCATCCTCTATCCCAGAGGGGCGGGCGGACGTGAGCAATTTATGGAAGCCTGTCGTCAAGTGGGATTCGAACCCCACGTCGCCTTTGAAAGCGAGGATCGTGAGACCATCCTGGGGCTCGTCGCGGCCGGGGTTGGCGTCACTCTGCTACCGCGTATCATTGCGCATCACACCCGTGTCGATGGTCCGGTCATGGTCGATATTGTCGAACCGCGTCTGCGTCGCGAAGTCGGGGTGGTGTGGCGGCGTAATCGCTACTTGCCGCAATCCGCACGGAATCTGATCGCCTTACTTGAAGACGTGGTCCACAACCCGGTATAGTGGGCAGGCATCCTGCGCTTGTGGTGTGGTATAGCCCATTGCACGTGCTGCGAAATGACGTATAGTGTTGGGGATAGTAGCATGCGACAGTGACTCAGCGAGGAGATGGGCATGGCCAAGAAATCCAAAGCGCCTGGGCAACGGTTGTCCTCACGGCAACAGTCTCCCCAAAAACCCCTCACGCCACGGCGCTGGCGCCTCAAACTCGTGATTGGCGGTGCAGTCCTGGCCGTAGCACTGGGCGTGGGTGGTCTGGTACGCTTTCTGCAACAACGCGATCTCGCTCCACGTCTGCAAGGGACTGGGGATAAGCATTATACCCGTGGAACCGCTGGTGCTCCGGTGGTCATTAAGGAGTTCAGCGACTATACCTGACCACATTGCAAGACGCTCCAGGAACCATTGGAGCGTGCGATGCAACGCTTTGAGGGGCAGGTGCAACTGGTGTTCTATCCGTTTGCCTTGAACCCGACGAGTGAGGTGGCGACGCAAGCCGCCTGGTGTGCTGGCGAACAGGGCAAGTTCTGGGAGTTTCATCATATGCTCTATAGGCGCCAGGAGTTATGGAATCGCTTAGCCGCACCACTGGAGCGCTTGAGTGATTTTGCCAAAGACCTGAACCTCGATACCGCGGCGCTCAAGAGCTGCGTGGAGAGTGGTCGGATGCAGGACCGTATGCAGGCCGATAAAGCGTATGGGCAGCAACTGCAGGTGAGCAGTACGCCGACGATGTTTATCAATGATTACCGTATCGTCGGCACGCAATCAGAGGGTGAACTCGTGCGCCTTATCCGGCAGGAGTTGAATCGTGCCCAGCCCCAAGGCCAGTAGTGTGTCCGGATATCTGTGGCGGTGGTGGCACGTGTGCACCCTGCCGTGGGTGGCGGTGCTGCTACGTGTGGTGCTCGGGGGCGTGTTTGTCTTTGCTGGCTTTAGCAAGCTCCTCTTGCCACATGCCGAGGTCGTGGCCCATATCCAGCAGTATCAGGTGTTGCCTGGCTGGCTGGTGTCCATCACGGCGACGTTCCTGCCATGGATCGAAGTCGGCAGCGGCACCGCCTTGCTCGTAGGCTTTTGTACGACGCCAGCGGCCTTGCTGATAGGTGTGCAACTCTTGAGCTTCAGTGCACTCATGGGCATGGTGCTGGCCACTGGTATTTCCCTTGAGGACTGCGGCTGTTTTGGGAACCTGGGCCTCCCCGAAACACCGCTGCAGGTGCTCATCCGTGATCTGATCATGCTCGTCCTCCTTCTGCCTCTCATCTACCGCCAGCGTGACGCCCTGGGGCTGGATGCCTGGAGTAGTGCGCCAGCGTCCTATGAAGCCTGAGGAGAGGAGCGATGCCGGCACACAGAGACACTGGGGTGGCAGAAGCGCCAGGGTGGTTTTGGAAACATGGTTTATGGATGGTCGGGCTTGGTTTTCTCCTCTCGGCATTGCTGGCAACCCTCGTGGATATGGATCCGCGTCTCTCAGGATACTTCTATGATCCGACAGCAGCACAGCAGTGGTTTTTAAAAACGGCTGTGCCCTGGATCTGGCTGTACCGTTACGGCGAATGGCCTACCTGGGTACTGGCCATTGGGGCTGCAGTGGTGTGGGGCGGGAGTCTCCGCCGTCGCTCATGGATATGTTATCGGCGCGCCTGTGCCCTGATCGTATTGGCCGTCATGCTTGGCCCTGGGTTGCTCGTCAATGGCGTGCTCAAACCGTTGTGGGGACGTCCACGGCCGGTGCAGGCGGATCTGTTTGGTGGTTCCCGACCCTACCAGCACTGGTGGCAACCAGGACATAGTGGCGGTGGCAGAAGTTTTCCCTCGGGGCATGCCGCCATGGGCTATGTCCTGGTGCTTGGGACGTGTCTCGTCCCCCCGCGTCGTTCGGCATGGCTGCGTGGGCTCGTGCTGGGAGGTGCGCTGGCCTATGGCAGCCTGTTAGGCGCGACCCGCATTATTCAGGGAGGGCATTTTCTGTCTGATGTGCTCTGGTCGGGGAGTTTGATGTGCTTCCTGGTGGCGACCCTCCAGGCAGTCCTCCCCACGCCGGCACCGCCCAACACCGATGCTTCCCACAACCCCCCGACAGTGTTCAACGCCATGTAGAAGGAGACATTATGAGCCGCATACCGCCTGCTTCTCCTCCGCTTGCTCGTCTGACGCGGCGGCAGTTTGTCCGTGCTCTCGGGCTCTCCGCCGTCGTCTCCTCCATTGGTGTACCGCGCCTGGCCCGTGCCGCCGAGCCAGTCAAAATCGGCACCCTTCTCGACCTCACTGGAGCCCTGGAGGCTTACGGCAAGCCCATTCAAAACGGCGCCATCCTGGCGGCGGAGCAGCTCAATGCCGCTGGCGGACCGCTCGGACGCAAGATCGAACTGGTGCACCGGGATTCTCAGACTGATCCCACGGCTGGCATTGACGCGGCGAAAAAGCTGGTTGAGTTAGATAAAGTCGTGGCCATTGTGGGCGCCCTGTCCAGCGGCGTGACCATTCCGGTCGCGACGAGCGTAACCATTCCAAGCGGCATTGTGCAAATTTCGCCAGCCTCGACGTCTCCCCAAATCACTGAGTTGCAGGATAACGATTTTCTGTTTCGTACGTGCCCTTCAGACGCCCTGCAGGGCAAGGTGAGTGGCCGCCTCGCGAAAACGCTGGGGTTTCAGACTGTCTCGACGATTTATGTGAACAATCCCTACGGCAGCGGTCTCTCCAAGACCTTTAGCCAGACCCTGAGCGAGCACGGCGGCAAGGTGGTGGCCACCGTGGCCTATGAGGAAGGACGCCCGTCGTATCGTGGGGAACTTGAACAGGCCCTCAAGGGCAAACCACAGGCCATTGTCCTGTTCAGCTATCCTGAAAACGGTGTGACGATTATCCGTCAGGCCCTTGAGCTGGGCTTTACGGGCAAGTTTTTGCTGGCGGACGGCATGAAAGCCCCCGAGGTGGTGCACAACGTTGGCGTGCAATATCTCAAAGGGACGTATGGCACCACGCCAGGAGCGCGTGAGGGGAATGCGAAAGTACGCTTCGTCGAGGCCTACACGAAGCAGTTTGGCGAAAAGCCCCCGAAGCCCTACATCGACAACTGCTACGATGCCATTGCCGTGCTTGCCCTGGCCGTGCATCACGCCAAAAGCAGCGAGCCCAAAGCCATCCGCGACGCGCTGCGGCAGGTGGCGAATCCACCAGGGGAGGCGATTGAGCCAGGCGACTTTCAGCACGCCTTCGACCTCATCAGCCAGGGCCAGAAGATCAACTACCGTGGGGCCTCAGGCGAGGTCGATTTTGACGACCATGGTGACGTGGTAACGCCCATCGAGGTCTGGAAAATCGATGACCATGGCATGATTGTCACGGAGCGGCTTGAGGACGTCTAGCGCCGGTCAGTGTTCTGGGATAATGCCCTGGGGACGTTTGAGCAGGATCCCTTGCAGGACGAGCCCGATGAGCATGACGCGCAAATAGCTTCCACGGGTATCGAGCGGGGCTGGGAGCTTATCCGTCAGGACATCGCTGAGCGACCACAGCCCCCAGATGACGGCGGCGCCGACGATGGCGCCACCGTTGTTGCCACTGCCCCCTGCCATCAGCATGACCCAGACGAGGAACGTTCCCATGAGGGGATTGAACGTATCAGGGCTAATGAATTTGACATAGTGCGCATAAAAACTCCCGCCCAGCCCCATGAGCATGGCTCCCAGGACCAGCGCTTGCATCTTAAAGCGAAACACATCTTTCCCGACACTGGCAGCCACGACTTCGTCCTCCCGAATGGCCTTGAGCACCCGGCCCCAGGGCGAGCGTATGAGTCGCTCGCTCGCCAGGTACACCACGGCGACCGTCAGCAGGAGCAAGAGGAGATAAAACACATCGTAGAAGGCGCCGAAGGTCTGTGGGAAAGGACGCGGAATATCGCGTAGACCTTGCACGCCGTTGGTCAACCACGCTTCATTTTTCAAGAGTAAGCGCAGCGTCTCGGCGATACTGATGGTCGCAATAGCCAGATAATCCTCGCGCAAGCGCAGGGTTGGCTTGCCCACCACATAGGCCAGCAGCCCTGAGGTCAGCATCGCCCCGAGCATGCCCACCGGAACCGGTAAATTAAACCCTCCCACGTGGTACGGCGACAGCGGTGTGGTGAGCAGTGCTGAGGTATACGCCCCAATGGCGTAGAAACCGGCGACCCCAACGTTGAACAGCCCGGTATAGCCCCATTGTAGGTTGAGCCCGAGGCTGAGTAACGCATAGATGCTGGCGAAGATACTGGCAAACACTAAGACATTGAGCAGCCCAGAGAGGGCCATAGGGAGATACCCCCCTCATCCATGAACGGTGGGGAGCGTCATGGTAAAGGTCGTCCCGCAGCCGAGTGCACTCTCGACCGTGAGCGTGCCGCCATGCGCTGCCACAATCTCCTGCACAATATAGAGGCCAAGCCCGCTCCCCCCAGGCTTCGTGGTATACAAGGGCTCAAAAATCTTCGTGAGCTGCTGGGTCGGGATGCCACTCCCAGTATCTCGCACGTGGATCTGGATGTGTGTGGCCGTGCGCTGACCCGCCAGTGTGAGCGTTCCACCCTGTGGCATGGCATCGAAAGCATTCTGCACGAGGTTGAGCATAGCGCGACGCAGCGTACTCGCATGCAAGGCTACGGGGCCCAGATCCTCCAGCCCCTCCAGCCGCAGCAGGACACCCTGGCTCATGGCGAGCTGCTGCCACTCCGCTGCCCAGGCGTGGAGCGCTGCCCCGAGGTCCTGCGGTGTCCGCTCGATCTGCGACGTGCGCACGAGCGTCAGGTAATCCTGCACGAGGTCATCCAGGCGTGCCAGTTGCGTCCGAATCTCGGCGAGCACCTGGGTCACCTGGACCGCGCTCTCCGGCGTGGGCTGCTGGAGTTCCTCCTCCAACAGGTCCACATGCAGAAACAGGGCCGCTAACGGGTTGCGGATCTCATGCGAGACCCCGGCGGCGAGACGGCCGAGCAGGGCAAAATGCTGGGCGCGCTGGGCCTCGCGTTCCAGGCGCTGGCGCTCGGCCATTTCCCGCTGCAGGGCCGCCGTCTTGCGGTGCAGGTCCGCGCACACACGGACTTTCGCCCGCAAGAGTTCTGGAATGATCGGGGCCGTAATATAGTCCACCGCGCCATGTTCGTACCCCTTGAGTTGATCGAGGTGCGTCAGATGCATAGCGGAAATGAAGATGATCGCCGTCTGCTGGTAGCGGGGGTGCTCGCGGATAAGCTTTGCGAGATCAAACCCATCGAGCTCCGGCATGTTCACGTCGATGAGGACGATGGGGATGTCAGTGGTCAACAAGTGCGACAGGGCTTCGCGTGCCGAACTGGCCGTGAGCAGGTTCTCGCCCAGTTCGCTGAGAATCGCCTTATAGGTGAGTAACTTGCCCGGCTGGTCATCGACCATGAGGATGTTGATCGGCTCGTGCTCACTCATAAGGAGCATCTTCCGCAGCGAGGATAGTCAGCCGAGCAAGGACTCCTGTATGATTCACAGAGGCGTCTCCTCTCATCATACTGTGTCCGTCGGCGCATCGGTGTAGGGATCGGTCGCTGCCAGGAGTTGCTCCACAGGGGTGGTCGCAGCCAGAAGGTTCATGGGTTCTCTATGCGTGCAGGGGAGCGCGTCTCGACCGACTGCCTGCATTATGTACGATTTCATACAGAAAGTGCAACCCGCGCTGCCCTGGAGGGCACCGCACCGCGGAGAAGGGACGCCGTGACGTGAGGAAAAGGCAGCCCAGTCCTACGGTCACCCTGGCTCGCCGTGGTCGTGGTGATGGGGATAAAGGGCTGCGGTGGGGCCATAGAGCTGGAACAGGGTTTCAGGGGTGAGCATCTGGGTGGGGGGACCGATGCCAAACAGGCGGCGATTCAGGCAAATCACCTGGGTGGCAACGCGCAGGACCATGTTGAGCTCGTGCGAGCTAATCAAGGCAGTCACCTGGCGTTCTTCGACTTGCTGCGCGAGCACTTGATACAGCGTTTGCTCACCACCGATGTCCACCCCCGCTTCAGGCTCGTCCAGCAACACCAGGCGTGGCTGATGGAGCATGGCCCGCGCCAGCATGAGGCGCTTGAGTTGGCCACCGGAGACGGTGCCCACGGGCTGATCTAAAAAACTCGCCAGGCGAAACGTGTCAACGGCCCAGTCGAAGGGCATACGCCGGGCTTCCCGGGGCAGGGCGCGGAGCGGCATGTCGAGCATTTCACGGCCTGTAAGGGGGAGGGAGGGGTCGAAGCGTAAGTGCTGTGGCACATAGCCAATGAGCGTATAGGCCTCCCGGATAGGTTGGCCGTAGACCCTCACCTCCCCCCGCGAAGGTATCAAACCAAGGATAGCGCGCAGGAGGGTGGTCTTGCCTGAACCGTTAGGGCCAATCAGCATGATCATCTGTCCTGGTTCTAAGGCAAAAGACACATCCTCGACGGCCGGACGTTCTGCCCCCTCGAAATGCACCGAGAGATGACCGACTTCAAGCGCATACATGCAATCGACTCCTGCCTACTGGAACGGAGGGAACGAGAGACGCACCTGGCTCACAGTGAGCCTTTGGCAGCCGTGACCAGCATACGATTGGTGGCCAGTCCATAGTCTGTACCCTGATCAGGATCATAGACGAAAGCTCCATGCTGGATCACCATATCGTGAAATCCTACGTCCGTCAGAAGCTGACGTATGGACTCCGGACTGTACAACCGTTCCGCATAGGCGCGATCCCGCAGCACACCAGTGGCTTTGGATAAGACCAGTTCCCGTACGCGTATCACGTCGTGTACCAGTTCACGTTTCCAACAGACCACGATAT
>WNEY01007143.1_pt1 | contig 12505 bp, 8 predicted proteins | sample 5400531 | NCBI WGS metagenome assembly WNEY01 (sample SAMN13153338, study PRJNA577476) | soil metagenome | isolation source: 200 cm saprolite under Douglas fir tree site 1 | place: USA:California | collected 2015-04-18
CTCGTCCTCCGCTGCTTCGGCGACCATGATCCCGAAGGGATCGCACACAAACGAGTGACCCCAGAACTCGATCCCGGCGCCCTCGCCGCCCAGCCGCTCGAGACCGCAGCGGTTCACGGCGGCAACCCAGCAGCCGTTGGCGATCGCGTGACTGCGTTGGATCGTCTTCCAGGCATCGAGCTGCTGCTCGCCGTATTGCTCTTTCTCCGCGGGATGCCAGCCGATCGCGCTCGGGTACAGCAGAATGTTCGCGCCTTGCAGCGCCGTGAGACGAGCGCCCTCGGGATACCACTGATCCCAGCAGACGAGCGTGCCAATCGGGCCGACCTTCGTATCGAATGCGCGGAAGCCCAGATCGCCTGGCGTGAAGTAGAACTTCTCGTAGTAGGCGGGGTCATCGGGGATGTGCATCTTGCGGTAGATCCCCTTCACCTTCCCGTCGGCGTCGATCACCGCCGCCGTGTTGTGATATAGGCCGGCGGCCCGGCGCTCGAACAACGACGCGATCACGACGACGCCGTTTTCCTTCGCGATCTTGCCGAGCGTCTCCGTCGTCGGTCCTGGCACTGCCTCCGCCAGATCGAAGAGCGCGTGGTCCTCGCGCTGGCCGATGTAATGCGTGCGGAAGAGCTCAGGCAGGCAGACGAGGCCCGCTCCCTGCTGCGCGGCCTCGCGAATTCGGGCGACCGCTTTGCCGAGATTCACGGCGCGATCGTCGCTCATGCTCATCTGGACGAGCCCGACCGTGAACTTCATAGGGAGCGGTGGAGACATGGACCGTAGAGTACCACGATTGTTCACAGGCTGAAAGCCTGCACCGCCGAGCGCACCCTTAGGGTGTCGAAATTACGGTAGCAGGCGTTGCGGTCTGTTCGACAGTCGCGCCAGCCGGGGGCGCCACCTTCCGAAACAGCGCGCGGTACGCATCCCACTGGGCCAGAATCAGGCGTGCGCGTGCGCTGCCCGTCTTGTGGAAGTGTTGTTGGATCAACTTGCGCAGCACGCGTTCGTCCATCGTATTGAGCCCACTGACCGCAACCATTTCCAGGTTACAGCGCGATTCGAACGTGCTGCGCTCATCGAGCACGTAGGCGATGCCGTTGGACATCCCGGCCGCAAAGTTCCTGCCGACCGGTCCGAGCACGACCACCACGCCACCGGTCATGTATTCGCAGCAGTGGTCGCCGGCGCCCTCGATCACTGCGACGGCGCCGGAATTCCGTACGGCAAAACGGTCACCCGCGCCGCCGGCCGCAAAGAGGTGCCCGGAGGTCGCTCCATACAGGGCTGTATTACCAATCAGCACACCCGTCGTGTACCCGGCACCACGAAACGGCCGGATCACGATTTCGCCGCCGCACAGCCCTTTGCCGACGTGATCGTTCGCCTCACCTTCCAGGTGCAGATGCATGCGGGGCAGCGTGAACGCGCCGAAACTTTGGCCGGCGCTACCCCGGAAGCGCAGCCGCAGTGGCTGCCCCGGTCCGGCGCCGCCGTGCACCCGGGCGAGCTGCCCGGCGATGCGCGCGCCGACGGTGAGGTGGTGATTCCCAATCGTGAAAACGCGGGGCGCCGAACCTTGCTGTTCCAGGATCTCCGCGTCGAGCGAGACGAGCCCGGGGCGTACATTGCGATCTACCGTGCGCCGGCGCGGCGACGTGCTCACCGGTGCGTCCAGCAGAAACGAGAGGTCGAGCAGGCTCGCCCGCGGCGTCTCGGGTCGTTCGATGCGCCGCAGCAACTCTACCCGACCGATCAGATCGTCCATTCGGCGCACGCCGAGCGTCGCCATGATGCGACGCACGTCCTCGGCGATGTAGGTGAAATAGGCAATGACCTGCTCGGGCGTGCCGCGGAACTTTGCGCGGAGGTCGGGGCGCTGCGTGGCGATCCCGGTCGGGCAGGTATTCAAGTGACACTGGCGCGCCATCGCGCAGCCCACTGCGACCACCGTGGCGGTTCCGAAGCCAAACGCCTCCGCACCGAACAGCGCGGCGATCACGACGTCCCGACCGGTGCGCAGCCCGCCGTCGACCCGCACTTCGATGCGTTCGCGCAACTTGTTGCGCATGAGAATCGCCTGCGTCTCCGCCAGGCCCAGTTCCCACGGTGTGCCGGCGTGCTTGATCGATGACAGCGGCGACGCGCCCGTCCCGCCGTTGTGACCAGAGATAAGGACGTAGTCGGCGTACGCTTTCGCGACGCCTGCCGCGACGGTGCCCACGCCGGCTTCCGCGACGAGCTTCACGCCGACCCGTGCGGCAGGATTCACCTGCTTGAGATCGTGAATCAGCTGCGCCAGATCCTCGATCGAATAGATGTCGTGATGTGGCGGCGGCGAGATCAGGGGAATGCCGACGACCGCGTGCCGCAGTCGCGCGATGAGATCGGTGACCTTGTGCCCCGGCAGCTGGCCGCCTTCGCCGGGCTTCGAGCCCTGTGCGATTTTGATCTCGAGCTCGTCCGCCCGGACGAGGTAGGCCGTCGTCACACCAAAGCGGCCGGAGGCGACTTGTTTGATCCGGTTGTCGGAACGGTCACCCACTCCCTCCGCGCTCGTCACCCAGGTCGCCGGGTCCTCTCCGCCCTCCCCCGAATTCGACCGTGCATGCATCCGGTTCATCGCAATGGCGAGCGTCGCATGCGCTTCCGGTGACAGCGCGCCGAGCGACATCGCGCTGGAAATGAATCTCCGGCGGATGTCTTCCGCCGGCTCGACTTCATCCAGAGGCACCGGGGTTTGCTCACGAAAATCGAGCAAGTCCCGCGGCCCGGCCGGTGCTCGAGCCCGCACGCCGTCGGCAAAGCCGGTGTACTCGGCGTGTTGCAGCGCGCGGACGAGCGGCGGCGACCAGCCGTGGTCTTCACCGTCCCGGCGATAGCGAATGCGGCCATGGTCGGGGAGCACACCCGCGCCCTGGTGGCGGGCCAGCACGTCCTCGGCGATCTCCTTGAACCCGATGCCGCCGATCACCGACGCCGTGCCGGTGAAGCAGCGCTCGATTACCTCCGGTCCCAGCCCGATTGCCTCGAAGATCTGCGCGCCCGCGTACGACTGCAGCGTCGAGATTCCCATTTTGGACAGAATCTTGAGCAGGCCTTTTTCGGCCGCGCTGCGGTACTTCTCAGCCGATGACTCGACGTCGCGGAGGCATTGTAGCGCGAGCCAAGGATGCACCGCTTCGGCGCCATATCCGAACAGCGCGGCGAGGTGATGCACATCCCAGGCGTCGCCGGCTTCCGCGACGAGCCCGACGCGCACGCGTTGCTTGGTCTGTACCAGACGTTGGTGCACCGCTCCGATCGCGAGCAGCATGGGGATCGGCGCGCGAGTCTTGTCCGCGTCGCGGTCGCTGATCACCAGTATGGTGGCGCCGCCCCCGCGCCGTACCGCCTTCACGGCGTCTCGACTCAACGTTTCCAATGCGAGCGACAGCTCGTCGGGACCAGCCGCGGCCTCCCACACAGCGCTGAGCGTCGTGACCTCCGAGCCACCCGCCGCCCGCCGCATCGCAGCCATTTCCTCCGCCAGGAGCACCGGATGCTCGACGCGGAGCAATGTCCGGCCACCGGGCCGCTGCGCGAGCAAGGAGCCGCGCCGGCCGAGATACATCACGAGCGACATCACCAGCTCCTCGCGGAGCGGATCGATCGCGGGGTTGGTCACCTGGGCGAAACGCTGGCGCACATAGGTGTAGAGGCTCTGCGGCAGCCGGGACAGCGGCGCGATTGGCGTGTCGTCGCCCATGCTCCAGATCGCATCGCGGCCCTCTGCGGCCATGGGCGAGATCACATAGCGCAGGTCCTCGTGGCTGTAGCCAAACGCGTGCTGGCGCGCGGCGAGCTCGTCGGCGGGGAGCGCAGGCCCTAGCGCCGAGACTTCGGTCGGAAGCTGGCGTACCACGCGCGTGCTCCAGCGGCGATAGGGACAGCGCTGCGCAACTTCCATCTTCGCGTCCGCGCTCCGGAGGACGACGTTGCGGAGCGTATCGACCACCAGCAGCTCGCCGGGACCGAGGCGGCCCGATTCGACAACGTCAGCGGGCTCGAGGTCCACCACGCCGACTTCTGACGCAGCGACCACGACGTTGTCGCGCGTGATCTTGTAGCGGCAGGGCCGGAGGCCGTTGCGGTCGAGCGCCGAGCCCGCGATCACGCCATCGCTGAACGCGAGCGCCGCCGGTCCGTCCCAGGGCTCCATCAACCCGGCGTGATATTCGTAGAAGCTCCGCAGCGCCGGATGCATATCGGGAATGCGCTCCCAGGCCTCCGGCAGCAGCATCATGAGCGCGTGGACGGGGTCGCGTCCGGAGCGGACGAGCAGCTCGAACGCGTTGTCGAGGCTCGTGGAATCGCTGCCCTCCGGCCAGATGACGGGCTTCAGCAGCTCGACGTCCCTCTCCCACACCGGCGCGGCGAGAGCCGGTTCGCGCGCCAGCATCGCATTGCGGTTCCCCCACAGCGTATTGATCTCGCCGTTGTGCGCCAGCAACCGGAACGGCTGCGCGAGCGGCCAGCTCGGCAGCGTATTGGTCGAGTACCGTTGGTGGAATACGGCGATGCCGGTCTCGAACAGCGGCGACCGCAAGTCAGCGTAAAAGCCCGGCAGCTCCGTGCCGACCAGCAGTGCCTTGTAGACGACGGTCCGACACGAGAGCGAGCACACGAATGTCGGCAGTCCGGCTTCCGCGGACCGTCGTTCGATGACTCGGCGCGCCAGATAGAGGCGCCGCTCCCACATCTGGGCATTCCCGGGACCCGATGGCGGACCAACGAATACCTGCCGGATCGTCGGCTGGCTCGCCGCGGCGAGCGGGCCCAGCACCGTGGCGTCGACCGGCACGACGCGCCATCCGAGCACCGACATGCCCAGCCCAACCAGGACCGTTTCGATGAGGTCGATGGCCGCATCACGCGCGGGGGCTGACTGCGGCAGGAAGAACATGCCGAGCGCGACGCGTTCCACGGGCCCCACGCCGAGCAAGCGATGCGGGATCTGGGTGAGGAGGCCGGCGCCATCACCGGACTTGTCGTTCGAGGCAGCGCCCCGATGCGCGAGCCGGGCGACGGCCGTGAGGGCCTTCGCGAGGATGTCGTGGGTGCGGCCGCCGTCGGCACGCGCGACGAAGCCGACGCCGCAGGCGTCACGCTCGCGCCACGGATCGAGCAAACGAAAAGCCCGCTCTGCTAAGGGAGCGGGCTGGCTGGGTTCGGGTTTGCTCTGCACGCTATCGCGCCCCGCCGCTCCCTGGAGTGGGTGTGCCGGTAATATTCGTCAGCGGGGCCATCGTATGTTTATGCATTCTTGAACATAAATATGCGCTTCTGGGAGAAACCGTCAAGTAGGGGGTCAACCGACGAGGATGGGCTCGAGCGGTTGGCTGTAGCGGTAGATCTTGCCGGCGTAGTTGCGGAGCACGACTTCCTTGTCGGTCAGCTTCACGACGTATTCGGGCAGCAGCGGAATCTTGCCGCCGCCCCCCGGGGCATCGATCACGAAATGCGGCACGGCCAGCCCTGAGGTCCAGCCCCGCAGTGCCTGGATGATCTCCAGCCCCTTCTCGACGCTGGTGCGGAAGTGCTCGGCGCCCGCAACCTGGTCGCACATATAGATGTAGTACGGCCGCACCCGCGCGGCGAGCAGCCGCTGCATCAGCAGCTTCATGACCTGCGGGTCGTCGTTCACGCCCTTGAGAAGCACCGTCTGGCAGCCCAGCGGGATCCCTGCGTCGGCGAGCATGCCCAGCGCCGTGACCGCGGCGGGCGTCAGCTCGTCGGGGTGGTTGAAGTGCGTGTTGATGTAGAGCGGGTGGTACCGTTTGAGGATGGCGCAGAGCTCGGGCGTCACGCGCTCGGGGAGGTGACAGGGGATCCGGCTCCCGATCCGCAGCACCTCGAGATGGGGAATCGCGCGCAACCGCTTGCAGATCTCGTCGATGCGGCGGTCCGACAAAAGCAAAGGATCGCCGCCCGACATGATCACATCGCGGATCTCCGGATGCGCCTCGAGGTAGCGGAACGCTGATTCGAGCTGCGCCATCGGAATCTTCTCGGGGTCGCCGACCTTGCGCCGGCGGGTGCAGAAACGGCAGTAGGAAGCGCACACTGGTGACACCAGAAAGAGCGCGCGGTCGGGGTAGCGGTGCGTGATGTTGGGAACCGGCGAGTTCGCATCTTCCTCCAGCGAATCCACCAGCCCGTCGTGGACTTCCAGCTCCTGCACCGTGGGGACGTACTGCCGCCAGATGGGGTCGCCCGGCGACTTGATCAGGTCCACCATCGCGGGCGAGATGCGGAACTCGAAGTTCTCGGCGGCCTGCCGGAGATGCGCGATCTCCCCGACGTGCTCGGAACCGAAGCGCGCGGCGAGGGCGTCGAGAGACGCGATGCTCTTCCTACGGAGCAGCTCTTGCCAGGTCTCCAGTAGCCAATTCCTTGGTGTAGATCACCAGATCGTCACCGGGCGCGTAATACCCCGGGATGGTCGCGGTCCTGGTGTAACCGCGTGCTTCGTAAAAGCCGCGGGTAGGTCCGTAATCGGCCCGCGACGACGTTTCGACGACAATCAGCCGGCAGCCGTCAGCCATCAACCGGCATTCCACTTCTTTGAGCAGCTGCGATCCCACGCCGGCGCCTTGCCGCTCTCGATCGACCACGATCCAATAGAGATCGTGCGTCGCTGCGGTGCCCGGCGCCGGCCCCCAGCACGCGTAGCCGACCAGCTGATCGTCCGCGAATGCACCGACGAACTGATAATCGTCGTCTCCTGCCAGGCTCTCGTCGAGCAGCTCGACCGCGGTGGCGACCTCTTCCTCGCGGAAGAGACCGGTCGACCGCGTCAGCTGCTCAAGCCGTGCGCGGTGCGCGCGCCCGACGGGGCGCAGCGAGCAGCTCACGCGCGGCCTTCGTGCCCTGGGCCTCCCGCAGCGCGATCTCGGCGATGCGGCGAATCAGCTCGGCGTAGTCCCATCCCGCGGCTTTCGCCATCCGCGACAGCCCGGCCTCGTCGGTGAGATCGGGATTGGGATTGACCTCGAGGACCCACGGCCGCCCGGCGTCGTCCATGCGCAAGTCGACTCGGCCGTAGCTCTTGCCCTGCATCGTGCGCCACGCCGTCTCCGCCAGCCGACACAACCGATCGGCGAGGCGTTGCGGGATTGCGGCGGGGCACACCGGCCGGCTGCCGAGATCCTCGGGAGATCCGACGTGCCACTTGGCGGCGTAGGTGAGGATCGGCCACGCGCCTTCCGGCATCGTGCTGAAATCGATCTCCGCGACGGGGAGCGTGCGTTCGCCGACGATACCGACGTTGAACTCGCGGCCGGCGATGTACTGCTGCACCAGCACCTCATCGAACTGCTCCGTCATCGCGGCGATGCGCGCCTTGAGGTTCTTGCGATCGGTGACGATCGACTGCCGGTCGAGGCCGGCGCTCGCGTCTTCGGCAGCGGGCTTCACGATCGCGGGCAATGGGAAGTCATCTTCGATCTTCCCCTGTGCGATCGTCCAGCGCGGCACGGGCAGCCCGGCGCGCTCCAGCAGCGTATTCGCGACGGCTTTGCGGCGGCATAGCGCCGTGGTCCACGGACCGCAGCCGGTGTAGGCGATGCCGGCCAGCTCCAGCGTGCCGACGACGTGATCCTCCCATTGCGCGACCCCGCGCACGCCTTCGCAGAGGTTGAAGACGAGGTCGGCCCGGCGGCAGACGTTGAACCAGCGCATGTCATGCCGGACCGGAACGCGCTGCACCTGGTGGCCGAGGGCGCCGAAAATCGTCGCGATGGCGTCGACCGCCTGCATCACCCCGGCGATATCCTCGGCGGTCCAGTCATCGGCGCCGGGATCGTAGAGGATGACGACTCTCACGCGGAAATTTGTGCCGTGGCGGGTTGTAGGGGCACGACATGTCGCGCCCCCACCGATGCCGTTGCCTCGATGCGTTTCCAGGCTATGCGCAGGACCTCCTGGATCAGCTCGTCGTAGCCGTATCCCGCGACCCGTGCCGCCTTCGGAAAGCAGGAGTTCATCGCCGGATCGGGAATGATGCCGGGGAGCGGATTCAACTCGACGACGTTTGGTACGCCGAACCGGTCGACGCGCACGTCGATGCGACACCAGTCGCGGCACCCGAGGGCTCGATACGCATCGAGTGCGACGTTCTCGGTCTCCCGGCAGAGCGCGTCGGCTGCGCCCATGGGAGGGCACTGGAAGATCGCGAGCGGGTGCTCGCGCGTATCCCAGATCCACTTCGCTTCGTAGCCGTAGACGGGCGGGGCGCCGGCGGGCAACGTCGCGAAATCGAATGCGACGAGGGGCAGACAGCGCACGTCGCCGTTGTTGCCGAGGATCGCGACGGTGAATTCCGGTCCCGGGAGATACGTCTCGACGAGAACCGGCTGGTTGTAGCGCTCCAAGAGGAAAGGCACGCGCTCCGCGAGCTGCGCCGGCGTCTCACATAAGTTGTTGACGAATATGCCCTTACCGGATCCCTCCGCGACCGGCTTTACGAACAAGGGAAACGGCAGCGGCATCCTTTCGAGATCCGACACGCGCTCGATGACACGGAACGGCGCGGTCGGTACTCCGCGGTAGGCGAGAATCTCCTTCGTGCGTCCCTTGTGCAGCGTCAGCGCCAGCGTGAGCGGGTCGGAGCCGGTGTAGGGAATGTTCAAGTACTCGCACAGCGCGGGGACGTGCGACTCGCGGCAGGGACCGTGCAGTCCCTCCGCCATGTTGAAGACGATGTCCGGATGCGCGAGCGACAGTTTTTGCGGGAAGAATTCGTCGGCTTCGAGACGGACTGCGTCGATCGTGGACGGGTCATCCCATTCTGCGTAGTCGTCCGACGCGGCGCCGACGTCGGGTTTCTCGTTGTATGCGAGACCGATTCGCATTCTCAAACCAGAATACGAAATGGTCACGCGATGCGCAAGACACGACGACAGAAAAATCGTCGTCAAACTTTGTGGTACGCAACGCGCGCGGCTTCCTGTCTGTCGTCGGCGCCGTAGATCTCGAAATCGGAGAACAGCGAGCCCGCTTCTTTCTGAAGTACGCGCAACACCGCGAGCGCCATCCGGCGGATTTCCAACTCGGCCCCTTCGCCACAGCGCAGCTCGAGCATCGTGCGCCACGCGCGCGCGTTCCCCGAGACGACGATCTTCACTTCGGTCGCGTTGGGCAGCACGCTGCGGGCGGCTTCGCGCGCCATTTTCCGGCGGTGCACCTTGTCCGTCACCCACTCGTAGCGTTGCATCAAGCCTTCCACCGCTCGGACGTAGGCGGCCTGGGCGTCGGCGACCTGTTGCTGCCACTCCTCCTCGAGCCGCGCGTCGCCGGCGACCGCGGGCGGCATGACGAAGGCGGCATGCGACTCGTCGACGTAGCGCTGGGAGATCTGCGAATACCCGAAGCCGGCCCGGTGGCGCACCAGCTCGTGGGAGCAGGAGCGCGAGATCCCCTCGATCAGCAGGACGTAGACGGCGTGCTCCAGCACCGAGCCGTGGCCTTGCTTCTTGATGTTCTCCAGATACTCGGCGGTGGTGCGGTTCACGGGGTTCTTCTGGCTCATGTAGCACAGCCGGCCCGCGTACTCGGCGAGACGCTCGCCATCGCTGGCCTCACCGCGCCACTGCACGGGGAGATGTTCCGGTTCGAGAAACTGGGGACGGGCGATCAGCGAGACGCGGGGAGCACGGAAGACTTCCATCGGAGTTAGTGTGCCAGTTCGAGTTTCGGTGTGGCCCATGCGGCGCTGCGCTCCACTTCTCGTAGTCGTGTTGCGATGTCTTCGGGAATGGCCGCGGCACCGGCGCCGACCTTCAGCGCAGCCACGGGCGACCAATCGGTCGCGGGAATGATAACACCCGGGTTGAGGATGGACAGCGGGTCGTAGGCGCGCTTCACCTCGCGAAACAGCTGCATCACGTCCGCGCGATAGAAGCGCTCCAGGATCCCCGCGCGCAGCCGGCCGACGCCGTGCTCGCCCGACGGAACACCGCCGAGGCGGAGCAGGAGATCGGTGACGTCGTCGAACAATCCGTGGATCGCCTCGCGCCAGCCGTCGCGCGTCGTATCGGGAAGCGCGTTGACATGGACGTGGCCGTCGCCGGCGTGTCCGAAGATCGCAACTGGAATGCCGCGACGATCAGCCGCCGCCCTCAGGCCGGCGATATACGTGCCCAGTGCGGCGAGCGGCACGCAGCCGTCTTCGATGACCTGAAGCGATCGCTGGCTGGCAGGTAGGCGCGCCAGGGCGGGGGAGGCCAGGCGTCGGACACTCCAAAGCTGTTCGAGCCCGGCGCGGTTCACCGCCGTCTGAACGTGAATCACGGAGTGCTTGAGCCCGCGCACCGCGTCCCCCACGACGCCGCGCGCGGCTGCGGCCGTCTCCCGCTCGAACTCGACGAGCAGCAGGCAGGCAACCTTCGGGGGGTGAGCCTCCGGAATGAACTGTAGCAGGGACTCATCCAGCAGCTCGAGTGCCGATGGCTTCAGGGACACCAGGTACAGCACCGCCTCGGTCATCGTCCCGAGATCGGCAAATCCGAGGGCGGCGCCGGCGATGTCGGGAGGGATTGGATCGAGACTCCAATGGACTTCTGTCACGATCGCGAGCGTGCCTTCGGATCCCACGAGGAGATCGACTTCGTCACCGGTCTGCGCGAATCGGTCCAGCGCGTAGCCGGAGGAGTTCTTGCGTGTCTTCGGGAAGCGCTCGGCGATCAGCCGTCGGCCATCAGCCGTCAGCGAGAACCGCGCGGCGCCTTGCTGTCCGCGTTGCACGGTTCTTACTGTGCCGTCCGCCCCCACAACCTCGAGAGCATCGACCCACGGCCTCACACTGCCGTACCTCACCGTCCGCGGCCCCGCCGCGTTCGTCGCCACCATGCCGCCGCTCGTCGCGAACGCGCCGGACGAGGGATCGGGTGGCAGTCGCAAGCCGTACGGCTTGGCGGCGTCGTTCACCTCCGCCCACGTAACGGACGCGCCGGCCCGGGCGCTGCGGCTGTGGGGGTCAACGACCAGATCGGAGAACCCCGTGCTCAGGTCCACGATCACGCCGTTTCCCACGTTCCCACCGGGCATCCCGCTTCCCGCCCCTCGCGGGATCAGTGCCAGGTGTGACTCCGCCGCCTGGCGCACGAGGGCAACGACATCGTCTTGGCTCTCAGGAATCGCGACCGCGGCGGGCAGAATACGGTAGATGCCCGCACCCTCGGCGTATGCCGCGCGGACACGGGCGTCGGTGACTAACACGCTCCAAACTTGACACGGGGGGAGGACAACGTGAAGCTTCGATTCCCGATGGCTGCCCCGCACACTGCAACGCCCCCCCCGCCCCCCGCGCCGTCGAGCGCGCCTTCCCGTGCTCAGCTGATCCATATCGAAGTGGATCGGCGGCTGGGTCACGAGTGGGATGAATGGAACGGCCGCCCGCTCCCCGGTGGTGGCGACTTTTCGGCGGCCCCGGGTCTGTTCTTCCGTTTCGCGGCGCTCACCGTCGTCGCCGCGACTGGCGCCCTTGCCCTTCTACTTTATCTGATCGGGCCACGGCTGGGCACGCTCTGGCCGCTGCTGCCCAGGATCCTCTGGGGTGTCCTCGGCCTCTTCGCGGTGCTCCAGTGGCTGTATCTGGGCGTGCTCGCCGCGTCGTTTTATAGCGGTCGGACCCTGCTGCCCGAGCGTCTGCTCGAGCGCGGTCCCTACCTGCAGCTGATGAATTACACGTCCCTGGTCGCGCGCGGCTTCGGGAAGCGCGACTGGGTCGAGCATGCGGCCATCGACATCTACAACACGCTCGCGGAGCGCCGGGGCCGCAGGGTCGGGAAGGGTGAGCTGCTGGTGCTGATCCCCCGCTGTCTATCGAAACAGGCGCTCGACGGCGTGCTCGAGATCGCGGGACGCTACGAGGTTCCGGTGTTCGTGGCGACGCGCGGCCAGCTCGCGCGCCGCGTCATTCGCGAGCGGCGTCCACGCGCCGTCGTGGCGGTCGCGTGCGAGCGTGACATGATGACGGGCCTGCGGGACGTCGCCGGCAAGCTTCCGGTGCTCGGCCTGACGATGCAGCTGCCCAATGGGCCGTGCCGCGACGCTGCTATCGATCTCGGACAGATGGAACGATGGGTCCAGGGACTCGTTGCCGCAGCGCCAGCCCCAGAACACACCAAGCGGTAAAGGCGAGCCACTCCGCAGTCGTAAAGCTCCCCGGCACAAGAGGCACGACCTTTATCACGACAATCGCGACGCTCACCACTGCGCCGATCGCGGCGATCGTGACACCGTCCCGCACGCCGTCATGGCGCGACAGCGCAATGAACGCGAGACAGGCGGCGCACCATCCGATTGCCCCAACGGCCGCGCCCACGTCGCTGATCGGAACCAGCACCGCGTCGCCGAGGAAGGCGGCTGCACCCGTGAGGCCCGCAATGAGCACGATCGCCGAGGCAGGAGTTCCGAACGTTGGATTCACGGCGCCGAGCGCGGGATGGACGAGGCGGCGCCG
>WNEY01003020.1_pt1 | contig 12504 bp, 13 predicted proteins | sample 5400531 | NCBI WGS metagenome assembly WNEY01 (sample SAMN13153338, study PRJNA577476) | soil metagenome | isolation source: 200 cm saprolite under Douglas fir tree site 1 | place: USA:California | collected 2015-04-18
GGCAGCTACGCGTTCCCGATCAACCCGGACCTCTCCTGGCTCGCCTTCGGCAACATCGCTCTGGCGTTCGGAAGCTTCACCAGCTTCCCGATCACCGCGGGCGGCGGCATCCGCGGCGAGCACATCGGACCGGTCCAACTCTCCGGTCTGGCCGGGCTCTCGATCGTCCCCATCAGCGGCGGCGGAGGGACCAAGGTGGGTCTCGCGCTCGGCGCGCAGGGAAACTACCCGATTCCGCACGTGATGCCGAACCTCGGTGTCCAGGGCGCGTTCATGTTCCACATCCTGAACGACAGCGTCACTGTGTGGACCATCAACGCCGGCGTGTCGTACAAGCTGCCGTACTGATCGATCCGGGCCGGGCCGCCTATCCGAGCTGCAGATGGTCCTCGCCGGGTCCTTGCGACGGCGGGAGCAGCGCGCGGTAGGCGGCCTCGAGCCGCTCCTGCGGCCAGCCCAGGAACACTCCCTCTCCCCGGTAGAACTTCTGCGCGCCGTGCTCCGCGAGCACGATGGTGCCCGCTCCGCGCGGCGCCTCGGCGGCGATGCGCCACCCGGACACCGTCACCGCGGACCCGCGCATGCGCAGCACCACCCGTTCCGGCTCTGAAGCGCGGACCTCGCCCAGCCCCTCGATCTGCATGAACCTGACCTACCACGGCGGCGGCCGGAGCGCATTCCATCCCGCGCCCCGTCGCGGCGGCTACAGCGAGAGCCGCTTGAACACCCGCTCGGGCAGGAGCCGGACCGCGAACAGCACCAGCCGCCACCACCACGGCGTGTAGACGACGTCGCGCCCGCGGTCGACGGCGCGCACGACGTCGCGCGCCACGCGGCCGGGCGAGCTGTAGAGCGGGTTTTTCCTCAGATGGGCGGTCATCGGCGTGTCCACCAGGCCCGGCTTGACCGTCACCACCCGCACGCCCGTGCGGTAGAGCCGGTTGCGCAGGCCGGAGAGGAACGTGGCCAGCCCCGCCTTCGAAGCGCCGTACACCGCGTTGCTCGCCCGCCCGCGGTCGCCCGCGACCGAGGAGAGCGCGACGATGCAGCCGCCCCGCTGGGCCTCGAGCCGCTGGGCCGCGCGGGTGAGCAGCGAGACGGGTCCGAGGAGGTTGGTCCGCAGCACCGCCTCCGCGGCCTCCGCGCTCCGTTCCGTCTCGCGCGCGTCGCCGAGGACGCCGTGCGCGAGGAAGACCACCTCGAGCGGCGCGGCGCGCGCGAGGAGGTCCTCGTGCCGCGCGGGATCGTCCAGGTCCGCGACCGCGGTGTCCACCGAGGCGCCTCGCACGCGCAGGTCGTCCGCCACCGCGGCCAGGCGCTCCTCGTTGCGCGCGACCAGGAACAGCGCCGCGCCGCGCGCCGCGTACAGTCGAGCGACCTGCTGCGCGATGGCCGAGGTCGCGCCGAGAACCAGGACGCGCGTCATGCGGGGCGGACCCGCCGCCAGAAGGAGGAGGAGAACGCCGGATCCACGTGGCGCTCGAACTCCCCCAGCCGTCGGTAACCCGACGCGAAGGCGGCCGGCGACATCCGCGCGTCCTTGGCCGGATAAAGGGCGCCCCCTGCTTCGCGCACGATGGCCTCGAGCGCCTCGAGGAGCACGAAGGTCTCGTCGCCTTCGTTGGGGAAGTCCAGCGCGAGCGTCGCTCCCGGGCGCGGGAAGGAGAGCATCCCGGGCGAGGGGACGTCGCCGAAGGTCTTCAGCACCCCGAGCGGGGAGACGACGCCCGACGAGGCGACGCGGTCGAGCAGCGCGCGGACGGCGCCGGGGTCCTGGACTACGCACTGGAACTGCAGCAGGCCGCGCCTCCCGTAGACCCGGTTCCACCGGCCCACGCCGTCGAGCGGGAAGAAGAACGGCGCGTAGCGGACCTGCTTGCGCCCCGACCGGAGGCGCCCGCGCGCGTAGTACAGGGCCTTGAGGGCGGCGACCGTGGGACCGCTGACGGCGAAGCCGGGCAGGTCGAGCGGGAACGGACCGGGCTCCCGTGGCCGCGGCACCTTCCCCGCGCGGGCCGAGTGGTCGCCGCGGAAGTACAGGCCCCGCAGCCCGCGCGGCCGCGGATCGATCCAGGCGACGGTGTATTCGAACCGCTCCGACGAGTCCGCGTCCAGGGCGAAGAACTCGTCGAGGCCGCGAAAGGGGACCGTCTCGCTCTCGATGAACGGACCCTGCACCGGCCGGAGCTGCAGCTCCGCCCAGGTGACGAGCCCGGTGAGGCCCAGTCCGGCGACGGTCGCCGCGAACAGCTCCGGGTTCTCGCGGGGCGAGCAGGCGGCGCGCTCGCCGGTCGAGCGGAGCAGCTCGAGGGCCCGCACGTGCCGGCCGAAGGTGCCCGCGCGGAAGTGGTTCTTGCCGTGGATGTCGTTCGCGATCGCGCCGCCCACCGAGACGAGCTGCGTGCCGGGCACCACCGGCAGGAACCAGCCGCGCGGCACGGTGAGCGCGAGGATGTCCGCGATCCGCACGCCCGCCTCGCAGCGCAAGACGCCGCGGCCCTGGTCGAGCTCGATGAAGCGGTCCAGCCGCGACGTCTCGAGCAAGGTGCCGCCGTCGTTGAGGCAGCAATCGCCGTAGCTGCGGCCCTGGCCGAAGGGCAGCAAGGTGCCGTGCACACGGGGGAGCGGGTCGCTCCGCCAGTGGACGGACACGGCCGCCTGGCGCGCCGGAGGGTAGCGGCCCCACGATTCGAGCGGCTGCATCGGCGCGGCATGCTACAGCCGCGTTACAATCGGCGCATGTTCCAGGTCACCCAGGAGCTGGCCTTCTGCTACGGCCACCGGCTGCTCGGCCACCCGGGCAAGTGCGGCCGGCTGCACGGGCACAACGCGCGCGCGTTCGTCACGCTCGTTGCCGAGTCGCTGGACGCGCAAGGCATGGTGGCGGACTTCGACTTGATCTCACGGCGCGTGCGCGCCTACGTGGACGAGCAGCTCGACCACCAGCTTCTGCTCCACCGCGACGATCCGCTGGTGGCGGCGCTGCGATCGCTGGGGGAGCCGTTCCGCGTCCTGGACGTTGCGCCCACCGCGGAGAACCTGGCGCGACTGATCTTCGAGCAGGCGGAGCGCGCGGGGCTTCCGGTCGCCGAGGTGCGGCTCGAGGAGCAGCCCGGCAGCGTGGCGACCTTCAGGCGGTGATCCCGCGCTCGGCGCGGTACTGCAGGCAGCGGGCGCTCCCCGCCTCGACTTTGCGGCACGCAGCAGGGCGATCCGCGTAGACCGCGCAGCGCACGCGCCGGCCCAGCGCTCCTTCGAGCGCCGCGCACCGCTCCTCCGGGCCGAACACTTTGAGATATCGCTCGCCGCGCGCGTTCAACGCGGTGTAGCGGCCGAGGAGCTGCAGCCTTCGCAGCAGGCGCGACCCGGGCTCGACCGGCACGTAGTCGCGATACCCTTCGGCGCGGTTCTCGGCGGGATTGCAGCAGCAGGCGCCGCAGCGCTGGCAGTCGAAGGTCACGCCGCCGAGCTTCGCTGCGCGACCGGCACCGCGCAAGCCGGATCGAGCCGCGGCGGGCGCTGCCTGCGGAGGGCGCCGTCCAGCGCGAGCCGGCCCAGCGCCTGCACCGGGCGCGCTCCGGGCTCGACGATGCGCAGCGCGAGGACCGCGGCGTAGAGCCGCAGCCCACCTCCCATGAGGAAGAGCAGCTGCGAGCCGACCAGCGTGCGCCCCAGGAACCCGACGTGCGCTGGCAGGACGTGCGCGAGCGCGCCGCCGGCGGCCGAGGCCAGCCCCGTCGCGATCCCCGCCGCGGCGGCGAAGGCGGCGAGATGGAACGGCCGGGTCCCGCGCGAGGAGAGGTTGAGCGGCAGCGAGAAGGACGCGAGCCCCTGGCCGGCGAGCAGGACGCCGCAGAGGATGGCGTCCAGCGCGAGCGGCCAGAGCACGTCTTCGCGAGGGAACAGCCAGAGGATGGGCGAGACGCTGAGCCCGAAGCAGCACGCCACCAGCACCGGGCGCGCTCCGACGCGATCGAGCGCGCGGCCCCACAAGGGCGCGGTCAGCATGCGCACCGCGGCGATGGCGCCGTTGTAGAGCGCCATGCGCGCGAACCCCATGCGCAAGTTGGCGATCATGTGGATGGGGTAGAAGGCGGCCGCCAGCCCGCACGCCGCCGCCCAGGCGATGTGGAAGGTGAGCGCGCTCCGCGCGGCCTGCTCGGTCCAGGGGCGCAGCGCGTCGGCGAGCGTCGGCTCCGGAGGGACGAGGTGCGCGCGCGGCTCGTGCTGCCGCCGGAGCAGCGCCACCGTGATCGCGCCGAACGCGCAGGAGGCGAGCGCGAGCAGCGAGAGCACCGCTCCGGCGCCGGCGCCCGGCCCGGCGTGGTCCAGGGCGAGCCCCGCCCCGAGCGCGCCCAGCGTGCTCCCCAGGGCGCAGAAGGCCGTGCGCCGTCCGAAGTAGCGGCCGCGGACGCGGTCCGGGACCAGCTCTCCCATCCAGGACGTCCAGGCGTTGTTCCCCGCCACCGCGAGCAGCGAGCTGGCCGCGGCCACCGCGAGCAGGATCGTGCGCTGCGCGGCCTCCGGCACGGGCAGCCAGGGAAGGACTACCAGCACCAGCGGGAGCTGCCGCGCGACCCCGATCGTCCACAACGCCGTCCGGCGGCTGCCGTGCACCCGCGTCAGCCATGCCGACGGGACCTGCACCACCTGCGCGGCGAACGGCAGCGCGCCGAGCACGCCCACCAGCACGGGGGTGAGGCCGAGGTACAGCGCCCAGCCGGTGATCGCGCCGCCGCTGGCGCAGGCGCCGACCAGCTCCGCGACCACTCCTTCGGCGGTGGAGATCCGCAGCGAGCGGCGGACGGCGTTCTGGTCGTCGGTACGCAAGCCAAGCGACCGTCGCACGCTCCCTCGGGTGGCACGCAAGGGCGTCGTGGTGTGGGCGTGAGCGCACCGGGCCGGGCCGGCGCCTGCTCGCACGAAAGGACGGCGGCGGTGTCCGCCCGTCCATTCCTGTGTGTAGGGGGCGCCCCTACCTTTGCTGGAAAAGGAGGCGGCTTATGCTCTGGACCATCACGGTCATCCTGCTCGTGCTCTGGGTGCTGGGCCTCGTGTCCGGCGCGCAGATCGGGGCGTGGGTCCACATCTTGTTGATCCTCGCCATCGTCAGCCTGATCTTCGCGGTCCTGCGGCGCGGCACGGGCGCGGCAGTCCCGTAGCTCGAAACGAGGGGAGCGCCCTGCTCCCCTCGCCTTTTTCACCGCAGGAGGGAAACGCGCGGCAGCTCCTGCTTCAGCTCGAGCAGTGGGGCTTGCCGAGGTTGACGAGGCGCAGCTGCCGCGAGCCGATGCGGACCTCGCGCACGTCGCGCGAGCTCATCCGCTACCGCTTCGATCTGGAAGCGGCCCTGCGCCGGCGGGCGGGAGCGCGCGACGTCCGCGCGGCGGCGCGCTCCGGCTCCGGACTGCGGCGCCGCTCGCCCGCCTGCGGCGCCTCGCCCTTGCGCGCGGCGGCGAGGCTCTTCGCCAGCGCGTCCATCAGATTGACCACCTTGCCGCGAGGCTCCTCCTCGGCGGGCTCGGCGACGATCTCCTGTCCCTCCGCCTTGCGCTCGAGCAGCGCCAGCACTTGCTCGCGGAAGGTGTCCTTGTACTTCTTCGGGTCGAAATCCGTCGCCAGCGATTGCACGAGCTGCTCGGCCATGTGCAGCTCCTTTTCCCGAGGCTTCGCCTCCGCTCCGGGGAGCCCTTCCAGCTCGCTCTGGTCGACGACCTCGTCGGCGTACAGCATGGTCGAGAGCGCCAGCGCCTTCCCCATCGGCCGGACCGCCGCCAGGTACTGCTTGGTCCGCAGCACGAACTGGCCGATCCCGACCTTCCCGGTGCTCTTCATCGCCTCGAGCAGGAGCGCGTACGGGCGCGCGGCGCCGCGATCGGGCACCAGGTAGTAGCTGTGGTCGTAATAGATGGGATCGATCTGGTGCAGGTCGACGAAATCCTCGATGTCGATGGAGCGTGTCGCCTTGGGACTGAAGGCTTCCAGCTCCTCCTTGGTGACCGTCACGTAGCGGCCCTTGGCGACCTCGAATCCCTTGACGATGTGCTCCCAGGGGACTTCCTCCCCGTCGATCGAGCAGACGCGCTTCTGCTGGATGCGCCCGCCGTCCTCGTCGTGGAGCATGTGGAAGCGCACCTCCTTGGGGGAGGTGGCGGAGAAGAGCTTCACCGGCACGTTGACCAACCCGAAGCTGATCGATCCGCTCCAGATCGGCCGGGCCATCTAGACCACCTCGCGCGCGAGCTCCGGGAAGGGCTCGATCCGGGGGGGCTCGCCCGGATGGGCGAGCTCTGCCACGTCCACGCCGAAGCACTTGAAGACGCGTTCCTGGTGCTGCCGGAGCCCGCGCAGCTGCACCCGCAGGCCGACGAGCCCGAGCAGGGCCTGCGACAGCACTGCGACGCCGTAGTCCTGGAACTCCTGGCAGCGGCTGAAGTCGAGGACGGCGTGGGGCAGGCGCTCCTCGGTCAGCCGAGCGGCCAGCTCCCAGGCAGAGACGCAATCGAACCGCCCGGACACGAGGTAGGTGGCGGTGTCGCCCCGCGCTTCGCGGATGACGCTGCAGGCCGGCATTGGAGAGGCTCCTTGGTCGAGTTGCGCATCGAGGGCCGCGACCGCAATGAGTGCGCACGGCTGGCGAGGCGGGCAAGCAGGCGGACGCGGGCTTGCCCGGGATCGGACGCGCTCCGTAGCCGACGGTAGGGCCAAATTTCACGGAGGCTCGGGCGGGAGCTCCTCGGGGGGAACGACGTCCTCCGTGGACGGCGGCGGCTCGATCGCCCGCCGGCCCTCGCGGCGGCGGAGCAGGCGCAGGTGCGACCTGCGAGCGGCCGTGCGCTCTTTCGAGGCGCCCGGCGATGCGGCGCTCGGCCTCGCCTCCGGGGGCGGCGGCGCCTGTCCGGGAGCGCGCGCCCCGGGCGCCTTTCCCTCGTGGGCCGCGTGCTCGAGGATGGCGTTGATCTCGCCGCCGAGGATGAAGATGAGCCCGGTGAGGTAGAGCCAGGTGAGCAGCACGATCATGCCGCCGATCGAGCCGTACATGACGTCGTACTTGCCGAAGTGCTCCACGTACTGGGTGAAGCCCCAGGTGGCGAGCAGCCACAGCGCGGTCCCGACCACGGACCCCGGCGTGATGAAGCGCCATTCCTGCTCCACGTCGGGCAGGAAGTAATAGAGCGTCGCGGCGACCAGCATGATGAGGAACATCGTGATCGGCCAGCGCAGGAACCCCCACACCATCGCGTACACCTGCTGGACGCCGAGCTGGCTGGCCAGCCACTCGCCGGCCTTCCCGCCCAGCGCGATCAGCGTGATGGAGACGAGCACCAGCAAGGCGCCGACGACCGTGATCCCGATGGCCATCGCCTGCGTCTTCCAGAACGGGCGAGACTCCTTGACGTCGTAGGCGAGATTGAGCGCGGTGCGGATCGCGTCCACGCCGCGCGAGGCGCTCCACAGCGCGAGGAGCAGGCTCACGGTCAGGAGCCTGGGACGCTGCACCGTGACGAGCTTCTGCAGCTGGTCCTGGAGGATGGCCATCGCCTCGTCGGGCATCACCTCGCCCACGCGCCCGAGCAGCTCCTGCACCGCGCCTTGCAGCGGCAGGTAGGCGGTCAGCGTGACCAGGAAGGAGAGGAAGGGGAACAGCGCGAAGACGAAGTAGTACGCGAGCTGCGCCGCGCGGTCGGTGAGGGCGTTGTCCGACCAGCGCCTGTAGAGCTTCTTCAGGAAGCCCCAGAAGCCCAGCTCGTGCAGTCCGGCGATGTGCACGCCTCGGAAGCTAGGAACTGCGGCGAGGCGGCAGCACCGGGCCAGGCGGACGGCCAGGGCGCAGCCCGTCCGTGCGCGCTCCGAAAGGCGCAGCGCCGCCGAAATACGGCGGCGGGTGGCCCGCCAGCCCGTAGAGCGAACGGGGGAGCAGGCTCACAGGGCCGCGGCGGCTTGCGAGCGCGGCGGGGGCCGGCGCGGCGCCTGGGCGCGTGCGCTCAGGGTGCGCTCGTCGAACCAGAGGGCACGCGCCAGGCGCGCCAGCTGGTCCGGCTCGATCCGCACCTCCTCGGCCGCGTCCCACAGCCGGTTCTGCGCGTCCCACAGGTCGAGGTGCAGGCCGAGGCGCGCCGACAGCTCGAGGATGCCCGCGAGCTGCGGCGCTGCGTCGCGGGCCTCGCCCGCGAGGAGCCGCTCGACCAGGGTGTGCAGCAGGTCGGTTACGGGAGCCTGCACCGCGGCCGGGTCGATGCGGGCGCCGAGCCGCCGGGCCACCTGCGCGGTGGCGAGCAGCTCCGACTGCGCCGTCATGAGATCTACCTTGCCCTCCGCCAGCGCGCGGGCGCACTGCTGCGCCTGGTGGGTCAAGGCGACGTCGGTGGCGACCTGCAGCGGCCGCGGCACGGGTGAGTCGATCTCGCGCAGGAAGTCGATCAGCCGCCGGTTGGACTCGTAGATTTGAAGATAGTCGTCCTCGTAGCGGCGCATCGTCTCGTCGAGCAGCTGTCCCGCGAGGCGGCGGCGCTCGTCGAGGAAGAGGTCGCGCAGGGTGTAGTCGCGCCCGGGGAATTCGCGGTCGATCTCGCGCACCATCTGGGCGAGCGAGAGCCCGGCGAATCTCCCGAAGAGCCGCTTCTCCGCCTCGGCGTGCGCGTGCGCCTCGTACGGCCGCAGCCCCGAGCGGATGTCGGATCCGGAGAAGTGCAGGACGCAGGCGGAGAGGTCGCGCCGCTCGTGGGTCAAGCGGCTGCGGATCTCGAGCCGCGACATGGCCAGGGTGGCGCTGCCGCCCTTCTCGCGCCGGCGCCCGCGCAGGGCCACGTCGTAGCAGAACACCTGGTCCGCCTTGCCGTACTCGTCGAACAGGCCGGCGATGGCGTAGTGCGCCGCCACTCCTTCCAGCGACACCACCGAGGGCTTCACCAGGGTCTCGTAGACGCGCGCGCCGTCGTCCAGCTCGGGGAGGTTGGAGGGCGCCTTCGCCAGCGCTTCCGCGAACCCGGGCTCGAAATCGATCCCGCTCACTTCGCGCGCGAGCTGCAGCGCCCGCGCCGCGTACTTGAGGATCTGCACCGCTTCGATGCCGGAGATCTCGGCGAAGAACCAGCCGCAGCTGGTGTACATGAGCAGCGCCTGCCGCTGCATCTCGAGGAGCTTGAGCGCGGTGACCCGCTCGCCCTCGTCCAGCGCGCGCCCGGCCTGCCGCTCCACGAACTCGACCGCGCGCTTGCGCTCCGGATCGATCACCAGCTCGATCAGCTCGTCGCGGGCGCGCCACGGGTCGCGCAGGAGCGGGGCGGCCTCGCGCTCGTACAGCTCGGCGAGCCGGTCGCGCAACACGTCGAGGGCGGCGCGCAGCGGGCCCCGCCACTGCTGGTGCCACCCGGGCTGCCCGCCGGTGTGGCAGCCGCAGTCGCCGCGCCAGCGCTCCACGCCGTGCATGCAGCTCCACGAGGAGCCCTCGGCGATCTCCGCCTCGTGCTCCGGCGGGGAGAGGGCGAGCGCCTGCGCCAGGTTCACCAGCTCCAGGTCCTCGCGCTGCTGCAGGTGGCGCAGCGCCGCCGCCAGCACCTCGTCGCCGCCCTTCTTGTGGTGCCCGAACGTCTCGCCGTCGACGGCGACGGTCAGCACCTCGTCGTGGGCGCGGGCCTCGTTGAAGCCCTGCTCGAGCCGCTGCACCAGCTCCTCGCCGCTGGCCAGCCCCTCGCCGAAGGCGATGCCGCGCGCGATCGGCCCGTCGTAGAAAAAGACGGCGATGTGGCGCCCGTCGCGCAGGTCCACCTTGTAGGGCAGCGTCGGGTCGAACTGGGCGTTGCGCGCGTCCTCCCACTCGCCGCCGGGCGCGCGCACCCGCAGCGCCTGGTGGGGGGAGAGGACGGTGAACTGGATGCCCTCGTCGGCCAGCGCGCGCAGCGTGGCCAGGTCCGCGGCGGTCTCCGGGAGCCACATGCCTTCCGCCGGGCGGCCGAAGCGGCGGCGGAAGTCGTGCAGCCCCCAGCGGATCTGCGTGCGAAGGTCCCGCTCGTTCGAGAGCGGAAGGATGGAGTGCGCGTACGCCTGCGCGATGGCATTGCCGTGCCCCCGCCGCCGCACGCTCTCCGCGTCGGCCTCGAGCACGCGCCGGTACACCTCGGGAGCGCGCCGCTCCATCCAGGCCAGCAGCGTGGGCCCGAAGTTGAAGGAGATGTGGCGGTAGTTGTTGACGATGTCCTTGATGTACCCGCCGCCGTTCTTCAGGCGCGCGGCCGCGTTGGGCCCGTAGCACTCGGCGGCGATGCGCTCGTTCCAATCGTGGAACGGCGCCGCGGTATCCTGCACCTCGACTTCCTCGATCCAGGGGTTCTCGCGCGGCGGCTGGTAGAAATGTCCGTGCAGGCACAACAGGCGCCTGTTCATGGGGGACAGATAGTCACCGACGGCCCACGGCGGCACAAGCGTCCGCCCGGGGTGCGGCCGTCCGGGCGCACGCACCGCGGTGCATCGCGTTGCTCCGGGGCCGACCGCTGTCCAGATTTGGACGGTCAGCAACCCTATCCCAGACTGAGGAGCCGCCGTGAACGCGATCGATCTGCTCGAGCAGCAGCACGACGAAGCGAGGAAGCTGTTCCAGAAAATCGAGAAGGCCGCCCACCCCGACGAGAAGGAACGTCTGTTCGACGAGCTCGCCGACGCGCTCGCCGTCCACGCGGCGATCGAGGAGCAGCACTTCTACCCGGCCACCAAGGACGCGCGCACGGAGGAGCTGCTCCAGGAAGCGGTCGAGGAGCACCTCTCGATGAAGCGGATCATCGCCGACCTGCTCGAGATGGAGCCCGACGACGCGCAGTTCGACGCGAAGATCAAGGTGCTGCGGGAGCAGGTGGAGCACCATGTCGAGGAGGAGGAGAACGAGCTGTTCCCCAAGGTGCGGAAGATCCACTCCAAGGACGAGCTGGAGGACCTCGGCATCCTCATGGAGCAGACCGCCGAGGAGCTGAAAGAACGCGGCGCCCCGCGCATGGAGGTGCCCAAGGAGACCGGAGCCGCCGCGCCCATCGACTGATCCAAGTCAAAGCGATTTCACCACGGAGCACACGGAGAGCACGGAGAATTCGTTTTCTCCGTGTCCTCCGTGACCTCTGTGGTGTATCGCTTTTCGTCCGTTCAGGCGGCGCGCTTGCGCTCGGCGATGCTGCCGAGCAGGCGCCCTAGCCGGACGAGAGATTCCCGCAGGCCCTCGAAGGCGCAGGGCTCCTTGCAGCACACCTCGACGGCGCCGGCGACGTCCTCGCCGTCGAAGAGCGGGAACACCAGGACGTACCGGACGGAGGCCGCGTGCGCGCGCGAGGCGAACTCCCGCGGCACCTCGGCCATCTCGAACGCGAAGGCGACCGGGCGCCCAACGGCGGCTACACGCGCCGCCCAGCTCGCACCCGCGCCCGCAGCGACCCACGCCTCGCGGAGCGGCTCCAGGCCGTCGCGCACGCTCCACACCTGCATCGGGGTTTCCCCCTCCATCCAGGTGAGGCGCGCCAGCGGCCATTCCGACTCGGCGCAGAGGACGGAGAGCCCGGCTCGCAGCGCTCCTTCCACGGTCGGATGGGCCTCGGCCGCGGCTTCGATACGTGCAGCATTGTCCATTCGCAGCAGAACATCCGATCCCCTCCGGCGGCGTCGCAAGGGACTGGATGTAGGCTGGGCTGAGGTGCTGTGGTGGAAGGGCTGCTCTCGGATGCGCGCGAAGGCCTGCGGTGCGCGGCAGGTGGCTTCCACCTCGATCCGCGCGAGCCCGTGCCGCTCGCGGTGGTGACGCACGCGCACGCGGACCACGCGGTCCCCGGGAGCGCGCGCTACCTGTGCGCCGGGCCGTCGGTGCCGCTCTTGCGACATCGCCTCGGGCCCGACGCGCCGATCGAAGGCTTCCCGTACGGCGAGCAGCGCGCGCTCGGCGAGACGCGCATCTCCTTCCACCCCGCGGGGCACGTGCTCGGCTCGGCCCAGGTGCGCATCGAGGGCGGAGGAGAGGTGTGGGTGGCCACGGGCGACTACAAGCGCGAGCCCGACCCCACTTGCGCGGCCTTCGAGCCCGTGCGCTGCGGCGTGCTGATCACCGAGGCGACGTATGCGCTGCCCATCTTCCGCTGGGACGACCCGCGCGAGGTCCTGCGCGAGGTGCATCGCTGGTGGCAGGGCAACGCCCGCCGTGCCTCGGTGCTGTTCTGCTACGCGCTGGGCAAGGCGCAGCGGATCCTCGCCGGGCTTTCCGAGCTGACCGACCGTCCCGTCTACGTGCACGGCGCGCTGGAGCCGATCACGCGCATCTACCGCGAGGCCGGAGTGCGCATGCTGCCCACGCTGCCGGTCGCCGAGACGGCGAAGGGCCGCTCCTTCGCCGGCGAGCTGGTGCTGGCGCCGATCACCGCGCGCGGCAGCCCCTGGATGCGCCGCTTCGGCGACCACGAGAGCGCCTTCGCCTCCGGCAGCATGCGCATCCGCGGGCAGCGCCGGCGGCGCTCGTTCGACCGCGGCTTCGCCCTC
>WNEY01003022.1_pt1 | contig 12502 bp, 9 predicted proteins | sample 5400531 | NCBI WGS metagenome assembly WNEY01 (sample SAMN13153338, study PRJNA577476) | soil metagenome | isolation source: 200 cm saprolite under Douglas fir tree site 1 | place: USA:California | collected 2015-04-18
GTGACCGGAACCGCCGACGCCGACCGCTTGACGGAAGCGCGCATCGAGATCGGCGCGGGCGACAACCCCGATCGATGGACGAAGGTGTCGCGGACGATCAGCAGCCCTGTGGTCAGCGGCGTGCTCGATGATTTGGCGACCGATGCGTTTCGCGCGGGCAAACAATGGACGGTTCGTGTCATCGTGGTCCACCGCAACGGGCGGCAGCGGGAAGCGCGCTTCAAATTGTCGCTCGGGTAAAAGGGAATTCCAGTGCTGAAGGGGACGTGGCGTGCGCAGGTGTATTTTTGCGATCGCGGCACTGGGTGCGCTCGCCTGGCCGGGCGCGGCTGGGGCCGTGCTGCAAGAGAGGACGGTCGTTACCGATAACGCAAAGGCAATCCCGGGCGCGACCGTCAGCCGTACACTGAATCGTCCGGACAATCCGCGCGCAAAGAAGCAAAAGACCTTCCAGACCGGACGAAGGCCTGTGCAGGCCGGACCGCGGTCGGTGGGCGGCGCCGCACCCGGAGATGAGGCTGTCCGCGCCTTGATCGGTATCGGCGTCGGAGTTGCAGTCGATCGGGCGGTCAATCGTGGTGCCGGCGGCAGCCGCATGGACAACAAAAGGCCCCACCCACCGCGGCCCACCGGCTCCGCTTCTCCCACCGTGCGCAATCGTCCGTAAGCCGCATCAACAGGTCATCGAGCGTAATGTCGGGACCGTATTCATAGCCAGTCGAGCACGCTCGAATGGGACTTCTTCGCCGTCACCTGTTGCATCTCGGCGGCGCCGCGCTGGCGGCGACCGACGCGGGGATCAAGGAGATCGAATGAGGCGGCCGTCATCCTGAGGTGCGAGCGAAGCGAGCCTCGAAGTATGGGAATGGACGCGCCCTTTGTCCATCCTTCGAGGCTCGGCGCACGCAAGTCGGCTATAGCCGACTTGCGCATCATAATGCCGATCTCGGGTAGACCCGAGATCGGTGCGCCGAGCACCTCAGGATGACGGTCGCGTCAAAGATTTGTCGCGATCTATCCCGCGACCGTGACCAGCCGTCCGATCAGGCCGGTCTGCGCGTGCCGGCGCAGGAGCGCGTCGGCGCCGAGGCTGCGCCCGGCCGCGTAGGCGACGAACAGCACGTGGATCATGGCGAGAAACACGTAGTTCCACGGCCATTCCGACGCGTGCAGATAGAGTCCGAGCCACAGGTGGAGCGAGAACGCCACCGCCAGCAGCGCGAAGAAACGCACGCCGATGCCGAGCATCAGCGCAATCCCGAACGACAGCTCGGTGAAGAACACCAGCGGATCGATGATCTTCAAGTATGGCAGGTAGACGTGCTCCACCAGCGCGCGGTGGAAGGCAAAGGCCGCGTATTCCTGCATCTCGCCGGCCCAATATTCGAATCCGCCCGACAGCGGCAGCGGCAGCTTCCACAGGCAGCCCTGGAACCACATGCAGCCGATCAGGACGCGGCATGCCCAGGTGGTCAGGTGAACGCCGGTGTGCTGGGTTTCATCCTCGCGCCAGTTCTTCACCGCGATCCACAGGGTCGCGGCGAGCAGGACCAGGAACAGCACGACGAACAGATATTTGACGACACCGAGCGCTTCGTGATCGGGGGTCGATCCGATGAGGAACAACAAGGTGTCATAGAACGGGTTCGTGCGCATGTTTGCCTCTCCCTGCCGCGACGGTCGCGGTTATCCCGAGCATGTCGTCCGATCCGGCGTCCGCGGCGATCTCGACCGATTCCAGCCGGTCGCCGCGCGGGCGAACGAAGCCGATGACCGCGGCCTGCCGGTAGCCGGCGCGATTGAGATCCGCGACGCAGATCTCCGCCTGCGCGGCCGGCACCGCGGCGAGCAGGCCTCCGGCGGTCTGCGGATCGAACAGCAGCGGATAGTCGGGATGCGCCGCCGCCTGATCGAGGTCGCGGATGGCGCGGCGCAGCCGCACGTTCTGCGGCTGCAGCGAGGAGAACACCCCCATCGCGATGGTCTCGCGCGCGCCGTCGAGCGCCGGGATGCGCTCGAGCGCAAGGGTGACGTCGACCTGCGACGCGCGGGTCATCTCGATCAAATGCCCGATGAGGCCGAAGCCGGTCACGTCGGTCGCCGCCCGCGCGCCGTGGCGGGCAAGCACCGCCGCCGCCTCGCGGTTCGAGCGGCACATGTGCTCGATCGCGGCCATGACCCAGCGCGCCTTCGCCTTCGCGCGCATGTCGGCGGCCAGGATGGTGCCGGTGCCCAGAGGCTTGGTGAGAATAAGGGCGTCGCCCGGCCGCATGCCGGCCTTGCGCAGCACCGCCTCGCGCGGCACCAGGCCGTTGACCGCGAAGCCGAGCGCCAGCTCCGCCCCCTCGCTGGTGTGGCCGCCGACCAGCGCGCAGTTCGCCGCGCGCAGCACCTCGTTGGCGCCCAGCATCATCATCTCGAGGTCGGCCTCGACCTTGGCCTCGAGCCCATAGGGCACGGCGGCGACGGCGAGCGCGGTCTGCGGCGTCGCGCCCATGGCGTAGATGTCGCCGAGCGCATGGTTGGCGGCGATCCGGCCGAACAGATAGGGGTCGTCGATCATGGCGCGGAAATTGTCGACGGTATGGACCGAGAGCAGCGGGCCGCCGGTATCGACCACCGCCGCGTCGTCCGCCGCATCGAGACCGACGACGACGTCCGCGCGCTCGGCGGGAGCCACCCGGCCGAGCGCCCGCGACAGCACGGTCGCGCCGACCTTGGCGCCGCAGCCGCCGCACCGCATGGCGAGCGCGGAGATGTCCGCGATGGCGGCCGCGTCGGCGACCGGGTTTTTCGCTCGCGGCGATACGGCCATGTCGGGCAGCGCGTTGAACTTGCGCATGAAGCGCCGGTCGATCCAATCCTTGAGCCGCCACACCCAATGCCCGCCGAAGCTCACGCCGTTGCGCGCGCCGACCGCGTACCTGTCGCCGGTGGTGACGAGATAGAGCGCGTCGCGCTGCGGCCGGTATGGACGTGCAGCCGCCCCGGTCACGACGCGCCTGATATTGCGGGCGAGCGGCGGGCCCTCGCGCACCGCGTACACGCCGGACTTCGGCAGCTCGTAGCCGATGACCGAGGCGGCGTCGCCGGCGGCGAACACCTCCGGATGCGAGACGGAGTTGAGCGCCGGCGTGACCCGCACGAAGCCGCGCGCATCGAGCGCAAGGCCGGTCTCGCGCAGCCAGCCGGCCGGCGCCGCCTGGGTCGTCCACAGGATTTCGTCGAGCGCGATCGCCGGCCCGTTGTCGAGATGGATCAGGCGCTCCTCGACCTTGGTCACGTGCGCGCCGGTGACGACGCGGATGCCGCGATCCTCGCACACGGCGCGGAACCGCCGGCGCATCGCGGGCGGGAACGTCGGCAGAAGCTCGTCCGACGCCGCAACGATGGTGAAGGACAGGCGGTGCGGATCGCCGCCGTTCGCCGCCACATCGCGCTTGAGGCGCCGCTCGACCGAGAGCAGCAGCTCGACCCCGCCGGCGCCTGCGCCGACGACGCCGATGCGCGCGTGCCCCTTCGCGGCGAGCACGCGTTCGCGCAGCGCCTCGAACCGCTTGAGGAAGCCGTCGATCGGCTTGACCGGGATCGCGTGGCTTGCCGCGCCCGGAACGTCGTACACGTTGGGCGTCGACCCGACGTCGATCGACAGCAGATCATAGGGCACCGGCGGGCGGTTCCGGCACATGACGCGGCGGTTCGCGAGATCGAGCCCGATCGCCTCGTCCTGGTAGAGCCGGGCGCCGGCGAAGCGCGCCAGCGGTCCAGTGTCGATATGCGCGTCGTCGACGCCGTAGGTGCCGGCGATCAGCCCGGGCAGCATGCCGGAATAGGGCGTGTGCACTTCCCGGGTGATGAGCGTGAAGCGCACGCCGGGCAGGGGATCCATCCCGAACATGCGCAGGACGCCCACATGCGCGTGGCCGGCGCCGAGCAGCACCACGTCCTTGATGACGGGGAATGTCGGCGTCACGGCGCGAGGCCCCTCATTTCGGGTCGACCGGAGCGGCGGAGAGCCGCGTCGGCATGGTGTCGATGCGCAGCGCCCGGCGCAGCCGGCGCGAGAGCACGTCGACCGCCATTGAAAGCAGCGCCATGGCGAAGATCAACAGGACGGCGACGTCGAGCTTCAGCTCGGAGATCGCCGCGTCCACGTAGAAGCCGAGCGTCGCCACGCCGAGGATGCCGAAGATCGCGCTCTCGCGCAGGATGATCTCCCAGCGATAGAGCACATAGGCGAGGAACTGCCCGTAGAGTCGCGGCACGGTCTCGTAGAAATAAAGATCGACGCCCTTCGGCGCGTCCGGCCGATAGTCCAGCACGTCGGCGTGGCGGCCCATGAGGTAGCCGACGATCGCCCCGTTGTGCAGCGCCAGCGCGACGATCGCCGGCAACATCGAGGGGCCGAGCAGCTGCAGCAGCACGTAGGCCAGCATGTATTCCGGGGTCGACCGCACGACGACGAGAACGACGCGCCCCAGCGGCTTGCCGAGGCGTCCGGAGAACCGCTCGCAGATGATGGGAAAGAGCCCGAGCGCCAGTGCCGCCATGCCGACCATGGCGATCTGCGCCAGCACCAGGGTCTGCACCACGCCCGGCCCAATTTGATTTTTCGCGATCGGCCACGCCCAGGCGGCGAAGCGGCCCCAGGTATCGAGCGCGAAGATATCGCCGCCGCGCAGCGGCCGCGGCACGATCTCGCCGAAGAACCGCGAGAAATTCGCCCAGATCGACCCGCCGCCGACGCCGTCGACCAGATAGGCGAGCGCCGCGATGCTCCCGACGAGGAGAAACGGCAGCGTCGCCGCGCGCGCCCACAGCCGCCGCGTGCCGACCAGCACATAGAAGCTGAGCAGCAGTCCGGCCGCCTCGGCGTAGTGGCCCTGCCGGAAATAGCTCTCGAGATGAAAGCCGATGGTCGGCAGCCCGATGAAGCCGAGCACCAAGGTCGAGCGCAGCCCGCATTCGAGCCGGTAGAGCGTGTAGCTCTTGAACTGCTCGGCGAGCTCGGGCAACCGCGCGAACGCGAAGGCGGAGATTTTCGAGGCGCCGGTCGGCAGCGCGCGCGCGGCGGCGAGATCGGCCTCCTCGATCATCTCCGCGAAGACCTTGGCGAAGATGCCGCTGTAGGGCAGCGCGACCGCAAGGATTCCGGTGGTGGGCGAGAGGCCGGTGACCTGGATCAGCAGGAGCGCCCAGAACATTTCGTGGATCGAGCGCAGGAACGCGCACAGCACGCGCACGCCGCGGAAATGGGGAAACGCCAGCGCCATCGCCAGGCCGGCGCCCGCGCCGATGCCGACGCCGAGCACCGCGAACGCCACGGTCAGCACCAGGCTGCGCGCCTCGATCGCGTAGAGGTCGGCGCGCAGCAATCCCATCGCCAGGCGGCGCAGCTCGAGCCACGGATCGAGCGCGGTGACGGCGATGTCGGCGATCGCGACGCCGATGAGCGCCGCGAGCAGCATCAGGCCGCTCACCGACGCGTAGCTGAGCCGGGGCAGACGCAGCGCGGTCGCGGCCATCGCCTCAGCCCCCGTAGTACGGCACCAGGTCGGCGGCGCTCAGCTCGCGCGACGGGGCGTCGAGCACGATCCGCCCGGCCTCGAGCACGACGATGCGGTCGGTGTGCTCGAGCGCGAGCGCGATGTCGTGCAGCGCGATGATCATCGTCTCGTGGCGCGCCAGGATGCGCCCGAGGATGTCCGCGCTCTGGACGCGGTCGAGCGCCGACACCGGCTCGTCGCCGATCAGGACGGGGCGGCCGTTGTAGAGCGCGCGCGCGACCGAGGTCCGCTGCTGCTGGCCGCCGGACAGTTCGCCGGCGCGCGCGAACAGCTTGTCGGAAAGGCCCACCAGGTCGAGCACCGCCGCCACCTCGCCGACCATGCGGCGCTCCGGCCAGACGAGATTGCGCAGATTGCACCAGGTCGAGCGCCGGTCGAGGCGGCCCATATAGACGTTGTGGAAGACCGAGAGCGTCTTCACCAGCGCCGCCGCCTGCGGCACCAGCGCCACCCGGTCGGCGAGGCGCTGGTAGAGCAGGTTGAGCAGCGTCGTCTTGCCGGCCCCGCTGCGCCCCATGACCGCGATGCGCTCGCCCTCCCGCACGGTGAGATCGATCCCGTGCAGCACGGGATGGCCGGCATATCCGACGGTCTCGTTGGCAAGCTCGATCAATGTGCTCAAGATCGCCCCGCCGGACATGCGGCCGGTCAGTTCAGAAGGTCCGCCGCCTTGGCGACGTCCTCGATCGGCCGGTAGTCCGCGTTCTTCGCCGGAATGAACTTCGAGCGGGCGAAGTAGCCGAGGATGGCGGCGTCATCGATGCCGAGGATCGTCGCGCGCACCTTCTCCTTGAAGCCGCCGCCGAATTTCTGATCGACGTCGCCGCGAATGGTCCACTGGTAGTCGGGAAACGTCGGCGTCTCCCACACGACCACGACCTGGCCCGGGTCGAATTTGCCGTCCTTCCTGTCGAGGTCGAACACCGTGTAGTCGAGCACGCCGACCTCGTAGGCGCCGGACTGCACCAGCTGAATGGTGCGGCTATGGTCGCCGGAGAAGCCGACCCGCGAAAACACCTGCTCGGGCGTCATGCCGGGGAACGCCTGGCGGATGAAATATTCCGGCATCACCCGGCCGGAGGTGGAGGCGCGCGACCCGAAGGTGAAGGACTTTCCGGCGATGTCCCTGGGGAATTCCCTGCTCGGCCGCAGGCCGGTTTTCGCATTGGCGATGACGAGGCTCTTGAAGTTCACGTCCTCGGCGCCCTGGGCGATCGCTTCCGATCCGTCGACCGCCCGGCGCGCCTGCACGCCGGTGAAGCCGCCGAACCAGGCGAGCTGCACCTGGTCGTTGATGAACGCCGTCACCGCGGCCGGATAGGATTTGACCGGGACGTATTTCACCAGCACGCCGAGCCGGCTTTCGAGATATTGCGCGACGCGCGTGAATTTTTCCACGAGCCGCGTCTCGTCCTGGTCCGGTATGGCGGTGAAGACGAAGGCCGGCTTTGCTTGGCCGAGGGCCGCCGCCGATGAGGCGAGCACGACCGCGGCGGCCAGAACGATACGACGCATGAACCGTCCTCCCAGGCGATGATCATAATGCAACAATCGCATCTTGTCAGACGGCGCCGGTCGCCCCTCATCACGTTCGAGATGGCCACCTTCACGCTGTGGTGAGACATTGGTGAAAGCTCTTATGACTTGCCGGGCGCCCGGCCGCTGCCGACGAACGCGACCGCCGCAAGGGCGATCGGACCCCTGCCCTGCGCCGCCTCGATCCGCTCGACGAACGCCGCCGTCACATCCTCGCGCCGCTCGCCGAGCATGCCGAGGAGCGCCGCCATGCCGGGCGCAAACGCCAGGCGCTGCGCGAGCCAGCGCGCGCCGGGCGCCTCGAGCCTGCCGGTGACCCGCTCGATCGTCACGTCGCCCAGGCCGCCGCCCTCGAGCAGCGTGCGAAACTCGGCCGCGCCCTTGAACCGCAGCTGTGCGGGCGGGCGCGGCGGCGGGGGAAAATCGGGGATCGCCGTGCGGATGGCGGCGAGAAGCTCGGCCATGAGCCGGTAGTTCTCCGGCTCGGTCCAGGTCACGACCGCCGCCCGGCCGTGCGGCTTGAGCACGGCGTCATCTCCGCGACGCCCGCGGCCGCGTCGGGAAACAGCACCACGCCGAAGACCGAGAGCGCCGCGTCCATCATCGCGTCCGCGACAGCGAGCGCCGTCCCGTCCATGATTTCTGCCCTCACCCGCGGCGCCGTGTCGGGGCGCTCGGCGAGACGCGCGCGGATGCGCTCGACCATGCGCGGCGCGGCATCGACCGCGAGCACGTTCGCCCCGCGTGCCGCCAGCATCAGCGCCGCCCCGCCGGTGCCGGCGCCGATGTCGATCACCCGCGCTCCCGGCGCGAGGTCGAGACGATCGATGGCCGCAGCGGCGAGCGCGAGGGTCAGCGGCTCAAATACCTCCTCGTACAACGCAATGTGATCGTCCCACAGCGCGGGCCTCTGGTCGGGCTGCAAGTCCATGGCTATCGTCGCGGGTGAATGAGAAGGTGAGTTGCGGGCCGATGGTAACAGAGACGATCGACGCCGTGCCAGCAAGCGCGCCGACGAGCTTCGCGCTCGGCCTCGGGCTCACCAACGAGTGCAACCTCGCCTGCGATTTCTGCTATCGCGATCCGACCCGGCTCGACCGCCTCTCGCACGACGAGGTGCGCGCGGTCATGCAGCGCCTGCCGGTGCGCTCGGTCAATCTCGGCACCGGCGAGAACGGCATGCATCCGCAGTTCGGCGCCATCGTGCGCTGGCTGCGCGGGCAGCCGATCAAGCTGACCATCACGTCGAACGGCCACTCGATCGCGCTGCTCGATGCCGCCGACGTCAACGCCTTTGCCGACGTGGAATTCTCCCTCGACTATCCGAACGAGGCGGAGCAGGACCGCCAGCGCGGGCCGGGAAACTGGCGTCTCATTCACGAGCAGGCCGCGCGCTGCCGCGCCCTCGGCGTGCCGGTCACTTTCATCGCCGTCATGATGCGGAGCAATTTCGACCGGCTGGCCGAGATCGCGGCGATTGCCAAGGACTACGCGGCGCCCCTGCGCATCAACGTCTACCAGGCCGTGCGCTCCGACGCCTTCGCCTTGAGCTACGAGGAATACTGGACCGGCTTCGAGCGCCTGTTCGCGCGCACCGACGCGATCGCCATCGGCGAGCCGCTCGTGCGGGCGATGGCCGGCCTGCCGCCGCGCCGCGGCGGCTGCGGCGTCGCCACCGTGCGCGTCACGCCGCGCGCGACGGTGCAGCCGTGCGTCTATTGGCCGGGCGGCGGCGCCCCGCTCGACGTGCTGCTCGACCTCGGCGGCGGCATCACCTCGACCGACCCGTTCGTTGCGGCGCGCTCCGTGCCGCCCGCCTGCCGCGACTGCGCGTTCGTGTCCGCCTGCGGCGGCGGCTGCGCCGGCCGGCGCCGCCTGCTCGACGCGCTCGACAAGCCCGATCCCTATTGCCCGGTCGTGCGCGGCGGCGCGCGGCGGCTTGCAGTGCGCATGGCCACGTCGCGCGAGCTGCCGAAGACCGAAAGCGCGTGCACCACCGTTGTGATGGCGCGCTAGGAACAACAGGCGGCAGGAGATGATGATGCGAACGATCCTCCGCATCGCAATGCTGGCAGCCGCCGGCCTCGCGCTCTTCGGGGCGGGCGTAGCGCTCGGACAGCGGACCCCGCCCGACGGCAACCACCTCGTCGCCGAGAACCTGCTCGCGACCATCGATCTCGCCAAGGAGATCGACGGCGTTCAAAACCTCGAGCTGCGGGTGAGCCGCGCGGTCATCGAGCCCGGCGGCCATATCGGGCTGCACAGCCATCAGGGCGACCCGACCATCGTCTATATCCTCGGCGGCGTGCTCACCAACCATCACGACGATGGAATGACCGAAGAGGTTCGCGCCGGGCAGGCGTTTGCCGAGTTCGGCCCGCGGTCCCACTGGGTCGAAAACCGCGGCGCGACGCCGGCGACCTTCATTGCCGCCAACGTTCATCGCCGCTGACGGCGCCCGGCGCCGGCGGCTCCGTCAAATCAACCGTCCGGACGCGGCGCGCAGCCACGGCAACGCGTCGCCGAGCAGCGACGGCGGCCACGGCACGTGCAGCAGCTTGACGAACAGCACGTACATGCCGAGCCAGAGCGGCGCGACGACGAGGAGCGCGGTCGTCACCCGCGTGCGGCCTTCGATCAGCATGTAGAGCAGCATGAAGAGGCCGAGCGCCGGCATCATGCCGATCAGGTGCACGCCGGCAAGCAGGCCGAGCAGCCACAGCGCCTGCACCGCGAGCCGGCCGTAGACCACGGCGTCGCCCAAACCTTCGAGCGCGCCCCTGATGTCGCTGCGCGCGCGCGATGCGCCGAGCGGCCGGCCGCGCGCCAGGCCGATCGCCGCCGCGGCGGCCGCGAGCGCGACGACAACGAGCCCGCTTGCCGCCGCGGTCTGCGGCATCAGACGGGCTGCCAGCCGCCAGTCGGTCGCGCTCCAGAACGCGGCGGCGAACCCGAGCGCCGCGAGCGCCCACAGCGCCGGTCCCATGACGCGATCGACGGGAGAGGCCGCAACGGCCGCGGCTGCGCCCTGCGGCGCGGGCGTCGGACCATCCGCACGCTCCTCGCCGCGCAGCCGGCGAACCGCGAGGCCGAGCAGCGGGCGCGCCAGGATGAGGGCGGTGACCGCGAGGATCGCCAGCACCGCCGGCCGCTCCAGCCATTCGAGCCCGTAGCGGCCGATCGAGATGAACAGATATTTCTCGATCAGCTTGCCGAGGATGAAGCCGAGGATGAGCGGCGCGCGCGCCCAGCCGAACCGCTTCATGATCCAGCCGACGGCGCCGAACGCGAGCAGCACCACGAGATCGCCGAACGAGCGCGAGCCCTGGTAGGCGCCGACGAAGCTGATGGCGATGACGCACGGCACCAGCATCCCGGCACGGATCATCACCATCTTGGCGAGCTGGTTGGCGGCAAGGAAACAGATCGCCGCGCCGAGCACGTTGGCGAGCGCGAGGCTCCACACCAGGGTGAAGGTGATGTCGAGCTGCGAGGTGAGGAGTTTCGGGCCGGGCGTGATGCCCTGGGTGAGGAACGCGCCCATCAGCAGCGCCATCGAGGCCGAGCTCGGAACCCCGAACGCGAGCGTCGGGATCAGCGCGCCGCCCTCGCGCGCGTTGTTGGCGGCCTCAGAGCAGATCACGCCGCGCACGTCGCCGGTTCCGAACGTCTTCGACGCGCCCTTGAGCAGGCGCGCCGCCGAGCCGTAGGCGATCCAGTCGATCACCGGCGCGCCCATCCCCGGGATCGAGCCGAGCACGACGCCGATCGAGGACGAGTGCAGCACCAGCCGCCAGTTGGCGAGCACGTCGCGCACGCCGCGCAGCTGCTCGCGGATGAGGCCGCGCCGGTGCTCCGAGCTGATGGCGCGCCGGGCGATCGCCATGTCGACCAGCTCGGGCAGCGCGAACAGGCCGAGCGCCAAAGTCTCGATCGGCACGCCGTCCCACAGGTAGGTGGTGTCGAGGGTCCAGCGCAGCGCGCCGGTCTGCGCCTCGTTGCCGACGGCGGCGAGCAGCACGCCGAAGATCGCGGTGATCAGGCCCTTGAGCACCGCGCCCTGGCTCACCGAGGCGACGAGGGTGAGGCCGAGGATGCACACGGCGAGCAGTTCCGGCGTGCCGATCGCCAGCATGAACGGGCGCAGCACCGGGATCGAGATGCCGAGCAGCAGCGCGCCGAACAGGCCGCCCAGCGCCGAGGAGGTGAACGAGGCGCCGAACGCGCGTCCGGCTTCGCCGCGCCGCGCCATCGGATAGCCGTCGAGCACGGTCGAGGCCGAGCCGATCGCGCCCGGCACCCCGAACAGGATCGCCGGGACGGTGTCGGAGGTCGCGGTCACCGCCCACATGCCGATCAGGAACGCGAGGGCGGTGTGCGGGTCGAGCGAGTAGGTGAACGGGATCAGCAGCGCCATGCCGCCCAGCCCGCCGATCCCCGGCATGACGCCGATGATCAGGCCGAGCACGACGCCGAAGCAGATGACGGCAAAGCGCGCGGGATCGAGCACGATCATGAGCGCGCTGATGGCGTTGTCGATGAGCACGCAGGGCTACCTGTTGGTCACACGCGCTAACGCAGGAGACCCCCTCTCCCCGCTTGCGGGGAGAGGGTAAGGGTGAGGGGGCCTCTGCGGGTATGCGCTTTCCTCAGACGCCCCCCTCACCCGGATCGCTTCGCGATCCGACCCCGGATCAAGTCCGGGGCAGGCTCTCTCCCCGCAAGCGGGGAGAGGTGAAGCGGTTGCTCCCGAACGCGGCAGACCGTACGCTAACCGTTTCCCGCGGCACAAGGCATGGCCATGAACGACGCCGACGCGGCGCGCCGCCATCAGGCACAGGCGGGCGGGCCGTGCCTCGATTTCCAGGAGCACCTCGCCGCGCTCGAGGCGAACGAGCTGTTGGTGCGCATCGGCCGGCCGATCAACAAGGACACCGAGCTGCACCCGCTGGTGCGCTGGCAGTTCCAGGGCGGCCTGCCCGAGGATGAGCGGCGCGCGTTCCTGTTCGCCAACGTCACCGACGTGCAGGGACGCCGCTACGACGTGCCGGTCGCGGTCGGCGCGCTCGCCGCCTCGCCGCGCATCTACGCCATCGGCATGGGCCGGCCGGTCGAGGAGATCGGCGCCGCCTGGATGCGCGCGATCGCCCATCCGATCGCGCCGATCGCGGTCGCCGCGCCGCGCTGCCAGGAGGTGGTGATCACGGGCGACGAGTTACGGCGCCCGGACGGCGGCCTCAAGCGCCTGCCGGTGCCGATCTCGACGCCCGGCTTCGACGCGGCGCCCTATCTCACCGCGACGCTCTGCATCACGCGCGACCCGGAGACCGGCGTCGCCAACATGGGCACCTATCGGGCGGCGCTCAAGGCGACCGACCGGCTCGGCGTGCGCATGTCCT
>WNEY01003023.1_pt1 | contig 12500 bp, 10 predicted proteins | sample 5400531 | NCBI WGS metagenome assembly WNEY01 (sample SAMN13153338, study PRJNA577476) | soil metagenome | isolation source: 200 cm saprolite under Douglas fir tree site 1 | place: USA:California | collected 2015-04-18
AGGACCTGCTCGTCCTCTTGCGCAAGTACCTGAGGCCGGAGTTCCTCAACCGCATCGACGAGATCATCGTGTTCCACGCGCTTGACCGCGAGCAGATCCGCAAGATCGTCGGGCTGCAGCTCGAGCGCGTGAAGCGGATGGCGAAGGGGCAGGGCATCACGCTGGAGTTCGACGAGTCGATCGTCGACCACCTGGCGGACGTCGGGTACCGGCCGGAGTACGGCGCCCGTGAGCTGCGCCGGCAGGTGCGATCGCTCATCGAGACGCAGCTGGCTTCAGCGATGCTGAAGGGCGACATCGGCGAAGGCGACTTGGTGACGTTCTCGTACGATCCGTCGGCGGACACGGTGCGATGGGAGAAGCGCGCCGCGGCGCCCGGGGCCGAGGCCCAGCCCTCGCCGCCCCCCGGCGGTGGAGACGGGCCGGGTGGTCGCGGGCGCGACCGCGAAGGTCCGCGGCCTTCGGTGCACTGAACCCACGGCCGGGGCGGGCGGCGGGCGGCGGGCGGCGGGCGGTGAGGCCCTGCCGCCCGCCTCGCGCGTCTACCTGGCCTCGAGCTGCTCGCGCAGGCGCTCGCGCAGCTCGGGCGGGTCGAGGTGCAGGTAGTCCTTCTCGACGGTGGCGGAGATGCGCTGCGCCACCCGTTCGGCGAGCGTACCGCGCAGCACCCCCACGAGCGCAGGCGGGGCGACGAGCACCAGCCGATCGTACGCTTTCCTCACCAGCGCGTCGTCGAGTGCCTGGGCGATCTGACGGGCGAACTTTTTCACCTCCACCTTCTTGCGCGGGGTGTGAGGTTCCAATGCCGAACGGCCGCCGGCGCTCTGCTTGACGCGGCCAGGCTTGTCCCGGCCCAGCTCCGACTCCCTCGCCCGGCCCTGCGGATGGTCCAGCTCCGCCACGAGCGTCCAATCGCGTCCATTCGCCTGCGGCGCGTACATGCGCGCGCTCGCCGCATCCGCCAGCACGATCCAGGTCCGAGTATCCACGGTTGGCTCCCGTCCGGAGGACTCGGCCTCCGGTAGCGACGATCCACGGCCGGCGCAACCCGGGCGCCCTTCGCCCAACCTATGCGCGTCCGCGCGGATTGACAGGTACACCCGATGACGGATCTTCGCAGCGGGCGCGGGCTCGACCGGCTTTCCGCACCGGACCCGCGGATGGAGGCGCGATGGGCGAGAGCACCGATTTCCTGAGCGAGCTTCGTGAGCCCGCAAGGGACTGACCGTCCTCCGGGAGAGGCCGAGCGACGGGAAGCCGCCGACGAAGGCGGCGTCTCCCGCGGCCAGGTGCGCGACCTGGTGGCGCTGCTCGCGCTGCCGGCGCTGTGGAAGGAGAAGGACCAGGAGTGGATCGCCAGCGATCTCCTCGACGTGCTCGTCAGCCTCCTCCGCCTGGACTGCGCGTTCGTCCGCCTGACGGACGCGGGAGCCGGCCAGACGCTGGAGCATGCCTGGCCGGAGTCGTGCGACGTCACCCGCGAGCTGGCCGGCGAGCTGCAGCCCACCTCGGGGGCGGAAGCGGCGCCGCTTCGGACTTGGGTGGCGCCGGCGCCAGGTGGGGGAATGCTGCGCCTGGCCCGGGTCGAGCAGCGGTTTCCGGGCGAGGGCTGCGTGGTGTTGGTCGGCGCGCGCCGGGCGAGCTTTCCCACCGCCGCCGACGGTTTCCTCCTCCAGGTCGCCGCGGACCAGGCGGCCATCGCCGTGCACGGGGCGCGGCTCCTCGCGCGCGAGCAGGCCGCGCGCGCGGACGCCGAATTGCGCGCCGTCCAGATGTCGCTCGCGGCGGAAGTCGGCGCGGCGGTCGCGGGCGCCGCCGAGCTCGACGGGATGCTCCAGCGCTGCGCCGACGCCCTGGCCCGCCAGCTCCGGGTTCCCTGCGCGGGCATCTGGACCTTGTCGGACGAGCAGGTGCTCGTCGCGCGCGCGAGAGGGGGCGGCTGCGAGCTGAACGGCAAGCACCAACGCGTGCCGGTCGGCTCGTACAAGGTGGGGTGGATCGCGCAGGAGCGGAGGCCCCACCTGACCAACCAGCTGGAGAGCGACCCGCTGACCACGGATCCGGGCTGGGCCAGGCGCAATCGGCTGACGGCCTTCGCCGGGTATCCGCTGGTGGTGGAGGATCGCCTCGCCGGGGTGATGGCCGTGTACGCGGGAAGGCCGCTGGCGGAGCAGGCGATCGCTGCGATGAGCGGCGTCGCGGACATGATCGCCACCGGGATCGAGCGGAAACGGGTGGAGCGCTTGGTCCAGGCGCGCGCTGCGAACCTGGCGGAGCAGCAGGAGTGGCTCGAGTCGGTGCTGGACGTGCTCCCGGTGGGGGTGGCCCTCATCGAGCCCGGCACGGCCCGGATCCTCCTGTCGAACAAGGCGGCGGACCGGATGGCGGGCGGCGTGTTCCCGAAGGCGCAGTCGAGCGCTGCGGACCCGGAGCACTCCTACTGCACGGATGCGCGGGGGAAACGGATCGAGGACGACCAGATGCCGGGCGTCCGCGCGGCCCGCGGCGAGAAGCTCCATGGCCTCGAGACGGATTGGCAGACGCCGCAGGGGACCAGGTCCCTGCTGATCAATTCCGAGGTCCTCGAGGCGGAGCACGGGCACCCGGCGACCGTGGTTTCCGCCTTCGAGGACGTCACCGAGCTGAAGAGCACCCAGGTGGCGCTGAGCCTGGCGCTGGAGGACAGCTACCGGTTCGTCTCCGTCGTCGAGGAGAGCTCCGAGTTCATGGGCATCGCCACGCTGGAAGGACAGCTGGTCTTCGTCAACTCGGCGGGCCAGAATCTGGTCGGCATCGTGGATCCCGCGCGGGTCCCGCGCATGACCATGTTCGACTACGTGTTCCCGGAAGACCACGGCCTGTTGCGCGACGCGGTCGCGGCGGCGATCGCGCACGGGCAGCGCACCGGGGAGCTCCGCTTCCGCAACGTCCTCACGGGGGAACCGATCCAGGTCTGGGCGAACGTGTTCGTGCTCCGCGATCGGCGGACCGATCAGCCCGTCGCGCTCGCCACCGTGACCCACGACCTCACCGAGCAGAAGCGCACCCTCGAGCTGCGCGAGCGGGTGCTGGCGATCGTCAGCCACGATCTGCGCAATCCCCTGAACGCGATCATGATGGGTGCCTCGGTGCTTCGCCGCGCGCCGCGCGCCTCGGCCGAAGCGGTCCGGATCGCCTCGCGCATCGTGTCGAGCGCGGAGCGCATGGACGCGATCATCGGCGACCTGCTCGACCTGACCAAGGTGCGCCTGGGGGGCGGGATCGAGGTGAGGCGCCGGCCGACCGACGGGCACGAGCTCTCGGCCCGCATCGTCGAGGAGCTGAAGGCAGCCCATCCGGGACGCGACATCCAGCTGCGTGTCGAGGGCGACGGCAGCGGCCGCTGGGACGCGTCCCGGATCGAGCAGGTCGTCTCGAACCTCGCCTCCAACGCCCTGCAGTACGGGCCGGAGGACGAGCCGGTCACCATCGAGAGCCGGGGCGGCGAGAACGACTGGACCCTGACGGTCCACAACCTGGGCGAGCCCATCCCGGCCGATCTGCTGCCCCACCTGTTCGACCCGTTCAAGAGGGGTCGCGAGCCCGCCGCCGGCAAGGGTCGCAAGAACCTCGGGCTCGGCCTTTTCATCGTGCGCGCGGTGGTGGAGGCGCACGGCGGAAGCGTCGACGTCACCTCCGAGCGCAAGCAGGGCACGCGGTTCCTGGTCCGGTTGCCGCGCTTCGCGCGGGCCTAGAGCGCGTCCCATCACCTCCGCGCCGTGAAAAGCGCGGCGCCGCCGGATCCGCGGCCTCTGGTCACTGCAGAGAGGGACGCTCCTCGCCGGTCTCGCACGCTTCCGGCTCCAGCTCGCGGGAGGCTTGCTCCGGGAAGCCCTCGCGCAGGACCTCGTCGGCCGAGTCGAAGGCCCGACTTGGCATCTGGGCGCGCCTACGCCAGGAGTGCGGCGACCCGCTCGGCCAGGGCAAGGGCGGCGGTGAGCCCGGGCGACTCGATTCCGACCAGGTTCACGAACCCGGGCAGGTCCTCCGAGAGGACGAAGTCCTTCTCCTCCGGATCGGAGGGAGCGCGCAGCTTGGGACGGATGCCGCACCCGTCGTAGGCGAGCTGGCCGGCGCGCACTTCGCCGAGCAGCGCCCGTGCCGCGGCGAGGAAAGCGGGCAGCTTGTCCTCCCGGGGAGAGTAGTCGTCCTTGCGCGCGACGTGCTCGACGTCGGGCCCCAGCCGGCAGCCGCCGGCGAGATCGAGGGTGAGGTGCACCCCCAGCCCCGCAGCGCCGCGCCGGCGCACCGGATAGACGAGGTGCCGGTAAGGCGCCGCGGGCCTGAAGCGGAAGTAGTCGCCGCGCCAGGGATGCACCCGGTACCGGTCCACGCCCGCCAGAGCGGCCACCTCGTCGGCGTGGAGCCCGGCCGAGTTCACCACCCGCTCCGCCCGCACGGGGCCCCGCGCGGTGTCCAGCTCCCAGGCGGAGGCGGCCCGCGCGATGCCGCTCACGCGCGCCTGCGTCAGCACCAGCCCGCCGTGCTCGGCCGCGTCGGCGGCGAGGGACCGCGCCAGCTCGACGGCGTCCACGATGCCGGTCTCGGCGCACCACAGCGCGGCCGCCGCCGCGACGGCCGGCTCGCGCGCGCGGACGAACGCGGCGGGCACCAGCTCGACGGCAGGAGCTCCGCTGGCGCGGGCATTGGCCGCCAGGGCCTCCAGATCGGGAAGGTCGGCGGCCTCGCGCGCAACCACGAGCTTGCCCGGCTTCGCGCAGGGAACGCCGCGGGAGCGCGCCCACTCGTAGAGCAGCGCGTTGCCGCGCACGCACGCCTGCGCCTTCAGGCTCGCCGGCGGGTAGTACAGCCCGCTGTGGATGACTCCGCTGTTGCGGCTGGTGACGCCGTCGCCGAGGCGCTGGGCTCCTTCGAGCAACAGGACGCTGCGGCCCGCGCGAGCCAGCGCCGAGGCGACGGCGCATCCGACCACGCCGCCGCCGACCACCGCGACGTCGACTTCCGCATCCACCTGCCGGCCAGCTTAGCCGCCGCCGATGGGGCGGCGCCAGGCTTTTCACGGCGCGGCGGCTGCTAGAATCGCGCGCCGTAGCGCGGGCCTCCGTCAGCCGACGGCGGCGGCAAAGGCGTTGAGGAACCGCTTCATCTGCGCAGGGGTCCCGATGGTCACGCGCAGGTGCCGCGGCACCGCGGGGAAGAGCCGGCCGACCAGGACGCCGCGCTCGCGCAGCGCTTGGATGGTCGGCTCCACTTCCTTGCGCGTATCGATGAGGATGAAGTTCGTCTGCGAGGGGACGACCTCGTAGCCCAGCCTGCCCAGCTCCGCGATCACCTGCGCCTTGGTCGCCGCGTTCCGCCGGCGCCCTTCGGCGACGTACGCGGTGTCGGCCAGGCTCGCCCGCGCCGCGGCCAGCCCGATGATGTTCGCCGAGTCCCACGCGGCATGCGCGGCCAGCTTCTTGATCAGCGGCGGCTCCGCGATGGCATACCCGAGCCGCAGGCCCGCCATGCCGTGGATCTTGGAGAACGTCCGCGCCACCAACAGGTTCGGGTGCGTCGCGACCAGCGGCACGACGCTCTCGTACTCCGGGCTATCGGCGTAATGGTGATAGGCCTCGTCCACGAGCACCATCGCGGCCTTTGGGACGGCGTCGAGGAAGGCGCGCATCCTGGCCTTCGGGGTGATGCTGCCGGTCGGGTTGTTCGGGTTGCAGACGTAGATGAGCCCCGCGCCTTCGGCCGCCATCGCCTCCACAGGATGCGCGTACCGGCTGTCGAGCGGCACGGCGACGACCTCCGTGCCTTGCACGCGCGCGTGGGCGGCAATGGCCTCGAAGGTCGGATCCGCCATGACCAGCTTGCGGCCTGCGCCGGTGAACGCGCTGGCCGCGAGCTTCAGGATCTCGCTTGACCCGTCGCCGATCAGGAACCAGTCCTTCGCCATCCCGTGCAGCTTCGCCAGGTCCGCGATCAGCGCATCCGCCGCCTCGTCGGGGTAGCGCCACGCCAGGCCGAACGCCTCCCGCATCGCTCGCAGCGCGGCCGGGGACGGGCCGTACGGATTCTCATTGGCGCTCAGGCGGACGACCCCGCCCGCTACCTGCGGCGGGCCCGCGAGAGCCTCCCCGGGGACGAGCAGAGGTGGAAGTGTGGCGGCAGCCATTCCGCTGCCGATCAGCCGGCCGAACGCGCGCCGCGAGACTGCGCTGCTCACCGCCATCGCTGCCCCCTTTGGAAGACACTACGCGTGATCACACACCCTGCGGTCAGGGCATGCGCGCCGTGGCGGGCCGTGGCCCGCAGGGCGCGCCCGCGTCCGTCCACGCCTGGAACGCGCGGACGAACTCCGCGTGCGGGACCGGGACCGGCTTGCGCCCGAACCCCGGCGCCCAGCCCCACAGCACCAGCGGATCCTCGGCGACGTGGTGGACGAGCGCGGCCAGGTTCTTGCCGCCGTTCCGCCGGGCATCCTTGAGCTGCTCACAGAGCATGCGCGAGTTGAGCCCGGCGAAGACCATCTTGTGCTCCGGCGGCGGCAACCGCCATTCGGTGGAGACGCCGGGCGGCATGTGCATGCCGTAGCTCTCCGGCGGATTGGCCCGGGCGTGGCAGGTGGCGCAGGCGAGCCCCGTGGCGCCGCGTCCCTCGGGGCCGCGCTGCACGAACTGGAGGTGGACGTGGCCGTCGTCCCCCTGCAGCGGCCGGTCGCCGGCGGGATGGCAGTTCACGCACCGGGGGCTCTGCAGGACGGCCCGGACCACCTCGAACGAGGCGACCGGGTCCGGCCGCGCCGGCGCTGCCGCGGCGGGCGCCGGGGCAGGGGCGTGGGAACAGGAAACGAGCGCGAGAGCCCCGGAAGCGGCGATCGTCCGCCAGGCCGCCCGCCGCCAGCCGGGGGGGCTCACGCAACCGCCAGGCGCAGGGGCAGCGACCGCAGCCGCTGCTTCGTCAGCGCGTAGACCGCGTTCGCCACGGCCGCCGAGATCGGCGCCGTGGCCGGCTCGCCGATGCCGCCCATCTTGGCGTCGCTTTCCAGGACGCGCACGGAGACCTCCGGCATGTCGGGCAGCCGCAGCACGCGGTAGTCGTGGAAGTTGCTCTGCTCGACCCGGCCGTCCTTCAGGGTCAGCTCGCTGTGCAGCACGGCGGAGAGCCCGAAGGCGATGGCGCCCTGCACCTGCGCCTCGATGCCGAGCGGATTGATCGCGGTGCCGCAGTCGACCGCGCAGGCGACTTTGTGCACGTGGATCTCCTTGTCCCCGTCGACGGAGACCTCGGCCACCTGGGCGATGATGCTGCCGAACGACTCGTGCACCGCCAGGCCGCGCGCGCGTCCCGAGCCGGGCGCCTTGCCCCAGCCGGCCATCTCCGCGGCCGCCTTCAGCGCACGCAGGTGGCGCGGCTTCTCGGCGAGCAGCCCGGCGCGGAACTCGAGCGGGTCGCGCCCGCTCGCGTGCGCCAGCTCGTCGATCATGCTCTCCATGGCGAAGGCCGTGTGCGTGTTGCCGACCGACCGCCACCAGAGGACCGGCACCGGCTGCTTCGGCGAGTGCACGGTGACCAGCCGGGCCGGAACCGTTTCGAGGTAGGGCGAGTCGGTCACCCCTTCGACCGAGGTGGCGTCGACCCCGTCCTTGACCATGAACTGCTCGAAGGGCGTGCCGGCGAGGATCGACTGCCCGACGATGGTGTGCTTCCAGGCCACCGGTCTTCCCTTGCCGTCCAGCCCCACCTCGACGTGGTGCACGAAGAGCGGGCGGTAGTAGCCGCCCTGGATGTCGTCCTCGCGGGTCCAGACCGTCTTGACCGGCACGCCGGCTGCCTTGGCCACGTGTACCGCCTCGCTGACGAAATCCGACGACGGCGTCGCGCGCCGGCCGAATCCGCCGCCGAGGAACTGCGTGTGGATGGAGACGTTCTCGGGAGGCACCCCGGCGATCCTGGCGGCGGACATCTGGTCCATGGTCTGGAACTGGGTGCCGGTCCAGATCTCGCAGCGGCCGCCGTCGATCTTCACCGCGCAGTTGAGCGGCTCCATCGGCGCGTGCGCGAGGTAAGGGACGTCGTACTCGGCGACGACCCGCTTCGCAGCCTGGGCGAGCGCCACCTCGGCGTCGCCCTTCTGCGCCGCGATCCCCGCGCCCTTCGACTTCGCCTTGTCGCGGTAGTCCTGCAGCATCGCCTCGCTGTCCAGCGTGGCGCCCGGACCGAGGTCCCACTCGAGGCGCGGCAAGAGCGCGTCGCGCCCGCGCTTCGCGCTCCAGAAGTTGCTCGCGACGACCGCGACACCGGTGGGGACCTGCACCACCTTCTCGACGCCCTTGACCGACTTCGCCTCGCTCGGGTCGAACGACTTGACCTTCCCGCCGAAGACCGGCGAGCGAGCGACCAGCGCGGTGCGCAGGCCCGGGAAAGTCACGTCCATGCCGAACTGCGCCTTGCCGGTGATCTTCTCCGGCGAGTCGAGGCGGCGCATCGGCTTGCCGAGGAGCTTCCAGTCCTTGCGGTCCTTGAGCTTGACGCTCTTGGGCGGCTGCTGCGCTTGCGCCGCGACGGCGAGCTGGCCGTAGGAGAGGCGGTCCTTCCCGCGGACGACGTACCCGTTCCCGGTGCGGAGCTTCCTCGCATCCGTCTTCCACTGCGCCGCGGCCGCGCGCACCAGCATCGCCCGCGCCATCGCCCCCGCGATCCGGTACCGGTCGAACTCGGACCAGGTGCTGCTCGAGCCGCCGGTCATCTGCATGCCGAAGGCCGGGTGCGCGTAGACCGGCGCCGCGGGGGCGTGCTCCACGCGGATCTTCGACCAGTCGCAATCCAGCTCCTCGGCGATGAGCATGGCGAGCCCGGTCCAGATGCCCTGGCCCATCTCCGAGTGGGCGAGCAGCACGGTGACCGAGTCGTCCGGCGCCACGCGCACGAACGCGTTGGGGTTGGGCGGCTGCTTCGCCGGCGGCTGTGGCGCCGCCCAACCCGAACGGCGGACGTGGAAGGCGACGAACAGGCCCGCTCCGGAGAGGAGCGAGCTGCGCAGCAGCTGGCGTCGGGTGAGCGAGGTCATCGCGAGACCCTCCTCTGCGCCGCCGCCTTCCGCACCGCCTCCCGGACGCGCTGGTACGTGCCGCACCGGCAGATGTTCCCGGCGAGAGCGGCATCGATGTCGGCGTCGCTCGGGTTCGGGTTCAGCGCGACGAGCGCGGCCGCGGACATGATCTGCCCCGGCTGGCAGTACCCGCACTGCACGACGTCGGCGTCGACCCACGCCTTCTGCACCGGATGGCTGCCGTCCGGCGACAGGCCTTCGATGGTGGTCACCATCCGCCCGGCCACCGCCGAGACGGGCAGCACGCAGGATCGCGTCGCCTGCCCGTCCAGGTGCACGGTGCAGGCGCCGCACTGTGCCATCCCGCATCCGAACTTGGTGCCGGTGAGGCCGAGCACATCGCGCAACACCCAGAGGAGAGGCATGTCCTCCGGAGCATCCACCTCGCGGACCGTCCCGTTCACGTTGAGCTGCATGCATCCCTCCTGCGCTCGACGGCAATGCTGCTATCACATCAGCGCGACGCGTTGGTCACCCCCTTGTAGAGCACGAAGCCCGCGTAGTCCGCCGCGCTCATGGTGTGCGTCTGGTCGCCGTCGGTGAGGATACCGACGCCCTGCAGCTCGGGCACCTCGGCAGCCGGATTGCCCCCTTCGAAGTGGGCCCGGAAGAGCGCCGCGGGATCGATCTCCTCTTCCCGCCACACGCCAGTCGGTGGCCCGCTGCGCAGCACGATGGTGTCGGAAGCGACCAGGGGATTGCGTTCGACGCCGCAGATGGCGCCCGGCGGGGCCCCGCTGCTCCAGACGAACTTCAGGGAGTACCAGCGCAACCCGCGCTTCCAGGCGACGTAGACGTTCGCCGCCGCGTCGCCGCGTCCCACGACGCACTCGTTGCCTCCCACCGGGAGCACCCAGGCGCGCCAGCGGAAGCGGATGCGCTCGACCCCGTTGCGCATTCCGTCTCCCACGTCCGCGAACAGGGTGACCGTCTCGAGAGGAGGCCTGTAGATGCCGCGGATGAAGGGCCCGAGCGGATCGTCGATGATCCAGTAATAGCTGGTCGGGCCAGAGTCACGCTGGAGCACCTGGAACCGGTGGGGATCGATGGGGAACGGGCGGGCGCCGGGTGGCGGATTTCCGAACGCTGCTGTCGCCATCCCCAGCAGGCAGAATCCCACGGCCAGGGCGAACAACCCCCTCGCGTACACCGTTCCGGCCTGGTTCGCGCCGCGCATGCCTGGTTCGAGATGCAGGCGGCGCGCCAGATTCGCCAGACCTGCGCCCGGCGAATCCACCCTGCTGCTCGCGAATCCAAGCCTCTTCAGCGCGTCGACGCCGTCCGGGGCGCCGGTCCGCCTCCCGCGTGTCGCTCGAGGAATCGGCCCGAGCGCGCCAGGAACTGGACCAGGTTCTCCTTGCGGGCGAGGGAGTGCCCCTCGTTTTCGGCCACCATGTATTCGACCGGCACCTTGCGCTCGCGCAGGGCGCCAACGATCAGGTCGGACTCGCTGCGGGGCACCCGCGGGTCGTTCGCTCCCGCGTAGACGAAGAGCGGGGCGACGATCCGCTCGGCGTCCTTGAGCGGCGAGATGGAATCGAGGAAGGCGGCGTCCTTGTCGGGATCGCCGAACTCGAGCAGGAAGATCTCGCGGATGAGGCCGCTCGTCGTGGCCATGAAGGTCTTGAGATTTGCGACGCCGACCAGATCGACGCCCGCACGCCAGAGGTCGGGCATGCGGGTCAACCCGACCAGCACCGTGTAGCCGCCGTAGCTGCCGCCGTAGACGATCACCCGTTTCGAGTCGGCCCACGGCTGCGAGGCGGCCCAACGGCCGGTCGCCTCGATGTCCTTGAAGGCCTCGAGGCGCTTGGGACCGTTGTCCGCCTCCTCGAAGGCGCGGCCGAATCCCGCCGAGCCGCGCACGTTGGGCTCGACCCAGGCGTAGCCCTGCGAGAGGAAGAACGCCGCCGCGGCCGACCAGCGGATCCGCGAGCTGCTCGAGGGCCCGCCATGGTACGCAACGATCACGGGCACCTTCTCCGAGCGGTTCCTGGGCAGGTAGACGTTGACGGGCAGCCTCAAGCCGTCGTGCGCCCTGACCTCGGTGATGCTGGTCTCCATCTCCGGCACTTCCCGGAACGAAGGCCGGGCCTCTTTCCGCAGCTGGGTCGCCTTGCCGTTCCGCGAGTCGATCGCCCAGACGTCGGTGGGCGAGGACGGCGTGGACCAGCGCGCAAGGAACCGCTTGCCGTCTTCGGAGAACTCCGAGAGGTCGCCCTGGCCGAGGGGCATGGTGACCTTGGCGCGCGGCTGCAGCGTCCTCGCGTCGAGCAGGCGAAGCTCGGTGCGATTGCCCGCATCGACCACCAAGGCGAGCGAGTCGCCCGTCCTGGCCACCGCGAACTGGCTCACGGTGGCGATGGGCGGGTCCTTCTCGACGTAGCGCGCCTTCTCCTTGCCGGACTCCGCGTCGAGCGCGAGGAGCAAGGCTTGCTCGCCGCCGCCGTCGGTGGCGAGGTAGATGGTGCGGCCGTCGGGGGAGAAGCGGGCCTCGAAGATGCTGACCTTGCCGCCCTCCGGATACAGGGTGCGCGCCGCGCCCGAGGCGAGGTCCAGCCGGACCAGGTAGTTTTCCGACCGGGTGGGATAGCGAATGAAGAGCCCGCGCTTGCCGTCGCTGCTGACGTCGGTGAGGAACCCCGGCTTGGGCTCGCGGAACACCTCGCGCGCCGGCCCGGGCGCCGCCGCCGGGGCTGCGTACACCGCGGAGCTCACGTCGCTGATCCGCCGGGCGCTGAAGTAGATCGTGTCCGGGGCGAGGTCGGCCAGGTGCGCCGGGTCGCGCTGCATCGGCTCGCCCGGCGTCAGATCGGTCAGGCCGGACCCGTCGAGGTTCACCCGGCAGATGGACCACTTCTCATCGGCTCCGCGGTCGGTGCGGAACAGCACCGACTTTCCGTCGGGCGTCGTCCGATCCAGCGTGACGCGCTCCTGGGACTGGAACAGGCGGCGCGCCGGCGAGTCGGGCCGCCCCGCGTCCGCGACGTAGAGCTGGGGCAGCCCGTCCCGGTTGGACACCAGCACCACCTGCTTGCCGTCGCGGGTGAGCAGCGCTTCCGTGTTCAGGAACGCGTCCACCAGCGATCCGGCCTTCTTGGACAGCTCCGCCACGCGCGCCGTGTCAGCGCTCGACGTCGCATCGGGCTGGACGGGCGCCGGCGCGCGCTTCTCCGCAGCCGCAGCCGGAGCCGCGGGCGCGGCCGGCGCCGGCGCCGGGAGGGCGGCTTCCTGCGTCCGTTGCGGCGGCGCGGAGCGGTCCGCCGGCGGAGGCGTTGCGCAGGCGAGGAGGAAGGCGAGGAGCGGGAAGCGCAGGCAGGTGGGGTTGCGCATGGCGGCGCAGCCTACTCCCTCAAAGTTGCGCCGCCAACGCACGCGCGACCTGCTCCGTGTGCGCGTC
>WNEY01003024.1_pt1 | contig 12498 bp, 12 predicted proteins | sample 5400531 | NCBI WGS metagenome assembly WNEY01 (sample SAMN13153338, study PRJNA577476) | soil metagenome | isolation source: 200 cm saprolite under Douglas fir tree site 1 | place: USA:California | collected 2015-04-18
CCTCAAGCCCCGGGGTAAGGTTCGCATCTGCGTCGAGGACCCTTCGTTCCCGACCCAGCTCGAGCGCATCCGAGCGCACGGCCTGGAGCTCGTCTCGCAGCCGGTCGACGACCACGGCCTCGTGGTGGACGGCCTCGACTGCGACGCCGTGATCGTCACTCCCGCGCACCAATTCCCGACCGGCTCAGTGCTCAGCGGTCCTCGCCGCCGGCTGCTGGTGGAGTGGGCGGCGCGCAACGACGCGCTGCTGATCGAGGACGACTACGACGGCGAGTTCCGCTACGACCGCGAGCCGATTCGGGCTCTGCAGGGCCTGAGGCCCGACCGCGTCGCGTACCTGGGAACGGTGTCCAAGACGCTGGCGCCGGCGCTGAGGCTCGGCTGGATCGTGGCCCCCGAGTGGCTCATTGACGACCTCCGTCAGTCAAAGCGATTGGCGGACGACTTCACCCCATCGCTCGACCAGCTCGCGCTCGAGGGCTTGATCAGGTCGGGCGAGTACGACCGCCAGTTGAAGCGTGCGCGGCAGGTCTACCGGCGCCGCCGCGACCTGCTCGTGGACGCCCTGCGCAAGGCTCTGCCCGGCCTCCGGATCGAAGGCATCGCGGCCGGCGTCCACCTCGTGCTCGCCCTCCCGGACACCGTGGACGACGCCGCGATCACCGCCGAGGCGAGGGGCGCCGGGATAGCGCTCGAGCCCCTGTCCCGGTTCCAGATTCGCACCCGGCGCTCCGGCCTGGTGCTGGGCTATGGCCGCCTGCACGAGTCCGCCATCCCGGCGGCCGTGCAGGCGCTGTGCCGAATCCTGGCGCGCCACCTGGGATAGGGCCAGACATTACCTATTAGATAGGGCCAGTCTCAAAACCCCTTCCGGCCGATCCGGCAGCCTCCATCATCAAGGCATGCGCGCGAGGCACACGACAGACATGCGGGGGTTGGCGCGATTTCGCGCTTCGGCGCACGGCGGGCCAGGTCGTGGAGGTTCGCGGATCTCGCAGCAGTCGATCGATCTCTTCGTGCATCTCGCACACCAGTCGCCGATGGCCGCGATCGCTCTGCTGGACAGGCACCGCTCGTTATCGCGGGCGACGTCGAGCTGGGGTGAGACGGCGCTGCAGGCCGCCAGCCACCTCGGCCACCGCAAGCTCATCGCGCTGCTCCTCGAACGGGGGGTGACGCTCGACGTGTTCGCCGCCACGGCGCTGGGCGACGACGTCGCGGCGAGCGTGATGATGGCCGCCGGCCCGAACGATCTGTGCGGTGTCCACGACCTTCCGCTTCTGCACTTCGCCGTCATGAGCCGAGACCTGAAGATGGTCGATGCTCTCATCGCCGCGGGCGCTCCCCTTTGTCCGCCCGCGGCGAGCCTCTCCCCCCTTCACTCCGCCGCCGGCATCGGTTCGAAGCCGATGGTCCGCGCCCTGGTTTCAGCCGGCGCCGACGTGTCGTTTACGGATGCCTTCGGCCAGACGGCGCTGGACTTGGCCTACGACCTTCGGGTCACGGACGAGGCGATGCTGGAGCTGCTCGGCGCGCCTAACGTCCGCGTCGCGCGCCGGTCGGCCTAGCGGAGCTCCGACCCTTCGACCGTGCGGTCGACGCCGTCCCCGGAGCGAGCTGCGACTGCAGCCACAGGCACCAGGCCAGGTAGTCGCGTTCGGCGCCGATGCCGCGCCGCAGCGCCGCGAACTCGCCGAACCGGGCGGAGCTCAGGCCGGGGACGCCCGAGTCCCGGGACTCGATGGCGGCGGAGCGCTGCTCCAACGCGGCCAGGCGATGTTCGTGGAGCTTGATCTGGTCCTCAAGCAGGCCGGTCGCCGTGGCCGCCCTTGCCTTGCGCAGCGCGAAGGCCTTGACGACCAGCTCGTCGTTCATCGGCCTCGGCTGGGGCGGTTTGGCGACCCACCTGGAGAGCTCCGCCCTGCCCGCCGCCGTGATCGCGTGGACCCGGCGCGGCGGGCCGGCGCGGGGGTCGAGGCGTTCGAAATCGACCAGGCCCTCCTGCACCAGGCGAGCCAGCTCGGGGTAGATCTGTCCATGCCTGGCTTGCCAGAGAAAGCCCAGCGGCGGCTTCATGTCACGGGCGATGTCGTAGCCGCTTTGCGGCTTTGTGGCCAGCAGGGCCAGGATGGCGTAGCTCAGGCTCGACAGCACTGTCCGAAGCGTAACAAGGCGCGCCGGGCCGATTGCCGCCCGAGCAACGAGCACTACCGCGTCGATACGACGCGCTTGCTTGACTACGTCCCGGCGCTTCGCGAGGAGGAGTTCGCCTTCGACGGCCGCCTGCTGGGGCGCAGCCTGGACGGCAATCTCGGGTAGGCCCACTGCAGCAGCGCCAGCCCGCCGACGACAACGCACACCACCAGGTACCAGGCGCTGAACACCGCGACCGCGACGACCAACACGGTGGCGGCGATCGCCGCCAGTCGCGCGCGACCTTCCAGGATGCGGATCGCCGAGACGACCGCGAGCACGTAGATGCCGACGAACAGGCTCGAGCTCGCCCGGATCAGGTCGGTGATGTTGACTGCCCCGGCGACCAGGGCGGCGAGCAGCCCGAGGTCGATGACGGCAAGGAAGCCAAGCGGCCGGAGCGATCCGTCTTTACCGAGCCACGCCGGCATCGCGCGAGCGGACGCGAGCGCGCCGGCGAGCTTGGTGCCGCTGGCGATGTAGACGTTCATGCAACCGGCCGTCAGCGCCACCGCCAGCAGCGCGGTGGCAACACGGCCGGCGTGACCGAAACCCAGGGCGACCAGGTCGGCGAGCGGAACGCGCGACGGCGTATCCCGGCTGATGCTGATGGTGGCGACCGCCAGGGCGAGATAGAGCACGGTCACGACGGCGAAGGCCAGCGCCATCGCCCGCGGCAGGTCGACGGCCGGACGCCGGAACTCGCCGGCAAGCTGGGCCACCGCCTCCCACCCGACAAACAGCCAGACCAGGATGTTGGCGGCGGTGCCGACCGCCCACCATCCGTGAGGAGCGAACGGAACCCACCTGCTCGTCTCGACGTGCGGGAGGGCGAAGACGATCGAGATGATCAAGACCGCCACCAGCACAGACGAGAGGACCAGCTGGGCGGTGGACGAAACGCGCACGCCGAGCGCGTTCGTTCCGAGCACGGCGACGAAGATCGCGATCGCGACCACGACCGCCACCGTGGAGCTCGAGCCGGTCAGGTCGGCGACGTAGTAGCCGCCCATCAGCGCGACCGCCGGCGCGCCGAGCAGGATCGAACCGAGGAACCAGCCACCGACGACCACGGAAGCGGCCTCGCCCAGGCCCGCGCGCACGTAGGTCGAGACCCCTCCTGCCTCCGGGTAGCGCACGCCGAGCGAGGCGAACGTAAGGGCAAGAGGAACCGAGAGCACGAGCAGGCCCCCCCAGGCGATGATCGACGCCGGTCCCGCGGCGGCGACGCCGAGCGCCGGGACCAGGAGGAGGCCCGGGCCGATCAGCGCGCCGACGTACAGCCCGGCGCCGCGCACGACGCCGATCGGGGGGCGTCTGGTCGATCTCGCCACGTGCTCCATGTTCGGTCGGGGACGGATGCCGGGATCAGGCCAGAGAAGGGCTAATTCATTGAGCCAGGCGCGCCGGCCGGCGCCGCTTCAGCCGCCGCAGACGGGACCGAGGTACGGCCAGGGCAGGCACAGCTGCGGAGAGAACGCCGACCACAGGGTGAGCAGCCCGACGACGATCAGCCCTACGACCCAGATCGTGCCGGTGATGGGGTTCCGTTTCGGCGCCGGCCACGCGCTCCAGCCCAGGCGGTGCGCGATCCTCGGACCCAGGGCGGTGTCGACCAGCGGCCAGAAGATGAGGCCGAGGGCCAACACGGCGGGGATGACCATCTTCGTGAGGAGGCCTGGGCCGAGCTTGGCGAGCTGGAAGAGAGCCAGGAAGTACCACTCGGGCCGGGGAATGATCCCCGAGCGCGGGTCGGCGGCCTGGCCGAGCTGAAGCACCGGCTGACCGAGCCAGGCCAGCAGGCCGAGCGTGATCAGGACGGCCGTCACCAGCACGGGGTATGGCCAGAAATGGTCGGGGAAGTAAGGGTGGGTCTTGCTCTCGGGCGTGTCATCCCCGGCGTGGCGGCGGGCGGCGCCCAGCAAAAGACCTGGGAGTGCGTAAAGCACCACCAATGGGTAAAGGGGGTGGCCCGGCCTGATCACGTTGACGGCTCCGCGGGACCGAAGCGGCGGGCCAGGCGGTAGTGGACGTAGAGCATGAAGGTGAGGACCGCCGGGAGCAGGACGACGTGGGCCATGAAAAAGCGCAGCAGCGTCGCGGGCCCGACCAGCGGCCCGCCCTGCAGGAGGTACTTGATGAACCCGCTGACGCCGTCGGACAGGACCCCGGCGCCCGAGATGATGGAGATCTCGCGGGCGCGGGCCAGGTATGAGTTGGCGTCCCACGGCAGCAGCGAGCCGGTGAAGCTGAACAGGACGATGACGAGGAAGATCAGCACGCCGACCATCCAGTTCACCTCGCGTGGCGCGCGGTAATCGCCGTTCCAGAAGGCAAGCGTCATGTAGGCAAGCGCCACGGCGATCAGCAGGTTCGCGCCCCAGAAGTGCATCCCGCGGATGAGCCACCCCAGATAGGCCGTGTGCTGGATGAAATCGACGCTCGTGAACGCGGGCGCCGGGTTGCCGGCGCCGTCGGGGACGTAGTAGAGACCGAGGAGAAAGCCCGTGAGGAACTCGACGGCGATCAAGATCACGGCCACCGCTCCGAGATAGCGGTAGGCGGCGTTGGTGTAGTTGGGGACTCGGCGGTTGAGCTCGGCGTCAACCGCATCGACGAGCTGGAAGCGCTCGTCCAGCCACCCCACGACCGCGGTTTGCAGCCCCATCTCGTCCTGCTTATGAAAACCGGGGGTCCGGGCCGGCTAATCCCCATCCGCGCGAGCTGGTCGAGGGCGCCGCGACGGTGCTTGCCCGCTCAGAACAGTCCGCGGTCCATACCGCCGTCCACCGCAAGCGTCACCCCCGTGATGTAGCTCGCGGCGTCGCTCGCGAGAAAGACCGCGGCGTTGGCCAGCTCCTTCGGAGTGCCGTAGCGGCCGAGCGGGACCTCGCGGCTCTTGCGTTCGATCGTTGCCTCGACCGATTCACCCTCCCGTCCCCAGATCCGCTCGGCGACGTCCCTGATGCGATCGGTGAGGATGTGCTCGGTCGCGATGCTGTTCACCCTGACCTCCGGCGCGGCCTCGCGGGCCAGCGTCTTCGACATGCCGACCAACGCGGGACGGAATGCATTCGAAAGGGCCAGCCCGTCGATCGGCTGTTTCGCCGACAGCGAGGCGAGGTTGACGATCGAACCGCCGCCGCCGCGGCGCATCACCGGAATCGCGGACCTGGCCAGGCGCAGTGCGCTCATCAGGATGCTGTCGAACGCCTGCTGCCATTCGGTGTCGGGCAGCTCGAGGACTCCGCCCGTCGGCGGCCCGCCGGTGTTGTTGATCAGGATGTCGAGGCCGCCCATCTCGGCCACGGCCCAATCGAAGAGCTCGGCGCACGCGGCGGCGTCCGAGATGTCGGCCGCCTTCGCCTTGACCTGCGCCCCGTTCGCCGAGATCTCGCGAGCGGTTGCGGCGATGGCTTTGGGGTCACGTGAGCTGATGCAGACCACACAACCCTCCGCGGCAAGCCCTTCGGCCACGGCGCGGCCGAGACCTTTGCTGGCGGCGGTGACCAGCGCGCGCTTCCCCTTCAGTCCGAGGTCCATGGGCCGCTAGGGCCAGTTCCCAGCTGCTGCCGGCATGCGCTCCTTGCTCTCCCAATCCGCGCGTACGGGGGCGAAAACGTCGATCACGGTCGCACCGGCCACCGACGCGCGGGCGGCATGGAGCACGTTGCTGGGAATGACGTACGTGTCGCCGGGATGAAGCGACCGGCTCGCGCCCGCGATTGTCATGGTGATCTCTCCCTTCAACACGAGGCCGAGCTGCTCGTTGTCGTGTTGGTGCTCGGAGACGTCGGCGTTCGGTTCGAGATCGACCACGGCCAATGTCAGGCGGTCGCCGTTGACCACTCTGCCCACCACACCTGGCCAGATGGCGTACGGCTTTAGCTCAGACAGCTTCGCGTAGGTGTCTTCCAAGGCTTGACCTCCTCGTCGCGTGACTTGCCTGGCGTAGTGTGCGCCGCTGGCCTAGATTGGCGCTGATGGCGAAGCGGGGCATCCTGGCCGAGATCGATTCGCTCGACCCGAACCGGGACTACCAGCGCATCTGCTTCCTCAGCACCAACCACGACTTCCCCTGGGACGTCGAGCAGTCGCTGAGCCTGGCGTTCTTCAAGACGTATGGCGTGCCGACGATCAGCGCTTTGCTCGACCAGACGGGCGAGTTCCGCGACCACGCACAAAAGCGATACGACGACACGAAGCTGATCCTGGCCGAGATGCTCGATCACGGCATCGACAGCGAACGCGGCCGCGACGCCAACCGACGGCTGAACCAGATGCATGGGCGTTACGCGATCAGCAACGACGACTACCTCTATGTGTGGTCGGTGATCCTCCTCGAGCCTCTCCGGTGGAATCGGAGGTGGGGCTGGCGCCACTACACGCAGAAGGAGATCGGCGCCCAGCTCGTCTACGCGCATGAGCTGGCGAGGCGGATGAACATTCGCGACGCGCAGGCGACCATCGACGAAGTGGATCGCTGGAGCCGTGCCTACGAGGCGGCGCACTTTCGCTTTGAGGAGACGAATCGCCGGGTCGCCGATTTCACGCTGAACCTGTATGTGTCCTGGTATCCGCGCGTCGTGCGCCCGCTGGTTCGCATGGCGACGCTCGCGCTGCTCGAGGATGAGCTGCTCGCGGCGTTCGGCTATGCGCGGCCGCCGCGCTGGGCGGCGGCGTCTGTCGATGCCGCCCTTCGCCTGCGGGCACTCACCCTGAGGTTCTTCCCGCGCCGGCGCTCGCCGCGCCTCGTCACGAAAGAGCGGATGCGAAGCTATCCAAACGGCTACGCGCTGACGGACGTCGGCGTCGCGGACCTCGATGTGCGCTAGCACGTTCCGCCCGTGTCGCCATCGCAGCACCGGCATAATCGGGGCAAATGGAGCTGCGACAGCTCAGGGCGTTCGTCGCGGTCGCTACCACGCGGCATTTCGGACGTGCGGCCAAACGCCTTCACCTGACCCAGCCGGCCCTGACACAGCGCATTCAGGCGCTCGAGCATGAGCTCGGGGTACAGCTTCTAGAACGCAGCGCCCGTGAGGTGCGCCTTACACGAGCCGGAACGGTGCTGCTGCCACACGCGCAAGGACTGGTCCAGGAGGAGGACGCGGCGTTGCGCGATCTCAAGGACTACTCCTCGGGTGTCACCGGAAGGGTGCGCATCGCCTACCTGGCAGCGGGCGACGTGTCGCTGGCAGGCGCGATCATCGCCGCGTTTCGCCGGCGATTCCCACGCCTTGAATTGGAAACCTCGGCGGCATCGTCGGGCGCCAATCTGCAACGCCTCCTCGATCACGCCACGGATGCGGCGTTCGCGCTGATGCCGCTGGCCCGCTCGGCCGCGATTACGGCTCGACCAATCCGTCGTGAAGAGATCATCTTGGTGATGCGGCAGGATCACCGCCTGGCACAAATAGACCGAATCCCGGTCGAATCCCTGCGCGGCGAGCCCCTCGCCATGCCACCCGCAGCTGTGAACCCCAGCCTTGTCGCCGCGCTTGCGCAATGGTTGGTTCGGCGAACTGGCGCCGATCTGAACGTCGTGTCCGAGGATCCAACGGACCTGGCGCTCCAGACCGTCGCGCGGCAGGGAGTCGCGCCCGCTCTCGTGGTCCGAAGTTACTTCCTCAGCCAGGCTGCCTCCGGACTTGTGCATCGCTCATTGTGCCCGGCGCCATTGGTCGAGCTCGTGGTGGCCTGTCGTCGCGACGATCCGTCACCCGCACTTGCAAATCTGCTCGGAGTCGTGGACGAAGTCGCCCCATTCGATCCAGGTGGGGTGCCGGATGATGGCGAGCTGATCTGACCAGGCGCGGCGTATAAGCGGTGAGGAAGCTGGGTTCCTGCCAGCGATCATCAACGCGTATTGCTGCATCAGTTTTGTCTATTCATGCCCCGATCGGCTGCTGAGGACTGGATACTCGCAATGGGTCCCGGGAACATTTGGAAGGCATCCCAGTCGTTCAAAAGGTCACCGATCTGCTCGCCGACCTGGATGGCAAGATCGGTGCCGACAGCGGATCAATCCTTGCCTCAGTTACCGCGGAACTGAGCCGGCTTACGGCGGGTACATGCATCGCCGTCGTGATGGACAGGGACCCCACCACGTCGAGAGTCGTTGTCGGCGACTACTCGTCGCCCGCAAGAGTGGCGTACGTCGATCGCTATACCGCAAGCCTGGACAGCCCTGGGCGGGTGGCGACCGCGGGACTCTTCTTGCGCGTCATTGAGACATCACGCCATGTCTTGGTGCCCAGCGTCTCCTTTGATGAGTTCCTGACTCTGCTGACGGATTCCTCCAGAAAGTATCTGAGCGAGCACCCGCTTCCTGTTCCGGTCAAGACAGTTGGATTGCTGCTGGTGCCGATGCGAGCCCGGAATGCAATCGTCGGGGCGCTTGGTCATCTGCGGATGGACGGCCCTGACCCGCCGGGCGACGAGGACGTCCCATGGATGCAGGAAATCGCCGATCGAGTGGCTGTCGTTCTCGAGAACATTCGCATACGTGGCGCGGCACATGACCGTCTCGAACGGTGGCACGCGATCCGAAATGTGGCTGACGCATTGGCATCGAGCCGAGACCTGCGAGTCATCCTTCAAGAGATCGCCAAACAAGCTGCTGCCGGACTGAGGGCCGACGCTGCCGATCTGCTGCGCCTAGACCCGAATACCGGTCGGCTGGTGGTTGAAGCCGCAACCGGCTTCAGGTCGGCAAGCATCAGGGCCCTCGGCCTTGCGCTGACCCCGCAGATGGCCGATCAAGCGGTAATTGGCCGCGGCGGGGCGTTGAAGGAGCTCGATTCGATCGGGCACATTCGACGTCGATCTCTCTTCGAGAGCGAGGGATTCAAGGCTCACCGCTCGAGCTCGATGGTGGCGCGTGGCCAGTTCTTTGGAGTTCTTGAAATCTTTCACCGCACTGATCCGGAACCTGACGAGGAGTGGATCGACTTCGTCGACCTCATGGCGACCTACGCGGGCCTTGCGATCGCTAATTCGAATGTCGATTCTGCGGGATCGGTCGGCTTACCACGTGGCATTGGAGCCAATTTCGACCTCAGCCCGATGCAGCGCAACATCCTGGGGCTCGTCGTCGAAGGTGCCACCAATCAAGAGATCGGTGAGAAGGTCCACCTCAGCGAGAGCACGGTCAAATCCCACGTCCGGCAGATTCTCAACAAAGTGGGGGTGACAAATCGGACCGAGCTTGCGCGGAGGGCGACTCAGCTTGGCCTGGTTTAGCCGGGGTTGCGCGTCACGCCAACCCGCACCTCTATGGGTCAAATATTGTCGCTGCGATGATGCGCCGCATCGCGTCGAGCTCTGTCTCGTAGATGTGGGCCGACTTAACGCTCATCGTTAGAGTGCCAACCGCCATACCCAGGTCGTTGGCGACCCGAGTCTGCAGAGCTTCGAGTTCGACGAGATTGGCGTAGCCCTTCGTACCGAAGTCGATTGAGTGAGCGTAGACCTCGAGCTGCAGCGCTCCTTTCAGGAGCCAGAAGTCAAGCAGGCTGACGCATGGAATGTAGCTGCTGTCGGTCAGTGGTTGGAACGTTGTGACCGTCGCGTCACGTGTGGATGGATTCGCAGCAATGCGGCCGGTCACCCAGCGGATCTGATCGCGACCGGCGTGCGCGTAGTCGTAAAGGCGCGTGGCGTAGCTGTCTGAGTTCCCGAGTGCTGCGACGGGGGAGCGGTCCGCAAAGTTAGCGCGCATCCAGGCCAGGCGTTCAGGGTCGCCGTGCTGGACGATGATCGGGTCGTCTATGGTCGGTGAGCGGACCTGAAGGGTGGCGCGGAACACCTCGACGATCGGCAGTCCCTCCCAGTCGCCGGCAACGCCTCCTTTCAGAATCGAAGACGCGATCGCGATCCACGCTTCCCCGAGCGTCATCACATCGATCCGAATTGCGTCAGCTACGTCGGGCATAGGTTTGTCCAGGTAGTGTTACTCAATAGACGGCGCGGCGCCGTGGGCTCGCCGCCTCCAGCGACTTGCCTGCAAATCTGGCTCCGGGACAGGAACTCGAACCATGAACTTTGCCGAGCTGAGCACGTACCTCGACCGAATGGAAGCGACGCGCAGTCGCAACGAGCTGGTCAAGACGCTGGCCGAGCTCTACGCCAAAACGTCGCCCGACGAGATCCAGCCCGTGACCTATCTCATCCAGGGACGCCTGGTCCCTTTCTTCGAACCGGTCGAGATCGGCATGGGCGAAAAGCTGGTGACAGCCGCGATCGCCCAGGCCGCCGACCGGCCGGTGGAAGAAGTGACCCGCCTGTTCAACAAGCTGGGGGACCTGGGCCTGGTCGCCGCGGATGTTTCGATGCGGTCCGGCACCGAGGCTCCGTCCGTCACCGAGGTCCATGCGAGATTGATGGCGATCGCCGCGGCCGCCGGAGCAGGGTCGGTCGAGAAGAAACGGACAGGGTTGGCCTCGCTGCTGCGAGATCTCGATGCAAGGTCGGCCAAGCACCTGGTGCGGATTGCCCTCGGCCGCTTGCGACTCGGCATCGGCGACCCGACAGTGCTCGAGGCGCTCTCATTCGCGAAGAAGGGCGACAGGTCGATGCGTCCCTCCCTGGAGGCTGCTTACAACCGAACGTCCGACCTCGGCCTGATCGCCAGGACCTTCTCGACCGAGGGCGAGACGGGCATTGCGGCTCTGAGGGTCACCGTCGGCCGGCCGATTCGGGCGCAGCTTGCCGAGCGGCTGCCGAATCCCGAAGCCGTCATCAAGAAGCTGGGCAGCGTGGCCGTGCAGCCAAAGTACGACGGGATCCGAGTTCAGATCCACAAGAACGGCTCGAGCGTACGCATCTTTTCACGCAACCTCGAGGATTTCAGCCTCATGTTCGTCGAGCTGGTGGCGGCGGCCAAAAAGCTCAAGGACCGCACCCTGATCCTCGATGGCGAGGCGATCGGTTACAACGCCGAGTCTGAGGAGTACCTGATGTTCCAGCAGACGGCTTCGCGTCGCCGCCAGCATGGAATCGAGGAAGCAGCCGCCAACCTGCCTCTCGTGGCCTTCGTCTTCGACGTCCTCTATCGCAACGGAAAGGATCTGACACCGCTGCCTTATGGCGAGAGATACGCGCGGCTGAAAGAGGTGCTGGGCGAATCCAAAGTGCTGACTCCGGCTCCTCTGAGCACCGCCGATACGGCCGAGGAGCTGACCCGGACGTTGCTGGACAACATCAGCAAAGGGCTGGAAGGAGTCGTGGTCAAGCGGGTGGACTCGCCCTACCAGGCGGGCGCTCGCAACTTCAACTGGGTGAAGTTGAAGCGGACGACGAGCGGACAGCTCAACGACACGGTCGATCTCGTCCTGCTGGGCTACTACTTCGGCAAAGGAAAGAGGACCGATTTCGGACTTGGCGCGCTGCTCGCGGGTGTGTATGACTCGGAGCACGACCGCTTCGACACCATCACCAAGATCGGGACCGGACTGTCTGATGCCGGATGGCGCGAGATCCATGCGCGCGCGGACAAGCTGCAGGTGAAAGAGAAGCCTGCCCGCGTCCGGTCACTGCTGACGCCCGACGTGTGGCTGAAGCCCGAGGTGGTGGTCGAGGTGCTTGCCGACGAGATCACACCGGGCACAAACCACACGGCGGGCAAAGTTGGCGATGGACCCGGATACGCGCTGCGCTTTCCCCGGATCGTCTCCTTTCGCGGGGCGGATAAGCGTGCGGAGGACGCGACGACGGTGAAGGAGATCGTCGAGATGTTCCAGCAGCAAGGCCGGCGGGCGGTACCTCAGCAAGCGCGGTAGTACGAGGCCCATCATGGGGCTCCGTAACGCCTCCGCTGTCGGGTCACTCATGGTCCTTGGCCCTCGCGTGGTCGCAGTTCCATGTTGGCTCAGGCGACTTTGCGGCGGCGCCTGGTCCTGGTGGCATTCACGGCGGCCTGGAAGGCTTGCAGGATGGCTTCGTCCGCTGTTGGGCGGTCGAGTATGGCGCGCATTCGCTCGCCCTGGTCGCGGTAGCGTACGAGGTGCCGGTGCTCGAACACGACTCGTGTCCGGTCGCGACTCTCGGCGAGGAAGGTGACCTCGATCTCGGAGGCGCGCGCAGGATCGGGCTCGTAGTTCCAATCGGAACTGACCTGCCAGATGAGGAGGATGCGGTGAGGCGGGTCGAACGCGAGGACGCGCCCCCAATCTGTCTCGCTTCCGTCCCGCGAACGTTCGTACCAGCGGCCGCCGACGAATGGCTCGAGTACCGCGGTCTCGCCGGCCGGATGGGCGATGTGGTGTGTTGCGACCGGCCACCAGCGCTCCTGGTGGAGGAAAG
>WNEY01003604.1_pt1 | contig 12498 bp, 5 predicted proteins | sample 5400531 | NCBI WGS metagenome assembly WNEY01 (sample SAMN13153338, study PRJNA577476) | soil metagenome | isolation source: 200 cm saprolite under Douglas fir tree site 1 | place: USA:California | collected 2015-04-18
AGAGTTCATGGCATGGGGTGTTTTTTCGTCCAGCGGCGCGATTTCCAATTATTTCTCGAGCGCCGAGGCCAATGTGCCCGCCAACAAGACCCTCAGCTGGCACTTTGCCATAACTAACCAAATGGGATCAATTCAGTATGTACGAGTCATCTACCGACTAGGCAATAGCACGAGCGCCAGCCCTAACGCGACAGCTCCAGGAGACACTGTCCCGGCGCTCGGGAACAGCTCAATTTTCATTCCGAACGCGCAGACTGCTCTCGTGAATTTCACTTGGAGCATTACTTCAAACCCATCCCAAGGCGGAATGATATTCCTCAGGATGACAATCAATGGCCAACAGGTTTCCCCTCCCGTAGGTGCGGTCGGGGGCCAAAGGTTCAGATTCCTCTTTGAACTTTGGACTTATGATATAACGTCGAACACGTTCCAATATGGCTACAAGGGGCAGAATTCCAGGGTTGGAGTCCCTCTCCAAGTCTGGTTCAGCTCCGCGTGAAACTCTCCGCGTACTTATCCCAGCTCCTGGTTCACGTATATCTGATCCGTACCCGTTGAGTATACTAGGTTGAAGTTTTGTACAACAGCCGCGGTATAGTTGCTCCGGGCTTGTATGTAGAAAGCGGAATTCGATCCGAACCTTAACGTGTAGAGGTTCTGCCAGTAACTTGTCAGTATGATATAGTTCGCGGAACCGTCTGCCGGGGTGTAGGTTAGGTTAAACCCGAGAACGGTTGGGTCGGTTCCGGGCTTGACGTAGCCTCCAGGCTGGTTGGCCATGTTGTTCTGTTCCAGCTTTGGCTCCCTTATCGCCCCGTTTATTCCGGCATAGAACCTCCATCCATCCTCATCCGGATGGAGGAATAGCAGCGAGTGCTGTGTTTCCAATCCCGCCGCGATGCTTGAAACATAGAGTGACGAGCCAGAGATGTACTCGATGGGGTCGACCCCGTATCTCGTGAGGGGTATGATGGCAGAAAAGAGGACCATCATTATGATGAATCCTACCTTCACGAGGCGGAATAGGTTCCTTCCCCCTAGCGTCAGCATTGTCCTACGCTCTAGAAGCCACGCTGTAAGAATGACAAAGGGGAACAGGGCGAACAAGTAGCTTCTCTGGAGCACGTCCGCTCGCCCGAAAAGAGCTATAGGTATGGTGGACACGGCTGCGAGAAAGAGTCCTCCGAGGAATAGTTCTCTAGGCTGAAGCTTTCGGAGGAGTGTGAAGTATGCCAGTCCCACAGCCCATACAATCACCGAGATTCCTTGTTCTGAGAGGACGGTTAATCCATAGCTATAGGATGGGGTCGCGACGACATTCGAGGTCAGCGCTGTTGTCCCTAGAGGTACTCCTAGGAGTGACTGTAGGGCTCTATCCACGATTGACGTCTGAACCAGGATTCGCGCATCGACGGCTATGTTGGCCCACCAGAAGAGAACGACGCCAATGAGAGCCATGAACGGCAGGGCCAACTTCGAGACTTGTTGCGTGAAAATTCTCCGGGATCTTAGGAGGGACAGAACTAGGAAGCCGGCAAGTCCGAGGCCGACGACCAGAGGCGTCTCAGGGTGGCTGCCGACGAAAATAGGTGTCGACACAAGCCCTAGAATCGTCCAGAGCCTTCTCCGAGGCTCATCCTCTATTATCTTCACTAACAGGAATATTGCTCCAAGGTAGAGGATTAGCTCCAGGCTTTGGGGTGAGATGTGTAGTTGGAACCAAAGTCCGCCGAGGAGGGTTGCCGAGGCAAGGGAGGCATACTGTCGGCTATGTGTTCTAGCCAGGACGTATGCTAGGAAAGCGACCACTAATGATAGGCCCAGAGGATAGAATCTCATCAGCTGAAAAGGATCGATTCCCGCAACCGATACTAGCTGGCCGAAAAACGCGAAGGCACCCGGAAACTGGTGGACGTACCAGTTGGGAGAGGTCAGCCATCCTTGATAGTTGAGAAGATCTAGGGAGTTCCCAGTGTGATAGTAGGTGTCGAGGAATCTTGGGTCTTGATAGGTGAAAGATGGGAGTCCGATGAGGTAGAAAGCAAGCAGAAATAGAACTGAGACGTCGAGTCCGACCTGGGCCCTTCCTCGAAGAGCTGACCTGGTGAAGAATAGGGCTAGTGTGGCTGCGAGTCCCCACCAGTAGGTAAATGGTAGGTGGGAATAGTAGTAGAAGCTGTTCGCGGTAAATGTCGTGATTCGGAAGGTTGAGGCGGTGATGAACCATAGGGATATGGCTTGCGTACCGAGCATGAGCAATATGAGAAAGGTCCTTATCTCGACGGTTTCATAGATAAGCTTCGGTCCTGAATACAGGGGGCTTGGCTGGCTTACAGGTCGAGTCTCAGGTTTCGGTTCAAGTAGGGTTTCCTCGACATGTCTGACTTTCACTTTTCGCCTGATTTCTGCTCTTTCTAACTGGATGATCCAGTACCCTGTCACAAGAAACAGCCCGGTGATCGCTCCCACGACGATCCATTCGTTTAGCAGGACCAGACCAAGGAAGAAGTTCTGAGAAAGCCATGCTCTGAAGAACGCGTTTGAATGGCTCTCGAGGTACGCCCAGTACAGCAGGAGGGTTATGATGAGAGTTTGCGAAACTAGAAGTATCTCTGTTCTGCGCTTATCTGACACGTTTTTCGCCATCCTTTAGGTTCAGCCTCCCTACGGCTTGCTCTTCGAGGAAGGGGAAAGAGCTCCTATAAGAAATCGTTCAGCTCTCTCCTCTCTCATCAATAATTCTACCGCTCAAGATTACTTTCGATATAATACGGCCGGATGATTATCTAGAAGACGATGGAACCATCACAATAACTAATTCGGACCAAGACTGAAAATCTGCTTCGCCGTAGTCCACGATAAAGACCGCGTCCAATCATTTCCAAATCGGTCTATTCAGCAGAGCAGAGGCCAGTTGGCGAAAGTTGAAAACTCTCATGTCCCAAGTCCCCGTGTACGTTCCAAACATGCTTGTTCGGCCTCTTCGGATATCTGTGAGGGGGTCATCGCAGATTATCCCGCAATTTCCCACAGTCTTTGCCCAGTGGGAGTCGCTCCCTGCCGTCCGAGGACGACCGTGAGCTTGCGCAAGCGACATCGCTCTAGCGTTAGTTAGGCCCCGGTTTGTCGCGTTGAAGACCTCTACTCCGTCCGTCTTCAGACATTCCTCACCGAGAGAAGGTCGGACCCGGCTTGAAAAGGGATGAGACGCTATGGCAATTCCTCCAAGGTCATGAACCTTCTCCACTGTCTCTTCCACACTGAGCCCTTTAGGAACGTTTACCTCAATGCCTATCGCGAGGATATGACCGGACCGGCTCGTTACCTCCGCTCCCGGAATGACCTGAAAATCCCTGTGCACCTTGGCGGCCCTTTTCCCGACAAGCCCACCCATTACGCTATCATGGTCTGTAATTACCATCCCTTGAAGGCCTCTTCTGATTGCAGCCTCTATCATGTCTCTTGGCGTGTTCAGCGCGTCGAACCTGCGTCGATGTCGGTTGCTGTAAACGGTATGGCAATGGGTTTCCCATTTCAAGACATCCGCCTCTTGCCAATTGCTACCGCTTACGACCATTAAACTACTCTTCGCAAAGGGTAGTCAGATCGCGTTGCCGGCCCTAACGACGAATAAGGCATCTCTGCAGCTTAACCCGTCTCCTATGGCAGATGACAAGGAGGGCTAGCGTTCAAATCATTCCGATGCTAACTAGAGTCACAAAGCAGTCATCAAGATCCTCGCTGATGAGGGTAAATCGGATACTGTGACGCGACATGTCTCTCTTCAACAGAAGTAATACCCTTTTTCTGCTCTACTGCCTAGCCCTACTGTGGATTGCCATCCCGCATCTTCCGTTATCTATTCAATCTGTCAACCACAACACAGAAACAACTCTTGTCAGCCAAGCCACTTCAACCATCCCCGTAAACTCCGGTGTCAGGGCAGCTTCCAGCCTAGCCGTGGCCCAAGTGCCGATAATTCAGGGATGGGGAGGTGTCACACTCGATGAAGCCTCAAACGGACAAATGCAGCTCACGCTGCTGAGGCTCAACCAGTCTGGATACAACGGAGTTAGAATAGGGTTCAGCGGAAGCATTACGCAATGCTCCTCCGGAGAGCTTGGTTCATGGAACCCGGACTGGTTCAATCAAGCCATACAGGCCGCTCAGCGCTACAACATGTGGGTCATTCTGGACTATCACAGCTACGGGGACCTCGTTGACAGCGTCTGTCAAACGCAATGGTTGTCATTCTGGAACGGGGTCCTGTCAGTTAACTGGGGTTATAGCAGGATTGTTTGGGAACCAATTAACGAGCCTGCAGGCTCGGTTTCTGTTCTATCCTCGGCGTATCAGGCATGGATTACTCTGGCGAGAGGTCTTGGAGACAGGCACTGGGTTGCGGTCGAGAACACGATAAGCAATGATGGCTGTAGTTTCGATCCGGCGTCGCTCGCAAACTGCTATCCCACGATAACTGACCCTTTGAACGAGACCTTTCTATCAATCCATCCGTATTTCTTCTACAACATCTGGCTAGGCAACAATTATGGAGTCTGCAACCCAAGTGCTTCAAATGCTTGGAGTAACAGTACAGCCGAGTGCGTAGCCAACATCTACAACCAGGGAATGCTCCAAGCAAGCAGCAAATATCACATGCCCATACTGGACACGGAAGGCGGAGCTGTCTACTATAGCTGCAATAGTGTCTGCGCCACTCCACCTGATGCTATAGGAATAAACGATGCAAGCTACTCGAACGCTACATTCCATTTCATTCAATATCTTACAAACCTGATGCAGTCGGAGAACATGGGATGGGTCTGGTGGGAGGCTGGCGAAGGAACTTGCTGCGGGGCTCTAGACACTTGGGGGAACCTACTGAGATTTCAGCGAGCAAGCCCCTCACAGCAACCGCCTCCACCCTCATTTCTTGGATCACCAATCTTTTGGCTTGCAATCGGCGGAATCGCGGTGCTAGTAGTTGTTGCGGTGGCGATTGTCTCGCGAAAAGAGGCCCGAAGGAAATTGTTTAAGTTGCCGAACGCTTCTAGAACCGGGTGTGTGATTCTGAAGATTCAGGGTCAAGCGTTTCCATGCTCAAACCTCTTCTTCTCAGTAGACCATAAACCGGGAATAATGGCTGAGTCAACGACTATCGCTTAGGGCGAGTACCCGAGCCATTCTTTCAAAGTCTTGCGTTTCGTCACTAGGACGAGGGCGGTGAGGCCAATGCTACCGGAAGCTATCAGGTACCATATGAACGGTTGTGAATTTGACGCCCGGACAGTAGGTTGCCAGTCGATACTTCTTAGGGAATAGTCGGATTTTCTGTTCTGCAGCAATAGGGTCACATCGGAACTCGTGATTCGAGCGACGGTCCAACCGCGTACCGTGCTAGAGTCCAATGCGGTACCGACCGCGTAAGCATCTTGGGTTCCAGGCATCCAACCAGCCCCTTGGAAATGTCCTATTCTGTGAAGATCGACCCTGGTCCCGTTCAGATCCGTGTAATACTGAATCCGTTTGTAGCTCAAACATATTGTGTTGGCATTATAGAAAATATTGTAATCGCACCGAGTCTGGGTAGCAATGACAGTTAGCCCAAGCTGGCCAGATATAAGCCCCATCCCATTATCCTGATTGAAAGCAACGGCGCGAATCAGGTGCGGTGCGACCTCGAACAGTACGGCGGTATTCTGTTCCGTGAAGGAACCTTGCTGATACATGAACAGTTTTGCGTGGTCGCCACCGACCAACGCGTAAGAGCCCGAAGGGCTCCATCCTACGCCGAAGAAGGAGCAGAAGTTGGTCGGGTCGGTCGGAGAGCAGAGGTCTGTCGAAGGGGGATCGACGATTTGGGTACTGGTTCCGTTGAATTCCGCGATGAGACCGCTCTGGCCGACGATTAGAGCGAGATTCCCCGCAGGACTCCACGCTGAAGCGAAAATCGGCTTGGTTATTCCGGAAGAGATAAGGGTGGCCTTCTGTCCATCAAAAACAAGGAACTTCCCTCCAGGACCTGCGATTAGTGCCGAAGAATCGTCAGCCTTCCATGTGATGGTTTCCAAGGTGTCGGTCTTAGGCAATGGGGTAGGGATCGTTTCAACCGAAACGGAACCGTTGGAGACTGTGACCTTCAAGACGGTGCTGTTTTTCCCGACTGCCAAAGCATAGGCTCCATCGTGCCTCCATCTTACTTGGTTGATGTTAAACGTCGTGGGAGTGGGAAACTGGAAGAGCTGACGTCCGTCGAAGACGTAGAGGCGGCCGTTGTCGCCAACCACCAACGCGTAGGGTTTGGAAGGGTCAAAAGGCAATTGGGAGTTGTCCGCCGCGACTTGTGCAACCTGGGTGAAGGGGATAATCGCCAAAGCGAGGCTACAGTAAACAATGACTAGAAGAGCGCGCATTGGACTATAACCCTTCAACGAATCGGAACTCTGCATGCTCAGCTCCTTGTGTTCGAAATAAGGCTAGCGTTGGGCAACTCTCCGAGAAACCGTGTTGATATCAGTCGAGAAATGACCTTGGGAATCAAAAGTAACCTTTCGATATATTCTAGTCATAGCTATACAAATGCAAGGAGGAAAAGTGGTTTCCAAAAATCCCGATATGCTCATTCGACTAGAGCGTCGCAAGATTGACCACTCGATAGCAACTTCACGCTTTTTTGACTGCGTCCTCAAAAGAGATTACGTTGAAAATGCCGCTGAGATGGGAGGTTTTAGGGGGGAATCTCAGACGGATGTAACTTGAAGCCCCTACCTAGGCGTGTGAAGCCCAGGAATGAGAAGATTCGCCGGAACGTTTCGCGACATTTCCGGAAGGCGTTGGAGTAGCGAAAAACTGTCTCCCAGCGAGCCCCTGCGGAGACGGATCGAGGGCCGTTTTCGTCTCGCAATGACAACCCGGGAAGTGGGTAAGTGTTGGCCAGCATGGCCCTTCCTACTTCGCCGAACGAGTAGTACAGAAACGACAGCAACCGCTAGTATTGAAGCCGCGATGGAAGATTCTAGAAGCAATAGTGATGGTCCGCCTGGTGGTGATGTGCTGTTGGTCGGACTGCTCGGGGGTCTTATTACGAAATTGTCGGTAAACTTGCTGGCTCCTGCGACAGTATGACTGTAAGGCCCTGAGGGTAGCAAATCGAATGAGATCTGGGTAGCATTAACGGTCATCATGCCGACGCCATTCCCGGAGGTCAGGTTCATCGGGTTCCCGTTTACCCAACAACAATCGTTCATGGTCCCTGGCTTCGTAAGATTCAGAGTGCCTCTGGCGCTCATGGCTTTGGCGAAGTAGTTTATGTCAGGGCGACTGAAGTTCAGCTGTTCGCTCCTCTGGCTGAATACGCCTTGAATGACTTCAACGGTTCCTGCTCCGCGGGTGTAAACACCGGATGATCCATCATTAGCTATGCATGATTGTGAATACGTGATACGCGTCGTTGAGTCCGTCGGTGGTTCCGTGGGCCCCAGACATGTTAGTTGCTTCGAGCGGGCGTAGGCGTGGGAATGAGCGTTTAGCAAGACATCGACGCCATGAGAAATCAAGTAGGTTTCCAACTGGTAGTTTGGATTATGCCCATTGTAGCTACCATTACCTTCACAGCCGGTAGCAAGGTCCGGGCTGAGACATGGCTTGTGAAAGGCGACGAAGGTCCAGAGACCAGAATTTTTCGCTGAGGAGACCACACCCGTCAACCAATTCCAGTGCGCGTCCATTTTCTGATTGCCACATACGGAGAGTGGACAATAGTTGAAGTTCACATTAGCGGTGGGATCGGTGGAGTTTCCGACCGTGTCGGCGACGGTGATGGTTATGAAGCGTGCTATCGGGTTGGACGCTGGGTAATCGAAATAGCCTTCCTTACCATAGCAAGTTGTGCTTTCTGAACATAGACCCGAGCCAATGAAGTTGATGTATCCATTCCCCGCTGTGCTTTGCGAGTTGAACGTAGAGAGCGGCAAGCAATTGTTTCCAATGAACGCATCTATGTAGCCGTCTCTGTAGGGTGTCAACGGGTTGCCATCCTCGTGGTTTCCTGTGACAAAAACGTAGGGGAAGTTGGGGTTCCCAAGTCTGTTCTGAACGTTTGTCTTGATGAAGTTGCACCAGTCAGCCTCGTTTCCGGTTGGCGGGTTGCCGTTTGTAGTGCCATTATAGCTGATGTCCCCGAGGTCTAGGAAAAAGTCAGGCTGGATCAGTTGGTTGCTCGACGTAGACTCTGTAAGTGCTCCAGAATAGTATCCTGTATCCCCGCCGAAATAGAAAGTGAAACTGACTGGGGGAGTAATCGTAACCTGGTGCGAAGGTGCTGCATAAGCTCCGACTCCAAGCCCCAAGATCGCAATCATCGAAGCCCCAATGAGACGACTCCGGAATTGGACCAGGAGTCTTTGACGCTTCCTAGAAGCAAGGTGAATCGCTAAGAGGAGTGTGGCAAGAAAAAAGACCACTTCGCTGCCGAGGGTTCCTGAAGGAAGCGATAGATGGGATTGGTCGACTACCGGACCAACAATGGCAACGCCAACTCCTGCGCGAGCGTGGGCCGGATCGATTAGGGCTGTTATGATCGGTATTACTAGGCCGAGAAGAAAAGGTCTAGTTTTCATCGATCTCCCATTAACGAGGCGTAGCCTCGTTCCAGCTATTGTAGTTTTCGCAAAAATCAACACCATATGCTTCTCGTCATCACTGAAATATCTTGGGCACGTCTATCTCCGAGTATACATTCTTGGGCAATACGGCGGTCCTGTGCTGGACTTTGGCTTGCACTGTTGGAGTAGGTATTCCTGCCGGGCCAATGGACTCGAGTAAGACGTGGCCAAAGATTGACTTCCTTAGGTTCACTGATCATTGAGGTGGGTATCCTGAGACTGAAAACTATAGCTTTTGACGTGTAAATCTGGCACTGTTTATTAACAGGATGACGGATGTTCCTCTGCGAACCGGATGAATCGTGTTCCTCATTTTGCTGTAGTACTGTTGATTCTATCGGTGTTCTCTTTTTCGACCTTCTTGAACGGGATTATTCCAACGGCTAATGCAGCCTCTACTGGTTTCTCATTTGCTGCTTCTGGGGACATGGGCACCCTTACGGTCAGTACCTCGGTGAATAACCTTAACCGGTTGGCGACCGCCAATCCCGACTTTTTCCTTGGTCTGGGGGATTTCAGCTATAATCAATCCGTCACCGGGGACATTTGGTGCAGCCAGTTCAAATCGGCATTCAGCAACATCGAGATCATCCCGGGAGATCACGACACTGGAGGGCATAACTCGGCAACGTTTGGAGAGACACATAGTTATGAGAATTATCTTAGCGGCTGTCCACTGACACTCGGCATTCCAATAGTCTGCGGGCCGGTCTCCGGAGACTGTTATGGGAAAGAGTACTACTTTGACTACCCGGCTACAAATCCTATCGCTCGCATCATACTTGCCTCTCCAAAGATCTACAACATGACCGGAGTCTGCATTAGCTCTCCTGGTTGCAGCTCTCAGACTGGTCAGCCTTGCACCGATCAGTACGGGTGTTGGCAGTATGACGCCAACGACATCCACTACAATTGGACGTCCAATGCAATTGACGACGCTCGTGCCAGAGGGATAGGGTGGGTGATCGTGGCAACTCACAAGCTCTGCATTAGTAGTGCTGACGCTACATGTTCAATGGGGATCGCGTTCTTCAACTTGCTCATCCAGAAGAAGGTGGACCTGATTATCGAAGCGCATGACAATGCGTACGAAAGATCAAAGCAGTTCGCTCTTAACGGTGGCACATGTCCAAAAATTGGTACAGACGGCAACGGCTACGCCGTCTATAACTCGGGATGCGTTGTCGACAACGGAGCCGGCAACTACACTCGGGGTGCGGGTAGCGTTGTCGTAGTGAACGGTGCATGGATAAACGACCTCTATTCAGTCAACGCGTCTGCCTCGACGCCCGCAAATGCAGCGGAAGCACCATTTTTTGCAAAGCTAATGGGCAAAAACACTCCGGGAGCCGGACTTGGCTTTGCAAAGTACACGGTATCAGAGGGCAGGATTGACGTACAGACCTCATTTTCCGGCAGTTTCTCAGACAGTTTCAGCATACTGAATGGTCCTAGTCCAGCACAGACTTCGCCATGGCCGGCGCTCGTTGCGAACCCCGGCATAGGCGAGAAAGAATTCAAGTTCGCGTGGCAGCGCTCAACCTTCTTCGCGGGCGGATTCTACTGGACTTTCTGGGTCAATAGTGGAACCTGCGAAGGACAGAACGGTTGTCTCTACTACAGCTCGTCAGCAGACGGAGTGACCTGGGCTGCACCAACGAATCTTGGTGTCCACGTTAACAGAGAGGACTTTTCCGTAACGACTGACGGGACCCACGCCTACTATGCACGCTACAACGAGACCAGTTATTTCGCGAGCACTTGCAACCGTGCTCTTCTGTTCAGACAGGGGTCGATCTCAGGCGGCTCAATCAGCTGGCAAAAGGAGAACGTGGTCATACGTGGAAACTTGACCACGGCGCTCATCAACCCGAATCTCAAACTTGACAGTAACGGACAAGCATGGATTGGTTATCTCTACAGCTCAACCTCAACATGCGGAGGCAACGGAACTGAGCAGCCACGCGCCATTCACTCAAGCGGTACAAACTACGGATCCTGGAGCAGCCAGACGGTTCTATCGACCGCCCATAACGGCAACTGGGCTGTTGATCTCACATCCCTAGGCAACGGCGCGATGTACTTCACTTACTGGCTTGACTCGTCCCCAACGACGGCAACTGATCTTCACGGTCGCCTCTACAATTCCACCTTCTTCCCTGACCAGCGAATCAGTTCACCGAGCGACAAAGTAGACGGCAACGCCTTCGTGTTCAGTAGTGGCGCAACCGTCTACGCTGTCTGGCTCGATGAGAACTTGCAGAGACTTGTGTTTGCCAGTACAACCTTCAAATCGCCCTCCACAGAGACGTGGAACACTCCAGTAACGATCGCAAAGTCTGAGTGTTGCTCCTCAAGCTCGGGATACGGCGTCCAACCCTGGTCAGCTTCCTTCGATCCCGCGACCAAATCCATCAGCATGTTCTGGTACAACTACACTAACCAAGAAGTGGATCTTTACCATGGGCTCGGGAACACGTGGACTGGGCCGGTGCCGTACTGGGCCACCAGCCAAGCATCAAGCCTTAGCACGGTCACCAGTTTTCAATACGCTTCGATGGTAGGCGCGAACGGTGCCGAGGCCATCGGTGCAATGTTCATGGACGGGCAGGCGATCGGTGGAAGTGCTCACGCCCTCAAGTACGTGGTCGACACGACGGTGCTGGCCCGATCAGTTTCGGTAAACTTCGCCATGACCCCGAACAATCCGCTCATGGGCCAGCAGATAACATTCACCGCGAATGCAACAGGTGCAACTCCACCCTACTCCTACAGCTGGAACTTCGGAGATGGCTTCTCACGCTCGACCAGCAATACTGCAGTCACCCATACCTACAGTAATGAGGGGACTTTTCTGGTTAGGCTCAACTCAACGGACTCAGCGGGGGTCACGGGCACATCATCTCGAAATGTCTCAATCTTCGCTAGCACGCCTTTCGCGCCAACCATCACCCAAGACGGAAGAATCTACAAGTACTTCCAAAACACTTGGAAGCCTGACGGATCATATGCTCTGATCGTAGGGGACGGTGGCGTTGTCTACACCTATGATGGACAGACCTTAACGAGTATCTCCTCAACAACAATCGGAAAAACGAACCTCAACACGGTCGCCTGGAAAACCGACGGGTCGTACGCGCTCATCGGAGGTCAAAACGGACTCGTGTTCAAGTACAACGGCACCGCCGTTAGCAAGATCACAGACCCGTCTAACAAGAATATTTTCTCAATAAGTTGGAACCCGAACGGAAACTCAGCACTCATAGTCGGAGAACAAGGAACAGCTCTCGTTTACGCAGAACCAAGCAACATTACAACAGTTTCATCGGGGACCGGACAACCTCTCAACACAGTTACATGGAACCCGAGCGGCACCTATGCCTTGACAGGCGGCGGAAACGGCGCCGTTCTATTATACAACGGAACTTCGTTCAGTGCACTTAGTACAACTGGGCTTACTCCCTCAGGGAAGAGCATACGATTCATCGCATTCAACCCCATCAACAATCTAGGCATCCTCGTCGGCGACGGAGGGTTAGTATGGTCCTATGACGGAACCAATCTAGCCTCGCTCACTAGCGGAACAGCAAACAACCTGTTTTCACTGAGCTGGATCGCAGGCACCGCCTACATTGTAGGCCAGAACGGGATTATACTTTCCAGCTCGGGCACGACTGCGACGAAATTGTCCAGCGGTGTTACGTTCAATTTCCTCAGCATCGCTTGGAAACCTCAACCTGTATCTGTGTCATTCACTTACTCTCCTTCAAACCCGTCAACCCAGAGTCCAATCTCGTTCACCGCTAGCGCAAGCGGTGGAACCTCGCCCTACAAT
>WNEY01003025.1_pt1 | contig 12497 bp, 10 predicted proteins | sample 5400531 | NCBI WGS metagenome assembly WNEY01 (sample SAMN13153338, study PRJNA577476) | soil metagenome | isolation source: 200 cm saprolite under Douglas fir tree site 1 | place: USA:California | collected 2015-04-18
TCGTGTCGCCACGGTACAACACCGGGATTCCCTGCCGTCGGCACGCCCAGAGAGCCCGCAGCAGTGTGATCGAGTGCCAGCCGGGGATCAGGGCCACGTCGGGACGGCTCTCCCGGATGGCGGCTCCGATCTCGGGCACGTCCAACCCCCAGAAGTGATCGCTGTCCACGCTCTCGCCGGGCCTCGCCGGCCGCAGGACGCGGCAGCGATACCCCTCCGTGAGCGGCACGTCCCATTGAAACGATCGGCCGAAGCCGACGCCCTGTTGCTCCGAAGTCGGCTGGGTGGCATAGAGCACCGTGAGATCGATCTCCGGGCAGTGGGCCGCGATGTGGCGGAACCACGGGGCGTAGTACTGGACCGGGTGCGTCATGACCACCGTGAGCCGAATGGCCTCTGCTGAAATCGCCATTATCCGCGCAGCTCGCTGCCCACGCCCGTGACCGCCGGGGCCAAGGCAAGAAGGTAATCAACGGAGTCGGGAATCGGCCCGGACGCGAACCACCCCAAGTCCTCCCAGGACATGAGGCGATAGCCCGCCTCACGTAACCGGGACAGCATGCCGTTCACGGAGCATCCGAATCGACCGAGCTCACCCCGGTGCACTTCCACCAGCAGGACGTCGTAGCGATGACAGGCAAGCCCCTCGGCCATCCCTTCCAGCGCGAGACCTTCCGCGCCCTCGATGTCCATCTTCACCAGGCCGACCCGTTCGATGCCTCTGGCGTCGAGCCAGCGATCGAGGCCGACAGTCGGCACGTGGAAACGGCGTCGCTGACCCGGACGCGGCGCGAGCGAGCCCATGCCGCTGTTCAGCGTCGTATCGTGGTAGAAGTCCGCGGATCCCTCCTCGGCGGCTACCGCGACTCGGTTGATGACGACGCGACCCTCGTAACCGTTCAAGCGGACGTTCTCCCTGAGCTGTTCCGCATGCGCGATCACCGGCTCGAAGCAATAGACGCGGCCACCGGGCCCGACCCAGTCGGCAAAGAGCAGCGTGCTGTATCCAACGTGGGCTCCAACATCCACGACCACAGCCCCCAGCCCGACAAGAGGGTGCACGGCGCGGTAGATCAAGCCTTCCCAGGATCCGGTGACCGCGATCTCGCACTGGACCAGGTCATCCGGCCGGGCCATGAAGCGCTGCCCAGTGTCCAGGCGGCACTCGATGGGGCTGGCGTACTGGCGAAGCGCCCAGCGCTTGAGCGGGCCGAGCAGGCGCCCCGGCAGCCAGCGAGGCCGCCACAGGTGCCATCCCCACGCGCGCTCGATGTTCGGGACACCGCGCCCGATTGCGGCCAACTTGACCTCCCCGGCCGTGTCAGCCACGCTCACTTACCCGCGCGAGAATCTCGGCCAGCTTTCCAGCCAGGGCGTCGGCGGAACACTCCTTGATGACCCGCTGATCGATTGCGTCCGCCTCGTAGATCGGCCGCTCGACGATCTCGCGGAGCTCGGCATAGATCGCCTCGATCCGTGCCTGGGGGCGAACCGTATCGTCGTACGTCACGACGCGGGCCGATGGTGAGGGCGCCGCCCGGGAGAGGAGATCGACGACGCTGCTGTCCCGGTGAAACACCGCCAGCAGAGGCCGGCGGGCCAGCAGGGCCGGGTAGAGCTTGCTCGCCGTGTAGTGGGACTCCGTGCTTCCCATCAGGAGGATGGCATCCGCCTGGCTCAGGACGGTCAACGCGTCCAGATAATCGATCCGAAGCGGGTGCTCCGTGACCACGCCGTCCACCCCCAGGCCCTGAGCGAGGGGAAGCACACGCGGCGTGACGTCGGAGGCCGTCTGGTTGCTGCTGCCGACGAAATGCAGGCGGATCCGCGCGTAGAGGTCGGGGCGTCGCACGCGCAGCAGTCCCACCGCGGCGAGAACCGCCCGGAGCGTCTCGAAGCCCAGCGGAAGCACCGTGCCGACGTAACAGATGTGGACGCGATCTTTCTGGGGCGCGAAATGCGGATTCGGCCGCGGCCGCTCCCTGAGCGCGGCGAAGTCCGCGACCTCGGCGCCGACAGGAACCGCGGCACACGGAATCCGCGAGAGCCCAGGGTACCGGGCCACCACCTGCTCGTAGGTGGTGGCCGACACCGCGGTGATCGCATCCGCGGCCCGCACGGCGATGGGCTCGAGCCTCACGGCCAGAGCTCGCGCGAGCCGGCTCTTGAGATCGACACGGCCTCCCGGCCCAGCGCCGACCGTGCGGCCCCAGCCCCCCACCCATGGATCCTGGTAGTCGAGCACGAACGGGACGCCGAACCTCCTCTTGAGCATCGGCCCGAGGAGCGCCGGATACGTGGGGTAGATCGTGATGAACAAGGCGTCGAAGCGCTCCCGTCGCAGCAGCCTGACACAGGTGGTGCCGAGCCCGGCGAAGGCGCGCAGGCCAAGGTCTCCGACGCCCACGCGTCGGGTCCATCGCGGAGAGAGCGCTCGACACCGCACCACACGGAGATCGCTCGGTACCAACTCCGCCAAGCCGGGATCCAGGCGCCCCTCGTAGTCCCGCGGATCCACGGCCACCACCGTGGGCTCCCAGCCGTAGTCCGGAAGCCGCGGGGCGAGGAGCCTGACTCGGTGGGCCGCGGCCGTCGCATCCGGCGGGAAATGTGGGCTCACCATGAGCACCTTCCGCATCAGCGTGCCACCATGTCCAGGTACAACCGCTCGTAGGCGTCGACCATCGCCGCCTCACCGAACCGCGCCTCGCATTCCGCCCTCACGGCCTTGCGGTCGATGAGATGCAAGCGGCTCACCGCCCGCACCGCCTCGCTCACGTCGCGGCAGACGAACCCGGTCACGCCATCATGGATCACCTCGGGCACCGCGCCGCGGGCAAAGGCGATCACCGGGGTGCCACACGCCATGGCCTCGGTCATCACGAGCCCGAACGCTTCCTCCCAGGAGGTCGGGAAAAGCAGGGCGAGAGCCGAACCGAGCAGGGCGTTTTTCTGCTCGTCATCCACCGGCCCCACGTACTGAACCGCGTGCCCATCGACATGCGGAGCTATTTCGCGCTCGAAGTACTCGGCGTCGGGGCCCGCCTCGGCCCGATTCCCCGCGATCACGAGGCGCCGCCGCGCGGCCCGGGCGATCACAATCGCGCTGTGGGCGCCCTTCATCGGCTCGAGCTTTCCCAAGAACACGAGCGGCGCATCCGGCGGCACCGATGCCACCGCCGAATAGCCGTTCAGGCTCACCGCGTTGAACACGACGTGCCAGCGCCCCTCGATCCCCGGCGCCCCGCCATGGCCGCGTTGGACGCTAGCCGAGCAGCTGGTAAAGCAGATGGAGTCCCCGGCCAACCTGACGGCTCGGCGCACGCCCTTCCACGGCACCGTGGGCCGGTGATAGCTCTGGACTTTCGGCAGCCGGCGCACGGGAAGAATCGGCAACAGGGCCGCCAACCGCCCGAAGCTGTGCACGATGTCGACGTCGGCCCGCGAGCGCCACACGGCCGATCCGACCTGCCAGAGCTCGACGGCGCGCGGAACGAGACCGACGTGAGGAGGAACGCCGTACGGTATGAGCCTGCCGGGGACTCGACTCTCGGGGTGGGCGATCAGGGTGATCCGGTGACCGCGCGCGGCCAATCCGCGCGCCAGCAAATCGACGACCCGCTCGATGCCTCCATAAAGTCGCGGCGGCACCGGGATATACGGATCCGCCGTGAGCGCGACGCGCAACGCTCTCATGGCCGAAGCACCTTCTCCACCGCGTTCAGCAGGACGCCCCTCTCTTCGGGATGCTCCCAATGCCACCGCCGCACGGCCGCCTGCCAGGCCCGAGCCTTCGCGCGAGCGAGCAGCGCCTTATCGGCAGCCCAGCGCCTGAGGCCCAGCGCCAGTCCGGCCGCGTCTCCCGGCTTGTAAACGTAAGCCCCCGCCTCCAAGTCGGCCGCCAGCGCTCGCTGGCCGGGCGTGTCCGTGAGCACGATGGCGAGCCCGCCGAGCAAATAGGTAAAGACCTTGTTCGACAGCGCGATCAGATTGTTCGGACTGAACCCGGGTTCCACCCCGAGCCCGACATCGTAACCGCCACACGACTCGACGAGGGCATCGGGGGGCACGGGCTCGTGATGCACGATTTTGAGGGCGGATGCGACCTCCTGAGCCAGCCGGATCAGTCCATCGAGGTACTCGGGAATCGCCCGGCCTCGAAGGTGTAGCTCCGCGGCAATGTCCGCCAGGCCCACGGCGCGAACCACGTCCTCGAGGCCGCGATTGGGGCCTACCGTTTGGCTGAACCAATAGAGCCTCAGCCGGTCGCCGGGGCTCGGCCGGAGGTCCGGGGGCGCGGGCGGCAGCGGGAACGTATTGTTGATGACCACCGGCCGCAGCCCATAGGTGTCGGCGTAAGCCTGCGCGATGGCCGCGCTCGCTGCGCTCAGGAATGCCGCTCCCGGCAAGACGGCGCGCTCGATCCGCTCCGCGAGAGCATGGGCGAGGCGCGCGTGCTGGGAGTCGTTCTGTTCGGCGCTGTGAAAATCTTCCAGGTCGAGCGCATACGGGACGCGGAGGTGCCTCGCGGCCAAGGGGGTCGAAGCCAGGGCTCCCCCGCCCCCGTACAGGAAGTCGGCGGGCTCAGCCGCCGCGAGCCGGACGAGTTCGGCGTGGACGCGACCGTACGCACGGGCCGCGACGGCGGGGGGCATGGCGCGGGGCCCCAGCGCGGCGGCGAGGCATCGCGAGGCACGGAACCGCAAGCCGCTGCGGAGGTAGGCGCCGGGCGCCGTTCGCCGCGCATAGTCCACGACCGCCCAGGCCCATTTACCCGAACGCCGCCCCAGTACGTCCTCGTCGGCCGAGGTCGCCCAGTCAACGAAGCGCGTGCTGACCACGCGCACGCGATGCCCTGCCTCTGCCAGCGCGTCGGCGGCCTTGAGCATGCGCGGGCAGGTCGAGAGATGGCCCGCCGTGACGACGCAGATGCGGGCCATCACCGCCTCCAGGAGTACGTCAGGCGGTGCGCCAGCTCGGCCGACGGGATGCCGGCCAGCATCAGGAGGCGGGCCCGCTCGAGGGGGCTCTCCGATGGCGTGGCAAAGCCGTGGCGGCTGGAAAAGGCGAAATCAAAGCCGGCCTCCCCGACCAGCCGGACCGTTTCTGCCGTGTAATCTCGACCGGGCTGGCCGTTGGGATAGGCGAACGCCCGCACGGGACGCCCCGTCCACGATTCGAGCGCCGCCTTGTTGGACACGATCTGTTTCCGCTGCTGGTCCACGCTCGCGCGGGCCAGAATCGCGTGCGCCGCGGTATGCGCGCCGATCTCGAACGGGAATCGCGCCAGCGCTTGGATCTCGCTCGGGGACAGGGGCGCCAGAGCATCGTCCTGACTGGCGGCCGTCCGCACGGTCTGCGCCACGTCCGTCCATCGCTCGAACGAGAGGGCCTTCGCCCGCTCCACGTCGGCCTCCCCGCGGGCGCGCGCAAGCGCGTCGTACCAGAGAAGCTCACGCCGCTCGACCGGCTCACTGCACACGAAGGTGACGGCGGGGATCCCGTAGCGCTCGAGGATCGGCCGCGCCAGCGTGAAGACGCTGCGGTAGCCGTCGTCGAAGGTGACGAGAACGGGATGCGGCGGCAGCGGCGGGCCTCCGGCAAGGGCCTGGCGCCACTGGTCCAGGCTGATCGGATGGCAGGTCTCGCGCACGAGCCGGCAGTGGGCCTCGAGCTCGCCGGCCGGGACGTGCAGCCCCTCGAAGGCCAGACGGCCGTTGGGCGACCCAGCGGGACGGATCCCGTGATAGCAGAGCACGGCCACCCCAGGAAACGTTTCCCGCCGCAGCCGTCGGGGGTAGTGGCCCGCCCCCAGGAGGCTGCGCTTGACGAGAGACGCGAACGTTGCGTTCATGGCTGCGGTCCCGAGCGCGGCTTGTGGCAGGCCACGGTGATCAGGACCGGGTATCTCGGATCCCGCGCATCGAGCTCTGCGGGTGTGAGCTCCTCCAGCGCGAGGCCCAGCATGGCGGCGACGGCCGCCAGACAATTGCCGTGGCTCTCCACCGTGATGTCGCAGCCCGGCCACACGCGCCCGAGCAGCTCGCCCCAGCCCTCGGCGCTCAGCCGCCAGTAGTCGGGGCCGTCGGGGATCAGTGGGAGGAGACCGGCCGCGCTTGCTAGGATGACGCCGCCCGGCTTGACCACCCGAAGGGCCTGTCGGAGGCAGGGCTCGAGCGCGCGCAGGTGCTGGAAGGTATTGGGCATCAGGAAGCAGTCGTAGGCATTGCCCGGAATCACGCTCTCCGAGTGCGCAAGATCGCAGAGGTACGTGGGCCGGAACTGCGGGTTGATGTCGACGCTGTCGGTCCGCCGGAGGTCCCGGCCATAGCGCCGGGCGTATCCGATCGTCTGGATCTCCAGCACGTCGCCCCGGATCATGGCCGCGTGGGCCTCGAGGAAGCGGTGGAGGTAGTACCGGTCCACCGGGGTTCCGCGGTCGAAGCCGAAATTCGTCGAGAAGGGGTGGACGCGCCGGAGATTGCCCCAGCGCGGCACGCCCTTGCCCCGGATCAAGCTTCGCAGCCGCGTCGTCCAGCGCGGCCCAAGCACCTGTTTGAGCTCCTCGCGCATCGTCGTGCTCATGACGCGTAGATCGCGAGGTAATCGGCCGCGATCTGGTCCATCGTCCGCACCGCCGGGAGGGCCCGCCGCCAGCGGTCGATCGTCCCCGTTGGGTCGGCGGCCACGGCCATGAGGACCTCGGCCAGCGCTCCCCAGTCTCCGGGCGCCACCAGCCGGCCATTGAGCCCGTCGGTAACCAGCTCGGCCAAACCGCCGATGCGCGTGCCGATCACCGGCGTGCCCACGGCCTGCGCCTCGATGGCTACCGTCGGCCCGCCCTCCAGCGTCAGCGACGGACAACAGAGAATGTCGTACGACGCCAGCACGTCGAGCGCGCGCGCCGGCGGCACCGGCGGGGCGAAGGTCACGCGGGGATCATGGCCCAGGAGCTCCTGGAGCTCGCCCAGAACGCGTCGCTCCTCGTCGCTCACGACCGGCCCGCGAAACTCGATCCGCATCGGCACGGAGGGGGGCGTGCTGGCCACCGCCCGGGCCATGTCGCGGACTCCCTTGATGCGCTCGTACCGTCCGAGGTAGCCGATCAGGATCGGAGACCGCGTCGGCTGCTCGTTCGGACCGGGCTTCGGCACGATCTTGCCGTGGCTCAGACCGAGGCGGTTGAGCGCCAGCTTCTCGGGCGGGGCCCCGTTGGCCGCGGCCGCCTCGAGCGCCCACTCGGTCAGAAGAACGAACCGATCCACGGTGCGGAGCATCTCGCGCTGCATCGCCTGGTTCCGGGCGATGAGGTCGGTCATACCGAGCGCCGTCCCAAGCTTGCCCGGCAGCGAGCGCGCCGGGACGCCGAGGGTCGGAGGAATGGCGCCGAGCGCAGCCGCCAGCGCTTTCGGCAGACCCCGGGCCTGCAGCGCGCAGGCGGCGCACTTCATCGGCCGGCAGAGCCCGTCGCATAGTCGCTCGCCCCAGCGCATCATGGTGCCGCGCTGGCAAATCCAGCCGAGGGCGGCGGAATGCGTGGTCACGATCACGCGCGCTCCCGCCTGCTTGGCCGCCTTGAGCTCGGCCAACCCGAGGCCGGTGACGAACGTGTGCGCGTGGACGACGTCCGGACGCTGCCCGGCCAGCCATCGATGAAAGCGCTCCGCGCCGCGAACCGCCACGAGGCCCTGGCTCTCCGCGCGGCTCGGCGCCGACGGAATCGGATAGCGATAGACCGGGATGCCGTCGTGCTCGTAGGTCCGGTCACCGTCCGCGCCGGGCGCGGGGGCGGCGACCAGCACCTCCTGTCCCGCGGCGCGCAGGCGTCGGCAGAGCCCGGCGACGTAGACCTCCGTGCCGCCGAGGCTGTCGGGGACATACCAACCCACCGACTGGACGATCTTCATTCCCGCACCGCCACACAGGTGATGAGATCGCCGAGATCCCGTTCGGCCAGAAGACGCCGGAACCGGGCGTCGGCGGCCCACCACTCCCGGAGCGTCGCGCGGGTTGGATCCGAGGCGGCGTCCCAGACGGAATGCGTGGCGAGCTCATCGATTCGCCAGCCCAGTCGCGGCAGCTCCTCGCGAAGACTCTCGGCGCTGACGAGCTCGATGCCTCGGTGCGTCCAGTCGAAGTGCCCTTCCCACTGGGCTCCGAAGAGCCCGCGGCTCAGTCCCCCGGCATTCGTCGAGGTGATCACCAGGAAGCCGCCTCGAGCCGCCGCCGACGTGAGGGTGGCCAGGACGCCGAACGGATCGCCGAAGTGCTCGAACACCGCGGCGAGAACGATGGCGCCAAAAGGACCCCGCGCCTTGATTTCGGCCGGCAGAGGATCGCGCTCCACGTCGCACAGCCAGACGCGCTCCGGTCCGAGCCGCTCGGCTGCGCGGGCCACAGCCCAATCGGACATGTCCACGCCTACCGACGTCAGGCCGGCGGCACCGAGCGCCGCCAGGAGGCCACCGGTAGCGCAGCCGACCTCGAGCACCGGGCCGCGCGCGCCGTGGCGTCTCAGCAGGCCGACGATGTGGGCGTGATCACCGGCGCTTTGCGCCTCGTGATCGACGTAGTTCTCGCCCTGGAAGTACTCGCCCTCCACCGCGCGGTCGCCGACCGGCACGTAGTGACCGGTGAGGCGCTGCCTCCGCTGCCCATCCCGCCCGATCCACGTCAGACGCCAGGCGAACCGGCGGCCGGGAAGCGGCAACGGCACGCGGCCCCATTCGACATCGCCGAGCGTCACGCTGGCGTCGGTCAGGTCGAACACAATCCGGCACGGTCCGGAATACGGGCGGGGCGGTCCCGTCCAGATGGTCCGGGTCGGGAAGTGCCCATCGAACCCGACCAGGGTCGCCGCGAGAAGACCGGGGTTGGGCTCGAGCATCTCGAGGATCAGGGTCTGCCCCTCCACGCGATAGGGAGCGCGGACGGCCAGGATGGACTCCTCGGCGCGGGCCTCGTTCGGGAGCAGCACCGCGTGCCGCCCGGTAAGACGACCCACCGATGCGAGCAGGATTCGCTTGAGGAACGGTTTCAGGCGCGCCCGCATGGTCAGCCTGCCGGCGCCCGCCGGCCGGCGGCCATCAGGAACTCGCCGTGGCCGAGCAGTCGGTCTACGGCGCGCATGAGGCGCCCCGCTTGCGGCTGACATCGAACTGACTGAGCACGTAGAGGGCCCACGGACGTGACCAGTGGCTCCGTCCAGCCTGGAACTCACGCCAGACCATCTCCACGGCGGCGGCCCGGAGAGTTTTCGCTTCGAGGCATGCGGCCTTCAACTCCCCGCCGTGCTCCCGCAGCCACGGCTCGAAGGGGAACGTGAAGCCCATCTTCGGGCGGTCCCAGACCTCGCGTGGAAGCTCGTCTCCCACGGCGTCGAGCAGCAGGCTCTTCGGCCGTTCGCCGGCGAGCCGAAGCCGCGCCGGCAGGCCCACGACATACTCGACCAGCCGATGGTCCAGGAATGGCACGCGCGCCTCGACCGAGTGGACCATGGTCATGACATCCGTGTCCTTGAGCAGCTGGTTCTGCAGGTAGTGCTCGAATTCGAGCACGGTCAAGGAATCGAGCAGCGCGCCCGACGGCCGGCGCCCGACCGCGGGCGCAAGCGCCCCCAATGCGTGGAGCTCCCGCTCCTCGATGCCGAGCAGATCCACGATCTGCCGGGGGCTGAACAGCCCCCGGACGAGCAGGTATGCGTGCTCCGGAGTCGGCCGTCTCAGGTACGCCAGGCGGTCGAGCCCGCGGTGCGACGAGGTCCGCACGGCCCGGCTCGCGATCGCGATGGCGGCGTGTCGCAGCGGGCCGGGCAGCACGGCGAGCGTCGCGCACGCGCGGTGCAGCGCGCGCGCGCGGCGCAGATGATCGTAACCCAGGAACACCTCGTCGCCGCCGGTGCCCGAGAGGACGACGGTCAATCCCGCCTGGCGGGCCGCGCGGGCGACGAAGTAGGTGTTGACCCCATCCACCGTGGGTTCGTCCATAGCCGCGAAGACGTCCGGGATCGCGTCGAACACCTCGCGCCGCCCGAGCACGACCTCGCGGTGGTCGGTGCCGTGGCGCTCGGCCACCTGGCGCGCGAATCGCGCCTCGCTCCAGTCGGGCTCGTCGAACGCGACGGACAGCGTCGTGAGCTGCCGCTCACGGAAACGGCCGGCGAGGGCCACCAGCGCCGAAGAGTCGATGCCGCCGCTCAGGAAGATCCCGAGCGGCACGTCGCTCACCAGATGCCGCCGCACGGAGTCTTCGAGGAGCGCGCGCGTGGTCACGACGGCCTCGGCGCGGGTCGGCTGAGGGGTGCGTGTGGCCGCGCGGGCCACATGGGCGGAGAGGTCCCAGTACGACCGCACCGTGACTCCGGCGGCCTCGATCGCAAGCGTGCAGCCCGCGGACAGCGCGAGGACGTCTTTCACCGTCGTGAGCGGCGCGGGGACCGATCCAAGCTGGAGGAATCGCGCCGTCGCCTCGGCATTGGGCTCGTCGGGGATGAGGCCACTACGGAGGAGGGCGCGAACCTCCGATGCGAAGATCAGGCGCTCGCGATCGCGGTAGTAGTAGAGCGGCTTGATGCCGAACCGGTCACGGGCCAGCAGCACGCGCGGTTCGGGTCCGCACTGGAAGGCCGCGAACGCGAACATCCCCTGCAGCCGCGTGACGACGCGGTCGCCCCACGCCTCGCAGCCGCGCAGGACGACCTCGGTGTCGCTGTCGGTCCGGAACGGCTGGCCCTGCGCCCGGAGCTCCTCGCGGAGCTCGCGGTAGTTGTAGGTCTCACCGTTGTACGCGATCCACCAGCGGCCGTCGGTGGTGGCCATCGGCATACCGGCGCGCGGGGAAAGGTCGAGAATCGCCAGCCGCCGCGCCCCGAGCACCGCGCCCGGTCCATCGCCCGCATGACGGTACGTGCGAATGCGCGGGTCTCGGAGTCTGGTGGAGAGTTCCGGGGCGCCCGCGAGCAGCTCGGGCACGAGCAGCCCCCAGTCATCGGGGCCCCGATGGACCTGGGCATCGAGCATGCGCAGAACCGCGGCCGCGTCCCCGCTCGTCGGACGCCGAGCCAGCGTGAAGATGCCCGCTATGCCGCACATTGCTCGCTCCGCGCGTATTGGGCGAAGATGCCCCTCATGGCCGTGGGCCCGTTTTCCGCGGGCTTTCCACTATAGTGACCGCAGGCTTGCTGAAACTCCTCATTGCTGGATGAAGCCGGCCGGCTGCCATTCCGGTGTTGTGGCCCTCGGGCAATCCCCCGAGGGTGCCCTTTTTGGGGACCCACGACCGCAAATTGTGTCCGAATCTGGCCTAAAACCATGATTTCAGTGTTGTATTTCCGATACAGTGCCGGGTTACAATAGGTCCCTGGTGCGCCACAAATGACCTCACAGGCGAATGTCTAGTCAACCGGCCTGTCCCCCAAGCCCCTGGAAAGCCTGCTATCCGCCGCGTCTGTCCCCGGCCTGCCGCCGGCAAGGATCTCTGCACCGGGCTCACATTAAGGCTCAGACAGCTCACCCGAAAGTATCGAGAAATACAGGCAGGGAACGTGCCAGCCGTGGCATGTCTTCTGCACCTGGCAGGGCTGTGATCAAAGCACTGACCTTCGACTTCTGGGGAACCCTGCTCCTCGATAGCCCGGCGGCCGACGAGCGGTACAAGCAGCAGCGCCTTTCGGGGCTCGCGGCCGTCCTCAATGCCATGGGCGTCCGTGTCAGCCCGGCGGATCTCGATCGCGCGTACAGCGCCTCGGGCCGGGAGCTCCAACGGCGCTGGCGCGCGCGGCGGGATATCCCCGTCGATAAGGCCGTCGAGGCGATCCTCCGCAGCATCAACCGCGCCTTGCCCGAAGCCATCGGCCCGTCGGGCATCAGCGAGCTCGTGCGCGTCTACGCGACACCTCCTCTCGCCGTGCCACCTACCTTCGATCCGGGTGCCGGTGAAGCCCTCCGCGAGCTCAAGCTGCGCGGGCTGTCCCTCGGCATCGTCTCCAACACGATGCGGACGCCGGGCGCTATCCTGCGGAAGATCCTCGAGCGCCGCGGACTGCTCGATTACTTCTCGGTGATCACCTTTTCCGACGAGTGCGGCATCCGAAAGCCCGATCCGGAGATCTTCCGGATGACCCTCGAAGGGATCGGCATTGCGCCCGCGGAAGCCGTGCACGTGGGCGATGACCCGGTGCTCGACGTCGAAGGCGCCAAAGCCGCGGGGATGCGCGTGATCCAGATGTACGTGGAGGGATACGAGCCGCCGGCCGAAAGGCCGGACGGCACGATCACGCGGCTCGATGAGCTGCCCGGGGCCCTGGATCTGCTGGAGCTCGACGAGGCGGCGGATTCGGATGCGCTGGACACGGCCGTCCTTTTTGACAATCGTGCCGAAAAATCGCTATGATGCGCCATCCCATGAGCGTGAGCGCTCGGCGGTTCCTTGCTGCAGCCTCGGCCCTGCTGTTCGTATTGGTGTCGGTGGTCGCGCCCGCAGCGGCACAGGCGCCCGCA
>WNEY01003027.1_pt1 | contig 12494 bp, 9 predicted proteins | sample 5400531 | NCBI WGS metagenome assembly WNEY01 (sample SAMN13153338, study PRJNA577476) | soil metagenome | isolation source: 200 cm saprolite under Douglas fir tree site 1 | place: USA:California | collected 2015-04-18
TCGCCACCGGCCGGACGCCCGAAGCCCGCGAGCGCCAAATTCTGATTCAGTACGCCAGGCAAGAGCTCGGCGATTATCGACGCGACAAGAGCGCCGCGCTCAAGCTGCTCGGCGTGGGCGAATCGAAATACGACACGAAATTGGACGCGAGCGAACTCGCGGCCTGGACCACGGTCGCGAGCGCAATCCTGAATCTTGATGAAACCGTCACGAAAGAGTGACCTATGGACCCACAACATGAGTTCCGACTGAGGATGACGCGGCGCCAGTTCTTTGGCCGCACGAGCATGGGCATTGGCGTTCCCGCCCTGGCTTCGCTGCTCGCGCCGGGCGCATTTGCTGCGAACGAGGGCAGCAACCCCAAAACCGGAGGGCTGCCGGACCTGCCGCATTTTGCGCCCAAAGCCAAGCGGGTGATCTTTCTCCACCAGTCCGGCGCCCCGTCGCAAATCGAGCTGTTCGACTACAAGCCGAAGTTGCGGGAGCTCCACGGCACGGAGCTGCCGGACACGGTGCGCCGCGGCCAGCGCATCACCGGGATGACGTCGGGCCAATCTTCCTTCCCGGTGGCCGCCCCCATCTTCAAGTTCGAGCAGCACGGCCAGGCGGGGACCTGGATCAGCGAGCTGCTCCCTCACACGGCGAAGATCGTGGATGACATCGCGATCATCAAGACGATGAACACCGATGCGATCAACCACGATCCCGCCATCACCTTTATTCAGACCGCCAGCCAGCAGCCAGGGCGGCCCAGCCTGGGTGCCTGGGTCAGCTATGGCTTGGGCAGCGAGAACCAGAACCTGCCCGCTTTTGTGGTGCTGATCTCCCAGGCCAACGCGCTCAACCCCGATCAGCCGCTTTTCTCTCGACTCTGGGGCAGCGGCTTCCTGCCTTCGAAATTTCAGGGAGTCAAGTTCCGCGCCAGCGGAGACCCTGTGCTTTTCCTCTCGGACCCGCCCGGCATCAGCAAAGCCACCAGGCGCCGCATGCTCGATGGCATCGAAAAGCTCAACCGCATGTGGTTCGATGCTTACGGTGACCCGGAGATCGAGACCCGCATCGCCCAATACGAAATGGCGTACCGGATGCAAACCTCAGTGCCGTCGTTGATGGATCTCTCGAATGAGCCGGACCATATCTTCGAGATGTACGGCCCGGACTCGAGGAAGCCGGGAACGTATGCGGCCAATTGCCTGCTGGCCCGGCGTCTTGCGGAGCGCGACGTGCGGTTCATCCAGCTCTATCATCGCGGCTGGGATCAGCACGGCGATCTGCCGAGAGATATCGCCCTGCAGTGTAAGGGTGTGGACCAGGCGTCCGCAGCCCTCGTGCAGGACCTCAAACAGCGGGGCCTGCTCGACGACACCCTGGTCGTCTGGGGAGGTGAATTCGGCCGCACCGTGTACTGCCAGGGCAAGCTGACGGAAACCAATTACGGCCGCGACCACCATCCGCGGTGCTTCGCCATGTGGCTCGCCGGAGGCGGCGTCAAGCGGGGAATCTCCTTGGGCGAGACCGATGATTATTGCTATAACATCGTGCAGGACCCCGTGCACATCCACGACCTGCAAGCGACCGTCTTGCATTGCATGGGCATCGACCACAAGAAGCTGACCTACAAGTTCCAGGGGCGCCACTTCCGCCTCACGGACATTGCGGGTGAGCTCGTGACCAAAGTACTCGCCTGACCCTGCTCGAGCGTGCTCAAAAGAGAGTTGCTTCGATAGCCGGCGGTTTCGGAGTTCGGCGTGACTTGGGCGCAGGGTTAGAGATCGAGTGCTGAAAGCAGCGACAAGGTGAAAGGTCTCCCGGGACCTTTCATCGTCGCGGCGGGCGAGAGACTCCAGAGAAGTTTTTTCGCCTGCCTCTTTTCCCTCCTTACGAAGGATTCGGAACCGCCGACACCCATCCTTAATGTTCAATCCGCGACGGAGCTTTACCCGAGGCTTGGGAACGAGGATCGGGACTGACGGCGCACCGCCTGCTGGAGATTCAAGCGGCGGTCCTCCTTGGTCTGACCTTCCCTGCACCGGCCGCGCCACCCGCTCGACGCATGGTCTTGAAGGCTGGCTCTAGGAAATGTCCCTCGTCAGTGGTATGATAAAAGCAATGGCGGCATCCAGGCTCGCCATAGTCCGCCATAGTGAACAACACGAGAGTCGTCCACCGTGTTGAACACTCTTCAAGTTCGCTGATCCAAATCGAGGAGCGCATTGCGGCAGCCGCAGCGCGAGCCGACAAACTCAACAAGCTGTTCCATCGAAGGGCTTCGGCGAAGAAGTTGGCCGCGTTCAGGCTTGGCTTGACCGGCGTGAAGGCCGCGACGACGAATGAGGTTCGGCACTCCTCGGACCGCATCCGACACTGCTGCGATATGTCGAGCTCGGAGTTCGAATTGGGAGGGTCCTATGCGTCGCACATCCTTGATTTCCTTTTTGCTCGTCGTAATGTTTCTGTTTTCCGCGCCCGTCTGGCCGAAATTCGGCATCGTTAAGACTCACGCGCGCTTTGCGATGTATCACCCACCGGCATTTCATGCCTACGGGCGCCAGGTACGCCTCGAAGTCAATTCCGTCGATGCGCGGACAGGACTCATCATGGTCCCGCGGATTCAGCATTTGATGGAAGAGGGATTGGTGCGCCAAAACGTCAAGGTGGCGCCGAACGCCCGGACGCTGCTCGAATGCGCGCTGACGGATTCGACGGCCTATCTCGAGATGGCATCACGATCGGAGTCGATCAACGTCCATCTGGGCGAGCACGCGGAGGAGCAGAAGGACGGAACGACGAAGCAGGTGGAAGACTGTAGAGTTCAAGCGGCGCCGGTCACGTATCTCATTTCATCCGGCCATCTGGCCATGCAAGTGAAGGCTACGGACACGCAGACGCAGACGGTCCTGATGAGCCAACTCGTGGAGCGGAGCTATCGTCAAGAGTCTCCGATCGCCGGGCCGCCGAAGTGCCGCGGCGAGGGTTACCCAGCGTTCCGGCCCCAGTCGCACGATACGTTGTTGATCCTCGGATTCCTCGGAGACCAGGCGATCGGCGAGACTCTCCCCCTTGCAGTCGGGTACAACGAGCCGCGCGAAGTCCTGCTGGCCGTCGATGACCCACTCAAGCCCGGTGACGCCCAGGCCGTCGCCGGGGCCTGGCGGGACGCGCTCGATACCTGGACGAAAGTCTCCGTGCGCTCGAGCGCGGCCGAGGCGGCGCGCCAGTACAACATGGGCGTTGCGCATGAGGTGATGGCGGGCATTGCCATGGGTAATTGGGAACTCAACGACGCCACGTCGCATCTCTACCAGTCGCAGGAATGCTACTCGCAGTCGCTCCGACTCGATCCGGAGGAGAAGTATTTCCGCGACACGATGGCGCGCCTGCAGGTGGACCAGCAACTCCTGCAGCAGCAACTCCAGCAGGCCTCTGAGGAAGAACCCGCAAGGGCGGGCGCGGGACCGGGAAAGCCCGCTCCTGCCGCCCCTTCTTCGCTTACCGCTCCCGTCGACGGTTGGCCGTCCGGTGACTCCAGTCCGGTTCACGACTACCGCGTTTACGCGCGCACGAAGTTGAGTGGGCAAAAAGGACGGCCTACGGAAGCACTCAAGCAGGAGCTGGTCGCCGGCGCGGCGGACTACGGAGTGGAGCCGGACATCGCTCTCCAGGTGGTGAATTCCGAGGCCCAGCGGCTCAGCGCGCTTCAGCAGAACGTGGAAGGGTATCGCGCGGACTTCCAGGCCGCGGCGGCCGATGGCGTGATTACCGCGGATGAGCGCCAGATGCTGCGCAAACGCCGGCAGATTCTCCATCTTTCTGACGATCAAGCGAAGGAAATCGAATCGCGGTTCAAAGTCCAGGAAACGGATAGGGGTGAGCGTTAGGCCGATTCTTACGACGCTTGGAGAATCAGCCGTCGTCGCTCCGGTTTTTCCTGCAGTTACGCGAGGTCTCTTCGCGCCGACTTCGCGCCTCAAGCATGAGGTCACCGCTCGCTGCACTTGCGCTCGCCTCTCCGCGCAGCAAGGCCGGTTCTCACTTCGGCTTCGGCACGTCCAGGGCGGGGCTTCCCCCAAAAAACGCGCACGGGATAAGCTTGAATCCGGCCCGGTGCGCCGCCATCACCGGCCACTCCTCGGGCCGCGGCAGGTGAGTAATGGCCAAAGTGTGCCAAGGGACTACGTCCGGATTTTCGATTGAGCGATTCGATCCAGTCCAGTTGGGCAGGCCGTCACCGCCCTCGCTTTGGGTCGAGCCATTTCTCGTCCGGGCCGTCTCGCGCAAGCAGGAGACCGCGGTCCGTGCAGGGACATATGCGCCGGTCGTCGAGGGAGGACTAGACCAGGCGATTCGTCGAAAGGTCAACGGACACAGAGTCGAACGGGGCGCTGCTTGAGGATGGCACCTGCCACATGTCAATCGTCAGGCGTCGCGGCGTGGCCGTCACGTCGAGATAACCGTAACCGCGGAGTGCGCGGTCGTAGGAATGGTCGCCGATGACTTGGCCGTTGGCTGGAGCGGGCGAGAGGTCGTTGTGCCCGCCGCAGCCTGCGACGACAAAGGGAATCTCGACGGGCCGCCCGGCGAAGTTCAGTCGCCGAGTATGCCGCTGATAGTTGTGTGCGTGCCCGGAAAGGATGGCGTCGGGCATGACGCCCGCCTTTTGGCAAGCGTCGTCCATACCCGCCAACACATCGGGACTGCCGGCGTGGCCGCCGTTACTGTAGGGCGGGTGGTGCACCGCGATGATGAGTGCTTTGCGGCCCGTGGTTTTTCGCTGCTTGGCGATGTTGGTCAGCGCTGAAGTCAACCAATCCCTCTGCGACGTGTCATTGCCGGCGCCCTCGAGAAAGCCGGGCCCGTCCACAATATTGGAGTAAAGCCCGACAATCTGTACGAATGGAGCCTCGAGGATCCAATAGACGCCTGATTCGGTCATCGTCTCGCGGAAAATACCCACCTGGCTGGCAACGGGGGGAACTGCGGAGCTTTTAGCGCAAAAGTTATCCAGGAAAGCCTTCAAAGGAACCGGGTCGGTCCGCGGGAAAGTCTCACCGTCGTGGTTGCCGGCGATTGCGACGATCTTGCCGGGGTAATTCTTATAGGGCCGGTAGAACTGGTCGCGGTAGGCGTTGTCCTTGTTTTGATCGTAAATTACGTCCCCGAGGTGCAGGAAGAAGGCGGGGTTTTTGCCACCGGCATCGGGGTTGAAGTCATTCGTCATCTTGATCGCAACATCCTCCTGCTCTGCGCCTCCTTTTGTCCGGCCGGTGTCTCCCACGGAATGAAAGCGGATCGAGCCGTTATCCGCGATCTCCTTGACGCCCGCGGGACCTATGATGTCGGCGAGATTCATGACCGGATCGCGGGTCGGCTTGGGGATCGGCCCCAGATGTTGAGAAGCCCAGTCGCGAATGCGCTGACCATAAACGCCCGGGCGAGGAGTGCGCTGGCCGGGAGGCTTGGACGTGTAAAAGGGGTGCGCGTACCGCATGGGCGGGGAAGCTGGTTTCTTGACGTGGGTGCGTTTCACGGTTTCCTCCGGGCGGGAACGATGAGGTGATTGACGTGAAGCAATATCGAGGACGCTGCATCTCTCAAATAGAACCGGTCGTGAGGGTGCTGAGAGTCCGGCCGGCGACGTCCGAACTTAGCGCCCAGACGACAACGCCACGATAGCCGCTGAGTGGATCCGAACCGAACGTCGCATTTTTCAAGTCGAGCTGCTGTTATCCGATGAGCAGCAGAGCTCGCACGTTGATCTAAGACCTGGGTTCGCCTGTGCGGATACTAACCGGTAATCGTTTACTTTATAGGAATACGCTTGTCAAGATGAAAATTCAATCGGTGATCCGCAAGAACTCCGTGCGCCCTCATGTCTCAACAACACCAAGTAGGAGATTCTGAGTTCCGCTCCTTCAACCACGGGTCGCGCCTAGTCGAATTCCGGGGGCTTCGGGCAGGCGAACTTCCCGTCTCGATAAAGTGGGCTTTAAGGTCTGATTCTCTCCTTGTAGAATGAGCCGTCGTTGGTCCGGGTTTTTCTCCAATTACCGGAGGTCGCTTAGCACCGTTTCCGCGCCTTAAGCTTGGCGTTTTCGCTCGCCGCTCTTGGGGTGGCCGCGCCTTTCTGCGCGCAGCGGGTGCCGCGCCAGGTCCCTCCTCGGCGCTCGCCTCAACTCGCGGACGGTTTCGGAAAGAACGCCAACCTCTGAAAGCCGGGCCCAGGCATATCTCGGTGCGCTTCTGACGGCGCCTTGGCGGCCGTCGCGTTTTACGAGTGACCTCTCGGCTGCTTTGTGATAATGAAAAAGGGTCCGGGACCGGGCCGTTTTTCTCGCGGATCCGGACTCAATCCAGCCGGCGGTCCATCCGCTCCGGGCAGGAACAGCTCTCGTAGCGGAAGGGGGAAGAAAATGTCCGAGGGCCCACCCAAAGAAAATGTCTCGCGCCGCGCAGCGCTGAAAATAATCGCAGGGTCAGCCGGGGCCGCGATCAACCTCCCGGTCCTCCAAGGCTCGACGGCTGCCCGCCCGGCTCATCTGTGCCGCGTTGCGGTGCCCGCTGCGCAGGCTGCGACGAGCGCGCCGAAATTTTTCACGGCGCAAGAGATTCAGACCCTTGCCGCGCTTTCCGAAACGATCATTCCCGCCGACGAACATTCGCCCGGGGCTCGGGCCGCCCGGGTCTTTGAGTACATCGACGAAATTATTTCGGACGCGAACGAGGCCACCAAGAGCCTGTGGCGACAAGGTCTCGCCGCCGTTGACCGAATGGCTGAAGCCCAAAACGGAAAGAAGTTTGCCGATTGCACACCCGGCCAGCAGACCGCATTGCTCGAAAGGGTCAGCGCAAACGAAGAGAACCCTGCGACGCCCGAAGAAACATTTTTTGTGGCGGTCAAAAAGGCCGCCATTGACGGCTACTACACTTCGGACATCGGAATCCATCAGGAGCTCAAGTACGAGGGCAACACGGCGCTGGCGGAGTTTGAGGGCTGCACGCACGAAGAGCACAAGTCTGCCGAAAATGAAAAGCCCAAGGGTAGATGAAGCGCGCAGGCCGGAGGGGGCCGCTCCGGCGAGACCCGCCGAGCGGCGAGGCGCTGACGAACGCCGCCCGAGGAGGCGCCATGAAAAGACGAAGTTTTCTCAAGTCTGCCGGTGGCGCCAGCGCGGCAATCGCCCTGCTTCAAGCGCGCGGCGCAACGGAGGCCGCGGCGCTCGAGTCCTCGGGCTTTACTCCCTGCATCAACCAGGCCACCACGGAACAGGCGGACTTCGGGACCGCCCTGGACGCCTACAGCAAGGCCGGGTTCCGCGCGGTTGAATTGTGGCTCGACAGCATCAACCGATTTTTGCAAAAGGAGTCTGTCGCGGTCGCGCGGCGCTTGATGGCCGATCACGGTATCGTGCCCGTCTCTTCGTGTTGTGAGGGTGACCTTTTCTTCCCGCGCGTGCCGGAGCGGGAGAAAAGGCTCGACGCTTTCAAGCGAAAGCTCGATTTGAGCGCCCAGCTCGGGGCGCCGCGGTTTGTGATGTACTCCGCGGTCTTCGAGAACGTGACACAGGCGGACTACGACGCCGCCATCCCCGGACTCCATCACCTGGGAGAAATCGGCGGCGAATTTCAGATCACGGTCGGGATCGAATTCATCAGGGGAGCGAAATTCCTCGGCTGCCTCGAGACAACCTCCAGGCTCCTCCGCAAAGTCCGCCACCCGAACCTCGGCGTCCTGCTCGACACTTTCCATTTCTACGCCGGCACAAGCAAGCTGGGAGACATCGAGAACCTGAATCCCGGCGAGATCAGTTTCGTGCATATCGACGACGTTCCCGCGGTCCCCCGCGAGCTGCTTGAAGACGGGCACCGCGTCTTTGTCGGCGAGGGGGTAATTCCGCTCGAAAAAATCCTCGGCACGCTCGCCCGCGTGTACCGCGGCCCGGTCTCGTTCGAAGTTTTTCAATACGCGGCTCAAGACCCTTACCCGGTGGCCGCGAAGGGGTTCGAAGGATTGTCGAGGCTGCTGGCGAAACTCGCAAAAGCCTGAAAATCTTTCGGCAAGGACTTTCGCCCGGCCGGAAGGAGTCCAACATGAAATACGGCGTCAACATGCTGGTGTGGACAACACGGTTGGGAGAGGAGCACGAGCCGCTCTTTGCCCGAATCAGGGGCTGGGGGTTCGACGGCGTGGAGCTTTTTATTTCTGCCGACCAGCCCTCCCGTGTGTCCCAGCTCAGGGCCGTCCTCGACCGCGCCGGCCTCGAGCGGACGACGTGCGCCGTCCTTCCGCGCGACGCCCACCTGGTCAGCCCGCAGCCTGAAGTGCGGGCCCGCGGAGTCGAGTACCTTAAGAAATGCGTCTCGAAGACCTCCGAGCTCGGCGGGCGGCTACTCTGCGGGCCGCTCTACGCCTCGCTCGGACTCATGAGCGGAGACCGGCGGACGGGGGAAGAATGGAAGCGCGCGGTCGAAGGGCTCGCCGGGGTCGCTCGCCACGCGGAGCAGCTCGGCGTTACCCTTTGCCTTGAACCCCTGAACCGCTTTGAGACTTATTTCCTCAACACGCTCGAGGACGCGGCAAGGCTGGTCCGAGAAATCGGCGCTCGAAACGTTCGAGTCCATTTCGACACCTTCCACTCGAACATTGAAGAGAAGAGTCCCGCCGCAGCGCTGCGTTCGATCGCGAAAGAGCTCGGCCACGTCCACATTTCCGAAAACGACCGCGGAATTCCCGGCACAGGCCACTGCGACTGGCGCGGAGTATTCCAGACGCTCCAAGACATCGGTTACGACGGCTGGTTGACCATCGAATCGTTCGCGCAGCCCGAGCGCGAGCTTGCCGCTGCCGCCGCCATCTGGCGCGACCTCGCGCCCTCCTCCGACGAGCTGGCGCAGCGAGGGCTCGCCTTCATCAAACAATTGGCCGCAGAAGTCGGCATGACGGACGCGAAGAGGACGGCGGTCAGAAAGCAGTAAACGAAAACTGGAGAACGCGAATGTCCTTTGAGCGCGAACCGAGCCCCGCCCGCAGAACGCATTTTCCCCTCCCCAATCAGGGCGCGCCAGTAAGGGCCCGAAGGTCCACTCGCCTCCTGAAGCCGGGAGCGACCTTGACGGCCCTGCTCGCCGTGACCTTGATTCCATGGCATGGTCTTCGGCCCCGAGCCGCTGGGTCCGGCGAAATCAACTTCCGCAAGCACACGATTGACCTCGGGCCAAGCGAGACCTGCGCCGTGGCCGACGTCAACCGGGACGGGAAGCTCGACATCATTTCGGGCGAGAACTGGTACGAGCAGCGCTCGGCCGGGGCGGTGGGAACAGGACCCGAGTGGGTCAAACATAAGTTCCGCTCTTTGGACTACCGCGAGTATTACGTTGACGATTTCAGCGACCTGCCCATCGACGTTAACGGAGATGGTTATCCCGACTTGGTAACAGCCACTTGGTTCACCAAACGCCTCTCCTGGTACGAGAATCCACGCGGCCGGGAGACTCCCTGGCGCGAGACCGTCATCCAATCCGGTTACCCGGTGGAGTTCGCGTTTCTGGTTGACCTCCTGAATACCGGCAAACCTCAGCAACTCCTGCCGCAGTTCGGCGACGAAAAAGCCCCGCTCGCATGGTACGAACTCACAGGCACCGGCGCCGAGGCCCAATGGGTGAAACACGAAGTGAGCCCGCAGAGCTATGGGCACGGCATCGGCGCGGGCGACGTCAATGGCGACGGCCGCACGGACATCCTCACGCCGAAAGGCTGGTTTGAAGCGCCTCCCGAACCGCGCAACGGCCGCTGGATTTTTCACCCGGAGTTCGATTTGGGAGCGACGGGGTTCATCTACGCTGAAGACGTAAACGGCGACGGCCTCCCGGACCTCGTCACGAGCGCCGCGCACGGCTATGGAATTTTCTGGTATGAGCAGAGGAAAAATTCTTCAGGGCAGCGGAGTTGGATTAAGCATGTGATCGACGACAGTTGGTCCCAGTCGCATGCCTTGACGCTCGTGGATTTAAACCGTGACGGGCGGCGGGACCTCGTCACCGGCAAGCGTTTCATGGCCCACAACGGCCGCGACCCGGGTGAGCGTGAGCCGCTCGGTGTTTATTGGTACGAGTCGTCGAACGTTGAAGGCCGCCTGGAGTGGGTCAGGCACATCATCGACTACAGCACGCGCGCCGGCGGAGGGATGCAGATTCCCGTGGTGGATATCGACGGTGATGGGGATCTCGACGTCGTCGTCGCGGGAAAATCCGGACTCTTCCTTTTCGAAAATTTAACCATCTCCCACTAAACGAGCCGGGCTCGTTTCAGGACCCGGTCACGGTTGGGCGCCAGCGAATTAACCGAGATCAGCCTGCGGGCTCATCCATTTTTCCGCGCGCGCGCTTTCAAGCACCGCTTCAGCCACCGCCTGCGTCTCAAGGGCGTCGCGAAAGTCCGGGCGCACTCGTTCCCCTTTCTCGAGGCCTCTTAGAAAGTCCGCGAGCGCGTTGACGAAGGTGTGCTCGTATCCGATGACGCATCCCGGCACCCACCAGTTGCCCATGTAGGGATGTTCGGCCCCCGTGACCAGGATGGTGCGCCAGCCCTGGAGGTGGGTGGGGTCTTCGTGGTTGAAGTACTGGAGCTGGTGCATGTCTTCGAGGTCGAAGTAAATCGAGCCCTTCTCGCCGTTCACTTCAAAACTGTTCTTGTTTTTCCGGCCGCGGGCGTAGCGCGTGGCTTCGAACGTGCCGTTCGAGCCGTTAGCGAAGCGCGCGAGGAACGTGCAGACGTCCTCGATTTCGACGCGGGCCGGGCTGCCGTCCGGCCGCTTGCGGTCTTTGATAAAAATTTCGGTCATGCCGCAGACGCGCCTCACGGGGCCGTTGAGCCAGAGGGCGGTGTCAATGTTGTGAGTGGAAAGGTCGCCGGAGACGCCCGCGCCGGCCACGTCTTTCTCCAGGCGCCACGTGGCTGCCCCGCCCACGGGCACTTTGGGAGAAATCGTCCAGTCCTGGAGGTAAGTCGCCCGGTAGTGAAAGACCTTCCCCAGCCTGCCTTCGTCAATCATTTGCTTCGTCAGGCTGATCGCGGGGACGCGGCGGTAATTGAACCAGACCATATTGGGCTTCCCGGTTTTTTCGACGGCCCGCGTCATCTCCCTCGCCTGCGCCAGGTCCATGGCCAGGGGCTTTTCGCAAAGGACCATCTTGCCGGCGGCAGCCGCAGCGAGCGCGATTTCATGGTGCGTATTGTTCGGAGAGCAGATGTCAATCGCATCGATGTCGGCGGCTTCCACGAGTTTGTGCCAGTTGCGCTCCACGCGCTCCCATCCCCATCGGTCTGCAAACTTTTTTGTCTTCTCCTGGTCTCGGGCGGCAATCGCCTTCAGCACGGGCTGATAGGCTGTATCGAAAAACTGATTGACGCGGTGGTAGGCGTTCGAATGGGCCCGGCCCATGAAGCCGTAACCCACCATGCCGATCCTGAGTTCATTGGGCATCGGGTCTCCTTTCGGAGACCGCCGCGCGCTAGCGAGCGGCCGCGGAGGTCGCGTACTTCTGTGCCAGCCGGTCGAGGAAGACCTTGGCGTCTGCGGTGACTTCCCAGGCGTTCGGCCAGAAGCAGAGGTCAATGGTCCACCAGTTGGTCGGCAGTCCCGAGCGGAGCACTTCGGGGATGAGCTCGTCGAACTCCAGCACGCCCTGGCCGAAGGGAGCGTGCGTGCTCGTTTCGTCGTTGTGGAGCGTGCCGTCGGAATCGATCAGGTGGACGTGGCCGACTTTCCCGCGCAATCGAGTCAGGAGCTCGAGGGCCCCACCCGGCAGCGTCTCCTTCGTCCCAGGCTGCCGCGCGGCCACGACGGCGCACATATGGGCGTGGCAGGTATCGAACAGGAGCCGGAAGTTCCGGTGCCCGACATCGTCCACCAGTCGAGCGATTTCCGACGGCTTGTTGAAAGCGAAGCCGGGCTCGAATTCCCACACCACGCGGACTCCCCGGTCGGCCGCCTTGGCCGCCGCGGCGCGGAAAGTCTTGACGAGTCTTTCCCAGCCCACCTTCGGGTCGATCTTCTGTTTCTCGAAAACGTCCGGCGGGCTGACGCTGTCCACTCGAATGCAGTCAATCCCGAGGTCACAGGCAAATTCGAGGTTCGCCTCGAACGTGGACATCCACTTCGAATCGTCCGGCTGAGGAATAATCGGGCACGACCACAAGTCGGCCGCCAGACCTGAGAATTCGAGGCCGCAGCCGGCGACCTTCTTCTTCAGTTCGGCGCGTTTCTTTTTCGTGTCGAACTCGGCGGGATGAGGGTGAGGCGGAAAACCTCCGAGTTCCACTCCGTCGAAGCCGAGCTTGCCCAGCTTCTCGATGACCATGTCGAAGGGAACGGGGTTGTCCTTGTAGGGGCCGAAGCAGTAGCCCCAACTGCCGATCGAGAGCCGGATTCGTTTCATCCTTCACCTCCCCGTGCGCGAGCGAGCCGGCGCCACGCGGACGACTCAAACAAGCGCTC
>WNEY01015290.1_pt1 | contig 12494 bp, 9 predicted proteins | sample 5400531 | NCBI WGS metagenome assembly WNEY01 (sample SAMN13153338, study PRJNA577476) | soil metagenome | isolation source: 200 cm saprolite under Douglas fir tree site 1 | place: USA:California | collected 2015-04-18
TTGGCCAGCGCATAGCCGGCCATGGCCGACAAGAAGGTCCCCACCACGCTGCCTACCCCGGCATAGAGCAGCGTATTGAGCAGCCAGCGGCCATAGATGCCATTGTTGTAGCTAAACAGTTGCTGCAGATTGGTCAAGAGATTAAAGTTGGGCGCGAACCAGAGCCCGAAGGTGCCGAACAAATCAGCCTGACTCTTCGTCGCGGAGACCACCAACCAGAAAAAGGGGATCAGAAAGTAGAGCACGAAGATGAACAGGAAGGTCATGACCCCAATACTCTCCAGGTTGAAGCGACGCGGACGCTCCTGCCTGGGGATGGCCAGTTCCTGGGCGGTCGGCATGGGGACGGAAGCGGCTTGTTGACTCATGATGGTTAGACTCCTGCTTGTTTCTGGGTGACACTGAGCACGCCGAAGGAGAAGATACAGGTGATCACGGCCAGCACTACGGCCAAAGCGGCGGCATAGTAGTAGTTGTTGTTGGTAAAGGCCGTGGTGTAGGCATAGAAGACGGGCGTGTACGAATTGGAGATGTTGTTGGAGATAGCCGAGAGCACCTGGGGCTCGCTGAAGAGCTGCAGCGTGCCGACGATGGAGAAGATGCAGGTCAAGATCAGGGCAGGCGCCACCAGCGGGATTTTGATGCTCCAGGCCACCCGCCAGCCCGTACACCCGTCGACGCGCGCCGACTCGTAGATCTCGCTGGGGATGGCTTGCAGGGCGGCGAAGATGATGAGCATGTTGTAGCCGGCGTAGGTCCAGGTGGCGATGTTGGCGATCGACCAGAGCACCGTGCCCGGCCCCAGGAAATCGGGCGCCGGCAGGCCGAGGGCCTGGAAGCCCTTGACGATGGGGCTGAAGACGGGTTGGTAGAAAAAGGCCCACAAGAGGGCGGCGATGATGCCCGGGATGGCAAAGGGCACAAAGAAGGCCACGCGGAAGAAGGCTTTGAGGCGCACCACCGCCGAGTCCAGGAGCAGGGCCAGCACCAGGGCGAGGATCAGCATGACCGGGACTTGCACGATGCCGTAGAGCAGCACCCGCCCCACACTGCTATAGAAGTTGGGGTCATGCACCACATCCAGGTAGTTGCCCAGCCCGTTGAAGCTGACGGTCGCCGCTCCCAGTCCCAGGCCACTACGCTCGGAGCGGAACAAGCTTTGATAGATCGCATAGATGATCGGGACGATAAAAAATAGGGTGAACAACACCGTGAAGGGCAAAAGAAACAGATAGGGGGCCAGGGCCTCAGCGCGCAAAGCGCTTGAAGTACGCTGGGTTTGAGATGGCAACTTCTCGAGCGGGATTGCCTTTTGAGCCATTTGCGCGTTCTCCTCTTTTCATGGTTCTGGCTGCTCCTGCACCGCCTTGCTGAGGGGCCGTGAGAGCGAGCGGGACGTTTGACTGCTCGTGGAAGACACTCTGGCGTCTCGGCGAACTCCTCCCGCATTCCATTGGGTGCACATACTGGTGGCGAATGCGTTTTTCAGCTGCGAATGCAACGAATTCATGCTCAAAATGAGCAGTGTTTTTGCATTCGCCACCAGTATCGCTGGAGGTGCGAGCCTCGCCTCTGCTCACTGGACGAGCAGCGCTGGCAGGTGACCAGAGCGTAGCCGGCCTGCTAGGTAGACACGCTAAAGCCTTGCTTTTTCAGGTAGGTGATGGTACTCTGCTGCACGGCATTGAGCCCATCGCTCAGCGTGCCGTGGCCATTGGCCGCGTTGGCGAATTGGTCACCCATGTCATTGTAGACCTGTTGCATCGACGGTCCCCACTGGAAGTTGACATTGACCTCCTTGGACGATGTGCTGAAGACCTGGTTGATCACCTGATTGCCAAAGAACGGCTGGGGACTGTTCAGGGTGGGCGAGCTTAAGGCGGAGAGCAAGGCCGGATAGGCCCCCGTATTAAACTCCAGTAAGGCGCTCTGTTCGTTGGCACTGATCCATTGGGCAAACGTACTGGCCTCCTGCGGATGCTTCGTACTCTTGAAGACGACGGTCGTGGAGCCACCCCAGTTGCTACTGACGTTTTGACCCGCCTGCCACTGGGGGATGGGGGCCACGCGCCACTTCCCTGAGGTCTGGGGGGCATTTTGCTTGATGATGCCATTCCCCCACGCGCCGCTGAACCAACTGGCAAGCGTTCCGTTCTGCAGCTCATTGTACCAGGAGTTCGTGAAGTCCGGCTCGACCTTGACCAGATTCTTGTTAATCAAATCTTGCCAGTAGGAAGCCACCTGGAGGGCTTGCGGACTATTGATGGAGACCTTCCAGGACTGGCCGCTGACGCCGAACAATTGCCCACCATTCTGCCAGATATACCCGACGAACTGTCCTGGTTGTCTGGGGTTAAAGTGGCCGATGTAGACTTTCGGGTTGGCGGCATGCAGTTTGGCGGCGTCGTCGGCGTACTGCGCCCAGGTGGTGGGGACCGGGAGATTATACTTCTGGAAGATGTCCTGCCGGTAGAAGAGGGCCATCGGGCCACCATCCTGAGGGATGGCGTAGACGCCATTGCTGAGGGTGACCTGATTCCACATCCAGGACGGAAACTGATCCTTCACCGAGTTCGCCCCGTACTGGGAGATGTCAACGAGCGAACCGGTCGTCTCGAATTGTGGCAAGGTCTGGAACTCGACCTCGGCCACGTCTGGCTCGTTATTGGCCTTGATGGCCGTAAACAACTTGTTGTATTCAACCGTGCCCGCACCGACATTCTGCACCGTGACATGGATTTTGGGATGGGCCTGGTTGAAGAGGGCGACCTGCTTATCCATCCCTCCGATCCAGGACCAGTAGGTCAAGTTCACCGGGCCACTGGAGGTAGTGCTGCTACCCGAACTGGAGCCACCCCCACAGGCAGCAAGAGGGGTCATGAGCACGAGCGCGGCCGCGAGGAAGGCAAATGTGGATACAAAGCGGCGCATCCAAGGGAAAGAGGACAAAAGCTGAATCATCTGAAGCCTCCTTTGGCATAGATAAATAAATACGAACGGGTAATGAGAGTCTCTCTCAGCTCTACAAAAACCTACCTACGATGGTAATTAAGATGAGGTCTTCCATGCTGAAGAACCCGCCTGGTGGGGAATAACCGTCTGTCGGCCAGGACAACATTGTCTTAAGATTGCAAGCTCTCCAAGCTCAACAGGTGGCACATGCCACTTTTCCTTATAAAAGGGTAATATGTATGGCATATTCTTGTCAAGCAGAACATTTTGTACTATTGTCAGCTACTCCAAGATGGATTGCTGGATATGTTTTTTAACGCGATGGCGGAGATGCACAGGACTCGCGCGTAATCAGTGTTGTCGGCAGCTCTACCCGACAACTATCAAGCCGTTCGCCTGCGATCAGGCGCAAGAGCATGCTGGTGGCTACTCGTCCCATTTCGAAAAGCGGCTGGCGCACGGAGGTGAGACTCGGACTGACGATGGTCGTCAATTGGATATCGTCAAAACCGATCACGCTCATGCGTTCAGGCACGTGAATGTTGCACAGGTAGAGCGCTTTATATGCACCCATCGCTTGCAAGTCATTTCCTGCAAAGATCGCCGTGGGCGTCTCAGGCAAAGCGAGCAGAGCACTGGTTTGAATGTAGCCAGACTGGAGACGAAAATCGCCGGGGCGAATCAGTTCGGGATCGATGGGAATACCAGCTGCCTCCAAAGCAGCACGATAGCCCGCAACTCTATCCAGACTACACCTCAATGAGGCTGGACCGGCAATCATAGCAATGCGCCTATGCCCAAGCGACAGTAAATACTCCACGGCCACCCGTCCACCCGCCCAGTTCGTCGCTCCTACCGATGGAACATCTGGGCCGAGTTCACCGCGGTGATCAACAACGACAAACGGAATCCCGCGTTGTCGTAATTCATCTAAGCGGGAGGACTGACCATGGGCTAACACAAGAATCGCTCCCTCTGTTGCACGATCAGCGATTTTTTCGAGCCACTGTCTCTCCCCAAGGGCCTGGTCTTGAGTGAAAGAGAGTGCGAGGCGCAAGCCTGTACGCTCTAGAGCATCCTCAACGCCACGAACAATCTCGGTCACATAGGGATTATCAAGACCAGGAACCACAAGGTCGATAATTCCATTGCTACCTTTCCTGAGCCCTTTGGCCGCACTACTCCGAATGTATCCGCTCTCTTTGATGATCTGCTCGATGCGTGCCCTGGTAGCAGGGGCAACGTCAGGTCGGCCGTTGAGCACACGTGAAACGGTCGGAATAGAGACGCCGGCTTGAGCGGCGAGCTCAGTAATTGTACTGCGATTGGATGAAGTTTGCTTCATTTTCTGAAAACGCCCGGCCCCTTCTATCGGAATAGAATAGAGTATTCCTCAAGTTTTCCCGCTTGTCAAGAGAATAAGGAAATCGTTCATCTTCAGACGGTAAGTTCCAGCTTGTCCTAGTGCCCTGCACAACTTCTACTCTGTAGAGATGAATAGACCTGCCACCGGTATGTCAATGATGCTATCACTCTCCTTTCGTCAGCCATTCGCTTCTCGGCTACCTATACATCGGCTTTCTTTGATCACCTGTTTCAACCGCTCACGCGTTCCAGGTGTTACATCAGGTCGATTATTCAAGACACGCAAGACGGTGGGGATAGAATCCCCGGCTTTCGCTCCAATGTCTGCAATTGTAGCGGACGTTGTAGCGGACGTCGAAGAGGTTTGATTCCTTGTCTGAAATGTTCAGTTTTTTGTAACGGAATATATCTATATTATTCCCGAAAAAATTTCATTTGTCAAGGGGGCGCATTCTGAAATCCACTCATAACTGCCTCCTACGGAGGCGAACAAAAGGAGAGAGAAGGTGTCTGGGAACACCCCAGACACCCCCTCTTTACGAGTGGATTTCAAGGAAAGATTAACTCTGGTTTCTATCTTCTTGCGCTTACTGCTTCTCGGCTGCTGGGCGTTGCGCCTGGCGACGGTGCCAGTTTTCGGCGAACAGATTGAAAAATATCTGCTGTCGTGGATGCTGGCGAATGACCTCTTCGTCCAGTGTGACGCCGAGACCTGGTCCATGCGGCAGTGCGAAGAAGCCATCCACCACTTCGGGATTGCCGGGCGCAGCAGCCTTGACCCAGTCTTCGGCAAAGTCGTTGAAGTGTTCCTGGATTTTGAAGTTGGGTGTGGCTGCCGCGAGGTGGAGTGCGGCGGCGGTGGAGACAGGACCACCCACATTGTGCGGGGCGATTAGCATGTAATAGGTTTCGGCCCAGGCAGCAAGCTTCTTTGTTTCGAGCAGGCCACCGAAATGGGTGATATCAGGCTGGATAATGTCGGCGGCTTGTAGCTCAAAAAGCTGGCGGTAATCGTAGCGTGTATGGATGCGCTCGCCGGTCGCCACGGGGACATTGACCCTTTCGGCAACTTTCTTGAGGGCTGCCAGATTCTCCGGGGGCACCGGCTCCTCAATCCAGGAAGGCTTGAACGGTTCCAGCTCACGGGCCATCTCTATAGCGGTGGCGGGGTTGAAGCGCCCGTGCATCTCGACCAGCAGTTCCGCATCTGGCCCGATGGCGTCGCGCACCGCCTCCACCAGGGCAACCGCCTGCAATTTCTCGTTACGGTCAAGTTCATAGAAGCCCGAACCAAAGGGATCGAGCTTGAGCGCACGGTAGCCCCTTTCAATGACGCGGAGGGCGGCGGCGTGAAATTCTTGCGGTGTGCGCTCGACGGTGTACCAGCCGTTGGCATAGGCCTTGATCTTGTCGCGCACCGCTCCTCCCAGCAACTTGTAGATCGGCTGCGCCAGCAACTTGCCCATAATATCCCAGCAGGCAATCTCGATGGTGGCAATGGCGGACATGGCGATCTCCCCAGCCCGCGCATAATCGTTCATGTACATGCGATGCACCAGATCTTCGATGTTGGTCGGGTCGTGACCCAGGATGTGATTGGGCACAGCCTCCGCGAAATAGCCGAGCAGGGCATCCGTGTGGTTCAACATGCGCACTTCGCCCACGCCCTCTACTCCCTCATCGGTAAGCACACGCACAAAGGTCAGATTGCGCCATGCCGTCCCCATCACTGCCATTTTGACATCAACAATTTTCATCAGACCTCCGCCTACGGATACCCCTGCGTTCATGCATGGGGAGGAAGTAGGCGTTCCTTGTTTAGGGCAGGGGCTGGGCCTGCCCGAATTGCTAAACCCCTTACTCTACTACCGGAATAGCCAGCCCAGCTGCTCCAGGCCCCGATTGCACAGCGTCAGGATAATGGAGCATTGCGCAGGCCAAATTTGATATAGACCGGGGCCGCGATACGCACCAGTTCGGGAATTTCATAGAGCCGCACAAAGCCGCCGAGGTCATCAGGTGCCTCCACGTAGATATCGAGGGGAATATCAACGGCCTGACGAATGGCGGCAATCTGTGCCAGCGTCAGATCGGTGGGAATGTTGAAGGTATCGGCACCCAGCCGTTCCATCAGGCGAATCGAGGTTGGGTTGGCCGAAGCCATCATGACGCTGATCTTGAACTGCATGTCCGCAGGCAGCACTCTCGCCTGGCGCATCTCCCCGGCTACCCAGAGCGCGCCTTCGTCCGCCAGCAGCACGCTGCGCATGCCTAGCACCGCCGCTCGCTGCACATCTTCCAGGCAGTAGACCAGTTGATCTTGCCCTCGCAAGCGCGGAGTGACCGTCTTGCCGCCGCTGGAAACCGCCATCGCCCCGATGTCCCACCCAGCATGGGGTCGGGCGAAGAGGCTGACTTCCATACCTCGCTCCCGTGCCAGACGCCCCATCTCCCGGATCTCATTGTCCGTGAGCATCATCACGCCGCTTCCTTGCGAAACACGGTGGATGGTGATCTGATAGCGGTCAGCCTCCTCGATAATCGCCGCCAGCGCGTCAGGGCCTTCTGTACTGGGAATTTCTACGCGATACTGAGCTCCGTCGGGAAATCGTTTTGTGCTGCTGGGCAAGCCGTGCAGATCGCCCGTGGGCAGGCCCATTGCTTGGAGGAAACGTCGCGTGGCCTCCATCAAGAGAGATCTCCTTTCATGTATGTGAAGCGTCGCCCATGTGCAGGGATATAGCATGTCAATGTGGGATGGTATGCCCGCACGTAGTCTACCAGCACACCCGGTCTGCCCTGGTTGGCGGCGAACATCTCATAATGTGTCGGCACGAGCAGTTTCATGCCAGCAGCAGCAGCCAGATCCGCGGCCTCGCGTTCATCCAGGTTGCCCACAATATCGAGCTGCTCGCGAAAATAACTCCGACCGTTGATAGGCAGCAGTGCAATGTCTGCTTCAAGCCGACGCAAGCGCTCGACCAGGCCGTCGAAAACAATTGTATCACCTGCGGAGTACACTCGTACCCCAGCCACCTCGATAACATACCCAAGATAGCGGTAGAGGGGCCTATCATCATGCTCAACGAAACCGAAATCATAGACGGCCGGCGGTGCCTTGAGGCCATGCATAGCAGGAACGGGAAAGAGTTTAACCTCTCCCAAGCTCAGCTCCTCATCTGGTTGAACACCTATCACTCGTTCAGGTGAGATGCCGAGAGCCGTCACCTGTTCTACCATTGACAGAGGCACCACAAAGCGAGCCTGTAGTGACGCCTGAGCCAATCCGTACAGGGTGTGCGGATCGAAGTGATCCCAGTGCTCATGGGTACATAGCACCAGATCAGCAGGCGGTGCCTCCTCGGCTCTGAAGAGCGGGGGTATCAACCGAGCAGGATGGTCAGATAGAAATGGGTCCAGGTAGACAGTGGTATGAGCGCTGCGCAGCAGGAAACCAGCCTGCCCCAACCACCAAAGTGCAATTGTGTCCGGTGGAAGCTGCGTGTTGAGAATATCCATGGCGGTAGCAGAAAGGTGTGTAGACATCATTGCTCCCTTCCTTCCTGATCTCTATCGTGGACGATCACTACCTTCAGCGTCTTCGGCTGGCGGTGCATCAACGTCTCCAATGCAGCTGGGTATTCAGCGAGCGCGAAGCGGTGGGTGATGAGCGGAGCTAAATTCAGCAGACCGGCACGGAACATCTGTACTGCGTACGTCCAGGCTGCCGAAGATGCCCCGAAGATCCCTATGACGGTCAGGTGCTTGAGGACGAAGATATCGCTTTCCACGTTAAGGCGAACTCCTTCTCCGGCGATGCCTTCCAGCAGCACCGTTCCCCCCCGCCGCACCAGCAGTATTGACCGCTCGATCCCTTCCGGTCGATTTCCCCCCTCAAAGACGATATCCGCTCCCTGCCCCCCGGTCAAACTGTGTATCAATGGCTCAGGATCGTTTTCCTTGCCGTTGAGCATGTGCGTTGCGCCCAGTTGCCGTCCCAGTTCCAGCCGGTCAGGACGAGAGCCGAGCAGGACGAGGTTAGTGGGATTGAATAAGTGAGCAATCTGCACGGTTAACAGTCCAATCGTACCATCCCCCACCACCACAACCGTATCGCCCGGCAGTGGCCGCTTTTGTAGGAAGGCATGGGCCACCACGGAGGTCGGCTCTAACAGCGCGGCCTGCTCAAGGGATGCATCAGGTGGTAAGACGTGCACCTGCCGCGCGGGAACGACGACATATTCGGCAAGTCCGCCGGTGCGCGTGAAACCGATCTCTTCGTAGCCAGCCTGGCACAGATTGTTCAGCCCCAGGCGGCAATTGCGGCAGGTACCGCAGGAGAGGAAGCCTTCCGCCACGACCTTATCGCCCGGCGCGAGGTTGCGCACCCGCTCACCAACAGCGGAAATCTCCCCCGCCCACTCGTGGCCTGGCACAACCGGATACTGGTAGTAGCCAACAGGTCGAATCCCGCGGTAGAGTTCCACGTCGCTACCGCAGATGCCGACCGCCCGCGAGCGAATCAGCACATCGTCTGGTCTGATGGTTGGCTGCTCAAGTTCGGTGAGCATGACCTCACCTGGGCCTTTGATCACCACTGCTTTCATCTTTTTGTCGCCTCTGTCCTGTATCAAGGGAGGTACTGGTACGCATGCAGCGTCAAAAACTCCACAAACCACTCCTCGGTAATGATATTGTCAAGCAATTGAGCAGCCTTGTCAAACTCATGTGAAGCGTATTGCTCCTCGCCAATTGCCTGTTTAATCTTCTCCAACTCCTCGGCCTCTATTTGGCGGAATAATTCGACGGTTACCTTTAGCTTTTGTACCCAAAGTCTGGAATGGCTCTCCAACGTTCCCTGAGATAGTGTGCTGCCATTTTCGGTTTGCGAACGCTGGTGAATACGCCCTTTTTGTTGCCCTGGACGCGTATAATCCCCTGACTGGTTTGGAAATCCGCGAAGTTCCAGACCTGCTCACCGATAAAGGTCGGAAACTGGTCGATCACTTCATGATTGGCTTTGAGGCATGCGACTTGATACTCTTCGGAAAACATGGTAGGTGTCGTATCATGCAAGCCTGCGATGGTGTCAGCGCCATACTCGGTGAACATCATGGGCTTCCCCGGCTGCACCTGATTCCAGCGGGTCAACTCGGCACGCAACAGCGCTTTGGCGACCTCTAGCTGTCCACCTGCGACATACCAGCCATAGTAGCGGTTCAACGCCAGTACATCCACTAAATCCGAAACGGTATTCGTGTCGGGCGTTGCCATCCCGTGAATCACAATGGTGACCGGACGTTTCTGTGGATCGAGATCGCGTGCGAGTTCGACTAACGGTTGAAAATAGTCATGAGCCCCTTCCTCTTCGGAAGCTGATTCATTGGCAATGGACCACATCACGACACACGGATGATTTTTATCGCGAGCGATCAGCTCGCGAATCACCTGCGCATGCTGCTCTTTCGTCCCAAGCTCCTCCCAGGTGTTATGAGACCTGCCTCCCCCGCCAAGCATGGTTCCAAAATTCAAATGCAGTCCCACTGCCGGAGTCTCGTCGATCACCACCACTCCTTCGCGGTCCGCCAGGCGCATGAGCTCTTCGGAATAGGGATAGTGCGAGGTGCGGAAAGAGTTGGCCCCCATCCACTTGAGCAGGTTGAAGTCTTTCACAGTGACCACTTCATCCAAGCCGCGCCCATGGACAGGGAAGTCCTCATGTTTGCCGAATCCCTTAAAATAGAAGGGGTTCCCATTGATCAGGAATTTCCCATCCTTGACCGCAACTGTCCGCACGCCGAACGGCTGTTCATAGGTATCGAGACGCTGCCCCTGCTGCCATAATTCTACCACACAGCTATATAAATAGGCGTGCAGCGGCTGCCAGAGGTGCACATCTTTGATGAGAAGCTGGCCGGTTGGTCCATTGCCGCTGGCAACGGTTTCACCTGTCTCGTCTTGAACGGAGACGTGAACCTCTGCGTCTCCCTTTGTATCGATGGTGTATCCCACAAGCCCATCCGTTCCAGCGGTATCCGTTGTAATGGTGATATCGTGGATATAGGTTTTAGGAGTCGTGTAGAGTTTGACCGGGCGTTGGATGCCTGCATAGTTGAAAAAGTCAAAGTTCGGGGTATCCGTGACCACTTTTCCCAGGCCCGGAACGTCTTCTTCCCGATACTTCCCTACCGGAAGCGTGGTATGATCCACGATAGTGTTGACTGCAACCGTCAGGCGATTTTTGCCGGGGCTTGCGAAGGCATTGATCTCTGCCTCAAAAGGCGTAAATCCCCCTGTGTGCTCGACGACCAGCTGCCCATTGAGATAGACTTTGGCGGCATGCGTCACCGATCCAAAACGAAGGACGATTCGTTGATTGAAGAAATGCTGCGGGACGACGATCTCCCGCTCATACCAGACCCAACCAATGTGGTCGCGAAACTCCTCCCCCTCATACAAGTCGTTGTACGAAGCAGGGACCGGCATCGGGATCGCCTGCTGTAACCGGTGCTCGAACCATCCCTCTTCAAATCCTCTTCCTGAATCAAGCTTAAAATTCCAAATCCCGTTTAAGTCAATGAGTTGTCTTGACGTGGTCATGAGTGGGTATAACATGGGTTCTCTCCTCTTGATGAAAATGTCTTCATCGGACAATATATCACGTGGGCCATGCCTATGCTGGCACCGACCACTACTGCCAGTTGGCCCCTGAAAGCCACGAATGTACGCGGCCACCTTCTTGGCGGCGAGATGGGCATCCTCTCCAAAATTACCCCTCACACCTGCCCAGCGCGGCTCGGTCGCTAGATCCGCCATGGGATGGAGCGCGACACGTATACCAACAGCCAGCTACCTAAATTTTGTCCAAATTCGCGCCAGAAAGGTGAAGTCAGGAAGAGCTTCTCAAAATGTCAATGACCATGGCCACCCCTGACCGGACTGTGCAGAGTCATGAGGCAGTGCCAGGAGCCTGGCTGTACAGCAACGTGTACAGCAACGCCGACGACTTCCAGTAATAGTTAGCGGTCCGCGGTGAACAATGAAACAAGGAAATAAGCGCGGGGAGAACACGTGCGAACACCGGCGAACAAGCTCAGGTGTATCCCGTATGCGCTACCGAACTAACCAGAACTTAATTTTCTCCAGCAACAATCTTCCACATAAGTCAAACTCTATGGTATCATTATATGAGAAGATCTCCATGCTAGCACATGAGTAAGCATTCCAACCTCAGGCCGGATGAAAACAAAGCTCTCTCTAAAAAGTAGCACAAGTACAACGTAGCTGGTTAGATAGTTGTGCCTCCCTACTTGCTCGCAGGAAACATAAACACACTAGAAATATCGAAAGGAAGTCTCATGTATAAAAGGATACTCTTTGGACTAGTTCTATTCGGAACGATCGCAGTTCTACTGGGCGCTTGCGCCATCGTAGACACCAGTACCATGGCCAGTGGGCCGTCAGTGCACATGAGCGGCACCAACTTCACCCAAAGCTCCATTACCATCCACAAAGGTGATATGCTCAATCTGGTTGATGACGCAGCATCAACGCATATCATTACAAATGGTAGTTGGGTTGGCAGTACACAAAAGCCGGCAAAAGAAAGCGGGGCTCCAAGCGTAAACGTAACGTTCAACGGCAGTGATAGTTCACCGGTTGGCCCATTTACTACCGCTGGCACGTTTCATCTCTACTGTACTGTTCACCCCGGCATGAACCTGACGGTCGTTGTTCAGTAAGTATACTCAATATTTTCAGGTCACAGTGGTCGCGCGAGCAGCCGCCACTGCGACCTTGAAAGTATATATAGTGCGCATTCGGACCAATGAGTGGGTGGCAACTAAAAAGGGACTGGAAAAGAGCTTCCATCTACCTTTTACGCAATCAGCCACCAAAGTATAGATGGCACCCCAGATACACTCCCTCTTGCGTTCATTACAAATGATAGCTTCCCATAGTACTTTTATGGCATGGTACAAGTTTACAGACCCTCTTATGCTATACTATTCCAAATATTATAAGTAGTTAAGGTGATTCTCGCCATATGAGATTGCAATTCTGGCAACAAGGTCAAGTAAGTATCTCTCATTCTCTCCACTTGAAATGCGGAGCCATCTTTCTCCTCTTCCTTCTCAGCGTGCTTATCGTCGCTTGCGGTAGTAATGCCAGTAATA